>Ga0070727_10000241_pt1 | contig 79091 bp, 65 predicted proteins | sample tdAd472_FD_66722 | JGI IMG/M metagenome (GOLD analysis project Ga0070727, IMG submission 66722) | Marine sediment microbial communities from the Atlantic coast under amendment with organic carbon and nitrate - tdAd47.2 | ecosystem: Environmental > Aquatic > Marine > Coastal > Sediment | place... | reverse complement strand
AGCGGATGACAGCGTCCGAGGGCCGTCGGTTGAATATCCCGGGCGATGCCGATTTCCCGACCGCGGGCGTTTTTCGCCACCTCGCCGCCGGCCGCGACCACCGCCACCTGCAGGCCCCAGCAGCTGCCGAAGATTTTAACCGGCCGGCTGAAACACAGCTTCATGAAATCAATCTGCCGGCGAATGGCGGCGTCGGCCTGATATATATTCAACGACGAACCGGTCCAGACAATGCCGTCATATTGCGCCAATTCCGCGCCTGCGGGCAGCGGCGCATCCTCATCGGCCGGACAGACAATATCGCACTGAATATCCGGCTTCAGGGCCTGCAGGGTTTTTTGATATAACTCCCCCTGAGTAAGAGACCCCGCCGCGACAGTCTTCTGCCGCGCGTCCCTTGTATTGCCCTCGACAATCAATATTTTCAGCATCTTCCTTACTTTCGACAAACCAACCCCTGATATTTGTGATCACAAACTATGGCGCGATCCGGATTATTTTTCAATAAAATTCCCAACATTTTTATGCTTTGTCATTTAACATATTGTTATTACTTATTTTTATTTTAGGAATATTTTATTATCTTCCTGTTTAAAATCGCAGACAAACCTTATATTTATGGGATCATAAAATTGACAAAAGGGTCAAAAGGTGACCCAAAATAGCGCAACGGCGCGCCATGCCCCTTTTGTCCCAAAAGCAAAAAACCTTGACATGGCAATGGTTTTGGGGACATTCACAACAAGACGACCGTGTAAATACGCACGGGGCAATCCTGCAACAGATCGAACGAAAGGTAATTTATTGTCTCAAGCCGTCACAGCCGCCAAAAAAGACTCCGCGGACCGCAAAATTACCTATGAGACCGTCTATCAAAGCCTGTATGATTCCATCATAACCGGCCGCTTCGAGCCGGGCAAGGCCCTGACGATCCGGGGACTGGCCGAACAACTGGGCGTCAGCCCGATGCCGGTCCGCGAGTCCATCCGTCGCCTGGTGGCGCTGGGGGCGCTTGAAATGCAGAATACCCGCCGGGTCACCGTCGCCGAGATGACCGAAGGCCGCTACCGGGAGATCGTCACCGCCCGCACCCTGCTTGAGCCGGAAATCTCGGCCCGGGCGATCGCCAATTGCACCCCGGCGCTGATTGAAAAATTAAAATCCATCGACGATGAGATCGAGGCCGCCCTTGAGCGGGGCGACGCCGACGCCTACAGCCTGAAAAACTGGCAATTTCATTTCACCCTCTATCGCGCCGCCGATTGCCCGATCATGCTGCGGCTGATCGAGAGCATCTGGCTGCAGTTCGGCCCCTTCATGCGCATCGTCGTCGGCCGGCTCGGCACTTCCTATATGGATGATCAGCATGTCATCGCCATCGAAGCCTTGCAAAAGGGCGACGAACAGGCGCTGCGCGAAGCGATCCGCCTCGACATCCATGACGGCATGGACCGGATCGGCCAGAAACTGCTCGGCCATACCACCAGCGGTTAGGCGCCGGACTCCTGTTCATAGGGGCCGGGCGCGCCTGTTAAGGCCGAAGATCCGCCCCTTCAGCCTCATTCGCGACCCCGGTCGGGAATCAAGAATCCGGCTTTCCGCCACTTCCTCGCCTGTCCGGCGGGGCGCGGGCGTGATGTCCTGATGGATCCCCGGGTCAAGCCCGAGGATGAGGAAGAGGAGGCGGGACAGGAAGGGGCCGAAGACCGGCTGAAATTCGCCTCGGCGCCGCGCCGGAGAAAAATAATCTTGACAAACAATATTTGTGATCACAAACTATAAATGTGATCACAAATATTGTGTTTTCATTTTATTTCAAATTTTACCCGGATTTTTCACTTTTCAAATCCGCATAAAATAACTTTAATACACTGAATATAAAAGATTATAAAAAATAGCGCGGGAAACAGATGCCTCTTCATTCACGGCCATATGCACATGAAAATTTTAGATCACAACAGCGCATAAATATTGCGGAGTCTGCCCATGACTGAGCTTCACAGCCGGGGAATTGCCGATTCTGAACAGCATCCGGACTCCTATTATCGCGCCACCGCCAACCGGATCAAACATTTCCCGGCGCTTTCGGAAAATCTGCGCTGTGACATTTGCGTCATCGGCGGTGGATATACCGGCCTGTCCACCGCCCTGCACCTGCGGCGTCTGGGCTATGACGTGATCCTGCTGGAGGCCGAACGGGTCGGCTGGGGCGCTTCGGGGCGCAATGGCGGTCAGCTCGGCTCCGGCCAGCGGGTCGGCCAGGACACGCTGGAGCGCGCCGTGGGGCCGGAAAAAGCGCGCATGCTCTGGGATCTGGGCGAAGACTCGAAACGGCTGGTGGTCGATCTGATCCGGACACATGATATTGATTGCGACCTGAAGCCGGGCATTCTGCACGCCGCCCACAAAAAAGCCTATACCGCGGATTACCGCAAGGAGGCCGAAAAACTCCAGCAGGTCTATAACTATGACAAAATCAGCTTCATAGACGCCGATGAAATGGCCGGGATGCTGGGCATGCGCAGCTATCACGGCGGGACGCTGGACAGGGGGGCCTATCACCTGCATCCGCTCAATCTGGCCCTCGGACTGGCTGGGGCCTGCGACAAGGCCGGGGTCCGGATTTATGAAAACAGCCGGGTCATCAAATACACGGAACAGGGCGGGATCACCGTCCGGACGACAGACGGCGTCGTCACCACCGATCAGCTTGTCCTCGGCTGCAACGGCTATCTAGGCCGTCTCGAACCCCGGCTCGCCGGCCGGATCATGCCGATCAATAATTTCGTCATCGCCACCGAGTCCCTGGGCGAAGAGCGCGCCCGATCCATCAACCGCGATGACGTCGCCGTCGCCGATTCAAGATTCGTCATCAATTATTTCCGCATGTCGGCGGACCACCGGCTGCTGTTTGGCGGCGGGGAGAATTACACCCCGGGCTTCCCCAGGGATATTGCCGGCTTTGTCCGGAAATATATGCTGGAAGTCTATCCGGGTCTGAGCGATGTCAAAATTGACTATGCCTGGGGCGGGGCCCTGGCCATTACCCTGAACCGCCTGCCCCATGTGGGCAGGCTCGGGCCTAATATTTTTTACGCCCAGGGCTTTTCCGGCCATGGCGTCGGCATCGCGACACTGGCCGGCAAGATCATGGCCGACGCCCTTGATGGCCGTCACCACAGTTTTGATGTTTTTGAGCAACTGCCAACCTATCCCTTCCCCGGCGGTCGCTACCTGCGCTGGCCGATGATGGTGTTGGGCATGATGTATTACGCCTTGAGAGACAGACTGTAAAAACAAACAATATATGGGAGCAAATCAAGATGAGAGGAACACGCACAATGAAACCAGAATCAATCCGCTTCCGGGCGAATGCCCTGCTGACCACCGCGCTGGCGACGGGTCTTTTGGCGCCGTCCGCCCCGGCCTTCGCCGCCGAGGAACCGTTGACGATCGATGAAATCATTGTTTCGGCCCAGAAAAGGGACCAGTCGATTCAGGATGTGCCGATCGCCATTTCCGCCTATGACGCCAAATTCATCGAAAAGACCAAGCTTGACGACGTCAAGGATATGATCGACTTCACGCCGGGTTTCGCCGGCAAGACCAAAGACAGTTTCGTTGACGCCATTTCAATCCGCGGCATCGTCACCAACAGCTTTGGCGCCGCCGTTGATCCCTCCGTCGGCATCTTCAAGGACGGCGTTTATCAGGGCCGCACCGGCTCGGCCATCACCAGCTTTTTCGATGTCGAGCGCACCGAAGCGCTGCGCGGGCCCCAGGGCTTCCTGTTTGGCCGCAACGCCAGCTCCGGCGCCATCAGCATCATCACCAAGAAGCCGTCGGCCGATTCCACCAGCGGCTATGTCCATGCCGGGATCGGCGAGCGCAATCATTATGAACTCGACGGCGCGGTCAACCTGCCCCTCAGTGACAAATGGGCCATAAGGATCGCCGGCTATTACTACAACGAAGACGGCTATGTCAATAATGTCTTCTTTCCCGAAGACGACGACCTGCAAAGCCAGGAAAAAGGCGCCGGTCGCTTCTCCCTCGGCTATCAGGGCGAAGAGCTCAGCCTGACCCTGATTGCCGAATATGAAACCCGCAAACAGTCGGGCAGCATCTACCGGGCGCTCGAGGATGATGAAACTTTTGATGTTATCGGCCCCCGAATGCGCGGCGAACGCAACGAAGTCGACAGCGACCTGCGCGACGACAAGGACGACGGCGATATTTTCAGCCTCACCGCCCTGATTGATTATGATCTGGGGGGCATGACCCTGTCCTCGATCACCGGCTTCAGAACCTATGACTATCAGTATGCCGAGGATTTTGACGGCGCGCCCTTCACCTCCAACCATTATTTCCAGGATCAGGAAGGCGATTATTACAGTCAGGAAATCCGCCTGGTGTCCTCTGACGAAGGCCGCTTGACCTGGTATGCCGGGGTGTCGGCCTATCAGGAGGAAATAAAGGTCTCCTTCTCGCAGGTCGCCAATGAAGACCTCATGTGCCTGGCCTTCGTCGAAGATAGCTGCGCCGGTTATTTGGCCGCCGAATTTGGCGAAGTCTTTACCCCGAATCCGAACGGCCTGGTGGAAAATAACGATGTCGACGGCACCTATAAGGGCTGGGGCGCCTATGTCGACTTCACCTATGCCGCGACCGACAAACTCGACGTCAGTTTCGACCTGCGCTATACCTATGACAAGAAGGATTTCGGCCTCAGCGTCCTGCCGGTGGAAAGCGATCTCGGGCCGTTTTTCGCCTTCGGCTACACCACCGACGGCTTTATCCGCGACAGCAAAAGCTGGGACGATTTCACCCCGCGTTTCGTGGTTCGTTACGCCGCGACCGATGACCTGAACCTGTGGGCCAGCGTCACCCGGGGCTACAAGGCCGGCGGCTTCGGCTCCTTCGGCCTTGATATTCCGACCGGCCCGGGCGAGGATATTTTTGAAGTGCTCAATGATGACGGCACGGTGCCGGCGGGCACGACGCCGACGTCCTTCGAACCGGAAACCCTGTGGAGCTATGAAGCGGGCCTGAAAGCCAACATGGTCGATAACCGGGTCCAGATGGCGGTCAACGCCTATTATTATGACTTCAAGAACCTTCAGGTCAGCTTCTTTGACGAAGACCTGAACAATACGGTTGTCGAAAATGTCGGCCAGGTGGATGGTTACGGCCTCGAAGCCACCCTGCGCGCCCTGCCCAACCAATATATCGACATGCTGCTCGGCGCCGCCTACAGCAAGACCAGCATCGAAGACACCGGGCGGATTTGTGAAGATTGTGACGGCAACCGCCTGACCAATAACCCGGAATGGACCTTCACCGGGGTGATCAACGGCCATTATCCGCTGACCGGCGGCGAGATATTCTCAACCCTGGAATTCCGCTATCAGAGCCGGACATATGGCGGCCTTGAAAATGAAGATCGTTTTTCGGTCGAGGGCTACGCCAACTTCAACCTTCGGGCCGGCTATGAATCGGACCAGGGGTGGAATGTCTCGCTTTATGTGGAGAATCTGTTCGACCAGTTCCATTATGATGCGGTGATCGCCGCCGAATTTCCGATTCCGGGACATAATATCGGCCCGGCCCGGCCCCGGTCCTTCGGCGTTGACTTTACCCTGAATTTTGGCGATTGAGGCAAAATAATTTTAAAAGGAGAAAGGGAGCCCGATGGCTCCCTTTTCTATTTGCCGAATCGCGCCCCCTGTCGTCATCCCCAACTTGATTGGGGATCCCCCTTAATATAAGTTCTCATGTTTACTTTCAATGCGTTATGGCAACATAGGAGCGGGGCCCGAATCACGTCAAACCGGGTAATCGGGAGTATCCAGGCGGCAGACCTTTTACGATAAGGGCGCGATGGTCCGAAGCCCTGAAATGGTCGGGAAATTTCTGATGATCCGAAATATCAACAGCTGATCCCGCCGGCCTGGCGGCTGCTGCGCGCCGGAAGGGCCGGCCGACAGATCAGATCATAAACGTTAACGCCCGAATTATAGTCCGGATTATGATCCGGTCTATATCTTCGCCAGAATATCATCCAGGGTGTTGGCGATGAAATCGATCTGCTGTTCCGAGATGATCAGCGGCGGCGACAGGGCGATAATATCCGCCGTGGTCCGGACCAGCAGTCCGGCTTCAAAGGCTTTGAGATAGGCGTCAAAGGCGCGCGCCGTCGGCTGGCCGTCCCGCGGTTCAAGCTCGATCGCCCCGACCAACCCCAGATTGCGCACGTCAATCACGCTGTCATGGCGGGCGAGGCTGTGGATCGCCGTCTGCCAGTAGGGCGCCATCGCCCGGGCCCGCTCGAACAGCCCTTCCTCCCGATAAACATCGAGCGCGGCGATGCCGGCGGCGCAGGCCAGCGGATGGCCGCTATAGGTATAGCCGTGGAACAGCTCGATCATATTTTCGGGCCCGGTCATCAGCGCGTCATGGACCTTGTCGCTGACCATCACCGCTCCCATGGGGACCGCGCCGTTGGTCAGTCCCTTGGCCGTGGTGATCAGGTCGGGCTGCACGCCGAAACAGGCGGCGGCGCAACTGTCGCCGAGCCGGCCGAAGGCGGTGATCACCTCGTCGAAGATCAGCAGAATGTCATGATCTGTGCAGATCCGGCGCAATTTTTCCAGATAGCCCCGGGGCGGAATCAGCACCCCGGCCGAGCCCGCCATCGGCTCGACAATCACCGCGGCGATGCTGTCGGCGCCATGGAGCGCAATCAGGTCAAGCAGGCGATCGGCCTTTTCCGCCCCCTGTTCCGGCTGACCCTTGGAAAAGGCGTTTTGCGCCAGATCATGGGTGTGGGGCAGGTGATCGACCTCCGGCAGCAAGGGGCCAAAGGCCTGACGGTTGGGGCTGATGCCGCCGACGGAAAGACCGCCGAAATTCACCCCGTGATAGCCCCTTTCGCGGCCGATCAGCTTGATCTTGCCCGCCTTGCCGCGGGTTTTCTGGTAGGCGCGGCTGATTTTCAGCGCCGTATCGACCGATTCCGACCCGCTGTTGGTGAAAAAAACATGATTGAGGTCGCCGGGAAACAGTTCCACCAGCCGTTCGGCGAATTCAAAGGCCAGCGGGTGCCCCGCCTGAAACGCCGGCGCATAGGTCATGCGGTCCACCTGGTCCTTGATCGCCTGGTTGATTTTGCGGTTGCCGTGACCGGCATTGACGCACCACAGCCCGGCGCAGCCGTCAAGGATCCTGTCGCCGGCGAACGTCTGATAATACATCCCCTCCGCCGCCGCGATAATGCGCGGATTTTTCTTGAAGGCCCGGTTGGGGGTGAACGGCATCCAGTAGGCCGCGGTATCCTGGTCAAATGTGGTCATTGCTGATCTGTCCCAAACATGATTATTCTATGCCGGAATTATATGAAATCTGGCCTATACCGAACAAGCCGTTATTTTTACAAATATAAGTCCTTGGAAATCCATAAAAAACGCCGTCAGCTGTTTAGGATAGCAAACAGTCAGAGGCCATCCGGCATGTTAAAAGGTCGGCGGGGTGCAGGCGCTGACCAGTTCGCATTCCTCTCTGCCGATATTTTTGAATTTATGGGGCTGGCGGCTGTTAAAATAATAGGCGTCGCCGGGGCCGAGGATCTTCTTCTGCGCGCCGACCTCGATCTGCAGATGGCCCTTGAGGATCAGCCCGCATTCCTCGCCGTCATGGGTCAGGGCGGTCTTGCCCGTCGACGCCCCCGGCTGATATTTTTCATGCAGGAACTGGATCGCCCTTGCCTGCAGAGCGGCGCCCACCTGGCGAAAGGAAATGCCCCGGTCGCCGATTTCCGTCAGTTCCTCGGCGGCGAAGAATATCTGTTCATCCGCCGGGTCGGCGTCGTCAAAAAATTCCGCCATGCTGACCGGAATGCCGTCGAGGATTCGTTTCAGGGCCCCGACAGTAGGATTGAGCCGGTTCGATTCAATTTGCGAGATGCTGGCGTTGGCGACCCCGGTTCTCTTGGCCAGTTCCCGCTGCGAAAGCCCGCGCGCGGTGCGAATTTCCCTGAGCCGTTTGCCAATATCCAATGTCATGCCGATGTCCTGATTTAGCGGGTAAAAGACCTGTTCCATCCTTCATAGCATAGCGCCGCCGACCCGATCAATGACAAGGTCATCGCCGCCCGGGCGCAGGGAGGCAGCTTTTAATTTTTTGAGGAATATTTTCCTGGCAAAGGTGGATCGGGAACCCGGCGGGCACCCCGGAGAAAGTCCCATACCTTGGGGGTCGGTCTGGACCTTCTGCCGGGGCTGCCGGATTGCTCCAGCACCCTAAAGAATAAGGATCTTCTAACATAAGGTCAAACATAATAATATAATAATTTAACGAATTAAGGACGCCCCGCGCCGCCCGGCGTGGCGCGCGCTTATTCAAAGGCCGTCACCACCGGAATACGCGCCGCCCGCCAGGCGGGGAAAAAGCCGCCGACCAGGCCGATGGCCGCCGCCGTCCAGAGCCCCTGCTGCAACAGGTCCGGGCTGAGGCTGAAGGTAAAGACCACCTGGCTGAAGCTCGCGCCGATGGTCGAGGCGCTGTTGCCGTCAATAAACAGATAGGCCGCCAGCATCCCCAGCAGGCCGCCGACCAGCGACAGCAGGATCGCCTCGACAAGCGTGCCGACAAAGGCGGAAATATTGGAAAAGCCGATCGCCCGCAGGGTGGCGATTTCACCGGCGCGGGCGGCGACCGAGGTATACATGGTGTTGAGCGCCCCGGCCAGCGCCCCGAGGCCCATGATGATGCTCACCCCCCAGCCGAAATAGACCGTGCCCCGGATGGCGTCGCCCTGGCTGGCGAAATAATCCGCCTCGGTCTCGACCTTGACATTGAGCCGCGGGTCATTCGCCGCATATTGCTGCAGCGCCGTGACATCGCCCGGCGTCGCCAGCCGCAGACGAATGGTCTGAAAACTGTTGCCGCGGCGGAACTGATCCTGAACCGCCCGCGCATCGGCCCATAATTCGCTTTCAAAGGCCGAGCCGCCGGTGGAGAAAATGCCGACCACCTCCCATGTGGTCTTGCCGAAGGTGATCTTCCGGCCCAGTTCAAAACCGGCGAATTGCCTGAGCACGCCCTCGCCGGCGATAATCTCGTTCCGGCCCGGCGTGAATATCCGGCCCGCGGTAATCCTCACCTGGCCGCGCAGGGCGACGCCGGCCGTCGAAATGCCGCGCATCGGCAGATTGACCTTGGTGCCGGACGATTTCTTGATCCCGTCGACAATGACGTAAAGCTCGCCGGAATAGACCGGCCGTCCATCCGCCCCCCGGGCGACGCCGGGGCCGCTGGAAATCAGATTGACCTGCTCCTGCGACAACACGCTGTTGATTTCCGACCGGGAGCCGTCGCGGGTCACCACCGCCATATCCTGTGAACCGGCGCCCTCCAGGGTCGATTTGAAGCCGTTGCCCATCGACAGGAAGAACATCAGGACGCCGATCACCGCCGCCACCGCGAAGACCGTCGCCAGCGACATGCCGAGTCGCGCCGGCAGACTGCGGATATTCATCACGACAACGACCCAGATCTGTTGCAGAAGTTTCATTTTTTCCTCCTTACCGGGCCAGGGCCGTGACAATATTGAGCCGCAGGGCCGACAGGGCCGGCAGGATCCCCGTCACCAGCCCGAGCAGCAGTATATATCCCGCCGCCTTGAGAATAATTTCCGGCTGCAGGATCAGCGGCGGCAATGTCGGCAGCGCCGCGGTGATCGCCGCCGACAGCCCGACCGAGGCGAGGACGCCCAGCCCGCCGCCGATCAGGGCGATCAGCAGCGATTCGCCGAGCACCATCCTGAATATCCGGCCCGAGGGGAAGCCGAGCGTCTTCATCACCGCGATTTCCGCCGTTCTCTCCCGAATGGCGAGCGCCATGGAATTGCCGACAATCACCAGAATGATGAAAAAAGCCGCCAGCACGACAAAGGTGATGATCAGGGTGATATTGCCGAGCTGTTCGATGAACGCCTTGTTGAACGCCTTTTCGGGGACGGTTTCCGTTTCAAAAAAACTGTTGGCGAACTGGCTGTCAATATCGCGGATCACCTGCTCGTTAAGCTTTGGGTCGGCGGTGCGGATGCCGACAAAGCCGATCATATCGGCGCCGAAAGTGCGGGCTTCGTCAAAATATTTATAGTGAAAATAGAGACTGGTGGTGTCGAACTGCGGATCGGCGCCCTTGTAAATCGCCTCGATGTCGAATTCCCAGGTCTGGCCGCCGGACTTGCGCGAAAAGATATTTGATGAGATCGGCACCCGGTCGCCGACCTTCCAGCCAAAGCGGGCCGCCGTGCTTTCCCCGACCAGCAGGCCCTGGCGGTTTTGCAGCCAGGCCTTCTTCTGCGCCTCGGGCATGACGATTTCCGGATAGACCTTAAGCAGGGTGTCCTGCTCCACCGCGAACATGGGCAGGAAGTTCTGCGGGTCCTGATAATAGCCGCCGAACCAGTTCATATGAACGCTTTCGACGACGCCTTCGGTCGTCCTGATCCGGTTCATGTAGGAAATGGGCAGCGGCTGGGTGAAATTCACCTTGTTGACCACAATCAGCCGGTCATCGGCCGAAAGCTCGACCCCGGAATCAAAGGCGGCCTGGAACGCCATCAGCGTGCCGTAAATCATAAAGGCGATGAAGGTGGCGAACAGGGTCAGGAACAGCCGCAGCTTTTTACGGGTGACATTTTTAAGGATCAGATAAAGGTCGTCCATCACAGGGCTCCCTGTTCAACAAACTGCCCCTTGTCGAGATGAAGTATTCTTTTGGCGTATTTCGCCGCCTCGGGATCATGGGTCACCATGACGATGGTCTTGCCGTGGTCCCGGTTCAGGACCTGCAGCATCGAGAGGATTTCATTGGCGGTTTGCCGGTCAAGATCGCCGGTCGGCTCATCGCACAACAGCATCTTGGGATCGGAGACAATCGCCCGGGCGATGGCGACCCGCTGCTGCTGGCCGCCGGACATTTCCCGCGGCTTGTGACCGGCCCGGTCCTTGAGGTCGACCAGTTCGAGGGCGGCGTCAATATTCCGGCTGCGGCGTTTCTTCGACAGGTTGGTCAGCAGCAGCGGCAATTCCACATTGCGCGCCGCCGACAGCATCGGCATCAGATTGTAAAACTGAAAAATAAAACCGATATTGGCCGCCCGCCATTTGGCGAGACCGTTTTCCGACAGGTTGTCAATCCGCTGACCGTCAAACCGGATTTCCCCGGTCGTCGGCTGATCCACCCCGCCCAGCATATTGAGCAGCGTCGTCTTGCCGGAGCCCGACGGCCCCATGATCGCCAGAAATTCGCCGCGCCGGATCGACATGTCAAGATTGTCGAAGATGGTGATTTTTTCCCGGCCCTTGACAAAATTCTTGCCAACGCCCCTCAGTTCAAACAACGTCGGGCTGGCCTCGGGTTCTGGTTTTTTCGCGTCCATAATCTCTCCCAAAATATTGCTCCCCTGTTTTGAATTTGCCCGCTTACGATGAGCCGTAAAAGGCGATCTTGACCCCCATGTCCGGCAGGATCCGCTGATCTTCCACCTCGAGGCCGATCCGCACCCGCACCGTCGCCTTGTTGCGGTTGGCGGTCGGGATGATCGCGATCACCCGGGCCGGAATGTCCCAGTCCGGATAGGCGTCCAGACTGGCCCGGACCCGCTGGCCGCTGAAGATGCGCCCGATAAAGGCCTCATTGACGTCGGCCTCGATTTCAAGCGACGCCATGTCGACGATCGTGCAGATGCCGGTCCGGGTAAAGCCGCCGCCCGCCGACCCCGGGGCGACGATTTCCCCCGGCTGGGCGTTCTTGATGGTGACGACGCCGGCAAACGGCGCCCGGATCGTATGGTCGTCCAGCAGTTCCCGCTGGCGGGACACATCAAGGCGGGCGACCTCCAGGTCGGCGGTGACGCGGTTTAAATCCGCCCGCGAGGTTTCCACATTGAGGCGGCTGCTGGTCAGGCTCGCCTCGCTTGAATAATCGTTGGATTTCAGTTTCGATGTCCGGGCCAGCACCCGTTCCGCTTCCGCCAGGCTCGCCCGGGCGCTTTCGAGCCGCGCCTGCGCCGCCGCCATCCGCGCCTCGGCGAGCCCCAGGTTGACCCGGGCGATGGCATCGTCAAGATGGGCCAGGATCTGGCCCTCTTCAACCCGCATGCCCTCCTCGACCAGAACCTCGGTGATCCGGCCGGTCAGTTCCGCCGACACGGTGGCGATGCGCCGCGCCGTAATATAGCCGGAGGCGTCAAGGATCGACTGATCGCCCGCCGCCGTGGTCGACAGCCGGCTGTCCGCGGCGACCGCCGCGTAATTGTCGCCGCCGTTATGGGCGCCGGTCTGGTTATTGACCTTCGCCGGGACCGCCGCGGCGGCGTCCTTCGCCACCGACGACTGTGGTTCGGCGGACGGCGCGTCGGGGCCGAAAAAAAACATCCCGCCGCCGAGGCCGGCGGCAAGGGCGATCAGTAATAGAATGATCACGACGGGAATCGACAGGCCCCCGTCCTCCTTTTCATCACGATCTATTTTCAATTGTGACAACAGAGAATGTTTTTCGCTTACGCCTTCATCTACCATGCTGCTGACAGTACAACCCTATATTATAAAAAAAGATATTGTCATTATCGCCCCGGAAAGCCGGTTTATCCCTTTCCCCGCCAGAATCCGTAAAGAACAGCTTAATATGTAATATTTTACAGCGCAAGCGCGCCGTCGGATAATAATCAACCCATCCGGCGGGGCAAGCTGTAGGCGGAAATCACAGGCGCTCCCGCCGGGACAAAGAACGCCCCCTCCCCAGCAGATCACCGTCGGATCAGCGTCTGGGCAGGCGGACAAAGGCCACCGTGCCCCGGCCCGGACGGCTGAGCAGACGGAATATGCCGCCATGCAATTCAACCATTTTGGTCACCAGCGGCAGGCCAAGGCCGGTGCCCTCATAAGTGCGACTCAGGCTGGCGTCGGCCTGTTCAAAAGGATGCAATACTCTTTTGGCGTCCTCCTGGTTCATGCCGATGCCGTTATCAATTACCGCAAAGACGACCTGCCCCTGGTGATTGCGCCGCAGCACCACCAGGATCCGCCCGCCCGCCGTGGTGAATTTGATGGCGTTGGCAATCAGGTTGAGGGCGACCTGGCGGAACAGCCGGCTGTCGACCACGGCTTCGAGCGACGCGTCCAGTTCCAGGCTTATCTCCGTTCTCGCCTCCTTCGCCCGGCCGGACATCATGTTTACCGCGCTTTCCACCGGTTTTTTCAGCAGGGTCATTTCCGCGTGGAGCTCCATCTTGCCGGTTTCGATCTTGGACATGTCGAGCACGTCGTTGATGATCCCCAGCAGATGATGGCCGCTGTCTCTGATAATCTGAAAATATTCCTGCTGCTGTTCCGGCGTCATGCGGCGGGACTGATCCAGCAGCAACAGGTCGGTAAAGCCGATGATGGCGTTGAGCGGCGTTCTGAATTCATGACTCATATTGGCGAGGAAGGTGCTTTTGGCCAGATTCGCCGCCTGGGCCTCATCCCGCGTCGCCCGCAGGGCGTTCTGAACCTTGACCAGTTCCTCAATATCCCGCACCGCAATCACGACACAGGGATTCTTGCTCGCGCTATCGAGGAAGGCCGCCGCCGCGACCGAAACCGGCGTCCCCTGATGGGTCAGCCTGCCCTCAAGACCGGCGATTGACGACGCCTTTTGCGATATGATTGAGTCCAGATCCAGCGCGCCGCACTCGAGAAAATCGCGATAATCCCGACCGCATAATTCTTCCGCGCTGCGGCCAAGCTGTTCGACCATCGCCGGAGTCACTTCCTCAATTTCCCCCGTCAACGCAACAACGAAGATCGGATCCGGCATGGCCCTGAGCAGCGCCGACACATGGTTGCGCGACACGGTCGTCGCCTCCAGCTCCTTCGTCGTCGCCACGATGGAACGCGACAATTGGCCGATTTCATCTTCCCGGGCGCCGAGTTCATAGAGATCATAGGCGATGTCGGCCGCCGGAACCTTGCCAATCAGGCCGGTATATCGTGTCAGGAGCCGGACGGGATCGGCCATATTCCGGGAAATATATATGGCGGTCAAAATACCAAAAAAGCTGAAAACGGCCATCAGAACAAGCATCATGGTGTCCCGGCGCGCCTCACTCTCCGCCTCGATTTCCGCCAGCGCGCGGCGCATGGTGGCCAGCTCATTGGCGACAATTTTCTTGTCGAGCTGCATATAGACGCCGCCAATCAGTCGCTGGCCCATAACGACCGGCACCGTGACCTCAACATCATTCTGATGAATTCTGGCGACAAGGCGACGGCTGGCGAGGGCCTGACGGATGACGTCCTGCTTCAGGTCCGCGCCAACGGTTTTCAACCCGTCGGCTCCATCATAAAGAACCTGCCCCGCGTTGTCGTAGACGGTAACCTCCCGCACGCCTTCATGACTGAGCGACGCCGAAATGAGGGTTTTGATTGTCTGGATATCAACATGATAGATCGCGTCGGACAGGGACCACGCCAGCAATTGCGTCCGGCGGATGGCTTCCTGCTCAAGCTGCTGTATCAGCGCCTGGGCCACTCTTTTCTCCGAGGCCCGGCTCACCCGTTCAAAGGAAGAGGACAGCAGGTAAGAGGTCAATCCCGCCGCCAGTCCCGCCGCCACGATGGCCAACAGGGTCAGAAGAAGTAAATATTTTGTTCTGATGCTCAAAAACTCATCCTGACAGGCTACCGTATTTTATCTCTGACCAGACGATGCATCTCCCTCAAGGCGTCCAGCTTTTTGTTCAGGTCGCCGGTGAGGGAATCATATTTTTGCGCCTTGTTGTATTTTTTCATCACCCGCCGGCCTTTGGCGCTATTCTGCATCTGTTCAAACAGCCGGACAAGCTCGTCTTTCAGCCCTGCATCCAGCCCCCTCCTGACCAGGACCACAGACCGCAGAACAGGATCGCTTTTGTAAAAAACCTGCAAATTCTGGCGGAATCCCACCGGCACTTCATTTTCATTCCCCCAGTCAAGATCGCTCATGGCCCCGGCGTCGGCAAGACCGCGGGCGACCAAGGTCGACACATTGATCTCATGATGGGCGAAGACATAGCCGATCTGGTTCGCCGGCGGCCGGTCGCGCACCGAGCTCAGTTCAACGCAGTCAAGGCCTTGGGCGCGCAAAATCGCCAGCGGCAGCAGGAATCCGCTGGTTGATCCCGGATCCTCAAAGACGATCACCCGCCCCTTCAGGTCCTTGAGCGAACTGATGCCGGAATCCTTCCGCGTTATCAGAATAGATGAATATTCGGCAAAACCGTTTTTCCATTCCCGGAGGATGATTTCAGCACCGACCCTTTCGGCGAGTTCAAGGGCGGCAAAAGGCGTCTCGGAGATCAGGTCAACGGCGTCCTTTCGGAGGCGTTCGGCCATCTGGCCCACCGACGGCGTGATAATTTCATCAAATTTATACTGCGCCCCATCGGGAAGCGACCGGGCCAGATAATCATTCATCGCTTCCAGTTGCGGTAGTTTCTTCGACGGCTTCATGCTGATGCGGCCAATGACGAACCGGCGATCCGCCTCATATTGATCCGCCGCGACAAGTCGCCCGCCACCGCCGGCAAATTGCACAGACAGCATCACGAGAATAACGCTAAAAACTGCTTTGAAGGACATGCCCTGTACTCAACTCATTCATTATATTTTTAACAGGTCGTAGTATATGCAACGATTCTGGTAAATACGAGGTTAAAATGTCCCAAGGCAAATTGCTTTTATCCCCGGGGATAAAGAGTTTTTGTCAGAGCGATCACCCGGATCGTCGGTTTATATTAAGGTCAGTCCATCAGTTCCGCCGGCGGCTGTTTTTCGGACAAGGGCCGGTATGATGGTATTTTACTGCCGCTTCGCGCACCCATAAATTGGTCAATGTCAAATGCCGGCCATATTGCTTTTCCGCCGGATTTATCCTATATCGATCATGCAATCTGATCATATTTCAGACATAATACTACCGTAGGCCAAGATATATCTTTTTTAAGAAAATGATGGGACATCTTGTCAAAATTGCCCGGAAAAACAACAAGCACCCGGTCAGCGTTCCGCACTGACCCCATTGAGCGCAGCATCCGCCTGTCTGACGGTTGTTTCTTCAGGCGGTGCTGCTTTTGTCTGCTGTTTTGTCTTTATCCGGTCCCTTTTCTGATCTCCGCTCCGGCGACAGCGGCGGAGAAACTCACCTATCACCTGACCCTTTCCGGTCTTGACGCCCCCGGCCTTGATTCCGTCAGGGCCCCCTTCAAGGAGGCGTCCCTGCTGGAGGCGGCGCGTTCAACCTCTTTCCTCTCGGTCTCGAATTTAAGGAAAAACCTGAAATCCGACGTCGCGCTGATGCGCCAAATTCTGCGGGCGGAAGGCTATTACGGCAGCAGCGTCACCGACCGGATGAAGCGGCAGAAAAATCATTTTCAGATCAGCATTACGGTTGATTCAGGCCCGCGCTATTCTGTCGGGGAAATCAGGATCGACTATCGCGCCCCCGTGCCCGCCGACGAAATCCGCCGTCAGGTCCGCGACCGGATCGGTAAAAATCCGCCCCTGCGGCCCGGCGCCCCGGCGCGGGCGGCGAATGTGATCAGGATGCATGCCCATCTGGCGGAAATCCTGCCCGAGCATGGCTTCCCCTTCGCCCGGGAGATCACCCGGGATATTGTCGTTGATCACCGGCTCAAAACAATGGATATTACTTTTTCTCTTGAGAGCGGAATACGGCGGCATATGAGAGCCGTCCATCTCAAGGGTCTGCGCAGCATCGACGAAAATTATATCAGAAAATTCATCCCCTGGCGCGAACGGGATATTTTTGATCAGCGCCAAATCAGAGCGTTGCAGGCGCGGCTGAACCGAACCGGGCTTTTCTCGACCATTGACATTGATGTGAGCCCCGCCGATCCCGATCAGGCGGACATCACGATAACATTTACCGAAACAAAACACCGGACCATCGGCGCGGCGGCGGGATATTCCACCGCCGAGGGGGTCAGCGGCGAGCTTTCCTGGGATCACCGGAATTTCCTCGGCCGCGGCAACCATCTGAAGCTTGTCGCCCGCGGGGCCGAAATCGAACAATTCCTGTCAAGCCGGCTGGAGATACCGCATTTTTCCCGTCTCGATCAGACCCTCTCCTTCGAGGCCAGCTACCAGCGGCAGGACACGGATGCCTTTATCGCCAATATCATCAACACCAGCGCCGGCCTCAACCGGGTGATCACCGACCAACTCGCCCTGCGCGCCGGCCTCGAGCTTGAATATAGCGACATCATAGACGCGGAATCCGACAGCCGTTTCTATCTCGCCTCCCTGCCGGTCGGAGCGCGATGGGACAGTTCCGACGATCTGCTCAATCCGGGCCGCGGCGTCCGGCTTTCCCTGATCACCGCCCCCAGCATCGGCGTTGACGGGGAACAATTCACCTTCCTGAAAAGCGAATTGCGCGCCAGCGTCTATTATGCGCTCCGGGGCAAAGACGCCATTGTCGCCGGACGGGTGCGGCTCGGCTCCATCATCGGCGCGGAAACCGCCAGCCTGCCCGCCACAAGGCGTTTTTACGCCGGCGGCGGCGGCTCGGTCCGGGGCTATTCCTTTCAACGGATCGGTCCGGTCAATGCGGACGATATTCCGCTGGGCGGCCGCGCCGTCACCGAAATCGCCGCCGAATTGCGGTGGAGATTCATGCCCCATATCAGCATCGTGCCCTTTGTCGAGGGCGGAAATATCGAGGACAGCGAATTTCCAACCCTCGCCGGTCTGCGCTGGGCGGTCGGCATGGGCGCGCGCTATCATACGCAATTTGGCCCGGTGCGCCTCGATGTCGCTTTTCCGCTCAACCGCAGGGAAGGCGACAGCGGTTTTCAACTGTACATCAGTCTGGGACAGGCCTTCTGATGGCGGATGGAAAAAGACATATCGCGCCGGTTATCTGGCGGCGGGCGGCAAAGACCCTCGGCGCGGCGCTGCTGTTGCTGCTTGCGGCGCTGGCGCTGGGTCTCACCTGGCTTGAGACCGACAGCGGCCGCCGACAGCTTGTCGCCTGGCTCAATGAGCGCCTTGACAGCGCAGACGGCCGGGTGCGGCTCGGCCCCATCAAGGGATCGCTGTTTTCCGATTTCACGGTGGAAAACATCCTCTTTTCCGACCGGGACGGCCGATGGCTCGAAATTCACGGAGCGCATGTCAACTGGTCGCCCCTGAGCCTGCTGAAGCGCCGCCTTGAAATATCGGAAATGGCGGTGGAAAAACTGCGGTTGATCCGGACGCCCCTGCCGTCACCGAACCGGACGGAAGCGCCGGGCGACACCGTCCGGCTGCCCGGACTGCCGCTGGATCTGGAGATCGCCGCCTTTCAGGGCGAAAATCTGCTGATCGGCAAGAAAATTGTCGGGATCCAGGCTCGTTTCAGCGGCAGCGGGGCCCTCAAACTGACCCGTTCCGACGGCGTTTTCTTCGCGGCGACCCTGATCAATACCGGTAAAGACAAAGACGAAATAACCGCCAGAATCGCCTATCCCGGCGCCGGGGGCGACTTGTCGGTCAATATGGTTATCCGGGCCCCCGCCGGCGGCCTGATGACGCGGCTCGCCGGTATGGACCCCCGCTATGACGCGCTGGCGACCGTGGAGGGCGCCGGGCCGCCGGAAAACTGGACCGGGCAATTCCGGATGCGCGTCGGCGAGACGACCATCGCCGATGCGACCCTGCGCCGTACGGGGCGGGCCTTTGCCGTCCGCGGCCGGCTCAACGCCGGTCAATTTATCGCCGAACGCGACGCCGCCCTGTGGGGCCGCACCGCCAGCCTCGCCCTTGATCTGAGGCCCGGCGACAGCCGTGACCGCACGGAGCTGTCCCTTGAACTGGTCGCGGAAACCCTGCGGCTGACGGCGCAGGGCGCGGTGGCGGCCGACGACATCGGATCGTCCGACAAGGTGGCTTTTGCGGTCGAAGTAACCGATACCGGCCCCCTCAACAGGATGTTCGCGCCGCTGGATCTTCGCCCGTTCCGCCTTGACGGCGCCCTCAGCGACCTGACGCGGGCCGCCAGGCTTACCGCGACAACCAGCAGGTTGCAGGTCGGATATGGCGCTGAAATCGCCGGCGAATTCAGCGGACGTTTTGAGGCCCGCACCGAGGACGGACGGACTGTTTTCAGCACTACGGGCCGCATGGACCAGCTCACCGGCCAGGCGATCGGCGATATATCCGCCCTGACCGCGCCCGGTTTTTCCTGGGCGATCAACGGCCGGGCCGATCTGGCGCAGATGTCTTTCGCCCTGGAGCGAATCGCGGTGACAAATGACCGGCTCCGCGCTACAGGCCACGGCCAATATGTGGCGGCGACGGGCGCGCTTTCCGGCAAACTCGCCGCATCCCTGACGGATATTTCGGCTCTTGTCGCCGACCTTGCCGGCCGGCTGGATATGACCGCCGACATCACTCGGCCCACCGCCGCGGCCCCCCTTCAGGCCCAGGTCACGGCAACCGCCGCCGGGCTCGATCTGGGCGACGAGACAGCCAACGACCTCATCGGCGCCGCCCCGCGGCTGACCGCCCTGATCCGCCGCACGCATGACGGGACGCTGGCCCTGGAGCAGGCCCGACTTGACGCGCCTCACCTGAAACTCAGCGCCCGAGGCCAGATTTCACCGGAGCAGGTCATCAGACAGGCCGTCTTTGACCTGAGCCTGTCCGACCTGGCGTCAATCAAAAAAATCGAAGACTTGAACTTTGACGGCGGCATCGACATAAGGGGCACGCTGTCCGGGCCCCTCGCTTCGCCCGACATGACCGTGGAAAGTGGCATTAACCGGCTTACGATACAGGATATTAGCCTGGATAAGGTCGCCGTCCGGGCAACGGCCGAAAATATCCTCACCCGTCCCCGGGGCGCTATCACCCTCGCCGGGCAAAGTAATATCGGCCCTTTGACCGGCGCCGCCGATTTCGCCGTTCGGCCGAACAGCCGCTACCGGTTTTCCGCCATCGATCTCGCCCTTGGCCCCTACCGGACTACCGGTGATATTCAGGGCGCCGCCGGAAAGCCGCTTGCCGGCCGGCTCACCCTGCGCACCGAAGAAAACAGCGCCGGAATGGGCGGGGGTTTTTCGGCGGTCCTCGCGGCGGAACTTCTGCTCGCCGATCAGGCCGGCCGCCAACAGATCACCGCCACGGGGCATCTCACCGATTTGGCCCTGCCCATTGACTTTTCCGCCGGCGAAAAAGCAATGCTGACCGTCAAATCCGCGACCTTTTCCGCCGACGCCCAGCTGACGGGCGCATCGCCGGATGTACAGTTTACCGCCGCTGTGACGCAACTTTCCCACCCGCGGATTCAGGCCGCGGCGGGCCAACTGTCGGTCAATCAGGACAGCGGCGGCATCGCCTTTGACCTTCAGGCGCGGGGCACGGAAATCATGCCCTATGACCTGACATTTTCCGGCCATTCCCCGCCGCCCGCGCAGCAGACGCGACAGGTCACGCTCACGCTGGACGGCGTCATAGACAAGACCCCTGTCCGGCTCGCGGACCCGCTGGTTTTCTCCCTCAGTCCGGCGGGTTATGAGTTGGCGCCCTTCACCCTGCAACTCGGCGCGGGTCAGCTCAAAGGCGCCCTGAAAATGCATAAGAACGACATTTCAGCAAGTATAACCGCAGACAAGGCGGACCTCAGGCCGTTGGTCATGATTGCGCCCGAAATTCCCCTCGCCGGCCTGCTCAGCGGCAAGCTTGATCTTGCCGCGACGCCCCGGGCGACCGACGGCGCCTTCGCCTTCGACCTTGCCGCCCTGCGCCTGGCCTCTGACGCAACACCTTTAAGCCAGAAGCTTATGTTATCGACAACCGGCACAATCACGGCGCAGGATATCGCCTTCACCACCAGCGTCCGCCTTGACAATTTACGTAAAGCGCGGCTCACGGCGAGGCTGCCGCTGCGGATTAATCTCATGACGCCAGGGGTCCGTCTCGCCGATGACCGGCCCCTCAGCGGCGAGATGACCTGGACCGGTGAACTGGGTCCGGTCTGGCCTGTCTTTGACCTGGCCAGTCATGAGCTCGGCGGTGAAATTGACACAAAGCTTGTCCTCGGCGGCACCCTGGCCAATCCGGATATTGACGGCCATCTGCGCCTGACGAAAGGCCGGTACGAGGCGCTGAAGATCGGCTTTGTCGCCACCGATATTGATCTGGCGGCGACGGTTGTCGACCGCCGTCTTGTCCTTGATCACCTGACGGCCCGTGACGGCGCCGCCGGTCGAATTTCCGCCAAGGGCGAGATAACCCTCAAGCTTGACGACGGCTATGAGGCGAAAGTCGATCTTGAGGTCGCCAAAGCCCATCTGATCCGGCAGCCGGAAATCGATGTTCTCGCCTCCGCCGACCTGACGTTCCTGAAAACATCTTCACAGTCTTATCTGAAGGGCGAGGTGCGTGTCGACAAGGCCGATATCGGCGCCGTCACCCGCGGCCGCCCGGCCATCCCGCAGCTTGAGGTGCGCGAAATCAACCTGCCCGAGCGCAAACCGCAGGCGGAAAAGACCGCCGCCGGCCATCTTGGCCCCTTTCCGCTTGCGATAAAATTCAAGGTTCCGGGCAAGCTGTTCATTCGCAGTTACGGCATGGATTCCGAATGGAGGGCCGACCTCGCGGTCACCGGCACGACCGACAGGCCGGTTGTCGCCGGAACCGCGTCTCTCATCCGGGGAATTTTCGACTTTGCCGGCAAAAGATTCACCCTCTCCCGCGGGGCTCTCCGCTTCCCCGGCGATGACAGCAATGACCCCCAGCTTGATATTTCCGCCGAGCATAAGCTCAGCGACCTGACGGCGGTTCTCGCCATTTCCGGCCGGGCGTCAGCCCCGACCCTGAAGGTGACCTCGACCCCCGCCCTGCCCCAGGACGAAATATTGTCCCGCATCCTGTTTGGCACGTCGGTCACGGAATTATCGGCCCTTGAGGCGCTGCAGCTTGCCGCCGCGGTTCATTCCCTGTCCAATGGCGGCGGACCGGGGCTGATCGGCGGCGTCAGAAACGCCCTCGGCATTGACCGCCTGACCATCGACAGGGCCGACGAGGGCCACGATTTCGGCACGACGATCACCGGCGGCAAATATCTGACCAACAATATATATGTCGAGGTCACCACCGCGCCCGCCACCGGCGAAACCGCCACATCGGTCGAGGTCAGCCTGTCCCGCAGCCTGTCCCTCGTCACCCGGCAGGCCGAGGGCCAGGGCAAGAACCTCGCCATTCGCTGGTCGCGAAAATATTAGGTCGTAAACTCATAAATATGGCGCAATTCTGTATGGAAATATCCCCAATCGACGGTCTGTCAATTTGGCCTTGTATGATGTACGATAGCCGGATCAATAACAGGGAGTCCCTATTATGACAGAAGCACCTTCCAGTCCGGTGGTTCCTCACCTTGTGGTCAAGGGCGGAAAAGCGGCCATCAGCTTTTATGAAAAGGCATTCGGCGCCCAATGTCTTTTTTCGCATCCCGCCGAGGACGGCGAACGCCTGTTGCACGCCTCGTTGTCGATCAATGGCGGGATCGTCATGTTACATGATGAATTTCCGGAATATGGCGATGGCGGCGTCGCGGCGCCGCGCACAGGCGGAACCACCACGGTCACCATTCATTTGAATGTCGATGATGCGGACAAATGGTGGGACAGGGCGATAAAGGCCGGCGCCGAAGTGGTTTTTCCCCTTGAGGACCAGTTCTGGGGCGAGAGATACGGCAAATTGCGCGACCCCTTTGGTCATATATGGTCCCTTTCGCATCCGCTGACGCAATAAGGCCGGCAAGCTATTGTTCTAAAGCATATCCTCGTCAGACGTGTCTGAATCAATGGCACCGTTGAGATATTTCACCGCGCCGACCAGCCATACCAGGACGCCAATGCCGATCACACCCAGACTTTCGCCAATAAAGCGCGGCGCATCCTGATCAAACCCGGCGAGAAATGACGCAGTACAATAAAAGATAATACCGATGATCGCGATGCCGAAACCGATGTAAACCAGTCTCTGTCCCTTTTGCATACGTTTGTTTTCCAGTGGCATTGTATTATTCCTTTCCTGTGTTTTTTTCTTCAGACACCCGCGGCGACCCGTGAAGGGCGCTCCCCAATGCCCCGGTGGGCAGGTCGCGGCGCGCCATAAGCAGGCCGACATAGAGCAGCCTTTTCAGCATGCTGAAAAAGGTCAGAAACCAGGCGATCAGCGCGAGAACGATAAAAACCCGCGAAATCCCCGAAAACATGGCGACCTCAAGGATCAAACCCAGTTTCAGCGTGCAGACCGAATACATGCCCAGCGGGAACACCAGCCCCCAGTAGAGCGGGTCATAGGTCAGGCTGAAACGGCGGATCAGATGACGCCAGACCCCGAGCACCAGCAGCATCGGGATCCACCAGGTCGCCGTCGCCCAATACATGGTCGTCAGCCCCTTGATAAAGGGCAGCAGCCCGACGATCACCGGCTGATCGCCAAAGGCGTGCACAAGCTCCGCCCCGGCGAGCGTGGTAATCGCCACCGCCCCCATATTGATCCAGTAGGGCGGGATGAGATCCGATGGCGAAAAGCGGAAAAACATATAACGATAGAAGATCAGGGAAATCAGCCAGATATAGAGCATGCCGCCAAACAGCCAGAAGGACAGCAGCAGGACGGTGGAAAAGTCACTGCCGCCGATGATCTCCGGCCGGACATGGCTGCCGAGGACGCAGACCGACTGTGTCGCGACCACCGCGATCAGCCAGCCGCCGTTGATGCCTTCTTCCAGCGACGGTTTGGTCTTCTTCACGGCGAGCAGAACAAAAATACTGTAGGTGCAGAGCAGCCAGAGGACAAGCCCGCCCCACCAGAGGGCTTTGGCCGCCGCCATATTCTCTCCCAGGGTGAAAAACTGTGAGCCCAGGACATTGGTCGCCGCGACGATAGTGAAAAAACCGAATCCCCTTTTGTGGGAAAACCAGTCGGCGATGAAACGGGACGGGAACAGCCATATCCGGGCCCCGTAAATCAGCCACAGGATGACATAGGCCGGGATATTGACCCAGAACAGAAAGCGGGCGACGTCCGTCATGCCCCACAGGTCGCAGCCGATGGAAATGATCCCGGTGGCCATGACCAGGGCGAAATAGGCCGGATGAAGATCGGCGAGCTTTCTTTTGAGATAGGCGACGGAGCGGCTGTGGCGGGCGTCCTCCCCCCCATCCTGATGTTCCGTTTCGCTGTAAAATATCTCTGCCATACTATTGAATATAGCCGGAAACAGCAAATCCCGCTATCGGGCGGGGTCCGTATAACATATCGGCGGAAGTCTGATTTTTTTGTCCGGTTTTATCCTACAGGACCCGCCCCTCCGGGGTTATTTCACCGGATCTTAAGTCACCAGGCCGTGCTGCAGGGCGTAACGGATCAGTTCCGCATTGGAGCCCAGATCCATCTTCTCCAGGATACGGCTGCGATAGGTGCTGATGGTTTTGATGCTCAGGCAAAGCTCATCGGCGATCATTGATACGGATTTTCCGGCGGCGATCATCAGGAAAACCTCATGCTCGCGGGCGGACAGGGCCTGATGGGGATATTCCGAACTGCCGACGGCGAGATAATCGGCGATGTGGCTGGCGACGGATTCGCTGACATAACGGCGCCCGTCAAGGATGGCGCGGATCGCCCGGATCAGTTCCTCCGGCGCATGTTCCTTGGTCAGATAGCCGGACACGCCGGCGCGCAGGGCCTGGACGATGAATTGCCGTTCATCATACATGCTGAGCAGCAAGATGGGCATTTCCGGGCAGGTTTTACGAATCTCCGGCAGAATATGCAGGCTGTTCTCCCGCCCCATGGCGATATCCAGAATCAGCAGATCTTTCATTCCCCCGGCGACCTTCTCCAGCGTTTCCCCGCAGGAAGCGGCTTCCTCGATCACCGCATCGGGAAATTCGTCGGCCAGAATGCGGCGCAGGCCGGAACGGAACATGCTGTGGTCATCAGCCAGAAGGATATGCATAATGGTTGTCCTCTTTCGGGGTGTCGGGAATGGTGATCCGGATCAGGGTTCCCTCGCCAGGGGCGCTGCGCAGGAAGAATTTGCCACCGACCAGCCGGGCCCTCTCCCGCATGCCGAGGAGCCCCAGTGTGCTGTTCTCCCGCTTGTCCGCCTCAAACCCGACGCCGTTATCCTCGACCTCAAGGATATAACTGTCGCCGGCAAGACGCAATCTGATATGAACCTCGGTCGCCCGGGCGTGGCGCGAAATATTGGTCAGCGCTTCCTGTATGATGCGGTAAAGGGTCGTTGAGACCATCCAGTTCGCCGGCTCGGCCGGCAGCGCCGCCTCCACGTCAATCATCACATCCCCGCTGTCTTCCAGGTTTCGCGCCAGAATATCAATCGCCGAGGCCAGCCCCATGTGATCGAGCACCGGCGGCCGCAGGTCGGCGGCCAGACGGCGAATGAAGGTCACGATGTCATCAATTTTCTTCTGGATGTCGCTGATGCTTTCCTCAATCATCAGGTCCGCACAGGGCGCGCTCCGGGCGTGATTGCAGGCCTTGCGGAAGGCGGCGAGATCCATTTTGATGCTGGTCAGCACCTGGCCGACTTCATCATGCAGGTCGCGGGAGATGCGCTGGGCCTCGGCCTCGCGGGCGACCTGAAGATGCCGGGTCAGACGGTCGAGCTGCTGATGGGCGCTGATCAGTTCCTGATGGCGGCGGGTCATGGTGTCGGCCATGACATTGAAGGCCTGCGCCATGTCGTGCAGTTCGCCGTAGCCCTGGGAAATGTCGACCCGTGACGTATGATCGCCCTTGCCGAAGCGCTGGACGGCGCCGGACAGGGCGCGCACCGCCCGGAGCAGGGCGACCTCTTCGACCACAAGAACCGAAATGACCGTAAACAGGGTCAGCAGGGAAAGCCAGCCCAGGGTGCGGTAGAATATCTGATTGGCCTTGCGAAAAATCTGCTCGTGCGGCAGGGCGGAGGCGATGAATACCCCCGTGATACCCTCCATGGGGGCGGTGTGGAAGGCAAGCCGCCGGTCATCTATCCGGGCGGAAACCGGGCTCGCGCCCCGGGGGGCGAGGCCGGCCAGTTCGGGAATTTCCCGACCGGCGCGAAAGCTCTTGCTGTCGGGGACCGCGGAACTGGCGAGAATTTTCCCCGCCCGGTCGACAATCAGCAGCGCATGTTCGGCCGGAAGCTCCGCCTGCGCCGTCAGTTGCCGCAGCCATTCGAGATCAATGGCGACAAAGACTATCCGGCTGACCTGATTGCCGCCCCCCCGGATCGCATAGGTCAGATGGAGCAGGGAGCGCTTGACAATCGGCCCGATGACATAGGTTCCGGTTTCAATCTCCCGGGACTGCAGGGCGCGCTGGATGGCGTCATAGTCATGCATATTCATCGGTTCGGACAGGGGGTAGGCGCTGTTGATCACCTCGCCGTCCGGGGCCAGGATGGCGATATTGGCCAGCTGGGGATAGCCCGCCAGCAGGGCGGCGAGAAACTCGCCATCGGTGATCAGGCTTTCATTGCCCGCCCTGGCGAGGGTGGCGGCGAGCCATTTCAACAACTGCTTGGCCCCGGCCATCTGATAGAGATATTCCCGCGAGATCAGGTTGACATTATGGCGCGAGTCATTCTCCATGCGCTGCAGGGCGGTATGGCGTTCATTCTGGGCGATATAAAAAGTAAAAAGGATGGCCGGCAGGGTCGCGAGACAGATCAGCAGGATCAGGCGGCCGCGCAATGTCAGGAATAATGGCAAAAATCTATTCATCTTATCCCGGCCCGAAGCCTGCGGGCCCCCTGTATCAAAATTATATCAGAAATTTGCATCAGAAATTTCAAGTATGATGATCGGCCGCATGATCCGCGTTGAGTCCGGTCAATATGCCGAAAACAGAACCGGAAGCATAAGATCAGCCATCCTGCCGGGACCCGAAAATACGCCGCCGTGCGAATACTGTATAATGCCGGTCGCGGCAATGTCAAATGCCGCCGGCGCAATATCTTCGGCTCGTTGTCATGAGTCGTTTCCGCAAGCGCCGTCCCGCCGTTATCCCCGTGGCCGTTCCCCCCGGCATTCCTCATTGACAGCGGCGGCAAAGCCGGTAACACTTTATTCAATGGCCAAAAAAACGATGATGGAAAAGGGAAAACCCGCATGACGGACCACAAGGACGACGACGCGACCGACAAACCGCAGGAATGCGGCTATGCCTCGCCGCCCTGTTTCATGCATGAGGTCGATCCGGCCTATTTCAACCTGCCGCCGGCCGAGGACGCGGTGCAAAGCCGCGACGTCAGGCGCTGGCGCACGGCCGAACGCCGCCGCCTGACCCAGGCCCGGCGGGCGCTGTCCCCCGACCTTCGCCGCCGGCATGCCGCCCGCATCATCGCCCATCTGCAACAGGCTCTCGGCCCGGTCGCGGGGCTGACCATCAGCGCCTACTGGCCGATCCGCGGCGAGCCGAACCTGCGGCCCCTGATGGAAAAGATTATATCCCGCGGCGGACGCTGCGCCCTGCCGGTCGTCGTCGAGCGACACAAACCGCTGGTTTTTCGGTGCTGGTCCCCGGGGGAGCCGCTGAGCCGCGGCGTGTGGAACATTCCCGTGCCCGGCGAAGAAGCCGCGGTCGTCACCCCCGATGTAATCCTGAGCCCCCTCGTCGGCTTTGACGGGGACGGCTATCGCCTCGGCAACGGCGGCGGCTATTATGACCGCACCCTGGCCGCGCTCAAACCCCGGCCGCGGGTTTTCGGCGTCGGTTACCGCCTTGGCGCGCTCCCCACCATCTATCCTCAGTGGAATGACGTCCCGATGGATGCGATCGTCACCGAGGACGGCGTCCATCCGCCATCGTCGGGGGACAACCGTCCATGACCCAGCCCCCAACTCTCCCTCATCCGCTCCGCGCCCTGCTGATCGGCAGCCTCGCCCCCCTCGGCAAACCGGGGGTTGAAAGCGGCATCTTCAAGCAGCCGGTCAGCCGGCCGCTCATCGTGAGGCGGGACGGGCTCGCCGGCGACGCCCAGGGCGACAGAAAACATCACGGCGGCCCGGAAAAGGCGCTGCATCATTACGCCTTCGATCATTACGCCCGCTGGCGGGCCGAAAGGCCCCAACTTGCCCCCTGCTTTGCCCGGGAAGGCGCGTTCGGCGAAAATATCTCGACCCTTGGCCTCACCGAGGCCGATGTCTGCATCGGCGACATCTATCGCCTCGGCAGCGCCCTGCTCCAGGTGTCCCAGGCCCGGCAACCCTGCTGGCGGCTTAATTTGCGTTTCGGCGATGACGACATGGCCCGGCGGGTCCAGGACAGCGGCCGCACCGGCTGGTATTATCGGGTGCTGGAGGAAGGCCGGATCGCCCCCGGCGACGGCCTGCGCCTGGTCGAACGACCGGCCGAAGGCTGGCCGCTGGCGCGTATTCTGCGGATCCTCTATCACGACAGCCTGAACCGGGACAGCCTCGCCGGGCTTGCCACCCTGCCGCACCTGACCCCGTCCTGGCGCCGCCTCGCCCGGCAGCGGCTTGAGCGCGGCGCAGTCGAAGACTGGTCCGGGCGGCTCAATTACGCCCCTGAGTCGCCGGCATCCCTGATCCCCGCCTGCCCGGCGCGCCACTTTCCACAGTAATATTGAGTGAAATCAATTTTTCGCCGCGACTTCCTGTTAATATCCCGGTATGGTATTGGGATCACAACGGCGCTCGGACAGGAAAGGACATTGCAGCATGGACCATCAGAATTATCAAAGCCATCGGGTGTGGGATGTGCCGACCCGGCTGTTTCACTGGATCAACTTTCTGTCGCTGCTCGGCCTGGTCGCGGCGGGAACGGTGATCCTGTGGGGCGGGGCGCTCGGCCTCAGCACCAACGGCAAAATCCTGATGAAAAGCGTCCATGTCTATATCGGCTATGTCTTTGCGGCCAATCTTGTCCTGCGCCTGATCTGGGCCTTCGCCGGCAACCGCCACGCCCGGTGGAAAAGCCTGCTGCCCCTTGGCCCGGGCTATCTCGTCCGGCTGAAGAATTATCTCGCCGCGGCAAAATCCGGCCGGCCCCAGTATTTTCTCGGGCATAATCCGCTTGGCCAGCTCGCCATCGGAGCGCTTCTGCTGGCGCTGATCGTCATGGCGGCGACCGGGCTGGTGCTGGCCGGCACCGATATTTATTTCCCGCCCTTTGGCGGCCTGTTTCAGGAGTGGATCACCGCGCCGGGAGTCGATCCGGCGCAAATCGCGCCCTACGTCAAGGATAATGTGGACGCCGCCGCCTATGACGAGATGCGCGCCTTCCGCAAGCCTTTCATCCTCGTTCATTACTGGACCTTCTTTATCCTGCTCGGGCTGGCGGCGCTGCATATCGTCGCCGTGATCCATGCGGAGATCGCCACCGGCGTCAATCTGGTTTCCGCCATGTTCAGCGGCAAAAAAATTCTGCCCGGCCCGCCCGAGGACGAATAGGCGGAGCGGTCATGGCGTTCAGGGAAGCCCTCATATGACGTTGCGCCTGCCGACAGTCGTCTGGGTCGGCGGCGCATTATCTCAGGGAAAGGATGGTGCCCCCAGCCGGAATCGAACCGGCACGTCCAAAGGACACTGGATTTTGAATCCAGCGCGTCTACCAATTCCGCCACAGGGGCCCTGTATTGATGCCGTCCTGGCACCGGGAAAGGTGAGCAGCATAATAGCGCCGCATATTCCCCGGTCAAGCCCGAAGACAACAAAAACCGAAAAAGCCGATAAATCTCTTTTCCCCGGGGAAAAATCCTGTAATGATGCCGCTTTCCGGGGCCGAACGGCGGCGTCGGGCGCGCCATGGCGCGCGCCGCGCGACACGGGTAAAATAAAAACGAGGGATCAATGTTAAGAAGCCTGTATAACTGGACGCTGGAAAAAGCCGAACACCCGCGGGCGCTGTGGATCCTGGCGCTGCTGTCCTTCGCCGAAAGCTCCTTTTTCCCGATCCCGCCGGATGTGCTGCTGATTCCGATGGTGCTGGCGGCGCCGACCCGCGCCTGGCGGATCGTCGTGGTCTGTTCCGTCGCCTCCGTATTCGGCGGCCTGTTCGGCTATTACATCGGCCATGCGCTTTACGAAACCGTCGGCCAGCCGATCGTCGATTTTTACCATATGCAGGCCCAATATGACCGCTTTACCGCGCTCTATGGCGAACATGGCGCCTGGATCGTCGGGCTGGCGGGATTTTCGCCGATCCCCTATAAGGTCTTCACCATCGCCAGCGGCGTGGCCAATCTGGATCTCGCCACCTTTGTCATCGCCAGCGCCCTGTCGCGCACGGCGCGTTTTTTGCTGGTCGCGGCCTTGCTGTGGAAGTTCGGCATCCCGATCCGCGACTTTATCGAAAAACGTTTAGGTCTGCTGACTCTGCTCTTCAGTGTCCTGCTGGTTGGCAGCTTCCTCGCCTTGAAATATATCTGACCTTGCCGTAGATTTGGATAACATTTATTGATGAAAGCAGAAAAAAATGGTTTCCACAACTCATAACCCCCTGTTCCGCCCGGTGATTTATTTATGGCGTAATCCCCTGCTCGCGGCGTTTCTCGTCTCCGGCGGCCTGCTGCTCGGCGCCTACGGCTTTCAATATATCGGCGGCTATGAGCCCTGTGATCTGTGCTGGCCGCAACGCTACGCCCATTTCGCCATCCTCGGCCTGTCAGCCGCCGGCCTGCTGCTGCGCCGCGCGTCCGCCCTCCTGGGTGGAATCTTCGCCTGGGCGACAGCGCTCGGCTTCGGCGTAAGCGCCAGCATCGCCGGTTATCACGCCGGGGTCGAACAGAAATGGTGGAAAGGGCCCACCACCTGCACCGCCAGCGGTCAGACCACCGCGACCGACATGGATTCGCTGTTTGACAGCATGATGGAGGCCAAGCTGGTCCTCTGTGACGACATTCCATGGCAGATGTTCGGAATTTCTATGGCCGGCTATAATTTTCTGCTATCATTGACGATGTTTCTCGGGCTGATTTTCGCCCTGAAGACTGTGACGCCGGGAAATATGACAAAAGGATAAGCCATGACCGACAAAAGCGCCGAAAAACCGCCGCGGCCGGGAAAACTGCCACCGGCGCAGATGATTGACCGGATCCTCCGGGTGGATCATGCGGGCGAATATGGCGCGGTGCGGATTTATCAGGGGCAACTGGCGGTGCTCGGCGACCGCCACCCCATGAGCGACACGATCCGTCATATGAAACAGCAGGAAGACGTTCATCTCGAGCGCTTCAATGACCTGATCCGCGAGCGCGGCGCCCGGCCGACCCTGCTGACGCCCTTGTGGCATATGGCCGGTTTCGCCCTCGGCGCCGGTACGGCCCTTTTGGGTGAGAAAGCGGCGATGACCTGCACCGAGGCGATCGAAACCGTCATCGACGAACATTACGCCGCGCAGATTGACGCCCTCGGCGCGGAGGAGGCGACGCTCGCCGCCGAGCTGGAAAAATTCCGCCAGGAAGAGCTTGAGCATCGCGATACCGCCGTCGCGCATGGCGCGCAGCAGACACCCGGCTATGACCTCTTGTCCGGGCTGATTAAATTCGGCTGCAAAACGGCAATCAAAATCGCCGAACGGGTATAGTCCGCATTCAAGGGAAAGCAAGGATCGGGCGCCGCTTCGCCTGACCGGGTGTTAACATGGGCCCGGATTAATATGGGGCGGGCCTCTGTCGCAAACACCCCCCCCCCTCAAAAATCTCTATAAAAAATTCCGTTAAAATTCCCATAAAAAATTCCGAGAAAAAGATACTTTTCTGCTTTCCCCGATTAAAAATTCAGCTTCATTTCAGTCTGGCTTGATAGGCACAGCCCATCATGACGGAGTAAAATGATGAGCTTTAGGACGAAAATTCTGACCGCCGGCCTGATTATGACGGCGCTGTTGCTATCCGCCTTTCCGGCCGGGGCGGCGGAACAGAAAACAGACCATATCACCCTGACGGCGGACAAGACGCTGTCCCTCGGCGATGTGGTCCGGCTGGCCGCCGACCGGGCGCCGGAGCGTTTCATCGCCCGGGCCCATGACACCATCAGCCGGGCCTATGCCGATCAATCCTCGAACCTGTTCGCCGGCAGTCCCCGGCTTGCCCTCAGCCATCAGAATGATTTTCTGCTGTCGGATCAGGGCCTGCGGGAATGGGAAGGCCGGCTGGAGGCGCCGCTGTGGCTGCCCGGTGAAAAATCGGCCCACCGCAACAAGGCGGTCGCCGCCGCGGCCGAGAGCCAGGCCTATCGCGTCCGGCTTGAATGGGCCGTGGCCGCGGACGTGCGCGAACTTGTCTGGCAGGTGAAACTGGCCGAGGCCGCTCTGCAGGAAAGCCGGGACGCCCTGGACATTGCCGAACAGCTGAAGCATGACGTGGAAAGACGCATCACCTCGGGCGACCTGCCCCGCAACAGTCTGCTGCTCGCCCAACGGGACGTGGCGAGCCGTCAAATCGCCCTGAAAGGCGCCGAACGGGATTATGTCGACAGCGCCGTGGCCTATCAGAATTACACCGGCCTTGAACGGATCCCGGCCGAGGTTCGCGAAAGCCGCCAGGAAGTGGCCGATGAACTCGCCGCGCCCCATGTCCTCTACGCCCGGCGCCAGGTCGATTATTACCAGGCGGAATATGACGCCGTGAAACGCAGCTGGAGCAGCGCCCCCACCGTATCCCTTGGCGTCAAGCGCGAGCGGGGCGGCTATGACGACCGTTCAATCAATTCGGTCAGTTTCGGCCTGACCATCCCCCTGGGCAGCCGCGCCTACACGGCGCCGAAACGGGCCGAAGCCGCCGCCAGGCTCGCCGAGGCGGAACGGCAAAGGGAAAGCGTCCTGCGCCGCCACCGCCGCGCCCTCCATGAAGCGCATCATGAACTGGAGGTCTGCCTCGTTCAGCAGAAAATCTCCCGGGAACATTTTGCAATCTCAAAGGAAAACATGCGGCTGGCGCGCAAGGCCTTTGATCTCGGCGAAAGCGACCTGATGGACCTGGTCCGGGTTCAGGAACAATATTTCCAGTCCGCCGCGTTCCAGAGCCGGCAACAAATCGAATGCGGCCGGGCGACGGCGCGTCATAACCAGACAAAAGGAATTATCCCGCAATGACCCAATTTTTCAATATCGCAACCCTTTGCCTGGCTGCTGGGCTAACCTTTCTTTCCGTTTCCGCCCCGGCCCGGGCCGAAGGGGAAAACGCCCTCACGCTCAGCCGCGACAAATATGAAACGCTCGGCATTGAGACCGTTCGCCCCGAAACGGCCGACATGGTGTGGAGCATGGCCTATCCGTCCGAGGTCGTCATCCCCAACAACCAGGTCAATATCATCACCTCGCTCTACCCCGGCCTGATCAAGGCGCTGCATGTCGCCGAGGGCGACCGGGTCCGCCGGGGACAGAAACTCGCCGAGATCGCCAGCCCCGCCTTTCTCGAGGCCCAGCGGCAATATCTCGACGCCGCGGCGGCACTGGACAGGGAACAAAATAAATTCGCCCGCGACAAGCTTCTGCTCGACGACGGCATTATTTCCGAAAAAAGATTCCAGATCACCCGGGCGGAACTCTATCAGGCGGAAAACACCCACGCCCAGCAAAAACAGGCGCTGATTTTCGCCGGGCTGGATGAGGCCACGATCCGCCGGCTCGATAAAGAACGGCAACTCGCCGCTGCGCTCAGCCTTGCCGCCCCCTTTGACGGGGTGATTTTGCAGCAGATCGCCCAGACCGGGCAAACCATCGACGAATCCGCCGGACTTTACCGGCTGGCCCGGGTCAGCCCCCTGTGGCTGGAAATCCATGTTCCGGTCACAGAGCGCCACCGGTTCTCCCTTGGCGGCAAGGCCCGGATTGAACCGCTGTCGCTGGAGGGTGAAATTATCGCCATCGGCCATATGGTTCATGAGGCCGATCAGGGCCTGCTGGTGCGGGCGGAAATCCGCGACGGTGCTGAAAAGCTGATTCCCGGACAATTTGCGCCGGCGCAACTGCAACGCAACGGCGACGGCCGGGTCGGCCTGCGCCTGCCACAGCAGGCCCTGTTCCGTCAGGCGGGCGAGACCTATGTTTTCCGCCAGACCGAGAGCGGCTTTCAGGCCGTTCCGGTGACCCTGATCAGCGAAGAACAGAATGCCGTGATCATTGAGGGGCCGCTCGGGACCGAAGACCGGATCGCCGTGCGGGGCATCGCCGCCCTCAAGGGCATGTGGCTCGGGCTGGGGAGTGAAGAATAATGCTGAAAAAGCTGATTAAATTCTCCCTCACCCAGCGGCTGATGCTTCTGCTGGCCTCTCTGCTGATCACCGGCGGCGGCTGGATGGCCTTTGAGGCGACCCCGATTGACGCTTTCCCCGATGTCTCGACAACCCAGGTCAAGATCATCCTCAAGGCCCCCGGCATGACGCCGGAGGAGGTCGAGGCCCGCATCACCGCCCCGGTGGAGGTTGAAATGCTCGGCCTGCCGAAACAAAGCATCCTGCGGTCGATCACCAAATATGGCCTGACCGACATCACAATCGACTTTCAGGAGGACGCCGACATCTACTGGGCCCGCCAGCAGGTGGCCGAACGGCTGGGCGCCATCATGGAGGATCTGCCGGAAGGGGTCTCGGGCGGCATCGCGCCGATGACGACGCCGCTCGGCGAAATGTTCATGTTCAGCATTGAGGGCGACGGCCTGTCGCTGATGGAAAAACGCTCCCTGCTCGACTGGGTGATCCGGCCGGCGCTGCGGACAGTGCCGGGGGTGGCGGACGTCAACGTTCTCGGCGGTCACGCGCGCAGCTTTGAAATCATCCCCGACAATCAGGCGCTGCTGGCGCGGCGCATCCCGCTGACGGAGCTGATTGACGCCGTCAAAACCAATAACCGCAATGACGGCGCCGGGCGGCTCACCGAGGGCGAGGAAATTCTGCTGGTTCGCACCGGCGGCAGCATCAACACCCTTGAGGATGTGAAAAATATCGTCGTCCGGCCTCACGCCACCGAACCGGTCAGGGTCCGCGATCTCGCCCGGGTCCAGCTCGGCGCCATCACCCGCTATGGCGGGGTCACCGCCAACGGCGCGGGCGAAACCGTGCAGGGGCTGGTTCTGGGCCTGCGCGGCGCCAATGCCCGGGATGTGGTTGAGGGGACGCGCGCGCGGCTTGCCGCCCTCGAACCCAGCCTGCCCGACGGCGCCCATATCAGTATCTTCTATGACCGCGGCAAGCTGATCGACCGGGCCATCTCTTCAGTCTCCAAAGCCCTGATCGAGGCCATAGTGCTTGTCCTGCTGCTGTTGATCGTTTTCCTCGGCGACCTCCGGGCGGCGCTCAGCGTCGCCATGATCCTGCCGCTGGCGGCGCTCAGCACCTTCATTCTGATGAAGCAGTTCGGCATGTCGGCGAATCTGATGAGCCTCGGCGGACTCGCCATCGCCATCGGCATGCTGGTCGACGCCGCGGTGGTGGTGGTGGAAAATATCGTCACCCACCTGGGACAGCAGAAAAACAGCCGCCAGCCCCGCCTGCACAAGATTTACCGGGCGGTGAGCGAGGTGTCGCTGCCGGTGGCGTCGGGCATTCTGATCATCATCATTGTGTTTTTGCCGCTGTTGTCGCTGCAGGGGCTGGAGGGCAAGCTGTTTGTTCCGGTCGCCCTGACGATTGTCTTCGCCCTGTCGGCGTCGCTCGTGCTGTCGCTGACCGTGATCCCGGTGATCGCCTCTTTCCTGTCGCTCAAGACGGATCACACGGAAACCTGGCTGGTGCGCCGGTTGCAGAAATATTATCGCCCCGTCCTCGTCTGGTCGCTGGACAATGTACGGACCGTCGGCATCGCGTCGCTGGCGCTGCTGCTGCTCGCCGGGCTGACCTACAGCCAGGTCGGCAAGACCTTCATGCCGACCATGGATGAAGGGGATATTATCCTTCAGGCGGAAAAACTGCCGTCGATTTCCCTCGACAAGTCGCTGGAAATCGACATCATGACCCAGAAGAAGCTGATGGCGGAAATTCCTGAAATTGTCGGCTATGTCTCCCGCGCCGGTTCCGATGAACTGGGGCTCGATCCGATGGGCCTCAATGAAACCGACGGCTTTCTGGTCCTGAAACCGCGGGCGGAATGGACGGTGGACAGCAAGGCGGAACTGATCGCCAAAGTCCAGCAGGTCATTGCGGAAATTCCCGGCGTCGGCTTCAATTTCACCCAGCCCATCGACATGCGGGTCTCGGAAATGCTGACCGGGGTGCGCGGCGACATCGCCATCAAGATTTTCGGCGAGGACCAGGATCGGCTGAATGAGATCGGCGAAAGGATCGTCGCCCTGATGAGCCGCATCGACGGCGCCGGCAACATTTACAAGCCGGCCAATGACGGCGCGCAATATCTGCAGCTTTCCGTTGACCGGCTGGCCGCCGGACGGCTCGGCCTCAATGTGGACGACCTGACGGTGGCGCTGCGCGCCCAGGTCGAAGGGATCACGGTCGGCACGGTTTATGAAGGCGCCCGCCGCACCCCGCTGCTGATCCGGGGCTCCGCCGCCCTGCGGCAAAATCCGGCCGAATTCCAGAATCTGACCCTCAGCCTGCCCGACGGCCGCAATATTCCCCTCTCGACAGTCGCCAAAATCGAAAAGGTCGAAGGCCCCGTCTCGATCAAACGGGAAAAGGGATCGCGCATGGTGGTCGTCATCGGCAATGTCAGGGACCGGGATCTGGTCGGTTTTGTCGATGAGGCCAAAAGCCTGGTCGCGGCGCAGGTCGCCCTGCCCAGCGGCTATTATCTGGAATGGGGCGGTCAGTTTGAAAATCAGCAGCGGGCCTCGAAACGGCTGGCGCTGGTGGTGCCGGTGGCGCTCGGCCTGATTTTCCTGCTGCTGTTCACCACCTTCGGTTCGGTGCGTCAGGCGCTGCTGGTGCTGAGCAATATCCCCTTCGCCATGACCGGCGGCATCATCGCCCTGTGGGCGGCGGGGGAATATCTGTCGGTGCCGGCCTCGGTCGGCTTTATCGCCCTCCTCGGCATCGCCGTGCTCAACGGCGTGGTCATGGTGACCTATTTCAACCAGCTCAGGGATCAGGGTAAATCCGTCACCGAGGTTATCTTCGACGGCGCCCGCCGCCGTCTGCGGCCGGTGCTGATGACGGCCAGCATCGCCGCCTTCGGCCTGGTGCCGCTGCTGCTCGCCACCGGACCCGGCTCTGAAATCCAGCGGCCGCTCGCCATTGTGGTGATCGGCGGCTTGTTTACCTCCACCCTGCTGACCCTGGTGCTACTGCCGATCCTCTATCGCCGTTTCGGTTTCACCTCTGAATAAGGAGCCTTCTCATGACATTATGCCTGCTGACCATCATCGTTCCCGTCGCGCTGGAAGACAGTATGATCGACTGGCTGCTGGAAAATCCGCTTGCCGAAGGCTTCACCAGTTTCCCGGTATCCGGTCATGGCGCGTCGGAACAGCGCCTGTCGCTGGCGGAAAAAGTCAGCGGCCGGTCGCGGCGGATCATGTTCCAGATCCATCTGGACAGGGCGGCCGCCGACCGGATTCTGCAGCAGTTAAAAAAAGACTATGCCAATACGGATATGCATTTTATGCTGTATCCTTTATTGGATGCGGGACATCTGGAACAAAATGATTAGAGCAATATCTTCTCTGCTGCTGGCGGGCCTCATGGTTGCGGTTATTGCGACCTGGGCCACCCTGCAGGCTCAACCCCGGGATACGCGCCCCTATACCTCCCGTCACCTCAGCCCGGAACAATTGCGGGAATTGCGCGAAGACGGCGATATATTGAGCCTTGAATCCATTATATCCCTGATCCGCAAAAATAAATCCGACCGGTTGCTGGAGGTGGAGCTTCTGGAAAAAAACAATATTCTGTTTTATAAGGTCGAGATCCTCGAACAGTCGGGCATCATCAAAAAATATTTTCTGGATCCCCGAACCGGGAAAAGCATTCCGATGGAATTCCAGGAATATAAAGACCGGGAGTGAAAATGCGGCTGTTACTGGCGGAAGATGATCCCAAACTCGGCCCCCGGCTGCAAAAGGACCTGAAGCAGAAGGGCTATGCGGTGGATCTTTCGACCTCCGGCATCGACGCCGAATATATGGGGTTCGAAATTCCCTATGACATCATTATTCTGGATATCGGACTGCCCGATAAAACCGGTGCCGAAGTGCTGAAAAGCTGGCGCGCAAAAGCCCTTTCCACGCCGGTGCTGATTCTGACCGCCCGCGACAGCTGGCGGGAAAAGGTCGAAGGCTTTCAGGCCGGCGCCGATGACTATCTCGCCAAACCGTTCCATTTCGAGGAACTGGTCGAAAGGCTGGCCGCCCTGATCCGCCGGGTCAGTGGCCGGACGTCCCCCGCCATCGCCCTCGGCGGCGTCACCCTTGATGAATCAACCCAATCCGTCCGCCATCCGGACGGTCAGGCGCTGGCGCTGACCGGGACGGAATATCGCCTTCTGCGCTATTTTATGCTCAACCCGGGGAAAATCCTCTCGAAAGCCACCCTGACCGAACATGTCTATGACTTTGATTCGGAAAAAGACAGCAACGTCATCGAAGTCTATGTCCGTCGCCTGCGCCGAAAACTGCCCCGCGACATGATCCATACCCAGCGCGGACAGGGATATATTTTTAAAGAGGCGGCCCATGAAAACCCTTAAGGACCGATTGACGATAAATGTCCTGATCGTATCCGTGCTGTTTTTTGTCGTGCTGATCGGCCTCAACATTCATTATTTCAACCGCTTCGGCCAGGATTTCGTCAAAACCCGGCTCGAGCATGATATTGACAGCCTGCTCGCGGCGTTGGAGCCGGACGCCGCAACGGGCGAACTGACCCTCGACGAAAGCCGCCTGAACCCGATTTTCCTCCAGCCCTATTCGGGACATTATTTCCGCATTACCACAGACGGCCGGACCTATCTGTCCCAGTCCCAGTGGGATTATCAAATACCGTCCCATCATCACCGGCTCGGCACCATCGACCTGCATCTCATTCCCGGGCCGGAGAAGCAGACCCTGCTGCTGCTGGAAGGCAGTTACCGCAAGGAAGGCAAGGATGTCTGGATCACGGTCACCGAGGATTATTCGCCGATCCTCGACAATCTGAAGCAGCTTGGCCTGTTGATCGGCATTCTGGGGACGGTCATGATTCTGGTCCTCGGGCTGCTGCAACGCTGGATGGTGGTGCGGGGACTGGCGCCCCTGACAGAAGCCCAGCGCGATCTGCAACGTCTCGACCAGGGGGATGTCGCCCTGTTGCGGGAAGACGTGCCGGCGGAAATCCGGCCTCTGGTCCGGGAAATCAACCAATTGCTGATTCTGGCCGACAACCGGATCAAACGGTCGTCGACGGCGATCGGCAACCTCGCCCACAGCCTGAAGACGCCGCTGGCTTTTCTGGAACATGTTCTCGGCAAGGCCAAAGCGCCGGTCAGCGCCCGTGACAAAGAAGAACTTCATCAGGCGCTGGCGGACATCCAGTATCAACTGAACAGCGAATTGCGAAAGGCGCGGATCATCGGCGCCCCGACCCGGGGCAAAAGAATTCCGGTCGGCGAACAGCTCGCGCCGCTCATTGACATGCTGCGCAAGGTCTATGCCGAAAAGGCGCTTGATTTCACGGTCCATATTGATGAGGGGGCGATGTTTCCCGGCGACAGCCACGACCTTATGGAGCTTATGGGCAATCTGCTGGACAATGCCTGTAAATGGGCCCGCAAAACCATAGCGCTTGATATTCATCAGACCGACGAGCGGCTGACCATAGAGCTGTGTGATGACGGGCCGGGGGGGGAAGGCGATGTCTTTGACCTGTTGCAGAAACGGGGCGTCCGACGGGATGAGTCCGGTGAAGGTCACGGGCTTGGCCTGTCCATCGTCCGCGAAATCATTGATTTATATCAGGCCGACATCGACTTTTCCCGCGCCGCGACAGGCCGGGACGGCCTTAAAATCACCATCCGCTTTTCCTTTGCCCCAACTGACAAGAAATAACCGGAACGCTTTTGGAGGCTTTATCGCTGCAGGGCGATGCCGAACCGCAGGCGGGTATCCTTGCGGTTATAATCAATCAGGCTTTCGCCGTAGCCGCTGTAAAGCTGGCCAAACACATAGAGGTCAAGGTTGCGAAACAATATCCGGTTCAGGGGATAGGACAGGTCAATCTGAAAGTTGCCCTTGCCGCCGGCCGGATTGCCGCGCAGTTCCGAGGTCAGCATAAGGCCGTTCGGATCGCCGATGCCGACCGCAATCAGGCCGTTGCCGCGGAAATCCCCAATATCCGGATTGTCCGTCAGATCGCCGAGGTAGACCCAGCCCCGCGCCCGCAGGTTCAGATTGAGGTCTTGCGCCAGGGGGAAGGTGATTTCGGGCTCGATATAGCCCAGATTGAGGCTGCGGGAATCGATTCCGTCCTTGCCGTTGGACTGATGCTCAAACCCGGCGCTGACCCGCAAATGAGAGGCCGCCGGCAGAAAGGACGGCCTTTCCAGGTCATACTGATAAAACAGCGCCGGCTGGAATATGGTGTCGGTAAAGGGCCTGGATTTGGCGGCGAGATCCCAGAAGGCAGTCTGGGTGTAGCCCAGATGCAGCCGGGTGAACCACGGCAAATGTTGGGCCAGTTCGCCTTCGGGATTGACGAAGCGATATTTGAAGCTGACCTGGATCTTGGCGTTGGCGGGAGCGCCGCCATAGAGGAAATAGGTCGGTTCATAGCCGGAAAAATTGGCGAGAAACGATGTCGCCTTTTCCGCTTTTTCCGCCTTTTCCATTTCTTTTTCGGCCGCTTGTTCCGTCGCCGCAGGGGACTTGACAGCGGCCGACGGCCGCGCCCCTTCCTCACGACCGGCGGGGAGGCGGACCAGGACGCTATGACCGCCGCCGTCCGGCAGATCCAGCGTCAATGACGCGTTCCCGGCGTTTTTCAGGCGCACCGGAAGCCTGAAATGATAGGGTAGAATGCGGACATTCCCCCCCGCGAGTTCAAGCGCCGATCCCGCGCTTTCCACCGGACGCAAAATCACCGTTTGGGCGCCCTCTTCCGGCCGGTCAAGCCGGGTGAGCCGGGCCGTAATTTCGGACGGCGGGACGAAGGATGCGGCCGCGCCGCTCTCATTGATGAAATAGATCCGGACCGCAATCATTCCCGCGACGGAAGGCCGGCTGGTGTCCGGCGCCGCCAGCAGGGTGATCTCGGCCCTGGTCATTGCCGAATGACACAGGCAGGCCGCGATGATCAGACACAGGCGGGGCAAATCTTTGAAGCGGATTTTTATCATATCGGTCGTCCTATGGCGGAAAATTTATTGGAGCGTCACAATCGCCTTGCGAAACCGCAGAAGCGGGATCAGGAAGAAAACCAGGCTGATGACCATAATAGCCAGCATATCCGGCCAGGCAATATCAAATCCGCCCCTAAGCCTTATCCCGCACCCCTTAAAAGGGTTTGCGGGACAGGACCAGGGCGAGCGGGTTTTTCGACAATGTCGCGCCCCACAAGACCAGCAGGCCGGCCATGATCCCCGGCAGGCCCTCATATATGGCGTTATGCCAGCCCATCTGACGCCAGAACAGGGCGACGGCCAGGCCGACAAAAATCGCCGTTATGCTCGCCCTGCGGCCGGGGCGCCCGCCAAGGGACAATACGATCAGCAGGGGGGCGAAGGCGCTGGCCAGTCCCGACCAGGCCATGACCACCAGACTGAAGACGCTCTGGCTGTTGATCAGGGCCCCGCCGAGGGCGCAGAGGGTGATCAGCGCCGTCATCAACTTGATGATCGTGGTGCTTTCAATCTTATGGGGCAGCAGGTCATGGGTGATCGCCGCCGAGCAGCTCAGAATAAGGGAATCGGCCGTCGACATGGTCGCGGCGAAAATTCCCGCCAGAACGAGCCCGACCAGAACCGGCGGCAACAGATCCTGCGCCAGGGTCGGCAGGGCCAGTTCCGCATCAAAGGCGCCGACATCGCTGAGATAAAGGCGCGACAGCATGCCGACGCCGATCGCCATCATGAAAAAAGCCAGATACCAGAGATAATACCAGGCGCGGGCCCGGCGCATCTTGCCATTGTCCTTCAGGGCCATAAAGCGCACCATGATATGGGGCTGGCCGATCACCGACAGTCCGGCGAACATCCAGCTGATGGCGAACAGCACCCCGCCGCCCAGACCGGGCAGGGCGACATCCCGGGGAAACCAGTCGAGGAACCCGTCGACCGCCTGCATTTTGACGATAACGCCATCGACCCCGCCAAGCGACAGGGTCGCCACGACCAGCAGCAGGCCCATGGCGATGATCATCACGCAGGACTGGGCGGCATCGGTCCAGATCGAGGCCCGGATCCCGCCGGCGAAACAATATAGGGTCACGAGGATCGCGCCGACGACGGCCCCCGCCCAGGACGGCCAGCCGAGCAGGACATGCAGCGCCTTGCTGCCGGCGACGAGCTGGGCGCTGGCGTAGGCCAGCAGAAACAACAGGGAAATGCCGCCGACAACCCGCTGCACGGCCATACTGTCCCCGCCATGCCAGTTGCCGAGAACCCCGGCATAGCTCACCTCCCCGGTGCGGGAGGTCGCCGCCTTGAGGCGGGAATGGACGAACATGGAGGCGAGGAAATCACCGGCGATCCAGCCGACCATCAGCCAGATCGCCGCCAGCCCCGTCCCGTAAACATAACCGATAATGCCGATAAACATATAGCCGCTGTTGTTTGTCGCAACGGCGGACAGACCGACCAGCCAGGGCTTTACCGATGCGCTGGCGAGATAATAATCCTCGCGGGTGCCGCGGCTTTTCCAGCCGGAGGAAATCCCGATCAGGGTAAAAATCAACAAAAATCCAATGAAGGAAACAATCATCTGAAAGCCTTGAAATTAACGACAGGCGGCCGCGCAACCCCGGTCGCGCCCGCCGGTTCTATGAAGCGAGGCATAGGGCTCTCCCGTGGTCATGGACCTCGATCAGGCTGCGATGCAGGGTTTTTATGGCCAGCGGATAATCATCCTCATCAACGACAAACTGTATGTCGACCTGGCGCATGGATTGATGCAGGGCGAGGATGCTGATTTCCTTCTCCGCCAGCACCCTGACGGCGTTTGACAGAATGCCCGAAACCTGCATGTCGCTGCCGATGGTCGAGACGATCGCCACCTTTCGCTGGTTCAGTTCGGCTTCGGGAAACTTCTTTTCGAGCGCCCGGCTGATCCGCTTGATCACTTTCAGGTTGGTCGATAAATAATGGGTAATCGTATTGGCGTTGACATCCTTGGCGACAATATGGGCCCTGAAGCGGTTAATCACCTGCAGAATTTCGCGATCATACTGATCGAACATGCCCGCCATATCCTGATCAAAAAGCTCAAGGGCGTAGATCGTCTTGCAGCCGGCGATGATCTCCACCCGCGGGGTGCGGCTGACATAATCGCGGGTGATCAGGGTGCCGCTATGCTCCGGCTCGAAGGTGTTTTTCACCCTGAGCGGGATATTATTCTGCCGCAGGCCCTTCGCCGCCTTGGGATGGATCGCCTCCATGCCCAGGTTGGCCAGTTGGTCCGCCACATCATAATTGGTCCGGCCAATGGGCACCGCATTCTCCTCGCCGACGAGGCGCGGATCGGCGCTGCTCAGATGAAATTCCTTGTGAATGACCGCTTCGGCCGCCCGGGTCAGCACGGCGATCCGGCTGAAGGTCATCTCGCTGTAGCCGCGGTCAAAGGTCGACATCAGGCCGTCCTCACTATGGGCGTAGCCGGTGACGATCGGCAACTGGCGGCTCAGGTCGAGATCGCGGAAAGCCTCTTCAATCCTGTGGTCCAGCGCATGATGTTCTTCCGCCCGCCATCCGGTCAAATCGATAAAACAGGCGTTGACCCCGTCGCGCTGCAACAGATGCGCCATATTCCAGGCGCTGTGGGCCTCGCCAATGCTCGACAGCATCTCGCGGACGGTCGCCAGATGAAGGTCGAGGGCGAAATGGCCGTGTTGACAGAGCCGTTGCAGGTCACTCAGGCATTGCGCCGTCTTGTCGAGACGTTCGGTGATAAATTCATTGGCCCGCTCAAGCAATTCGCCGGCGCCGAAAAGCGTCTCGTTGATCTGAAATATCCGGCGCCGCAGGCTCGCGAGGGCCTGCTGCCATCCGTCATCATTGATGCTGCTGGCGAACAGGCCGAAAACGCCGGGCTGGCCGGTCTTTTTATTTTCCAGCAAAAGATCGGTGATCCCGCCATAGGCCGAGACGACAAAAATGCGCTGATACAGCGCCTCGCCCGCAGAAGGCTTGAAAATGATATTGTCCCGCACCGCCGCATAATCGCTCATCGAGGTGCCGCCGATTTTTTCTACATTATGGGTTTTCATGTTTCCTACCCTCCAATGGAGTATTGCGCAGATACATTATCCCGGGCGTCATTCGCGCGCCGGCCGCATCGTCTATCCGGCCAATGCCGCATCATCCACCAGTTCATAGGCCCCTTCCGCGTTATGGACCTCTTTGCCGGTGACCGGCGGGTTAAAGACACAGGCCATCTTCATTTCGGTGAAAGCCCGCAGGATATGCTTGTCATTCTTGTCGAGGAAATAGGCCGTGCCCGGCGCAATCGGATATTTCCTGCCGTCGGCCACGGTTTCAATCTCACCGGCGCCCGACATGCAATAGACGGATTCCAGGTGGTTTTGATAATGCATGCCGAAATCGGCGCCGGCGTATATGGTGGTAATATGAAAGGAAAAGCCCATATTATCCTCTTTCAGCAGCAACCGGGTGCTTTCCCAATTGCCGTCCGGCGAGACAATCCGGCGTTGTGTTTTTTCCGCATCCTGCAAATTTCGAACGATCATGAATTCCTAATCCTTTATTCTGCTTGGTTCATTCGGTTTGATTTTGGCGAGATGTTGCCGCCAAAGACAGTTTATCTAGCTCGCCAGGCGGTTGTCGCTGAAGTAATCGACTTCCTGCGGAATCGAATTTTCTTCGGCGCAGACGTCCCGGATCGCCTGTTCGACAATATCGATGCCCTTTTTTAGATTTTCCCGGCTGATCGTCAGCGGACAGAGGAATTTGACCACCTGGTCATCCGCGCCGCTGGTCTCGATCAGCAGGCCGTTCTGGAAAGCCTTGCGGGTAATTTTGCTCGCCAGGTCGCCATTGACGCAGTTGATCCCCTGCATCATGCCGCGGCCGAGCGCCGTGAAATGCCCCGCGCCATATTGGGCGACGATGCGCTCCAGCCGTTCGGAAATATAGCGGCCCTTTTCCGTGACGCTGCGGGAAAATTCATCATCGGACCAGAAATGGTCAATGGCGGCCTTGGCCGTCACAAAGGCCAGGTTGTTGCCGCGGAAGGTTCCGTTATGCTCCCCCGGCTTCCACAGGTCATGCTCGGGCTTGAACAACACCACGGCGAAGGGCAGGCCATAGCCGCTCAGGGATTTGGACAGGGTGACGATGTCCGGCCGGATGCCGGCGTCTTCGAAGCTGAAAAAGGTTCCCGTGCGCCCGCAGCCGGCCTGAATATCATCGACAATCAGCAACGCGCCATGCTTGCGGCAGACCGCCTCGAGATTTCGCAGCCATTCAAAGCCGGCGACATTGATGCCGCCTTCGCCCTGAACCGTCTCGACCAGCACCGCGGCCGGTTTGTCAATGCCGCTGCTCGAATCGGACAGCATCTTGTCGAGATAGCCGGTGGTGTCCATGTCATCGCCCATATAGCCGTCAAAGGGCATGCGCACCGTTCCGTTCAGGCTGACCCCCGCCGCGCCGCGATGATGGGAGTTGCCGGTCGCCGCCAGCGCCCCGAGGGTCACGCCGTGAAAGCCGTTGGTAAAGGCGATGATCGTCTCCCGCCCCGTCAGGTTGCGGGCGAGCTTGATCGCCGCCTCAACGGCGTTGGTGCCGGTCGGACCGGTAAACTGGACCATATATTCATAGCCGCGCGGCTCGAGAATTTTCTTGTTCAGAGTTTCCAGAAACTCGCCCTTGGCCCGGGTATGCATGTCCAGGCCATGGGTGATGCCGTCATTCTGGATATAGTCGAGCAGCGTTTCCTTGAACAACGGGTTGTTATGGCCGTAATTCAGGGTTCCGGCCCCGGCGAGAAAGTCCAGATATTGATGGCCTTCCTCATCATAGAGATATTCCCCCTGGGCCCGGTTGAACACCCGCGGAAAGGACCGGGCGTAACTTTGCACTTCTGATTCAATTTCCTCAAAAATCTTCATTCTTATGTCTCCTGTTTTCATTTGATGAAAAACCACATTTTTATGCCAGAGCGGCGGCGGTGGCGTGCCCCGGGCTTCAGGGCAACGGCCCTATTCTGACCCGCTGTTCCGTTTCATGCCGGCCGGCGAAGTGAAGCTCCCGGTCAAACATCACCGAAGTCGAAACCGCGGCCGGTATTTTGGCGGCGAAGCCTTCGAACAGGGCCCAGGAGGCCCGGTTGTCTCCGGTGATGGTGGTTTCGAGAAAAGCGATATCGGCGCAGTGCGGCCGCTGCAAAATATGCTTCAGCATGCGGGTCGCCAGCCCCAGCCCCCGGGCCTTCTCGCTGACGGCGACCTGCCAGATGAACAAGGTATCCGGCTGTTCCGGTATGATGTAGCCGGAAATAAATCCCGCCAGTTCATCCCTCTCGACAGCCGCAACCGACGTGCCGGCGAAATGGCTGCAATGCAGCAAATTGCAATATAGGGAATTGACGTCCAGCGGCGGACAGTGCTGGATCAAACGGAACAGGGCCACGCCATCTTCGGACACAGGACGGCGTAATACGATCTCCTGCTTTTCTATTTCATGCATCTTAATTTCGAGCCAATAACTTAGTATTCAAAATATAAAATTCCCGATGCCGAGCATCAAAATACAAGTTTTGGCCTTATTTTCCTATATAAATTAATCAATCAAGATTGTTTCTATAGGAAATTTACTTAGATGTCAAAATATAATATCGGGCGGGTTTCCTGACCAAGGCCCCACAGGGCCGACGTCCGGCCAGATCATCGATCCGGCGCGCCTTCAGGCATGGAGCAGCTTCTGAAACGGCGCATAGTCCGCCAGCGCCGCCAGCGCCGGATCCTTGGCCATTTCCTCACGATAGCTGTCCGTCCGCCGGAGCGCCTCCGACAGATAGCGCACCGCATCATCAAACTGGTTGAGGGCCGTATAGGCGCAGGCCAGTTGATAAAAGGCGTGGCTGTTATCCGGGTCGATCACCAGCGCCTGATGACACAGATTGGCCGCCCATTGCGGCTCGCCCAGCTCCAGAACGGAATCGGCCTTATAGCTCAGCGCCTCGCAATCATCCGGGCGCAGTTTCAGCAACTGGTCATAGATGGCGATCTTGTGGGAGGGGTTGCCGTCCTGCCCCGCCCTCAGCCAGAGCGCCTGCACCTCCTGGGTCAGTTCGATTTCCTCGCGGTTTTCCTCGATATGCCGCGCCTTCTGATTCAATTGCACCTCGATCGAATGCAGGCGTTCCTCATAGGCGTGAACCAGTTTGGAAATTTCCTCATCGGCCAGGGAATGCACCCGTTCCTTCATGTCGCGAATGGAGGACCAGCCAACCAGCACCAATATGGAAATCGCCCCGGCGATCAAATAAAAGAAGTAGGTCACCGCATCGGTCGCATAGGCCACGCCCCGGTCAACCGATTTCAGTTCCCGGTCGACAATCTGCTGAATAAGCTCGCTGCGCTGCGCCGCCATATCGACGCGCAGTTGCTTGAGCTCATCGAGCATATAGCGCTCAATAAACGGCGTATAAAGCGGTTTTTCCAGCCTGTCGAGCCGCGCGTCCTGCGATTGCGGCGCTTCGGCGGCCGGCGGATTTTTGTCCGGCTCCTGCGCCGTCGCCCCGGCGCCGGCCAGCGGCGCCAGGCCCAACAGCAATCCCAACAATATGATGCGCACCATAATATTCTCCTCTGAAACAAACAGGCTTTCCCGCCGGGGCCGCCTGGCAACAGGCCGCCGCTGCTCTTTGTTCACCGGCCTTTTTCTGTATATAAACTTAGTCTTCAAAATAAAAAAGCACTTATTGCCATTAAATCAGGTCAGGTCATATATTCTGATCAACCCGGATATTGCTCTAATATAAAGCAGGCAACCCATGCTCAATTGGCAGGATTTTTTAATTTGATTTCTAAATAATCGCCTGTCGCCTTAAATTGCGAACGCGATCCTTCGCCGCGCCGTTATGAGCAACAGAACCGGCAGGGCTTCAGGCGGTTTGATCAGATTTTTTTACGGTCTTTCTGCTCGATCTCCCCGACCTCCAGAATCGGCGAGGCGTCAATCTCTTCCGCCTGCATCATGGCGGCGATATGCTGCAGGCTGGACACGATCTGGGTCTGTTGCCAGTCCTTCAATTTGCGATATTCCCGCAGAAACCCGGCCTGAAGAAGTTCGGGCGCCGCTTCCAGCCGTTTCTCGCCCGCATCGGTCAGATGCACCAGCACGACCCGTTTGTCGCTGGTGCTGCGTTCCCGGGTCAGCAGCCCGGCCTTTTCAAGGCGGTCGAGGATATTGGTCACCGTGGCCTGGGACAGGACAACCTCCTGGGCGATGGCGCTCGGCGAGAGATGTCCCGCCTTGCCCACCGCCTGCAGGATCAGCATCTGCGGCGCGGTCAGCCCGGTGCGCTGCTGCAATTTCTTGGACTGCAGGTCGATGGCGCGGGTGATCCGCCGCAGGGCAATGAGAATATCATCATAATCTTTCATATCTCTCTTCTATAAACAATCCTGCGGAAATGCAAGGAAATGAACCGCAACAGGGCGGGCCCGCCCGGCCGGACAAAATCCGCCGCCGCATCGCCGCTGATGAAACGGCCTGACGCGCCTTCAGACGAGCGTCTTCTGAAACCGACGCGCGGCGAACCACAACATGAAAAGGCCGAGCGCGGCCAGCGCCAGCATCTCGGGCCAGAGGATCTCGGGTCCGACCCCTTTGAGGAAAATACCGCGCACCACCACCAGAAAATAGCGCAGCGGATTGAGATAGGTCAGCCCCTGGACGACCTCGGGCATGTTGGCGATCGGGAACATGAAGCCCGACAGCAGCACGGCGGGTGATGTTTTACGCCCCGGGTTGCCGGGCGGGTAAAACAGCGCACCCATGTTCATCGCAGCGGCCGCCTGTGTCCTCAAAATTATTTTGCAGAGCCGGATCAATACCGGACTCGTTGATGAGAGACATGATCTCAGCGCCGAGAACCAGGTCGTCTTCGATACCAAATTTGTGCTTGCGCAGGGTTCCCGCACGATCAAACAGCAACAGAGTGGGTGTTCCCTGCATCCCATAAGCCGCCATTGTCTGCGGCAGGCCCCCTGAACCGGACGGTGCGTCGATTCCGACCGGAAACGATATCCGGTACTCGTGCAGGAACGCCGCAAGCGCTTCTTTCGCGCCCTGGGCCTCGTGATGCTCGAAGACGGAATGCAGCCCGATGACCGCAATATCCTCGGATTTGAACGCGTTCGCAACGCGTTGTGCTTGCGGAAGGCCGTGTGCGACACAGCGCGGGCATAACATCTGGAATACCTCCACGAGCACAACACGACCACGCATTCCTTCCAGGGTAAGCTTTTCGGTCGTATTGAACCAATGTGTTGTTTTCAATCGGGGCGGTTTGGCCATGGGATCGATCCTTTCGTCTATGGTCTGCGCTGTTATGATAGCGACCCCGCGACAACTCAATGCCGCGGAGTCATGCCTGTTTTTTTGGCGAGATTACTTCAGCTCTTCCAGACTTGCGCCGAAATTGATGTGGTAGGGCTGCCCGGCAATGACGAGCGCGGGCACCGACGTCACACCAGCCTGTTCGGCCTCGGCGAGCCTGCCGGGTGTGTCGCCAAGATGAACGATCTCGACCTCGAAACGCTCGCGATCGAGGCTTTCGGCCAACTGGCGCTCGGCATCAATACATACCGGGCATCCCGCGTGATAGAAAAAAGCTTTGGTGGTCATGGAATACTCCTTCTGTTCTGTGTGTTGATAAACTTTTCCAAACTGTTATTTGGTCGCCATGACCTTGCCGGGCAACGACAGGTCGCCCGAAGCAATATCATGGACGCCGGTCACGCACAGAAGCGGCGCGGCCCCTTCGGCGTTGACTTGCAATTCTGCCGTAACCGCGTCAAATGAAACATTCTCGCCGCCCTCAACCGGAACCGTAATCTTTGCGGTTTGTCCGTCGAGAATCGGGCTCATCCCCGGACTGTCGAGGGCAATCGGCAGATAGGGCGCCGTGGCCGGGAGCAGATCAACACCGGGCGATACGTCCCGGACCTTGAGACCCGCGCCGCAGGTGTCATCGTTAACCAGCACCACCCAATGGGAATGCCAGTCCGTCCCGTCATTGGCCGGATCGCCGTCCTGATTCTCGTCAAAAAGCGGCGTATCGTCAAAATCGGGATGCGCCGTGATTGCAAGCGCCAGAATGCCGGACTCCTTGTCGAACCCCACAACAGCAGGATCCAGACTTGTCGGCCATACATAGGATTCCACTTTGGCCCCTTTAAGCTGGCCAGTCGGCACGGGTTTGACACTGCCGGCAACACCTGCAACATCCATCATGAATGTCGTTAGCCGGCCATCCGTTGTCGCCCCGGCCATTGTGATATCAAAAGCCGGAGTCTTTCCCTCTTCCCGGGGGCTGTGAATTTCGTGCGCCTGCGCGGCAAAAGCTGTTGTGCCGAGCAAGAGAACAAGAGCGAAACGTTTCATCTGGAATTCTCCTTCATGTTTTTATAGTATCGAGTCGATACTGTCGAACTCTATCGGCAAAAAAAAGAAATTGCAAGAATCGTTTTGACTCGATACTATAAAAAGATGGAAAAGCACAATATTCGCCAGATAGCAGCGCTCACAGAACGACTTGGGCGTCTTCTCGGAACCGACGCCCATGCGACCGGGTTATTGCCCGTTCACTGGGAAACGCTGCGCTATCTTGACCGGGCCAACCGTTTCTCGCGGAATTCAACGGCTCTGACCGCTTTTCTGGGCTCCACGAAAGGCACCGTATCCCAGACCATCAAGGCCCTGGAAGGAAAAGGGCTGGTGAGCAACAAGGCGGATGCGAAGGACCGGCGACGAAACCGTATCTCGCTCACGGCAAAAGGGAAGCGACTATTGAAGGACGATCCCATCAGGGAACTGGAGGATGCCGCCGCCGCACTGCCTGCTTCAATCCGGACATCCCTGGCCTATGGCCTACAACAATTGCTTTCGAAACGATTGGATGCGCAAGGGCGACATCCGTTCGGGCAGTGTCGTGAGTGCATTTATTTCGCGCCTGAGCATGAATCCGGCGATCCTCATTTTTGTACGCTTCTGAGGGAAACACTCGCCGAAGCGGACGCTGAAGCCATCTGCTATGAACAAGTGGCGCGCCCATGAGCATGGGATATGGGACCGCAGCCAATCATGCCCCGCCGGATGGCTTTTCGGGGGCGCGTCATGGTTACATTGTCGCTCCTATCTGCCAGGGGACGAATTCGTTGCCGCCCATGCCCGTCGCTTCACTTTTGGCAGGCTGCCCTGAGGCAACGGTCAATATATGCGCGAAAATTTCCTGTCCCATCTGTTCAATTGTCGTCTCGCCATCAACGATAGAGCCGCAGTTAATATCCATATCATCCGGCATCTTCCTGTAAAGCGCCGTATTCGTGGCAAGCTTGATGGATGGGGCCGGCTTGAAGCCAAAAACGGACCCTCTGCCGGTGGTGAAACAGACAATATTGGCGCCGCTGGCGACCTGTCCCGTAACCGATGCCGGGTCATATCCCGGCGAATCCATGAAAACAAAACCCTTTTCCGTGACCGGTTCGGCATATCTGTAGACAGCCATGAGATTCGTGGTCCCGGCTTTTGCCGCCGCCCCCAGGGCCTTTTCCAGGATTGTGGTAAGCCCCCCCGCCTTATTGCCGGGCGCCGGGTTGTTATCCATTTCACCGCCATTTCTTGCCGTATAATCTTCCCACCATGCAAGGCGTTCGATCAGCTTTTTGGCAACATCCTTATTCCACGCCCGGGCAATCAACAGATGCTCGGCCCCATATATTTCCGGCGTTTCGCTCAAGATAGCCGTGCCACCGTGACGCACCAGCAAATCCGCCGCCGCCCCCAATGCCGGATTTGCGGTAATGCCCGAATATCCGTCCGAACCGCCACATTGTAGCGCCAGCGTCAAATGGCTGGCCGATACTGCTTCGCGCCGCGCCTTGTTTGCTTCCGGCAGCATGGATTTGATGCGCTCAATACCCTCGGCAACTGTATTGCGCACGCCGCCCGTTTCCTGAATGGTCATAGTGTGCAGCATGTCATGGGGCACGAGCTGCATATCCGACATAAATCCCGCCACCTGATTAACTTCACACCCAAGACCAACGATCAAAATGCCCGCAAAGTTAGGATGCCGTGCAAAGCCGGCCATAACCCGGTGAAGGTTTTGATGGCCTTCGCCGCCCGCCTGAATGCCACAGCCCGTGCCATGGGCAAAAGCCACCACGCCGTCAATATTTTCGAATGCCGCCAGGTCATCGGGTCGCGCGAAGGCGGCCGCGATCTGATTGACGACAGTTGCCGAACAATTCACCGTCGACAGAATACCAATATAGTTCCGCGTCCCGACACGGCCTGTCTCCCGTATAAAACCACGAAAGGTCGCCCTTTCATTTTCCGGCACAAAATGCGTCGGCTTCACCGCATTGCAAAAATCATATTTTCTGTCAAAGCGTTTGATATGAAGATTATGGCTATGCACATGCTCGCCCGGCTGGATATCCCCGGATGCGAAGCCAATGATCTGGGCATATTTATAAACGGCTTCTCCCTTTGCGATGGCCTGCGTCGCAAGCTTGTGGCCCCGCGCGATGCTATCCCTGGCCGTCACGGCCTCTTGGGCAATCACGGTCCCCTGCGCAATATCATCTTTCGCAATAACCACGTTATCCAACCCGTGAAGGCGAATGATCTGTTCCATAATCTTGTTCAACTCCAGTCCACAGCAATCATTTGAAACAGATGCAGTTCGCCTAACGCGCCTGTTATGGCTCCATCCCTGTTTTTCGCCACCGTCAACGGTTCACCGCCCGGCAGCCGCCTTGCCGCGCCAAATGTCCGCCCCTCCGGCGGCCTGATCTCAAAAGACACTTCATGGACAGGCAGCACCGGGCTTTGGTTCTGATAATTAAGAAAGCTCATGGTTGTTCGCTTCTTTTCCGGCTGATCAAACGCGGTGACCCAGACGGCAGGATGCGTGGCGACGCTAAAGCGCGGGGGCTTGTCAAGCAACCGCCGGACCAGCGCCAGGAAGAGATCACGGCTTTTGGGGGACGCTCCGCATTCGACATCGGCAGCGGAATAAATCGCCCGGCCGTCGCCATAAGTATTTTCAACCACCGTCGGAACATCCATGTCCTGCCAGGGTGGCGAGCTGTGAATGCTGGCCCAGTCTTCGCCGCCGATGGATCCTTCACTGGGATAGCCAAAAGGCAAATTCAAGGTTGCCAGAGTATCGCCGGCCCCTTGTCTGAGCCGCATGGCGCCGCTCATTTGCCGGGCGTCACGCCAATGGCTCAGGGCCTCCTGCGGCGCGATAGACGCCATCATGTCTTCGCTTGACGGCTTGAGATATATAACCCGCCCGCTTTCCTCTTGCTCAAAATGACAGCCGAAAACGTCCGCCAGCATAAAATCGTCATGGCGCACGCCAGTGGATTCCGTCAAGGATGTCCAGCGGCTGGCATAAAGCCTGCCACCATTCCGGACATATTCCCGAAAAGCTGTGACTTCCTCTGTCGTCATCCTCAGGAGATTAGGCAATATGACAACGGCGTAAGCAGATAATTTCGCGAGCTGTTTTCGGGTAATCACCCCAAAAGGCAAATGCGCTGCCTGAAGCGTCCGGCAGGCTCCGGATACGGCCTGAAAATGCGGGTAATCAGGGGCGCTGGTTGCTTCTGCTTCTTTAAGCGGGAGGCCGTTATCCGCAAAATTCATCTTCGAATCATCCGAACAATATATGGCGATATCTTCCACCGGTTTGCCGCCAAGGTAAGGATCATAGGGGGCGGCGCGGTCATAAACCGCCCTTACCCGCTCCGTCACCGCCGGATTAAGCCGGCCATCGGGATCATACGTCGCAATCATCAGAAAGGCCGAGGAAGAGGCCACGGCGGCAAAATTCTGCAGGGTTAGTTCTTCTTCGTCCTTTAGACCCACATGCTCAACCAGATTGGCCCCGACCGTGGTCATGAATTCAACGGGCATATTTTCCGACAGATTGATCATTAAGCGGGAAATCACCAGTTGCTCGGATTGCCCGCCGTAAAAATCGCCGCCGAGAAAATCATGTCCCTTTGCCGATTCAAACGAAAGTCCCCGCGTCCAGTTGGACATGCCAAGGGCGAAATTATGATAAACCTGAAGGTGCGGTTGCCGGCCCCGAACCAGATCACGAAGCGCGGCAATAAATTCTGAAATCCAGCCTTCCCGCGCTTTCTGGAACCTGCACCATGCCGGGTCAAGCCAGTCAATCACCTCTGGTATTTCGGCATCATGCTCCTGGCGGTAACGGTCCCTACAGGATGGGCAGCCACACACCCCGGCCCACCACATCATATCGAAAAACATACAGTCAATATCGTGGGCCTCAAGCAACTCATGCACCTGCTCATGAACAAAGGCACGATATTCCTTATTATTCATGCAGCACAGCCCATAGCGGTCCCGGGGCAATATCCCCATTGTCCCTCTGGTAAGCGGCTTTATGCGCCATTCAGGATGTTCAAGATAGGCCCAGTTATTGAAATTGACACTATAATAGGCGCAAACCGGAATATTACGCTCCTTCAGGGCGGCCAACGTTTCGGCGAGCATGTTATCCCCCTGAAACGCCTTATGCTGCACCCCGGTTGCGGTCGGCCAATTGCAGATACCCACATGGGACTGGAAATAAACCATGACCGCCTGCGCCCCCGATGTCGCGACTTGTTCAGCCGCCTTTGCCGGAGTGTATTTGGCAAGGAAGCGGGGGTCCCAATCCGGAACCTGGGTATCCACCAACAGGCGGCGATAAGATCTTTCACTCCACGGTTTTTGATCAGATGTCATTTAAAAGCTCTATATAGAAGTTACTTCCCGAAACATTCGCATGAAATTACCCCCAAGAATTTGACCAACTTCCGCCGCCGAAAGACCTTTTTTCAGCAACAATGCCGTGACCAGGGGCAACTGCCGGTAATTGTCAAAAACCGGCCTGAAATTAACATCCATGTCCGTCCCCAGCGCCACATGATCAATCCCCACCACATCAATCAGCCTCATGATTTCATCCCTGTAATCTGTCAGATTATGCTGGGTAATTCCGGCGGGCCAGGCCCCGATGATCCCGCCGGTATCGGCGATCAACCGCGCATGTTCAGAAGATATCAGGCGCGGATTGGGGTTATCCTCATGCAGAATATGGCTATGGGACAACATCACGGGTTTTGTGGTGACCGCCACCGCCTGTCTGGTGGTTTCAAAGCTGGCGTGAGCCAGGTCAACGATCATGCCCAGACGGTTCATCGCGCCAATCAATTCCGCGCCGAACGGGGTAAGCCCGCCGTAAACCGGAGCAGACGTCTGAATATCACCGACCTCATTTGTCCGGTAATGCACAACAGTTATCGACCGTACGCCATCATTAAAAACATCCTGCAGGCGTTCAATCCTGCCTTCCAGAAAATCACCGCCTTCGGCCGTCAGGATGGCGCCAAGGCGGTCATTTCCGGTCGATATATCGTCAGGCTGCTTCACCTGATGCAGGGGCAATCGGCCAAGAATATCTTTAAAGGTCTTAATCTGGCGTCGATAGTCGGCCCAGGCTTCGCCCTCTTCAAAAGGTCTGGTGGCTGTGATGCCCGTTCGGCTCAACGTTAAGCTCTTCATATCACCGACAATGGAAAAGCACGCCACCGCAAGGCCGGATTTGATCATATCCGCAACCGTTTTTTCAGGATATGTCCCCTCCGCGAGAAAACCATCCATGCTTTTATCCCAGCTTGTCATCCCGTCCAGAAAGAAACGCCCCGGGTGGGCATGCGTATCAACGGCGGGTTGAAGGGATAACAGTTTTTTTGCCTTGTTAATCTCCCCCGCCGTCAAATCCAGATTTAATTTCTGCGCCAGAAGATATTCATCAGGTATCTCCTCACCACATCCTGTGAGCAGGGACATGGCCGGCAGGCTGGCAATACCACAGAGCAATTTTCGGCGGCTTAAACTTGTCATTACCATGCTTAATCTTCCTTTTTATTTTAATGGCATTGCTGCAATCACTTCGATTTCAATTAATATGCCGGGGCCCCATTCCACGCCCGGCACGGTTGTGCGCGCCGGTTTATAGTCCGTAAAAATTTCGGAATATATTTCATTCATGGCCGGAAAATCACCGGGATTTTTCAGGAAAACAGTCACCTTGACCACATCATCAAGGGACGCTCCCGCCGCCGCCAGCACAGAGCGGATATTGGCAAAAACCTGCCGTGTCTGAGCCTGAATAGTATCCCCGGCCAATTTTCCGCTTTTGGGGTCCATGGCAATGACACCGGAAGCAAACAGGAATCCCCCCGCAATAGTTGCGTGGGAATAGGGCCCAAGGGGTTCTTGATCTGGATCTTTGACTATTTGAATATCCGCCGCCTGACAAGCCGCGCAGATTGCGGTAAAAAACACCGCCAGAATTGTTGCTTTCATCATGTGTTTCCTTAAAGTTAGCTGTCAGTTTCCGGGTAAGCCTGTACCACTTGCCGCTGTTCCCCAAGCCCTTTAATACCAAGGCGCACCACATCCTCAGGCTTCAGATATTTTGGCGGCTTCTGTCCGGACCCAACCCCTTCGGGGGTCCCTGTGCTAATAATATCACCGGGCTCCAGAGTCATGAAATGGCTAAGGTGGCTGATAATATGCGGCAGGCTGAAAATAAAATCGCTGGTATTGCTATCCTGCATCATCTGCCCGTTAACCTCAAGCCACAGGTCAAGCTTATGGGGGTCTGCAATCTCATCGGACGTTACAAGCCACGGGCCTAACGGGGCAAATGTATCCGCACTTTTGCCCTTGGTCCATTGACCGGTCCGCTCCAGTTGAAAGCTCCGCTCTGACACATCATGCAGAATACAGAACCCCGCCACATGATCCATGGCCTGTTCCTCACTGACATATTGGGCCTTTTTGCCAATGACCATCGCAAGTTCCACTTCCCAGTCAAGTTTGGTTGCCCCCTTTGGGGAGATTACCGGATCATCAGGCCCGCTGATAGCCGATGTCGCCTTCATAAAGATCAGCGGCTCGTCCGGTTCCTGCATACCTGTTTCCAGAGCATGTTTGCGATAATTGAGCCCGACACAGACAATTTTCCCGACCCCCGAAACCGGCGCCCCTATTCTGACATCTGATGAAACGGCGGGTAAATTCGCCAGGTCAATCGAAGCCAACCGTGCCATATCCTGCGCAATAACGGCCGGCGTAATATCATCAATAATACTGGAAATATTCCGTATGACACCCCCGTCATCAAGGATGCCCGGTTTCTCATCACCCCGTGGCCCAAATCTTAATAACTTCATTTTACTACCCTATTTTTCATCAATAAGTACATCGGCCACCTGATGTATCAAACACAGCGCCCGTGGTGAAGGAACAGTCGGGGGAACACATAAAGGCAATCATGGCCGCATTTTCTGCTACCGTGCCCAGCCGTCCAATGGGTATGCGGGAGCGCATATACTCAATCTGTTCCGCGCTCAATTGTTTCAGGATGTCTGTTTCCGCCGTCGCAGGCGTCAGGGCATTCACCCTTATATCCGTATCGGCAAGCTCCTTGGCCAGGGATTTGGTCAATCCGATCACCCCGGCCTTGGCCGCACTATAGGCGGCGGCATTGGGATTGCCTTCCTTGCCCGCCACCGAGGCCACATTGACAATCCGCCCGGTTTTCTTTTTGAGCATCACGGGAACAATGCTCCGGCAGCAGAGAAAAACACCATTCAGGTCAATGTCCACAATCTGCCGCCAGGTCTCTATGGGAAACTCCCATACCGGCATATTGGGGCCGGCAATCCCGGCGTTATTCACCAGAATATCAATGGCGCCAAAATTATCTGTGGTCGCCTGTGTCGCCCGCTCGACCTGCGCCCAATCCGATATGTCAACGCCCACAGGAAAAACCCGGTCTTTATCACCGAGAGAAGCCGCCGCCGTTTTGGCAACTTCTGCATCCACATCCCAAATGGCGACAGAGGCTCCCGAGGCGATTAACCGTTCCGCAGCGGCATAGCCAATCCCCCGCGCCGCGCCGGTTATGACGGCAATCTGTCCTTTAAGGTCATAGTTGTTCATTGCGTTTCTTCCTTGTAAGGCCGATGTAAATTAACGTCGTCACGATTTAGCTTCAGCCCCCAGCCCGGCAAATCCGGTGGCCGGACTGCGCCATTCCGGGGCAGGACTTCATTGGTGAATAATTTGCCGAAAACCGGCAGGATTTTGTCGGATTTGGGGCTGGTGTTGATATATTCCACAAAAGGCGAATGAGGCTGTGAAATGACAAAATGATAGCTGTAGGCCCCGCTGCCGTGGGGAATTACCGGGATGTCATAGGCCGCCGCCATGGCGGAAATCCGCAGTAATTCTGTCAGGCCGCCAACCCACATCACATCAGGCTGCAGGATGTCAATGGCCCGGTCGGTGATCAGTTGCCGAAAGCCATAACGGGAATATTCATGCTCGCCCGTGGTCCAGCGCATGGTCGGCACCCGTTCTTTCAGCAAGCGATGGCCGTCAATATCATCCGGCGGCAGGCATTCCTCCAGCCAGTAAATCCCGAGCGGCTCAACCGCCTTTGCCAAATCAACGGCGTACGTCACATCCAGTGACATATAACAATCCACCATAAGTGGGAAATCCGGCCCGACACTGTCCCGATGCGCCGCCAGAAACTCAATATTCTTCCGCAAGCCCGCCGGACCATCCGCCGGACCGTGAGGCAGGGGAACCTTGCCGCCCATAAAGCCCGCTTTCCGCGCAAGGTCCGGCCGGCTGCCGGTTTGATAGACATCCAAAGCATCCCGGGTTGCCCCGCCGATTAATTTATAGACCGGCTCGTCCCGCAGCAATCCCAGAATATCCCACAGGGCAATATCGACGACACTTATCGCGGCCAGGGGTAATCCCTTGCGGCCATAGGGCATGCTCGCCCGATACATCTGGTCCCATATTCTGGCAATGTCCCGCGGGTCCTGCCCGACGAGGAACCGCCGGAAATGCCGCTCTATCAGAAAACAGGCCGCATCTCCGCCAAGGCCGGTGGCAACGCCAACAAGCCCGTTATCCAGTTCAATTTCAACGACAATACTGCCGAGGACCCCAATGCCCCAACTGGTTCGCGAGGCTTTATATTCCGGATATCTGGACATGGGATTTGCGATCAGGCTGTCGACAAGCCAGTGGCCCTCTTCCCGGTCATGATATTCCCCGCCCGACCCCTTGTCTGACAAGACATAAGCCCTGACATCCACAATCTTGTTAAAATTCACTCATTTCCTCCTTTAAGCAACGTCATGCGCCGGCGAAATTCAGGATCCGTAAGGATCACTTCTTCCCCGACAAGGTCTTCCGGGCGGTGACGGCACAGCCATGCGATTGCCGCTGCGGCGCTCTCCGGCGGATCAAATTCTGCCGGGTCAAGTTCTGCAATTCTGTTGACCTTATGGGTAAGGGCCTTTCGGGTAAGTTCCGTGTTGACCATGCCGGGTTGAAAGTTATAAATCCGGATATTCTGATCCATCACCTCCGCCGATGCGCAACGGGCCAACATGGCGAGCCCGGCCTTCGCGCTACAATATGCGCTCCATCCCTCTATGGCTGTCGAGGACGCGCCGGAACTCAAATTAACAATCACGCCGGACCCCTGTGCCTTGAACGAGGGCAGGATCGACCTGAAAATATGGAAACTTCCCACCAGATTTATGTCAATGCACCGTGCCCACTCTTCCGCGTCACAGGACTCAATCTGGGCAATAGGGTCCATAATTCCCGCACTATTGATCACCACATCCAAGCGCCCAAAATGTGACCGCGTTTTGGCCATGACGGCCTCAACCTGACTTGAAATTGCAATATCACAGGCCATGCCATGGGCTTTCAGTCCCTCATCACGGAGTTCCCGGGCAAATGTTTCACAATCCGCACCATTTCGCGCCGCAACCATCACCGCATATCCTTCCTGCGCCAGCATTCCGGCTGTCGCGGCGCCGATGCCTTTGCTGCCGCCGAAAACAATGACCGCGGGTTTCATCATATATACCTCGCGACCAAATCCCGCATCCTGATGATCTCCGTCAGCACATCGTCATATACCGTGTTCATATAGGTCTGATGAACATTCTCCAAAACAAGGTAGCCGTCATAGCCAACATCCTTCAATGTGCCGATCAGGGTGGGAAAATTTATCGTGCCATAGTCATATTTCGCCTGCAATTCCCCCGGCTTTGCCTGTCGCAGATGAATATGGGCCGCATGAGAAGCCAACGGATCAATATCTTCCTGACGAAAACCGAGGCAGACAAAATGAGAATAATCCAGGGTCAGTTTAAGCCCCGGAACCCGATCCAGCAGGGTCAGGGTCATAGCGGGGGATTCCGTGACGGACCGCACATGCGGCTCGATGGTCAGGGTTATGCCGGCTTCCTGAGCAATCGCAACGAACGCCCTTAGCGCCCGCGCCGATATTTCAATGGCGCTTGCCACTGTCTGGCCCGGGTTGACGATGCCCGGCAAAATAAAAATGGTTTTGATGTCTGCCGCGATGCAGAAGGAAACAACCTTCCTGAAATCTTCAATATTCGCGTCATAATGATCCGGATCGGCAATATTACGTATCTCAAGATTATCACCAAAACGATAATAAAAGCAGGGCGTCACCACATTTAAGGACCGTATCTTTTTTCCCGTCGTTTCGGGATCCGCAAGCAACGCCACACGGTCTATGGCAGGTCTGTAATCAATGCCTATATCAACCGCATTAATACCAAGGGCTTGCGAAATACCGATAACCTCATTCAGGCTGCAATAAGGAAAAGACCATGTGGCGAGGGCCATTTTCATTTTATATCCCCTTTCTGGCGCACGAAAAAATACCGCATCATGATGTCTTCTTGTTTTTGTAATATGCGTCACGGACATTGCGCAGATGGCTCTCCATCGCCGCCGCGGCGGCATTCTCATCCCGCGCCTTAAACGCCTTTAGAATTTTTTTGTGATCTTTCAGACTTTTTTCCAGAACACCCGGAATATGGCCGGTGATCTCCCGGCTGGCCCGGCCCAGAACATGCAGGCTTGTGGCGATCCGAACCAGAAAAGAATTATCCGCTGCCGAAAATATGGTCTTATGAAACAGGATATCCGCATCAATAAATTTTTGCGGATCATTCAGAAGTTCATCTTCATTGGCAACCGAATGCTCAAGCAAGGCAAGCTGTTCATCACTAATCCGTGGGGTTGCCAGTTTTGTAATCGCCCCTTCAACGACTATTCTGGCTTCAAAAAGATCATCAAGGTTAGAATCGTCCAGACTGATGAAAAAATGCAGAGGGCCAAGCAAAGATTCCGGATCAAGGGCCGAGACAAAAACACCCCCTCCCTGCCTGATTTTAACAACACCCAATAATGACAACGCCCGCAGGGCTTCCCGCAGACTGGGGCGGCTGACATCAAGCGTCACGGCCAGTTCCCGTTCGGGGGGCAGTTGTTGCCCCGCCTTCAAATTTCCGGCCTGAATCAGCCCGAGCAATTGCTGAGCCACCTGCTCGGCAACCGGCACACGGGCAATTGGTTTTACTTCGTCAATGGTTAATGCTGCTTTTTTATTCATTCTAAATTCCTGTTGGTCTTTTAGTGAGTAGTCATCGGTAGTTATGAACAGCCTACCTTAGAATTGATATTTTGGTAAGACCAATTTAGAAAAAAGTTGCCTGAACATTTATTCTGTTCCATCTGGTTATCCCAACCCTGTCCTTAAAGCGGCTCCGGCATCCTCAAGGGCCACATTGGCCGCATCAAGGGCGCGTCCCATCAGCGTAAAACCGTGGATCACGCCGTCATATTCACAAACCTGGACCGGAATATTCGCCATGCGCAGTTTTTCCGCCAACCTTCTGCTGTCATCCCGTAACGGGTCCAGGCCGGCTATCGACAGGAATACCGGCGGCAGACCAGACAAATCCGCCGCCAGGGGCGATACCATCGGATGCAACTTTTCTTCCGGTTTCCGGAGATATAATGACAGAAAAAATTCCATTTGCTCTTGCCCTAAACCATAATCGCCATTTCCAAACTGGCGGTATGACGGGCTATCCGCAGACCCCGAAAAGACCCCATAAAAGAACAACAGGAATTGCGCCGTCAGCTGATCTTCATCTTTTAGGGACAAAGCGGTGGCCATCGCAAGGTTGGCCCCGGCCGATGCGCCGCCGATCCCCAGCCGCGCGCTGTCAAGGCCCAAGTCCTTGCCATTTTGCATGAGCCAACGTACCGCAGACATACAATCCGTCACCGGCGCGGGAAATTTATGTTCCGGGGCCAGCACATAATCAACCGAGGCAATGGCGCAACCGCTGGCCAAGGCCAATTGTCGCAAGGAACGATCTTCCATCTCAAGATTCCCGATCACCCAACCTCCGCCATGGAAATAAACCAGAACCGGATGGAGGCTGGTTATATCGGCAGACGGGTCATACAGTCTGATTCTGGTTCGCCCAAACGGTCCCGGAATGTCAAAATTCTCTATGCGGGGCAATTCAGGCGGCTCTCCATTCCAGATCGCAAAATCCGCCGTGGCCCGCGCCCGCATTTCCTGAGGCGAAATTTCCATCATTGACGCGCGCGCCGCCATACGTTCCTTCATGGCGTCAAGCAACGGTATCATCTGCGGGTCTATATAGGGAGAGGAACCCATTTTTACTCCTTAACAACTTAATTGCGGAACGTGACCGTGAACATCCACCGGCGCGGGGTACTGGGGAACGTCACGCTGGAAATAAACCCGCCCGCAATATTAAACGTATGAGCCGAAAAGACATGATCACTCAGGTTGGCGCCACTTAGCTTGAACTGCCAGTGCTCATCCTCGGTAATATAGGCCACCTGGGCATTATAGAGTTCATAAGCCTCTACCTTGCCCGCCGTATCGGTATTGGCGCCATTAAAGAAACTTCCCGTATGGCTTATATCCGCCCCGATGCGAATAGCCCCATTCTCGCCACCCAGCGGGAATGTATAGATGGCCCCAAGCCTCCATTGCAAATCGGCTGTATTCGGCAATAACAAATCCGAATTATCGATATTCTGGTCAATGGTGCCAAGGGTTCCGGTGATTTCCAGACCCTCAACCGGAACCGCCGTCAGTTCAGCCTCAATTCCCTTGGTGGTGGCGGATACATTATCCGTTGTGATTGTGCCGTCACTTAATGTCACCGCCATTTGTAAATCACTGTAATCCGTATAGAAATAATCCACATTCAAACGCAAGCGGTTATCAAACCACTCGGTCTTGGCCCCGCCCTCTATGGTTACGAGGTTTTCCGGTCCAAAACTGCCGCTGAGAATGGACGCGACATCGCGGGCGCTGCCGTTAAAGCCCCCGCTTCGGAAGGCCGAACCCGCCGTGACATAGAGCATGATATCATCATTCACTTTATAATCCGCCGAACCATGCCAGTTTACTTTATTCGCCGTGATGCTGTCATCAAACTGGAAAGCCGTATTCGACGTGCCATCGGCAAAATTCTGCGTGGCGGTCATGGCTTTTTTTTCATAGGTATAGCGCAAACCTCCCGTCAGGCTAAGTTGATCTGTAATCGGATATGTTGCCTGACCATAGGCCGCCAGCGTATCTGTGTCCTGATCAAAAAACTGGGTCGGCGGCTCCGAGAAAATACGCAAAGCCCAGGTGAAGTTGTTTTTTTCATGAAGATAATACACCCCGGCGGTCAGCTTCAAAGGCGTATCACCGATATGATCGGATGTGATAAAGGTTTCATGGGAAAACTGCCATTCATCAAGGTCCTGCTGCTTAACTTCAAAGCTACGGACATCGGCGCGGCCATCCACATCATTCGCATTACGGTAACGCAATTCCCGATAGGCCGTGATGGACGTCAGGTCAAAGGATGAATAATCCGCATCCACTGTTGCCGATACACCCCAGGGCTCCACCTCATTGACAAATTCCGTACCGGGACTGCTCTCGAACGTAAAAAGATCATCGTCAGGGTTAATCAGAAAATTTGACCCCTGGGTCGGCTTGCTGTGATCAATCATAAAGTCACCGCGCAATGTAACATTCACATTTTCGCTGGCTTTGAATAACAAGGCCGCCCGCCCGGCATTGATGTTATTATCCATATGCTTCTGACCTGTGGTCAGGTCAGTCTGGAATCCGTCATTGGTCCGTGAAGAAAAGGACACACGCAGGCCAAGTTTGCCTGTAATCAACGGCGCACTGGCGGCGAAACGGGCGTTAACCTGATTTTTTGTGCCATAACCCAGCTCCGCAGAAATCTCCATATCATCCAGAGAAGGCTGTTTGTTTATAATCCGTAACGCCCCGACACTGCTGTTTCGGCCAAACAATGTGCCTTGTGGTCCGCGCAGGAATTCAACCCGCTCAACATCAAAGAAATCCACCAGCGCCCCGGTTACGCGCGAAATATAAACCCCGTCGAAATAAAGCCCGATGGGCGATTCAAATGAGAATACCTGATTTACAACCCCAAGGCCCCGCAAATACATTTTCGGCGTTGTCGTCCCGGTAAGAGCCTGCTCCATATACAGATTAGGCACTATATTGCGAATATCCTCCATATTGATGATTTGCTTGTTATCCAGATCAGCATCGGTTATGGCCGAAACCGATACGGGAACTTCCTGCAGACTCGCAGAGCGTTTTTGAGCCGTCACAACAATTTCTTCAAGACTTACCACGTCGGTTTCTTCATCTGCATAAGCAACGCCCGCCGACGCCAACGACATGATCAGGGCTGTCCCTGTGACCATAACCCCGGGGAAATTCTGTGACCTTCTGTGATTGTGACGCATATGCAAACCTCCTTATAAGTATTTTTCTTCATCATATAAATTGGTATTATGGTATATTGGTAAGACCATTTTAATTTTCTGTCAAGAAAAATATTCTGGCTGCAATAAATGACAAAATTTCAAGTCGGAAGCCTACAAAACAGGGATATGGGAAATTGACCTTACAAAAACTGCATAATTACAATTACTTGACAGGCCGTATTTTTCCTGCAATGAATATGAAAATTGGTCAGTCCAATATATAATAAATGACAAGCCCGGCCATGCCCGTTAAATCCATTGAAAAACAGAAAGCCAATATGCAAAAAAATACGCCAGACCTGCCCCTTGCCATTCAGCTTGGATGGGCGACCGGAGAATTAGGCATTGCCGCATATATTGGGGTAACCATGGGCTATATGTTATTCTATTTAACCCAGGCCCTGGATATTTCGCCTGTATGGGCGGGTGTCGCCATCTTTGTTCCGCGTCTTTGGGATGTTATTACCGACCCGGTTATGGGGGCCATATCGGATCAGACAAAAAGCCGGATGGGACGGCGGCGGCCTTACCTGCTGATCGGAAGCCTGTCATTCGGGGTGTTTTTTACTTTGATTTTTTTTACCCCTGTCGACGCGCCGGAAATAACCAAGATTATCTATTTCACCCTGTTCTATTTCCTGACAAGCACGGCCTTTACAATCTATGATGTCCCCTATTCCTCCATGGGGGCGGAAATGACAAATGATTACAAGGCGCGCACCACCCTGACCGGTTTCAAAATGATGGCCGCCCGCATTGGGATCGTTCTTGCGGTTACGATTACGCCCTGGCTATTGCAAAAAGGAGAAACGCTGGCCCAGGGATTTCAAACAATGGGAATATTATTTGGCGCATTTATGGTCATCACCGGCCTGATCTCTTTCTTTACGACCCGCGACGCCCCCCGGCGGGAAATGCCCCCTCATAAATTCAACATAAAGTCGGAATTCCAGGCCATCCGGCAAAATAAGCCCTTTCGCATTTTATGGTTGATCTTTTTTATGCAGAATCTCGCCATTGGCGTCAGTTCCACAACATTGGTATATTTTGTCATTTTTGTCATGAAAGTTGACTTAGCCCTTATCGGCCCAATGGTGCTGACTGCCGCAGTTTCCGCTACAATTGCGACACCCGGCTGGGTATTGGTGGCGCGCCATTACGGCAAGCGGGAAACCTATTTCATTGGCCTGGCCATCGCTTCAATAATGACATTGCCTATCCTGTTTATCACTGCGGATTATCTGTTTTTTCTGTTTATCATATTTTTATTGACGGGCATCGGGGACGCGGCCAATCAATTGGCCTCCAACGCCATGGTGCCCGACACGGTTGAGGTCGACGAGGCGAAAACAGGCAATCGCCGGGAAGGGGCTATTTTCGGGGCCTGGGCCTTCTGCCGTAAACTGGGCATGGCCACCGGCGCTTTTCTGGTCAGCATCAGCCTTTCGATATTCGGCTTTGAAGGCGGCAACGGCACCACCATGATCCCGGATGAAACAGCACTGTTGGGCATTCGCATTACATATGCCGTTTTGCCCTGTATCTTATGGATTTGCGCCATCATAATATTAAGGAAATACACCTTGAACGAGCGGGAATTTAACAAGCTGAAAACATCATTGAAAAACTAGCGATTCATATAGCCCTGTATCTTTCTGTAAATGAAAAACAAGGAAACCGTGATAAGAAACGCCAGACACAAACCCGCCATAACCCATTTCATCGTAACAAGAAGGCTAACTGCCGCGGCGATCTCATGGGAACATGATGGATAAGTTGACAATAACGTCACAATCCCGATATTTTCACAATAATCCGCCCCGACCACCAACAATGGCGCCAATAGAAAATTGCTTCGCGGGCCAGAATGAAACCCCGCCTGTCTCATGACATAAGAGAAACCAAGCAGCAGCATCACGCCATAGATCAAAGGGTGAAACCCATCCCATATGATTTCCGCCCGCATATAACGATGCCTGACGTCTTCGCCATAGCCATCGATCATTTTACATATCATCTCCGGGGATTGGGCAAAGGTCAGATCAATCGGGCCAATGTTATTGGCGGAAGATGTCTCGGCGGGGCCCATAATCAATATGGCGTAGGATAACCATATCATAATGCTCATAATGAAATTACGGCCCGTCGCCAAACGATCAATAAACTGAGCAACGCCTTGCCGCATAACTTTTCTTTCCTTAACAACCCCTGTTCGCCATTGTGAGGAATGATGAAAAACAAGTTGCAGATATCAGAAATCACATTATAATTTCAATTGGTATATTGGTAAGTCCAGTTAGTCATATTGTCAATCACAACGTCTAAAAATTGGAAATAGAGAGCTATGCTTAAAGGCATCAATCCCATACTTGGCCCAGAAATATTGCATATTCTCGCCTCAATGGGCCATGGTGACGAAATTATTCTGACGGATAATAATTTCCCGGCGGCGGCACTCGCACAGCGCTTGACCCGCTTGGACGGCGTCACGACAACCACGGCATTGCAGGCGATTCTTACATTATTTCCCCTGGACCAATATGTGAAATCACCGGTTGCCGTCATGTCGACCGTAGATGAAAATGACGCCACGCCGGAAACCTACGCGGATTTTCAAAATATACTCGAAAAAGAACACAGCGCCCCCGTTCAGACGGAATGGGTTGAGCGCTTTGCCTTTTATGAACGGGCCCGCGCGGCTTTCGCCATTGTCGTCACCAGTGACGCACGGCTTTATGCCAATATACTTCTCAAAAAAGGCGTTATTGAAGCCCCCTCAAAACCGTTTGGCAAGGAAAGAATATGACAATTATCCCAACCAGAGAAATTGGCGATACCGGCGTTCTCATAACAGAGCTTGGATTTGGCGGCGCCCCCATTGGCAATCTATACGCGCCTTTATCAGATGAACAGGCCGAGACAACCGTTCACCGCGCCCTTGAAACAGGCGTGCGTTATTTTGACACCGCTCCCTATTACGGTCACGGCCTAAGTGAACATCGTCTGGGTCAGGCGCTCCGCAGGATACCAAGGGACGGTTATGTCATATCGACCAAGGTTGGCCGGTTACTGAAACCGGAAGACCCGGACAATATTCCCCTGGGGCAATTCCCGGACTGCCTGCCCTTCAAGCCGGTTTTCGATTATTCCTATGATGGTGTCATGCGGTCCATTGAAGACAGCCTGCAACGGCTGGGCACCCACAGAATTGATATTGTCCTCATCCATGATGTCGATCACTGGACACATGGCGAAGATGCCGACCAGCGATTCCGTGAAGTGATGGACGGCGGCTATAAGGCCTTGACGGAATTACGTTCCGCGGGCGTTATCAAGGCCATTGGCTGCGGCCTCAATGAATGGCAGGCGTGTGATAAATTTGCCCGGGCCGGTGATTTTGACTGCTTTCTTCTCGCCGGGCGTTATACATTGCTTCATCAGGAATCCCTCGACAGCTTCCTGCCCCTGTGCGTTGAAAAAAATATAAAAATTATCATTGGCGGACCCTATAATACCGGCATCCTGGCGACCGGCGCCATCGAAGGGGCCTATTACGACTATGCCCCGGCGACCCCTGACATCATGGAAAAAGTCCGCAGGATAGAAGCCATCTGCAATCGTCATGATGTGCCATTGGCGACGGCGGCGCTTCACTTTCCCCTATTTCATCCGGCGGTCGCCTGCGTCATTCCCGGCGCGCGTACGGCGGCTGAAATTGACCGGAGTTTCGAAACCTACAGCAAGCCAATACCGAATGCTCTCTGGGCCAACCTGAAACAGGAGGACTTGATCCGGGATGACGCGCCTACCCCAATGCCGTAAACTGCACCTGATGCCTGCCGGGAGATAATTTTTTCGCGCCGCCCGTCATCTGATAGCCCGGGGGCTGTTTTATGTGGGCCGTGGTTCCTTCCGGTACCGTTATGTCAAGAACGAGGCGGCTCTCCTGACGACGCCATTGTATAGCAATATCACCCTGAACCGTTGCAACAATACCCTCGGCCTGCTGCAGATCACAGGGTTGGATCCACACCTGAAACTGGCTAAATCCCGGCGTCAAAGGCGACACGCCCAACACATGGGCGCTCAGATGATAAACCGGGCTGGCGGAAAAGGCATGGCACAGGCTGGCGCTTGGTTCGAAGCTTTCCCATAAGGCCGTGGCGCCGGCCTTGATCATCGGGCGATAGAAATCACGAATCTGATCAAGGGCCAAATCAAAACGACCCGCCAGGGCAAAGGCCTGATAGACAAAATGGGAAAAAAATGTATTGGCCTGGGCGATGTGGCGGTTCGGGTCAAATTCCCTGTCCACATTGACAATCGGCGGCACCGCCGTAAGCCTCAGTTTGTCACGGTCCGCCATATTTCTGACCATATCCGGCCACCGCTCTTTCGGGGCGATGTCCCACAAAATCATGGCGGCATTGGCATGTTGTGACAGCTGGGGATATTGCGCCCCGCTTCCCGGATCAACGCAATCCACATAAAGTCCCCGCTCCGGGTCCCAATGACGCACATTAAGTGCCGCAGACATTTCATCGGCGCGCCGACGATATAGCTTCCCGGCGCCGGCATAGTCTATATGGTCCGCCATTGACGCCGCCGCTCGCAAGGCCCCGATATAAAGCCCATTGATGATTGCGGCCTCCCCGTCCCGGCCAATATCCGCCCATTCAATAAAATGCCAAAAGGGTAAATCAACCAAAAGACCATTCACGCCAATATGATTTTCAAACCAGGCCAATGCTTTTTGAATCGCGGGAAAAATCCTGACAATGGTCTCCTCATCCGCCGTATGCTGCAGGTAATGCTGCGCCCCGCAGACCCAGTGCAATGAAAAATCCGGAATCACAATTCCATAATCATAATGATCGCCGGGCGAGAACATTTCAATTAATCCATCCGTGCGCTGACTCTCGCTGGCATTGATAAAAAAACGCCGGTCAATAGGCTGCGTGCTGGGCCCGAACGCCGCCGCACTGGCCAGATAATGCACGATCCCATCCCCGAGCCATTGGCGTTTTTCCCGCCCCGGACAATCTTCCCACGCATCATGAGTACATTGCAAAACCGTATGCCTGCCAATCTGCCAAAGCCTGCTGAGGAATTTATCATCACAGTCAAAGGCGCCCGAGTTTTCAACCGGATACTGGATATAGAGCGATCCTGCATGACGAATATGGATACCATCCGGCGCATTTCGCACCGTTAGTTGCATGTAGCGCACGGCCGTCCATTCAAACTTCTCAAACCGCTGGCGCCCGGGCCGGGCGGTATAGCGAAACAGATTGGCGCAATCCAGATGAGTTTCTCTGGCCAACCGGGGGGTCATCACAGAATTTTCATCAAATTCTCCCGCAATGGTTTCAGAGACCCCGACCTCTATAATCTCGCCCCCCTGCGCTTCAATTTCAATGAATGGAAAGGCTGAATGTATCACGTCAAAGGCGATAAGCAGTGACACGTCGCAATCCTGTCCGGTGCGGATAAAAGTCATCGCCTCATCGTCCCTCAGAAGCGCCTCGGGGTTTTTCACGTAACCTTGAGGCAATGTGATAAATTCTTCATCATAAAACCGGCGATCAAGCGGCGTATCTGGCGATGGCAACACGCCATATGAGGCCATAAATTTAACCGGCGCTTTTTCCGTCTCAGCCAAATGGGGAAAATCCCGCTCCTTCAGTACCGGAAAGGGCGAATGTGCGCCAAAGCCCATGGCCTTTTCTGTTTCATTACCCGCAACCGTCAGGATCTGCACAGGGTCCCACGCACTGTCATCGAAACCCACCCCGCACCAGCCGTCCGGGAAACGGCGCGCATCAAAATCTTCGATAAAGTCCTGGCCCCAGCCGGCTCTTGGCGTATCCTGCCGCCAGGCATCACTTTGCCGGCATCGCCAAAGGGCATCGGATTGCAGCGCTATTTCTTCCTCGCCGCATAAAATATCAGCTTCGACATAAAGTCCCCCGTCGCCAAAATAATTTTGCCAGTAATCCTTTGCCGTTTCATACCAGGCGGTATCAACGCCGTATGTATGAACAAGCGCCGCGATAACATTTTCCCCTTTTTGCAGGAATGGGGAAATGTCATGGACATCATATATCTGAAAGCGGGGTGAACTGCGTGCCGGACCGCGCCCGACTCTCTGTCCATTGATAAAAAGCTGATAACGTCCGTCTACGGTTATCGACAGACTGGCCTTTTGCGCAATTGCAGGAAGAGAAAATACCCGGCGAAACAGATGCCACCCGTTTACACCATCCTGACGACGCGAAGGCGCATTGCTCACAAGTTGCCGAAAGGTGATATCGCGATTTATCGCCTGCTTCGCGGTCCAAATGAACGGCGCCTTTTGATACATCCTGTGAGCTCCCTGCTTGATTTCAGTCATCTGCGTTTCGAGATCAATCTATTGACACCGCTACTATTTTTTCGAGTTCATCTTGGCTTTTTATAAATTGGTCATACCAATAACCCAAAGTCAAGAATTATATCAGCCTGTTTCATAACTTTATATCGATAAACAAAGGGCGTCAGGGGAAAATAGCCCACTTCTGAGGGCATGGCGAATGACTCACGAAATAGTCTCGCAAAAATCAATATTCGATTCTCAATAGATTAGCGATGGCCTTGCTGCTGACATTACCCTTCAAATTTGCCCAAAAAAATTCCATTAATATTCAAGGACGACTGCTGTAAAAGTGGGCCGTTCCGGCCAAATCCGGCGGACGCTCCACATTTTATCACTGGCGAGGCGCGGAATGCGCCGTAGTGTCATTCACTTCAAGCATTCTGTAACGCTGTCCCGTGATAAAATGTGAAACACCAACGCCCTAACCTTAATTGTCAACAGATCCTAAATAAATTGATGAGAATAATATCTTGACAATTGAATAAATTGGTCATACCAATAATCCAATATAAAATTATTTTGCTGCAGTAAAAATTAAACAAATGTTTGTTCGGCATATCGACAAAATAAAGGCGAGCTATCCAAATGAAAAATTATTCAAATTATAAGAAATTAAAAACGACCGTAACATTACTGCCCATTTTCCTTTTGAACCCAATGACGGGAATTGAAGCCTCCGCATATCAGGCGTCCTCCGAAGGTCTTTGGGAAATTGAAGAAATAATTGTTACCTCGCGCAAGCGTGAAGAAAGCATGCAATCCGTGCCCATTTCGATCACGGCCTTCACAGCCCGTGACATTGAGGGCGCCGGTATAAAAAATATTGACGATGTCGCCCTTCTGACGCCCGGATTTACGATTTCCTCTTTATTCGGGTCCGCCGGGGCTGTAACGCCCGTCATACGCGGTCTGTCACAAACAATTGGCGAGCCAAATGTCGGCTTTTTTATTGACGGGGTTTATCAATCCTCCCGCGCCACCATGCAGGCCCTTCTCGGCAACAGTATTGAGCGCATTGAAATTGCCAAAGGCCCTCAAAGCGCTCTGTATGGCCGAAATACATTCGGCGGCGCCATTAACTATGTGACAAAGCGGCCTGATAATGAATTTACAGGCAGCGCGGAAGGCACCGCGGGCGATTTCAGCCTTTTTGAGTTTAATGGCTCCATAGCCGGTCCGATTGTGGAAGACCGTTTCTTTTTCCGGCTGGCTTACATGCATAACGAGCGGGACGGATATTTCACCAACGAACTGACCGGCAACAAGCTTGATGACCGCAATACGGATGTCTTTGCCGGGATGCTGATGGCCACCCCCAATGACTCTCTGGATATTTCATTGCGTGTCGGCTTTGAAGACACCAATGACGGCGATGAACCCTTACAATTCGCGACAAATAACAGCACGCCGGCTGCAATATTTGGCTTTCCCATTCCCGTGAACCAATTATTTACCGGGGAATTACCCAATTTCACTGATGGGTTCGCCTTTACCCCCGGTTATCTGGCCCGGGAAAATCTCACAAGCTCGCTCTCGGTAAATTGGGATGCGGATGATTTTGTCATTACCTCAATCACCGGATATAATGATCTTGAGATCGAAGACCTGACCGATGATGATTATGAGGCACGGGCTATTCATGAAACGTTATCCATAACCGATCAAACAGAATTCAGCCAGGAACTACGCCTCACCTCAACAGGTGAAAATCGGTTCCGCTGGATGATTGGCGGCTATTATTATAACCTTGATTCAACAATTACCACTGACGGACGCAATGTAGGGGAAGGGGCGGCGCTGGCGACGGCATTGGCCGCCTTCGGCCTGCCGTTCATCGGAAACGGTTCCCTGACGTCAGTCGCGAATGAAAAAACGGAAAACTACGCCGCTTTTGGTCAATTGCAATTTGATGTCACGGCGCAATTAACCGCAACTTTTTCCGGCCGTTATTCCCATGAGACGAAAACGGTAAATGCTGTTGATACGGCGGCCGGCGCGCCTTCCACCACCTTTGAGGACTCGGCAACGTTTACCGAATTTGTCCCAAACGTTTCTCTTGATTTTCAGGTAACCGAAGATGCCCTCCTTTATGCCAGCGCCGCAAAAGCCGTTAAATCCGGTGGCTTTAACATTGTGACCGCCGCCGGGGCCATTCTGGATGATGAAAGAAGATATAGCCCCGAAAGCAGTTGGAACTATGAAATCGGCGCCAAGACTGGGTGGTTCGACAATCGTCTGGTCTTCAATATTGCCGGCTATTACATCAAATGGAATGACCAGATTGTCAGGGCGTTAGGGGGCGCCACAGGAACCGCCGTGTTGAATGTCAATGCGGGCGAGACCACGTCAAAAGGGGTCGAGATCGAACTTACCGCCAAACCGGCAAAAGGATTGGATATACGGGCTGGTTTCGCCTATACGGACGCCGCTTATGACGATTTCGATTTTACGACACTGAATCTGGTTGGGATTACGGACACACAGCTTGCCGGAACCCGGTTGCAATATAGTTCTAAATATACCCTCAATGGCACGATTGACTATCATACCCCGATCACGGATTCAATCGAATGGTTCGGGCGTTTTGACATCATGTATCAAACGGACCAGAGCGCCGTTCAGACCGCCGACGCCTTTACCGGTGACCGTACGGTCGCCAATCTGCGTACGGGCCTGGAGTATGATAATGTCGCCTTGACATTCTGGATCAAAAACCTGTTTGACAACAGGGTCGCCAATAATGGTGTGTTTGTGCCAAACCCGGCCCGGCGGTTTGATGCCGCCAACGCCCTGCCCACCCTGTTCGGCATACCGGGCTTTGGCCCTCTTGATGGTTTTGAGGCCTTTGGCGGGCTTGTCCATGGGTCGCCGCCCCGTACTTTTGGCGTGACGGCAAGAATTGATTTCTAGCCTTTGATATCCAACAAACCCGAGCGACATAAATGACACTTGATAATTGTTACAATATTCGTGATCTCCGGCTTCTTGCAAAAAAACGTCTGCCTGCGCCGTTATTTCATTATATTGATGGCGGCTCGGACGATGAAAGAAGCCTGCGCCGGAATACGTCTTCATTTGACGCTTACAGCCTGCTGCCCAATACTCTGGTGGATGTCAGCGAAATTGATCTGCGAACAACGATATTGGGGCAAAAAATAGAGTGGCCTGTTTTCCTGTCGCCAACGGGAATGTCGCGGCTTTTCCACCATGACGGGGAACGGGCCGTGGCTAGCGCCGCCCATAAAAGCGGCACCCTCTATACATTATCCACATTATCATCGGTCAGCATTGAAGATATTGGCGCCCATACGTCCGGCCCCAAAATGTTTCAGATCTATATCCACCGGGACCGTGGGCTGACGCTGGAATTTGTCGAGCGCAGCCGGGCGGCCGGTTACAACGCGCTTTGCCTGACGGTTGACATGCCCGTGGCGGGGAATCGCGAAAGGGATCTGCGCATGGGCATGACGATGCCGCCAAAATTATCCCTCGCCGGCCTTATGAGTTTCGCCTATCATCCCCGCTGGACATTCAATTATCTCACACACAAGAAGTTTGGCCTTGAAAATGTCCGGCACCGTATTTCAAAGGGAACCGCGCAGGCCAGTTCCATAATCGATTATGTCAATGAGCAGTTTGACATGTCCGTGACCTGGGACGATGCGGAAAAAGTCATTGCGGCCTGGGGCGGGCCTTTCGCCATCAAGGGCATTATGTCCGCAAAAGACGCCCGGCGCGCCATTGATATCGGAGCAACCGCAATTATCATTTCCAATCACGGCGGCAGGCAGCTTGACAGCGCCCCGGCCCCTTTTGAGCGTCTTCCGGAAATCGTGGCGGCCGTTGACGGCAGGGCCGAAGTCATTCTGGACGGCGGCATAAGACGCGGCACGCATGTTTTAAAGGCCCTGGCCCTTGGCGCGAATGCCTGCATGGTTGGCAGGCCCTACCTTTATGGCCTGGCCGCCGGAGGGGAAGCGGGCGTTACGCGCAGCCTTTCGCTTTTGCAGCAGGAAATTGAGCGCAATATGGCTCTGATCGGCTGTAGAGATATTTCTGAATTGAACCACAGTTTTTTACAGGCCCATGCAACAGGTTGACCAGGAAATACACATGGTATTTCATGGCGGTATCCTGCATATCAATCGCCAGCGGCAAGCCATTCAAGGTCGCCATTACAACTATCATGCGAAAAATAACAACAACTGCAAATGCCCTGTTTCGGTTTCAAAAGGAGTTAACGCAGATCGTTGTCCAGGGTCTGTGGACAATTAAGGTCAGGGCGTTGGATCAGGTTATTGATGATTAAGGTTCAGCATGCTATATACCTTTGAATTACTATAGGAATGCTTTTCCCAATCTGTAAACAGGCGGATAGAAGACATAGACGAACAGAGCAACTGGATTTTTGAGTCAAAGCTTGAACCGAACAGCCCAAATATTGAGCTCGTCGAGAGAACCCGGCTACTTGACTATCTGGATAGCAGTCTTCACAGGTCTATGGCCTTTGTTATTGCCCCGGCAGGATTCGGAAAATCGACAATACTCTGTCAGTGGGCTAACCGCCTGACCCGGAAAAATCGTAAATGCGGCTGGTTGAATCTGGATCAGAATGATCAGGATTCGCATCAGTTTCTGGCTTAGGTGGTTTTGGCAATCGCCCAGGCGGGCGTTGATGTTTCTGAACTCGAGCTCGGCGCCCGAAACGGTTTTACCAACTCCTCCCCGAAGTCAGTCATCAACAGTCTGGTGCGCTGCCTTCGCGCCGCGGCCCAGCCGTTGGTCCTGGTCCTCGACGATTATCATCTGGTTGAGAATGATGAACTCAACACCATTCTGAAAATTTTGATCGGGGGCGCGCCGATCAGTTTTACGCTGATCATCAACAGCAGGTCCCTGCCGGACCTTGATGCTTCAACATATCTGGCGACAGGAGAGGCCATAAAACTGGGGCCGGAGGAGTTGCGCCTTACGCGTGAAGAGACGTTTGATCTTTTAGGGGCCGCTTTCAGTCATGAGGATGCACAGAATATATACAGGCAAACCGAGGGATGGCCGGTCGCGGTTCAATTGGCCCGCCTCAGAAAGCGTTCCCTGGCCCCTTCGTCATCCGCCACGGCGGTCGCCGGCGGGATGATAACGTCCTATCTGACCGACCAGGTTTTGTCAGAGATTGATCACGAGGTCAGAGATTTTTTGTTCAGTATTTCCCTCCTGGACCGGTTTAACCCGCAGCTGGCCAATGCGATCAGAGACCGAAGCGACAGTTGGCAGTTTCTCGACAGGTTACAGCCCCTGACGGCGCTTCTGGTGCCTCTGGATCCGGAAAAAAACTGGTACCGGCTACATCATCTTTTCGCGGAGTATTTGCGCGAAAGCCTGAAAAAACAGGACCCGGAGCGTATTGGCCGGATCTATCGCCGGGCCAGCCGCTGGTTCGCGGCCCGGGGGGGGCGTTGTCGACGCCGTGCGATATGCGTCGCTGGCGGGGGATTATGAAAAATGCGTAGAGCTGATTTTGAATGCGGGGGGCTGGAAAATAATCCTGATAAACGGCATCGGCTATATGCGGACGTTGTTGCGGTTTATTCCGGATCATATCCTGAAAAAATATCCGAGAATGTTAATGGCCCGCGCTTATCTGTATTGCAAGGATGGCGACCCGCTCCAGGGTTTTGCGCTTTTGGATCAGGCCGGCGACATCGAGGATAGTGAAGCAACCCATCGCGAATATGTCGACAGGATCGTGGTCAAAGCCATGCTTGATGTTTACAGCGACGGCTGGGATCTGCGCCGGCATGGCGAGAAAATAAGGAAGCGTGACCCGAAACTCGCCGCCATGGGGTATCTTGAGGCGGGAACATTGAAATGTGAAGAAGTCACCTGGCATTTCAGGACCGGTGATCTGGAGGCGGCGTCAACCGCACTGCGACAGGCGTTCAGGTTTAAGCGTCAAAGCGGCTCGGTTCTGGGATTGAACTATTGTTACCTGCATGCGGCAACCGCAAGTATCTACCGGGGCGAATTCGATATGGCGGAAGCCAATATCACGCGCGCCCTGGAACTTGCGGAAAGTAATTTCGGCTCCGACAGCGGCCTTAAGCATATGGCGACAATCCTCGATTATTCCCTTAAGGCCTGGCGCGGCGTTGCAAAAAAAGAGGACCTGGACGTTTTCTCTGAAATGCTCACATATATTGAGGAAAACGATGGCTGGACCGAGATATTCCTGGTGGGACTGGATGCGGTGTTCCACCTGGCGAAACAATGTAAAGAACATCAGTTTGCAAGCGATGTCGCCGACAGGTTCCTCAAAGTAGCCGAACGGCGGTCACTGGAGAGACTCGAAAATTTTGCGCTTGTTCTGAAAAGGGAGGCTGAATATTCCCTCGGGCGAAATCAGGCCGCCCCGATGTTACCGGAGCGGATGATCATCGGCGGCGAGGACATTGACCGCCATGCTTTTTTCCGTGACTGGCAGATTTATACGCTTGCGGCCATTTATCTTTTTGATAAGAACTCGCCCCTCTTCCCTGCCTCGCCGGCCTTTCTGGAGACGGTTGAGCCCTTTCTGGCGCAGATCAACAGTCCCTTTTATATGGTGAGGTTCAATATTGCCTATGCGCGGATACTGGCGGGAAACAACCAGAAAACCAAAGCGCACGAGAAACTCCGGTCGGCTGTCGAAATGGCGGAAAAAAGGAAATTTTATGGCCCGTTTCTGCTTTATGACGACATTGACAGACTCCTCAATGACCTGCGTCATGAAATGCGCGCCGATGAAGATGCGCTGCTTGCGGTCAATTTTATCAGTCACATTCTAATCATGAAAAAGCAGTCGATAACATCCCGGTCCCAGGTCCTGCTCAGCGGTCGGGAACAGGAGATCCTTGAACAGTTGGCGCTGGGACAGTCGAACAAACAAATCGCCAGAAAACTGGAACTGACGGAAAATACGGTCAAGTTTCATCTTAAAAATATTTTTCCGAAACTTGGCGTGAACAAGCGCACCCAGGCAATTGTTTCGGCGCAAAAACTTGGTCTTCTGGACTGACCCTATTGCCTGTCTTCCAGGCTCTGCTGAAATCGGGGGGCAGGCCACCCAAACGAGTAGGCGCGGCGGGGACAACCTACTCGAAAATTACCCTCTTCTACTCTTTTTCCCTGTTTAAAACACGTCTGCGTCCGGGTTATACTGACGGACATGCCAGTCAGCTTTTAAGGGCCCGGTCGATATTCAGATAATATCCAGACCAATCTCATACCTAGAGCAATATCTGACCAGATTGAATCATTCTGCCGGTTGTGGTTTGGTTCAAGATCAAGGTTTTTGGCGCGGGACGTACCGAACGTACGGCCAAGCCGACAACCGCCGGAATTGGGCCAAACCACACCGGCCCGGCGGGTTTCCGTCCAGCAGGCGCCCGCTGCGTCAAGCCGCTTGACCGATG
>Ga0070727_10000232_pt1 | contig 80493 bp, 81 predicted proteins | sample tdAd472_FD_66722 | JGI IMG/M metagenome (GOLD analysis project Ga0070727, IMG submission 66722) | Marine sediment microbial communities from the Atlantic coast under amendment with organic carbon and nitrate - tdAd47.2 | ecosystem: Environmental > Aquatic > Marine > Coastal > Sediment | place... | reverse complement strand
GGTGCGAAGTCCGCGTAGCCGCGTACGTCGACGGCGTTCTGCGGGCAGGCCTTCACGCAGGAATAGCACTCCCAGCACATGTTGGGCTCGATGTTGTAGGCACGGCGATAAGTCTTGTCGATGTGCATGATGTCGGACGGGCAGATATCAACGCAGTGTCCGCAGCCGTCGCATCGTGTCATGTATACGAATGTAGGCATATCTCTTTTCCTTCCCTGTTCGAAAGGCTCTAGCAGGTTGAATTCTTAGTAGTGGCGTGGCTTCTCGCGCTTGATGCCGAGACCCATGTAGGCTGGCGTGGTCCCCATGTATTCAGGAATATCGGGGAACTTCTTCTGAAGCGCGGGGTCCGTCAGATCGCCCAGGTCGGGCAGGTTCTCACGGGAGCCGTCAGCCTTGATGATGCGCTTTTGATAGGCAGCAGCAGGCTTGAAGAACATGTGAGCGAACTTCGACCACAGAACGCCGCCAAACAACACCGCGCTGGCGATGATGAACAGGGCGAGGAAAACGGTCGTCAGAGCACCGCCACCGGCGGCCTGGAAAACAGACCAGAGGAAACCGAAGGTCGTGGTGCCGAGCAGCGACAGAATGAACATGTCGGCGCGGACGATCCGGTGCCAGGGAACGCCTTCCGCGGAGACGTCAACGCGGATGAAGAACCAGAACCAGTAACCGCCGAAGCAAACCATGAGCGCACCCAGATGCCAAAGCAGCGGTAGGATGGTCGGGGCAGGGGTGTCACTGGTCGGGAAACCGAACACCATGATAATGGTCGTTGCGATGAACGTAACAAAACCATACATGGTGAAGAGGTGCGAAACCCGGCGTTTCTGGCTGCAGAATTCGCCCGAGGTCAACACGTCGTGTGCGATGGTTTTGATCAAGATGGCGTTCTTCTCGCCACCTCCGAGCTCGCGTTCCCGCGAAGCTTTAGCCTTCTCGGCTTTGTCGAAAAAGTATGTGGCGCTTTTCTTGTGGATCATATCAATGATCGTGCCGCCCACGACCAAAATGAACATAAGGACGACATAGGCCTGGATTAGGCCCGGCGATATGACTGTTGCAAGATCGGCGAATGGATTGTTGGCAAACATCTACCCCTCCCATGACGCATTGTTCGATTGCTCGAAACTTATGCAATAACGAAACATTAGCAACATAGTATATGAGTGGTTTCTAATTTTGCAATCAGTTTGATCCGCCGTGCGCCTTTTCCGAAAGAACACTAGGCTAAAATTACTTATAAAAAGAGACTATTTTAAACTAAAAACCGTCAATTTAGGAATTGTTCTCGACTGGAGCAGACAAGAAACCTTAAGTGAATCAAGCGCTTTTATTGAATGACCCGGTTTTGGCTCAATAATTCCGTTATTCAGAATTATTATAAAGTAATGCCTGCACTTTTTTCAGAATAGAGGTCGTTTTGGGCGGCAAAACCCGGCAAGGCGGGTGGCTTTACTTGGGGAGCGTCCGTCCAAGACGTGATCCGGTCATGCGCTAGACGGCCACTTTCAATAGCACGTCTCCGTCCAGAAGGAAGGTTGACAGCTCTTCGGCGGTGAGGGGTTTGGCGAAGGCGTATCCCTGAATTTGGTCGGCCTGGGCCAATTGCGACAGCTCCATTTGATCCGTCGTCTCGACTCCTTCGCAAACGACGGACATGCCGAGACCGTGCCCCAGTTTGATGATTGAGCCGAGGAGCATGCAGCCGGTCAGACTGCCGGGGAGGTCGGTAAGAAAACTACCGTCAATCTTAAGGGTGCGCGCCTTGAAGTGGCGGAGATAGGACAGCGAGGAGTGACCGGTCCCGAAATCGTCGATGGCGACGTTTACGCCAAGCGCCATGATCTGGGTGAGAACCCAGACATTTTCTTTTGAAAGAAGGACGCCCTCGGTGACCTCGATTTCCAAAAGGTGCGGCGGAATGCCGTACTTTATAAGGATGCCTTCGATCTGGCCGGGAAACTCGGGCGTCAGCTGATGGGGGGAGGCGTTGACCGAAACTTCAAGTCCTGGCGCAAGAAGCTGCCAGCGGCGAAGCGCCGCGCAGGCTTGGTCGAGGACGAAAAGTCCCAATTGGTGGATGAACGATGACGTTTCGGCCAAGCCGATGAAATGCGCCGGCGAAATCACTCCATGCTTGGGGTGGCGCCAGCGCACCAAGGCTTCCGCCCCGGCGGTGTGCCCGGTCAGACAATCCATGCGTGGTTGGAATAGAAGATAAAATTCCTGCTTTTCCAGCCCTGATTGAAGGTCGGTTTGGCACAGCATCGGGGCGGTGTTCATCGGTTAGGCAGCCTTGTCGAACAGTTCGTAGAGCTCCTTTTCTTCCCGCTCAAGGCGGTAGTTGAAGGCCTTGATGACGTCCTTCGTGTCTTTGATGAACCGATCCGGGTCGGCGGAAATGGCGCGCGGTCCCGGCCATTTTCTTCGGTAGTCCTTAAACTGTTCGCTGATCGGTCCCATTTCGGTTTGAAACCTTTTGGCGAGCGAGCTCAAAGTGGCGTCCGACGAGGCGATGGCCTGGGGGTAGAGCGCTTGGTCTTCAATTGCCAGGTGAGTGCCGAATTTGCCGAATAGCTTACGGACCACGGAGGACACGACCTCGAGATTTTCGGAAATTTTTCCGGCAATCAGCAGGGAATTGATTTCGCCGAGAAGTTCTCGGAGTTCTTGGTGGTGGCGGCGGTAGTTTTCGGTTCTGCTCATGTTTTATGAACTCCTTCGTTTTTGTGTTTGATCTAGGAGTCTTAATAACTGAGTAAATTAGTCGGATAATTGACCACAGTCAAAACAGGTGGCTAAGTGTGATTTATGCCGAAAATAATATCATTTTTGTCGGGTATATGCCCCCGTCTCTTTTGTTCGCACCACTAGTGGTGCGAACAAAACGGAAGAGTCCTTTCCGTTTTGTGTCTTGCGCACCACGACTCAAACCACTAGGACCGTCCGCGCAAGAATTTCAACCAATAGCGCGGCCTCCTGTTTGGCTTGACAGCCTATCCGTTAAACCTATCATTCTGTTTCGGTGGGCGTTGATAGGGGGGCTCCTGTTGATAAAATTCAAATGGTTGATTTTTCTGTGTCTTTTTCTGGCTGATTTGTCCGGGAAGGCGTTGGCGGCCGATAAAATCGTTCTTAATACGGGGATTCGCGATCCGTTCACGACCATGGCCGAAGACGGTTTCGTCGATCAAATCGTCAAAGAAGCATTCCGGCGGGCGGGCCTGGAAGTGACGATCATCGTCTACCAAAATTCAGCCAAATCGTTGGAGAACGCCAATCGGGGAATTGATGATGGGGCGGCTCTGAGGATTATGGGGCTGGAGAAAAAGTTTCCCAACCTCATACGGGTCCCGGAAAAAATGATGGATAACGATTTTCTCGCCTATTCGCTGCGGGAACAAGAGGGGCTAGCCGATTGGGCGTCGCTGAAACAAAAGCGCATTGCCTACATCGGCGGTTGGCAGATTTTTCAGAACAATCTGCAAGATCATCCGGCGACCGTGAAGACGAAAAACGCTCAGCAAATGTTCGATTTGTTGTCCGCCGGGGAGGTGGACCTCATTCTCTATGAGCGGTGGCAGGGCTTGTGGCGTGCAAAGCAACTGGGATTGCGGCCGATTTCAGCCGAGCCTCCTTTGGCGAAACGCGAGATGTTTATGTATCTCAATGAAAAACATCGGCCGCTCGTCACCAAAGTTTCAAATGCGTTGGCGTCGATGAAAAAAGACGGAACCTACGCGAGGATTTTCAATGACACGCTGGGCAAGTTGCGGAACTAGAGTGCGATCGACTTCACGCATTCATATTTCACCACGAATTGGTTCAATATAAATACGATCTGCTCTAGTTGACTGCTGAGGGAGCGTCCATGCGGTTTTATATCCAGTCCATCGTCGTCGGGGTGATTTCGCTGGCGGTTGTCGCCGGCGCGGCCAGCTACGTCAGGACTTGGGAGCTGGATCGTCAAAAAAGAGATTTCAGTCATGCCGCAGAGGCATATCATCAGCTTCTCGGTGGGCGGTTGCGAAATATCAACTTGGAGCTCGACTCGGCTCAGCGGTTTTTTCACGCCTCGCATGCGGTTAACCGGGGCGAATTTTCCACCTTCGTTTCCAAAATCGTCGATTCCTCGCCGGAAATTTTAGCCGTTTCCTGGACGCCTGGGGTCGAGGAGCCGCAGGGGGGTGTCTCTTTTCCAGTCCGGTTTTCCGAACCAGCCGACAAAATGAAGAGCGCTATTGGCGCCAATTTGGCGGAGGATCCGGAAATACTCAGTTTACTGGAACAGGCCCGTGACGAGGGGGTGGTTGTGCCGATCACCGGCGACAATTCTGTCGCCCGGTTGGCGGGGGCGCAGTCGATGTCCGGCGTAACTCTGGTCCAGCCGGTTTACCGAACGTCAAAAAAACTCTCGACGATTCGTGAAAGACGAGATGCCCACCTGGGTTTTCTGCTTCTGCAGTATGATATCGGCATCGCCTTGGAAACCGCTTTGGAGGACTTGCGGCCCCAGGGGTTTGATATGTATGTGGTCGATGTTGAAGCCGATACGGGGGCGGAAATCGTCCATCATCATCCATCCCGGCTTAAGGAGACCGGCAAGGCGCAGCGTTTGAACTACGATGAGCTCTGGACCGATAGTCCGTTCATCTACAAAACCGCCCTTGATGTAACCGGGCGGCAATGGAAACTGGCGGTCGTTCCGGTTGAGGCGTTTTTCGAGGCCAGGCGTGAATATCAGTCGATGATCGTGTTGGGTTTTGGCGCCATCCTCAGCCTCCTGCTGTTTTACCTGCTGTATTCCCATCAGCGGCGGGCGAGAGATATCCAGGCGATTGTCGAAATGCGAACCCGGGAGCTTGAAAATAGCGAAACAAAGCAACGCGCCGTTGTCGAAAATATTGCCGAAGGAATCATCACCATCAGTGAAATGGGTGAAATTGAAACCTTCAATCGGGCCGCTGAAACTATGTTCGGCTACGAGGCGTCGGAGATAATAGGGAAAAGTGTCGGCGCCATCGTGCCGTCTCACGAGCGGCGGGACCACGAAACTTATATCCGAAATTCGGCCCTGACCGGTTCCCGGATCATCAATAAGTCCCGTGATCTTTTTGGCCAAACCAAGGACGGCCGCCTTATCCCCATTGAACTCAACGTCTCTAGGATGTTCCTCAATGGCGAGCTTAAGTACGTCGGGATCATGCACGACATCTCGGAGCGGGTGAAAACCCAGGAAATTCTCAAGGCGTCCAAGGAAATGGCCGAGAAGGCCAGCCAGGCCAAGTCGGAGTTTCTGTCTTCCATGAGCCATGAATTGCGGACGCCGCTGAACGCTATTCTCGGGTTTGGGCAAATGCTCGACATGAATGCCAAAGAACCGTTGAGCGCCCGGCAAAAGGAATGCGTAACCCACATTATGCGAGGCGGCAGACATCTGTTGAATCTGATCAACGATGTGCTGGATTTAGCGAAAATCGAGGCGGGGCGGGTCGTGCTTTCCATTGATGTGGTATCGCCCTGTAAGGTGGTGTCCGAATGTTTGACGTTGATCGCCCCGTTGGCCGAAGATAAAGGCGTGGCTCTCAACCTACCCGCGATGGAAGGTGAGTGGCCGAATATCTGGGCCGACCATACCCGGCTCAAGCAGGTTTTGCTGAACCTGCTCTCCAACGCAGTGAAATACAATCGGCCCGAAGGGAGTGTGACGTTTTCTGTCGGAGAAGTCGAAGGCGGGCGGTTGCGGTTCAAGGTTTCCGATATGGGGTTTGGCATCCCAAAAGACCGGCAGAGAGACCTGTTCAAGCCTTTCCACCGTCTGGATGCCGAGAACTCGGAAATCGAAGGAACCGGCATCGGTTTGGTAATTACCAAGGATTTGGTTGAGCTGATGGATGGAACGATCGGCTTTGAGAGCGAGGAGGGTCGCGGCTCGGTGTTTTGGATCGATATGCCGTTGGCTGCCGGAAGCCAAGCCGCCGCAGTTCTCCGGAAGGGGGAAAGCCGTAAAAATAAGCTTGAAGGAGAACGGCCTGTAAGCGGCACGCTGCTCTATGTGGAAGACAATCCGGAAAACCTGAAGCTCATGGAATTGATTGTCGGCAAGATCGAGGGCCTCTCGATGGTTTCGGCGCATACCGGAGAACTGGGATTGGAGATGGCCAGAGCGAGTAAGCCGGACTTGGTTATTGTCGATATCAATCTGCCGGGAATGAGTGGCTTGGAATTGGTCAGGCGGTTGAAGGACGATGACGCTACGGCTCACATGCCCGTATTCGCCTTAAGCGCCGCCGCGACCCAAAACGATATCGACGAGGGCCTTAAGGCCGGTTTTGACCGCTACCTGACGAAACCGGTGATCGTTTCGGAAGTGCTGGATGCGATTGAAACGGTACTGGTTAGGTAAAAAACAGATTCGGTTAGGCGCACACCGGTTCGGGTTGGGGGCCGCGGCGTTCTTGGTTGCTGTTGTCGCCGGTCCGGCGGCGGCGGTCGGGGCCGAGGAATTGGTCCGAGCGGACGAAAAGCCGCGGCTTGGCGATGATTTTGCTGACCCTGGCGTAAAGAGCCCGCGCCGAGATCGGCTTGATGAGAAACTCATTGACGCCTGCATCCCGAGCCTTCTTCACCTTGGCGACTTCCCCGTGGGCGGAAACCATGACGATCGGAACGAAAGGGCAAGGACTGTCGTGAGCCGAGCGGACCATTTCAGCGAATTCGATGCCGTTCATGGTCGGCATTTCCCAATCGACCAAAAGGATATCCGGTTTGATGCCGGTGAGGAGAAACTTGTAGGCCTCCAAGCCGTTGCCGGCTTCATGGATATCGCCCACCTGAAAGGTCTTCAGGACCGAGCGAAGGGTCTGCCGCATGAATTTGCAGTCTTCGACAACCAAAAAACTAACGTCTTTAAGATTGTATCCCATCATCGCTTGAGTCCCTCTATAGTTGGTTGACGGATGTTTTTTTGCCGTCCGTTCAACCATCTTCTTGATAGAAAAAAGATCGGAAGCGCTCAACTCATAGCGCCAATAAGAACATTCGTTGTTATTTATATGGGGCAACCCGTTATCCGGCTCTTGAGGAAGAAATTAAATGGTATTGAAAACGTTTGATAATTTGACCCGGCGTGGGTTCTTGAGAGGATGCGGAGTGCTTGCCGCCTCAACGGCTTTTCCGAGCTTGGCGTTGAGCGCCAACGGCGCGCCAACAACTGTTCTTGCTGCGACTCCGGGCGAGGCCGCTATCGCCGGAGGGGATTACGGGAAAACCAAGGTCTGGAGCTATAACGGACAAATTCCGGGGCCTGTTTTGCGGTGCCGCCAAGGGGAACCGTTGAAATTTATTCTGGAAAACGCGCTGGACGAAGCGACGACCGTTCATTGCCATGGAGTGCGGCTTCCCAATGCTATGGATGGCGTGCCTTTTTTGACCCAAAAGGCCATCGAGCCGGGTGGATCGTTCGTCTATGAATTTACCCCGCAGGATGCAGGGACCTTTTGGTACCACCCGCACGTCAACACCATGGAACAGGTCGGGCGGGGAATGGCCGGCCCGCTGATCGTCGACGAGGCCGCACCCTATCCCGTCGACAGGGATGAAACCTGGATGATCGACGACTGGCGGTTTGATGAAGAGGCGCAACTGGCGGGCGGGTTCGGCCAACTTCACGAGATGGCGCACGCCGGGCGGATCGGCAACGTTCCCACAGTCAATGGCCGCTACCGCGCCTCCTTTGAGGTGCGGCCGGGCGAGCGGCTCCGGCTCCGCTTGATTAATGCGGCCAACGCCAGAATTTTCGGTCTTGTTTTTGAAGGCCACGCGCCGTGGCTGATCGCTGTGGACGGACATCCGGTTGCCCCGCGGCCTTTAGGCGGCGAGCCGTTGGTCGTTGCTCCCGGCATGCGGGCCGATCTGGTGATCGATATGACCGGAAAGCCCGGTGCCAAGTTCGAGGTTCGCGACGTCTACTATGAAAGATACGCCTACCCGCTGGCGGAAATGGTCTATCGGGATGATACGCCGCTGAAGAACCAGAACTTGCCAACCCCACCAGCCTTGCCGGGCAATCCGGTGGGCGTGCCCGACCTAGCCTCGGCGGAGGCCCATGGGTTTGTTTTTTCAGGTGGCGCCATGGGCGGTTTGCGCGGCGCGGAAATGGACGGAAAATACCAATCGATGCGCGACCTCGTCGACGCGGGCATGGTCTGGGCGGTGAATGGCAAAGTTTTGAAAGCCGAAGCGGATGGGTTCGGTGAGCCGTTATTGACGTTGAAAAAAGGGCGCAGCTATCGCTTTACCCTGCGCAACGACACCGCTTGGCCGCATCCAATCCATCTGCACGGCCATGTCTTCAAAGTGTTGAGCCGCAACCGGCAGCCGCTGCGCTTCCAAGCCTATCAGGACACGGTTTTGGTCAACCCGCGCGAAGAGGTCGACGTGGCTTTCGTGGCGGATAACCCCGGCGATTGGGCCTTCCATTGCCATATTCTGGAGCATGCGGCCAGCGGCATGATGGGATATTTGCGGGTTGAGGGGTGATCTAGAACGAGGCGCGCGCCCTGGCTTTCACACCGTTTGACGAGAGGACGATCATGCTCGGCTGGTTGCGCCGTATCGGGGGCGCGGAGAGACGGTGCGGCAGGACCATGCCGCGGGAGGCGAGCGTTTCCCCCAGTTTTTTCGACAACTGCTCGGCTTGCAGGGCTTGGTCGGATTTGAATAGCCAGGCGATGAGCGCTTTGACATGGTCCGGACCGTTCTGTTGCGAGGCGGCGATAAGATTTAGTACCGCCTGTTCGTCGGCGGTAATCGCCCGGCAGAGTCCCGAGCCGAACTGAAGTGCGCGGCGGCCGTGGCGCGTCAGATGATGGAGGAAGCGATTGAGCGCCTCTGGGGGCGTATCGCCTTCGGTATTGCCAAGCGGCAAATCGGGAAGTTTGCCGAGACGGCAGGCGTCCATAATCCAATTTCTGATGGCGCGGATGACATCTCCTTCCGAGCCGGTGAGGATCAGTTGCGTCGAGGGGGCGCAAGGTGTGCCGATATAGGTGCTCATGACGTTGGTCCAGTTTTTGATCTTTACGCTTATTATCGCAAATAATAATCATTCGCAATAATAAAATGAGAGTGATGGCGTTCATCAAAATTTCATTTGCCTGTTCACTGTAATTTCAATATTTCAACGACTATGGAAAAGAGCGAAATTCTCAATGCCTTGGCGGCGCTGTCCCAGGAAACCCGGCTAGATGTTTTCAGGGTCTTGGTCGAAGTCGGCATGGACGGATTGGCGGCGGGTGAGCTGGGCGAGCGGTTGGGCGTCGCGCCGTCGTCTCTGTCGTTTCATTTGGCCCAACTCAAACATGCTGGTTTGGTGACGGCGAACCGTGACGGCCGCCAGATTATCTATGCGGCGAATTTTGCCGCGATGAACGGGTTGGTCGCCTATCTCACCGATCAATGCTGCGACGGACGGCCCGAGTTGTGCCTGCCAGCCGATAAAACAGAGGACTAAATCAATGAGCGTTCGGGTTGGAATTAACGGATTTGGCCGCATGGGCCGCTTGGTGTTGCGGGCCGGGTGGGGGCAGCCGGGGGTCGAGTTTGTCCATATCAACGAACCAAAAGGCGGTGCGGAATGCGCAGCCCATTTGCTGGCGTTCGATACGGTGCACGGCCGGTGGGATATTCCGACGGGACACAGTGAGAATACGGTTGAAATTGACGGTCAATCATTGGGTTTCACAGAGGCTGAAAAGCCGGAGGACGTGTCTTGGGGCGATTTAGGTGTCGATATCCTGCTCGAATGTTCGGGAAAGTACCGGACGACGGAGTCGCTGCAGCCGTTTTTCGATAAGGGAGTGAAGAAAATCATCGTTGCTTGCCCGGTGAAAACCGAAGGGGCGCTCAATCTCGTCTACGGCATTAACGACGACCTGTACGACCCCGCCCAGCACAATCTATTAACGGCGGCGTCCTGCACGACCAACTGCATCGCACCCGTGGTCAAGGTGATCCACGAAAACCTGACCATTGAGCGGGGATCGATCACCACCATCCATGACGTGACCAATACCCAGGTCATGGTCGACGCCCCTCACAAAGACCTGCGCCGCGCCCGCTCGGGCCTCAATGCCTTGATTCCGACAACCACCGGATCGGCGACGGCCATTACTCTGATTTATCCGGAGCTCAAAGGGAAGCTGAACGGACATGCGGTCCGCGTCCCCTTGCTCAACGCCTCCTTGACCGATTGCGTTTTCGAGGTGGGGCGGGATACGACGGCGGAAGAGGTCAATGCGTTGTTCAAACAGGCTGCCGACGGGCCGTTAAGCGGCATATTGGGTTTCGAAGAAAGGCCCTTGGTATCGACCGACTTCGTCAACGACGCCCGTTCGTCGATCGTCGATGGACCGAGTACCATGGTCGTCGATAAGCGGCATTTGAAAATCTACGCCTGGTACGACAATGAATGGGGTTATGTAAACCGGATGATCGACCTGACCCGAAAGGTTGCCGGAGCGCTTTGATGACCGACGCCAAGGCCTACGCCACGGTAACTGCGGCTTACTGGGGCTTTACCCTGACCGACGGTGCGCTCCGCATGTTGGTGCTGCTGCATTTTCACGGGTTGGGCTATTCGCCGTTCGATATTGCCTTGTTGTTTTTACTCTACGAGTTTATGGGCATCGTGACCAATCTGTTCGGCGGATGGCTGGGGACGCTCAAAGGGCTGCGGGTAACGCTGTTTGCCGGGTTGATTCTGCAAATCTTCGCTCTGGTTTCTCTTTCTTTCGTCGATGCCGGTTGGGCCGTGGGCTTTTCGGTTATCTACGTCATGGTCGTCCAGGCGCTGTCCGGGGTGGCCAAGGACTTGACCAAAATGAGCTCGAAGAGTGCGGTCAAGCTGGTGGCGGGGAGCGACGGCTCAACCCTTTTTAAATGGGTGGCGGTTCTCACCGGATCGAAAAATGCCTTGAAAGGGGTGGGTTTTTTCTTAGGCGGGCTTTTGTTGTCGCTGTTTGGCTATCAGGGGGCGTTATTGGTTATGGCGGGCGGCCTTGCCTTGGTGCTTGTCGGCAGTTTCGTCGTTTTGACACAGGAATTGGGTAAGGCGAAGAAAAAGGTCAAAGTCGCTCACCTGTTTTCCAAAAAGCGTGAAATAAACCTGTTGTCGGCGGCTCGGGTCTTTTTGTTTTGCGCCCGTGATGTTTGGTTCGTCGTTGGGGTGCCCTTGTTTTTGACCGCTCAATTGGGATGGAGTTTTGCTTCGGTCGGTGGGTTCATGGCCGCTTGGGTCATCGGCTATGGAGTGGTCCAGGCAGCAGCGCCCCGGTTTTTCGAAAACTCGGAAATGCAGTTGACCGGCGCTAAAAAGGCCCGCAACTGGGCCTTTGGTCTGGCCGCTATTCCATTATTCCTCGCCTACGGTGCCGGGTGGGTTCCTGAGCCCGCCTGGGTGCTTGTCGGTGGCTTGGCCTTGTTCGGTGTCGTCTTCGCGATCAATTCAGCCGTGCATTCTTATCTGATATTGTCCTATGCCCGGGAAGACGGCGTGGCGCTGGATGTCGGCTTTTATTATATGGCCAATGCGGTCGGCCGTCTGGCCGGAACCCTTCTATCCGGTCTCGTCTATCAGTATGGCGGTCTATCGGCCTGTTTGTGGGTCTCGGCTGTTCTCGTGTTTATGTCCGCCATTTTCGCTTCGATCCTCGCCCACCCGTTGGGGCCTCCAGGGTAACCTGACTGGGTGGCGCTATGCCGTGTAAAAAGGCGAGACAGTCCTAGCAAAAATGGTATACTGGCCAAAACTACACAGGACCCCCGGCAAAAAGGGGGCCGGGTAAAACAGGGCCGGGATGTACGATTTATCGAACGTCAAGATTCTGATTGTCGAAGACAACAGGCATATGCGCCAACTGCTGTTGGCGGTTCTTCGCGCATTGGGTATTCGCAGCGTCCGCGAGGCCGGCGACGGCAGCGAGGGCTTGAACCTGCTCGGCGATTTTCTTCCCGATCTGGTGGTCTGCGACTGGGAAATGCCGGGCTTGGACGGTCCGGGATTTGTCAAAATGGTCCGCCAAAGCCCCGACAGCGCCAATCCGTTTGTTCCCATCATCATGTTGACCGGTCATGCCGATGCGTCCCGCGTTTTGGCGGCGCGTGATCTGGGGGCCAATGAGTTTTTGGTCAAGCCCATGTCCCCCCAGGCGCTCTACGGCAGAATTATGCGGATTATCGATGAGCCGCGTATGTTTGTCAGCAGTGGGGGCTATTTTGGCCCCTGCCGCCGCCGCCGCCAAATCCCATGGACGGGCATTGATCGCCGGCAACCGGTCGCCGGAGAAGAGGGTAAACACCAACAAGGTATTGATAATTCTTTCATTGGCGGCGACAATGATCTCGATTTTGAATGGAATCTGGATTTCGATCCCGGTAATCAACTATATGACGAACGGGGTGGATAAGCGGTTCGTGTCGGGATAACTGCGGAAGAACAGTAAGAAACGCGAGGGACAGAGGTCAAATGGAACCATTTGAAGTGTCAACGACGGACGAGGGGACAGTCGTCGGCTTACAGCCTATTCTCGACATTCGTGTCGCCGACGCCCTGAAACAGACCTTCTTGGAAGCGATCGAGGCCGGAAAACCCGTAACCATCGATGCAACCCAGGTGGAGCGGATTTTTACGCCCTGCATGCAGGTGATCCTTGCGGCAACGGAAGCGTTTGAAGAAAAAAACTTGGAATTTTCTTTTAAAACGCCGACGGAAGCCTTCGTGTCCGCATTCGATGATCTCGGCTTGTTCCCCACAATGATGAAGTGGAAGGTTGTTTCATGACTAAGCGCATCCTGACGGTGGATGATTCAAAAACCATGCTCGATATGCTGGCCTTTACGTTGAAAGGGGCCGGGTATGAGGTCTTGCAGGCGGAAAACGGGCAGGAAGGGCTGGACGTCTTGGCCAAAGAGGGCCATGTGGATGTGATCATCAGCGACATTAACATGCCGGTGATGGGCGGTATTACGTTTATTAAGAACGTTCGCCAAAACGCGGCTTATAACGCGACGCCGATTTTGATCCTGACGACGGAGTCGTCGGCGGCGAAAAAACAAGAGGGCCGGGAGGCCGGTGCGACGGGATGGATCGTCAAGCCGTTTGACCCGCAGAAACTGCTTGCCGTCGTGCAGAAAGTCAGCCCAGACTTCTGATTGAAGCCGACAGAGCTGCCCGGAGGGTTTCATGGACGAACTACAACAATTCAAACAAACATTCTTTCAGGAATGTGAGGAATTGCTCGGCGATCTCGAGGGCAATCTCATGTCCATGGAGAGCGGCGATTTCGATGTCGAGACCTTGCATGCCGCCTTCAGAGCCATTCACTCGATTAAGGGCGGGGCGGGCGCCTTCGGTTTTGAACGCTTGGTGAACTTCGCCCATACGTTTGAAACCGTGCTTGACCTGATGCGCGAAGACAAGGTGCCGGCCGACGAAGACAACGTCGCGGTGATGCTGCGCTCGGGCGATATCATTACCGATTTGGTGCGCGCCGCCCAGTCCGAGGACGACTTAGAGCCCGGGTACGAGACGGAGACGGCAAAGGAATTGGCGGTTCTAGCCCAAGCCGGCGGCGCGGAAGTCGACGATTTTTCGGGAGACGACGCGGGCGACGATTTTGATGACGAAATCGACGGGTTGGATTTCAATCCGGTCCCGGCAGGCGACGACGACAGCGGAGGCGGTGCCGACGAAGCTCAAGGAGCCGACCTTTCCAAGCCCATGGAAAGCTTTAAAATCCGCTTCGTTCCGACAACCGAAATGCTGCAGCGGGCCAACGAACCTCTGTTGCTGATGCGCGAATTGAAGCAAACCGGTAATCTACGGGTTAACTGCGATCTCAAGGCGCTTCCGCAGCTGGGGGAAATGGATGCCAATTCGGCTTACCTTGCCTGGGAATTCGATCTCGATACGCGGCAAGGGCGGGAGGCCATCGACGATATTTTCGAGTTCGTCGAGGGCGACTGCGATCTTAAAATAACCAATCTGTCCGAAGAGGGCGCAGCGGTAGAAGCCTCGGCGGAGCCTGAGCCTGTCGTTGAAGAGCCGACCCCGGTCCCCACGGCGCCCAAGGAAAAGCCGACGGAAGAGCCCAAAGCAGAGAAACCGCCTGCGGCCGCGCCGAAGCCGAAGCCTGCCGCCGCCCCCAAAGAAGACGCGGGCGGCGCTCCGGCCAAAAAAGCGGCCCCGGCGGCAAGTGCCATCCGGGTCGATGTGGACAAGGTCGACAAGCTGGTCAACATGGTCGGCGAATTGGTGATTACCCAGGCCATGCTCGATATGCAGTCTGGGATGATCCCGAGCGACGAATATCCCGAACTGATCAGCGGTCTTGAGGAATTGGCGCAACACACCCGCGAACTTCAAGACAGCGTCATGGCAATCCGCGCTCAGCCGGTTAAGTCGGTGTTTGCCCGGATGCCGCGGCTGGTCCGCGAAGTGGCCGCCAAGGTCAATAAGAAGGTGACGCTGAAGACCGTCGGCGAAAACACCGAGATCGACAAGACGGTGATCGAACAATTGGGCGATCCGCTTACCCATATGATCCGCAACGCCATTGACCACGGTTTGGAGCCGCCCGACGAACGCGAAGCGCAGGGCAAACCCAAGGAAGGAATCATCGTTCTTTCGGCGGAACACCGGGGCGGTCGAATTTTGATCGAAATTAAGGACGACGGCCGGGGGATCAACCGCGAAAAGGTTCTCGCCAAGGCGATTGAGCGGGGGGTGGTTTCCGAAGGGGCGCAGTTGTCCGACGAGGAAATCGACAACCTAGTGTTCCAGCCGGGCTTTTCCACTGCCGACGAGGTGACCGACTTGTCGGGACGTGGCGTTGGTATGGATGTGGTCGTCCGCAACATTCAAAACCTCGGCGGTCGGGTCAATATCCGCTCGACGCCGGGAGAAGGGTCGACCTTCAGCCTAACCTTGCCCCTGACCTTGGCCGTCCTCGACGGGATGGTCGTCCGGGTCGGAACGGAAACCTACGTTTTGCCGTTGGCCAACATTATCGAAAGCCTTCGGCCGCTGGCCCAGGACATCCACTCGGTCATGGGCGAGGGCGATGTGCTGAAAATCCGCGGCGAGTATATTCAGCTTGTTTATCTGCACCGTCATTTCCGCATTCCCGACGGGATTGCCAATCCGAGCAAGGGGTTGGTGGTGATCGTCGAAACGGAAGGCGGTTCCATGGTGGGTCTGGTGGTCGATGAAATCGTCGGTCAGCAGCAGGTGGTGATTAAGAGTCTGGAAGAAAATTTCGGCGCGATCCAAGGCGTTGCCGGCGCAACGATCCTCGGCACCGGCAAGGTGGCTCTTATTCTGGATGTGGCGGGTCTGAAAGCCATGTCGGACAAGGAGCGTAAAGGACGTTCCCCGAAGGAAATTCCAGCCTCGGTCCCTGCCGCTGCCATTGCGTCCAGTCCCCAGTGACAAACAACATAAAAAGCAACAACATAAAGTAGACGACGATGGTGGCAGAGGTTTCTCGGGTTCAGAAACGGGAATTCGACTTCGATGATGACGATTTCCGTTTCGTCGCCCGGTTGGTTAAGGAAAAAACCGGTATCGTCCTGGCCGACCATAAACGCGATATGGTTTATGGACGCTTGGCGCGCCGTCTCCGCACCTTGGGGATGACCAATTTCAAGCACTACACGGATATGATCCAGGGGCCGGAAGGCGAAAAAGAGTTGGGCTCTTTCGTTAACGCCCTGACCACTAATCTGACGAAATTTTTCCGTGAGAATCACCACTTTGAGCATCTGGGCCAGACGGTCATCCCCGGGGTCCGCGAGCGGCAGAGAAAAACCTCGCCGAAACGGTTGCGAATCTGGTCGGCGGGCAGTTCGTCCGGAGAAGAGCCCTACTCGATAGCCATGACCGTGCACAATGCGCTGCCCAACCTGCGCGACTGGGACGCCCGGATTCTGGCGACCGATATCGATACGGATATGCTGACCAAGGGCAGCCGAGGGCGCTATGAGAAAGAGCGCGCTGAAAATATTCCCGAAGCCTACCGCGGCAAGTATGCCGACATACAGGCCGACGGCAGCATTCAAATGAAATCCGCCGTTCGCGATTTGATTTCATTCAAGCGGCTCAATCTTCTCGGACAATGGCCGATGAAGGGGCCGTTCGACGTTATTTTTTGCCGCAATGTGGTGATCTATTTCGATAAACCGACGCAAAAGGTCTTGTTTGACCGGTATGCCGACTTGTTGCACGATGACGGCGTTTTATACGTCGGGCATTCGGAAAATCTGTTTAACGTGACCGACCGTTTCAAGTTGATTGAACGGAGCACTTATAAAAAAACCTACTAAGGTGATTTTGGGAGGGGGCTTATGACGCAAAAAATAGAGAGCCGGGGGAGACCGTAATGGCTGTGCGAGTATTGATTGTCGACGACTCGGCGCTGATCCGCCAAATGCTGACGTCAATTTTATCTTCCGATCCCGAAATCGAGGTGATTGGTTCGGCGCCCGACCCGATGGTTGCGCGGCAAAAGATCAAGGCACTCAATCCCGATGTCATAACCCTTGACGTCGAAATGCCGAAGATGGACGGGTTGTCCTTCCTGGAAAAAATCATGCGTCTACGGCCCATGCCGGTGGTCATGGTTTCCACCCTGACTCAGAAGGGAGCGGACACCACCATCGAGGCGCTGGAAATCGGCGCTGTGGACTTTGTCGGGAAGCCGACCATGGATGTGCAGGCTGGAATGGAAGGTCTGCGCGAGGAATTGGTCAGCAAGGTTAAGACAGCGGCCCGGGCCCGCGTTCAGGCGCGGGGCGACGGGCCGGTGAAAGTCCGTCAGGCCAAGCCCGGCCCAGGATATATGTCAACCGACAAGGTGGTGGCGATTGGGTCATCGACCGGCGGTGTCGAGGCGCTACGGGTGGTTCTTTCCGCTTTGCCGCCCGATAGCCCCGCTATCTTGGTGACTCAGCACATGCCGGGCCAATTCACCGGCCGATTCGCCGATCGGTTGAACGGTCATGCCGCCGTTCAGATCAAGGAAGCGGCGGATGGAGAGCGGGTCATCCCCGGTCACGTCTATATTGCGCCAGGCGATAAACACTTGAAATTGGCGCGTTCCGGCGGCAACTACCTGTGTAAGTTGGACGACGGTCCGTTGGTTTCGGGACACAAGCCGTCGGTTGATGTGCTGTTCCGGTCGGTTGCCGAGACGGCGGGGCCGAACTCAATCGGCGTTATTCTTACCGGTATGGGCAAGGACGGTGCCGAAGGCATGCTTGAAATGCGCAATGGCGGTGCGGTAACCATTGGGCAGGATGAAGGAACCAGTCTTGTCTACGGAATGCCCAAGGCGGCCAAACAGGCAGGAGCCGTGCAGATCGAGCTGGCTTTAAGTAAAGTCGCCGATGAAATACTGAAACATTGCAAAGGCTCTTAACCTGTTGTCTACAAAAGGCATTGTATTAAAATGTATTCCGGTATCGATTGGGGCGGAATACAGGGGTATGTAAGATACTTGTCCCGGTGATTGAGCCGGGGCGGGATGGAAAGCAAAAGGAGTGGACATCGTGCCAGTAGCAAGAAATTTGCGGGTGTTGGTGGTTGACGATCAGGCCAGTATGCGAGGCCTGACCCGGCATTGCCTCAATCAACTCAACATCAACAATATTGTCGAAGCGGCAAGCGGCATGGCGGCCATGCAGGAATTGGGCATCAATAAGTTCGATCTGATCATTTCGGACTGGAATATGGATGGCATGGACGGGCTGGAGTTGCTCAAAACCATTCGCGCCAATCCGCTGATTAAGAGCACGCCGTTTATTATGTCGACCGGCAACAAAGATGCGGAAAAAGTCAAAATCGCCATTGCGGCGGGCGTAAACAACTACGTGGTTAAGCCGTTCAACGTAATGACCATCAAGAAAAAAATCGAAGCGGTGATCGGCGCTCTGACTTAGACGGCAGGCGAAATAGAAGAGCGTCCGTTGAGCGCCGGACCCGGCCCGCAACGGTTGGCGGTATACGGCGCTCTTAAAAAATGCCGGGGGAAGAAGAGGCCGGGTCATTCGACGGTGGATCGTGTTCGTCCACCTTGCCCGGCAAAAGGGAACTGTTAACGGAAAGGGCCGGGACGCTTGTCGAAATCCAATGCGGCACACGTCATCGTTATAGGCAACGAAAAAGGCGGGGCGGGAAAAACGACCACCGCCATGCATCTGACCGTGGCGCTCTTAAGAATGGGCTTCAAGGTCGGAACCATTGATCTGGACGGTCGCCAGAAAACTTTTTCCCGCTACATGGAAAATCGCAAAACCTGGATCGCCGAGAACGGTGTCCGGCTTAAAATGCCGGAACACCGGACCATTCAGCGCAGCATCAAGGATTCGAGCATCGAAGCGACGGCCGAAGACGAGGAGACCCTGCGCCATACGGTAAAGGATCTTTCAAGCCGGAACGCCTTCGTCGTAATCGACTGCCCGGGAAGCGACGTGGCGCTGGCCCGCTATGCCCATGCCCTGGCCGACACTCTGATTACGCCGATTAACGACAGTCTTGTCGATTTGGACGTCATTGTGCAGATGGAAACCAATGCGCTGGTCGATTTGGACGCGATCAGCGATACGTCGTTCCGCGAGCCGGGGGTCTATACCTCGATGGTGATCACCCAGCGGAAACTGCGGATGGAAAAGATGCGCTCCGGAATGGACTGGATCGTTTTGCGCAACCGTCTCAGTTCGCTTGCCGACAAAAACAAAGCGGCGCTTTCCGATATGCTGACGCGCCTTTCAAAAGTAATGGGATTCCGCTTGACCTCGGGGTTCGGTGAGCGGGTGATCTTCCGGCAGCTTTTTCTGTCCGGATTAACCGTGCTTGATTTGCGGGAGACCGGGGTCGAATACAAATTGACCATGTCCCACATCGCGGCGCGCCAAGAGGTGCGAGGCCTTCTAGCGGCCCTTTGGCTGCCGAAGGTCGAAGAGCGGCTCGACCGGATTTAGCCGCTTATCAAAACAGTTCGATCTCGTCGTCGTCCGACGGAGCCTTGTCGGCGCACTCTTCGCCTAAAAGCGCTTTGGCGAAACGCTGGCGAACCACTTCCATGTTCTGGCGCTCGACCAGGGTCTCGCTCCACTGGCGGCGAAAGGCCTCGTTGTTTGACAGGCCCGGGGCAACGGCGGCGGTTTCTTCGCGAAGCGTTTTGAGGGCGTCGGCAATGGTTTCCAACGCCATAACGATATGCTCCTGGCGTTGCCGCGCCTGATCTTCCATCTGTGTCGCGGTGATGACGGCGCTGACGTGCTTGGCGTCGTCGTCGTTGTGCCCGCCAAGGGCCTTGACGTGGGTGATGATATCGTCGCTCAGGCGGCTCTGAAGCTCGGTGATGTCGTGGATTTCCTGTTGAACGATCGCCACGGTTTGATCCAGTAACTCGGTGGCTCCGAGCCAACGCTCCAAAAGAGCCGTTGTTTCGTCGTTTCCGGCGGCGTTCGATTTTTTCTTGTCTGCCATGCGCTTCCTGCAGTGGATTGTCGAGTTTCTTTTAATTTCCCTTCTGTCGACTTTACCCTTGTCTGAAGGGCCCGGCAAACCCGTTCCGACGTTTTGACTAAGAAAAAGATCAATGTAAGTCGCTGAATGTGAAAAGTGCTTGGCCTATCGTGGTTTGTCGGGGAATACTACGGTTTCAGGGGAGTATTGGGGGAAAACCCAAACAAATGGGAACGCATACAGGCGAGGGCAATGGAGCAAGATCAAATTAAGCAGACGTTGGATCTGCATCGGCAGTGGATTCTGCAGGAGCCCGGGGGTGAACGGGGCGTTTTCGCGGGACAGGATTTATCAGGGTACGATTTCTCGGGCGTGGATCTGACGAAGGTCGACTTTTCCGAATCAAATCTCACCGGATGTAACTTCACCAACGCCAATTTACGCGGCGCCGACCTTTTTGCCGCCAACCTGACGGACGCGATTATGGAAGGGGCGAACCTGGACGGCGCGGAGGTCCGTGGGTCGGTCTTGGCCGGAACCAACCTGGAAGGCGCCAACATGGAAGGCGTCAGCCTTCGGCGTGGCCTGCGCTTCGAAGCGCTGGACGACGAAGACGATGAAGACGCCATGTTCGAAGCCGAGGCGGAAGTGATTTCGCAGAACCTCAAGGGGGCGAGGCTCAAAGGGGCCAACCTGAAAGGCGCGGATATTCTCAGCGCCGATCTTGAAGGGGCGAAACTCGAAGGGGCCAACCTTGAAGACGCCTATTTGACCGACGCCAACCTGGCGGGGGCCGACTTGAAAGGGGCTAATTTGGCTCACGTGGAGCTCAATCACGCCAACCTGGCGGGGGCCGATCTGTCCGGTGTCGACCTGAGGGGAGCCGATCTTGTCGGGGCCAATTTGGCGGGCGCCAACCTTCAAGGCGCCAACCTTGAAGGCGCTGATTTGTCGGGTGCCGATATCGAGGGGGCCAACCTCGAAGGCGTCGACATGGACAGGGTGATCTTCCAAGAGCCGGACAGCGATCACGCCATCGAGGACAAAATCAACTTCCACGAAGTTCTGGATGAACATATCAAATGGATTGAAGGGAAGGGCGGCAAGCCGGCGGTTCTCAGAGATGTCGATCTGGCGCGGCTCGATCTTAAAGGGGCTAACCTGAGCGGCGCCGTGTTGAGAGAGGTCAACCTGAGAGGCGTCGATTTGTCCGATGCGGTTTTGGTCATGTGCAATCTTTCAGGCTCGGTTCTTATGGAAGCGAAGCTGACCAATGCCGATTTGCGCGGCGCGATTCTGCGTGACGTAAATTTTGCCGAGGCCGATTTAACCGGGGCTCGTTTGTCTCCCGCGGCGATTTCCTCACGTGAGGGTGAAACGACAGGGAAACAGGCCGTCGATTTGACAGGCGCCAATTTGACCGGGGCGAATTTGGCCGGCGCCGATTTTGAAGGAGCCAATATGACCAACGTATCTGGCTACGATGAGTAAAAGAAAAAAACGACTTCAGGGTTGATAATTAAATGGGTAGACCGCCGATCAAACCGGGAGCCGCAACGGCCCCACCAGCAGACGGACGAAGACGGTATTTCGATCCGTCCTTGAAGATGCATGTCGTACAAGTTTTTCAGGGAGACTACTACATTTCCGAACGCGGCGGAGAGGTGCTGACGACCGTTCTCGGTTCCTGCATTGCTGCCTGTATCCGCGATCCGTTGATCCGGGTCGGCGGGATGAATCATTTCCTGCTTCCGGAAGGCAGCGGTTCGGGAGACGCTTCGGTTCAAATGCGGTACGGCGCATTTGCCATGGAACAGTTGATCAACGAAATCCTGAAACGGGGCGGCCGCCGAGACTATCTGGAGATAAAACTGTTTGGCGGCGGGAACGTGGTCAAGGGCTTAAGCGGCGTTGGCCATAAAAACGCCGACTTTATCGAGCAATTTATGGAGCGCGAGGGGTTCAAGATCGCCACCTCCCATCTACGGGGCAATCTGCCGAGGAAGGTTCAATATATTCCGGCCACGGGCAAGGTCCGAATGCGTGAGCTGGGCGAGCAGAAAGATCAGAGAATCTTCCAAAAGGAAATCGAGAAAAAGGTCCGCACCAGGGTCGCGCCGGAATCGGGCAGCATCGAACTGTTCGACTAAAGCAAACCCCGAGCAGCCGAAGGCTGCGACGACGGTTTGCGGCCCGAAAAGTAAGCCCCGAGCAGCCGAAGGCTGCGACGACGGTTTGCGTTGTTTATGCAAATCGAAGATTTGCTAAAGGACCTCAAGCGCCGGTCGGGGCTCCGCCCCTGGGCTCGCTCATATTAATTCGCGGGGCCTCAACGGCCCTTGCCAAAGCAAACCCCAAGCAAACGGCAACGTTTGCGACGACGGTTTGCGGCCCGAAAAGTCAAGCCCCGAGCAAACGGCAACGTTATCCCGCTTTGCGGCGTTCCTGCATGGTATGCGCCCAAACCCGGCCGAAAAGATTGAGCGGAACCACTTTTCCCGTTCCCGTGGTGCGCATGATTTCGACCGTGCGGTTGTAGATATCCATCGAACGGTCTTCAACCTTGACGTCGATTCCTTTGGGCAGGCGGGTATAGATGCTCAAGACCGTGTTGATGACCTTTGACATTTCTTTTTGGATGGCCGCTTCGGTTTTCTGCTGGGCGATGATTTCAGCCAGGAGATTGGAAATCGCCATGACGAACCCCTTGGTCCAACAGGTGGCGCGTGAGGAGTCTCCGTATTCAGATAAAATCGCCATATCTTCTCGACTGAAATCCTTGGCGATCGATTGAAGCACGTCTTCCCCTGCGTTGCTCCGCATCGCCTTGTAGATTTTCACAATCAGAGTATTGAGAACGTAACCTTTGCACTTTGCGCCTCTCGGGCACAATAGGCAGCTGTCCATCATCACCGTCTTAAAGTCTCCCAACCGCACGCCGAGCGAACCAAGGGCTCGGCGCCATCATCCACCATTTTTAATGTATAAGGATTCTAAGCGCTTTTCGCCACTTCATTGTTGTCTGTGCAGCGCAGAGAGAGTGTTTGCGCCTACCCGTTGGGCTTGTTTTTCCTACGCCTGCGGGCCTCCATCGGTTCTGGGAAAAACAAAAATCTCACTCTTTCAATTAGAAAAACACTTAAGAATCAATCGATTGTTTTGTTCAAACAATTCCAAACTAGAGGGAATGACAAAACGCTAATATGAGAATAATATAAAGTAACCTTCGGTAGAGAAGGGGCGAAATCAAAATTGCCCAATGCGGCAAGAACAGACAGTGGAGGAGTTTCTATATGAGAGCACGTCTATTTGGGGCGTTTGTCGCCTTTCTTTTTGTGATCGGATTTGGTGTTTTCAATACGGCGTCAGCCGAAAAAGCACCGATGACTGTGGACGGTGCGACGACCGTCGACGTTAAACAGGCCGAAGCCTTATTCAACGACGGCGCTGCCTTCGTCGACCCCCGCGGCCAATCGGATTACGATCGCGGTCATATCCCCGGGGCATTCCATCTCGATGTTGCCGGAAAGTCGACCGTTCTGTCCGAGGATAGCCTTGCGAAAGCCATCGGCGGAAAAGATGTAAAAGTCGTTTTCTATTGCAACGGCGTCAATTGCATGCGCAGCCCCGAAGCCTGCGCCAAGGCTGTGGGCTGGGGCTTTAAGAACGTCTACTTCTTCCGTACCGGTTTCCCGGCCTGGAAGGACGCAGGACTGCCCGTCGAATAATCGACCTTCAAAAGAAAGGGGCTCTGCCCCTCTCTCATTTGATCGCTCCCGGTTGGCTGGATTGCGTACGTTGTGCGTGATGCCTGCCGGGATGCGGTTCAGCCTCGGAATTTTGGGTTGGAGGAAAAAATGGTCGGTCGGTTTAAGGGCCTAGCGGCGAAGGCGGCAATGCCAGGCGTGATCCTGAGTATACTGGCCTGCGTAGGGTTGGGCGGTTTTCAAACCTGGGTTTCAAAACAGGCGCTCAACAAAGGTCTGGCAAAAGAGCTGGCGTCCTACCGGGTGGTGGAAACCAGAGCAGTTGAAAGCTATTTGCTGCGTCTTGGCGATCAGGGTCATGAAATCTTGGCCCGTAATAAAGAAATGACCTCGGCCTTTGAGGCGGAACCCCGCAATATTCAGGAAATACGGGATTCATATACGAAATCCAGCATCAACGTTTTGAACAACGTGATCGGCGGCACCATCCGCCGGACCGTTTACTGCGACGGCTCGGATTGGAACGTCATTCTGGAAGAACCGATCGGAAAAGAACCCTTTTTCAAGGCAGGCGATTCCTGCCGCAGTCCGTTTGTCGAGGCGGGTGTCCAGGAGTTTCTTAAAAAGGGAGCCAAAGCGGCCCCAATCCAGGGCTTGAGCGAGGTCAACGGCGAGATCGTTCTAACCCGCTTTTTTCCGGTGACCAAATATGACCGTAAGGCGAGAGGCCGCGTCCTTCGCTTGCTGATCCGGGTTGACGCTGGGTTGGAAGACATCCTTGCGGCCCTAAAAGAAGTTGCGTCGGCAAAAGAAATCGGTGTCAGTCTGGGCAAGGCGGCTGAGCCGTTTGTCGTCGACGGTTCGACAAAAATCGCAACGATGACGCTCCCGCTATCGAGCTATGAGGGAGAAGAGATCGGCTACATCAAGCTCGACAAAGATGAATCCGCGACTATCGATGCCAATACGGCCCAGAATTGGAAACAATTGGGCGTTTTGATTTTGGTTTTCCTCGCCATGGCGGCTTTGAACATGTTCCTTCTCAAGCGCTCGGTAATCGCGCCAGTGGCGGAGATGACCGATCTGGCCGAGACCATGGCGAAGGGGGATTACTCCGTGTCAATCCGGGGCGCGAGCCGGGAAGACGAGATCGGTCATTTGGCGGCGGCCCTGGAGGTTTTTAGAAAAAATGCCGTAGAAGCCGAGCGGCTTGAACGGGAAGCGGAGGAGGCACGCAAGCGGTTTGAGGAGGAGCGGCTCAATCAGGAGCGGATGCTCGAAATGGCGATTGGCGATATCGTTTCCGCCGCAGCTGCCGGGGACCTGACGCGCCGCATTGACGTTGCCAACCTAGAAGGCGTCATGAGTAAACTGGGCAAAGGCGTCAACAGTCTTCTCGGTTCCATGGAGGCCGTCGTCAATGAGGTGGGTTCCGTCCTTTCCATGGTTGCCGATGGGGACCTGACCCAACGGATGGTCAAGGAATATCAGGGGGCGTTTTTGCAGTTGAAGAACGACGCCAACACTATGATCGGCCGGATGGCCGAAACCGTTGGCCAGGTTGCGGAGGCGACCGATATGGTCGCCGGAGCGGCGGCGGAAATCGCCAAAGGAAGCGACGATCTTGCTTCACGTACTGAAAATCAGGCGTCGAGTCTCGAGGAAACCGCGGCGGCGACCGAGCAATTAACGTCAACCGTGCGGGAAAACTCCAAAGCCGCAAAAGAGGCGAGCGCTATGGCCATGGAAGCGAGCGCAACGGCGGCGCGCGGCGGGGATGTGGTTGAGCAGGCCATGGAGGCCATGGGCCGGATCGTTGCGGCGTCCGACAAGATCAACGAGATCGTTGGGATGATCGATGAAATCGCCTTCCAGACCAATCTCTTGGCGCTCAATGCCGCCGTCGAGGCGGCGCGGGCCGGAGAGGCCGGAAAAGGGTTCGCCGTGGTTGCCCAGGAAGTCCGCTCCCTGTCGCAACGCTCCAGCGGAGCGTCCAAGGAAATCAAGGATTTGGTCGAGAACAGCGGACGGGAAGTGGAGGCTGGCTCGGCCCTGGTCGAGCGGACGCGCGCTACATTGACGGAAATCGTTACGGCAATTAAGGCGGTGTCGGCGACGGTTGACGATATCGCCACGGCCAGCGCCGATCAGGCTGGCAATCTCTCCGAAGTGAGTTCCGCCATTTCCAACATGGACCAGTCGACCCAGCAAAATGCGGCGTTGGTCGAGGAAACCACGGCGGCGGCCAATTCCATGTCGGAGCAGGCTCAGGCGCTGAAAGACCTAGTGTCTCATTTCCGTTTGAAATCTTACGACCGGGCGGCCGAGTAGAGAGGGTCAGTTCAAAAAAGCAAAGGCCCGGCATTCATCGATGGACGCCGGGCCTTTTTTTGATGTTGGCGAATATCAGGCGATATTAGCCAGTGGGAGCTTCCCCACGAATTGCTCTTCCACGTAATCGATCAAAACGGCCGTGCTTTCATCGATTGACTGGCTTTTCGTCGGCACCACCAGTTCCGGTTTTTCCGGCGCTTCATAGGGGGCCGAAATGCCGGTGAACTCGGGGATTTCCCCCGCCCGGGCTTTCTTGTAAAGGCCCTTGGGGTCCCGGCGTTCGCAGGTATCCACATCCGCATCGATATACACTTCGTGGAAGTGCTCGGGTTTGATGGCCCGGACCCCGTCACGGTCTTCCCGGTAAGGAGAGATGAACGCGGTAATGACGATGAAACCGGCGTCGGCGAATAGGGCCGCCACCTCGCCGATCCGGCGGATATTTTCCGTCCGGTCGTCGGGGGAGAAGCCGAGATCCTTGTTGAGCCCGCCGCGCACATTGTCGCCGTCGAGCACATAGACCTGATAGCCCTTGCGGTGCAGTTGGGCTTCCAAATCGATGGCAACGGTCGATTTGCCCGACCCGGACAGGCCGGTCAGCCACAAAATGCCGCCCTTGTGCCCGTTGAGCTGGGCTCGGCTTTCGTGCGTCACGGTGTGAGCCACGGCGTAGATGTTCTTCGACTTCACTTCCTGACGTTTGTCGGCGACCACGTTGCCGCCACCGACGATTTTGTAGTCGTCGACCAGCACGAACCGGCCGGTCAGCGGCAGGGCGGCATAGTCGTCGAGCGCAATCAGGCTGCGGGCTTTGAGCGTTAGCTCGGCCACGGCATTGGTTTCGACGGTTTCACCTTCAATGGTCGAGAGGTCGGTCGTATCGACGATTTTCTCGATTGCCGTAACCTCGACCGGGACTTCGCTGGTACCCAGTTTCAGCTTGTACTTGCTGCCGAGCGTCAGGGCGTTTTTGCCCATCCAGAAGACCCGCGCCTTAATCTCGTTGGTTTCGAGCGGCACGTGCTCTGGGTGGACGGCCAAGTGTCCGCGCTCGATGAAAATCTGTTCTTCAAGCGTGATACCGACCGAACGGCCCGGACCGGCGGCGGTTACCGCCCCGTCGCCTTGCCATTCCTCGATGCTTTTCACCTTGACCGACTTGCCGGTGGGGGAGAAACGCAAGGTGTCGCCGACCCGCAAAATGCCGGTTTCGATGCGGCCAGCGATAATCCGCCGGTCGTCGAATTTGTAGACGTCCTGAACCGGGAACCGCAGCGGCAGGTCTTCCGCCGTATGCGGATCGGCCAGCAGGTCGATGGATTGGGCGACCGTCGGGCCGTCGAACCAGGCGAGGTTTTCCGACCAGGCGGCGATGTTGTCGCCTTCCCGCGCCGAGGCCGGGATAACGTATTCCGGCATCACGCCCAGTTTGCCCAGATAGTCGCGCAGCTCGGAGGCTACCTCTTCGAAGCGTTCTTGCGAGTAGCCGACTAGGTCCATTTTGTTGACCACGGCGATCACCTGCTTAACGCCCAGAAGGTGCAACAGGTAGCCGTGACGGCGGGTTTGTTCGCGCACCCCTTCGTTGGCGTCGATGGTCAGGATGGCGGCGTCCGAACCGGCGGCGCCGGTGACCATGTTCTTCAAAAACTCCCGGTGACCGGGCGCATCGATGATCACATAGTCGCGCAGTTCGGTGGCAAACCAGATGCGGGCCGTGTCGATGGTGATCCCCTGATCCCGCTCGGCTTGCAGCGCATCCATCAGGAAGGCCCATTCGAACGGCATGCCGCGACGGTCGCATTGCGCCTTAATCGCCTCGAACTTGCCTTCGGGCAGGGCGTCGAGCTCATGTAGGAGGCGTCCGACGAGAGTCGATTTGCCGTGGTCCACGTGACCGACGAAGGTGATCTTCATCGGCTGTTTGCTGTCTTTGATCGAAACCACGTTGGTCATCTTACATATATCCTTCTACGCGAAGCCGCTCGAAGGCGTCTTCCGATTCCTGATCCTGAGCCCGTCCGGCGCGTTCGGGAACGCGGGTCGCTTCCAGTTCTTCAATGATCTCGTCCAAAGTCGACGCCGTGCTGGCGATGGAGCCGGTGCAGGGCGCGCAGCCGAGCGACCGGTAGCGGATGCCGTCTTTGGCGAAGTAAAGCGACGGCAGGGGAATGCCTTCGCGGCGGATATAGCGCCAAATGTCGATCTCGGTCCAATGCAGCAGCGGGTGGATGCGCAACGACGTTCCCGGCGGGATTTCCGTGTTGAACTGCTCCCAGAACTCGGGCGGCTGGTCGCGGAAATCCCAGGCGGCGTTTTCGCCGCGCGGGCTGAACACCCGTTCCTTGGCGCGCGTGCCTTCCTCGTCGCGGCGGATGCCGGCGATCAGGCCGGTGAAGCCGTGTTCGGCCACCACTTGCTTGAGACCCTGGGTTTTCAACGCCGTGCAGCATTCGACCCGGCCTTTTTCCGGGTTCATGCCGGATTTAAGCGCTTCTTCGTTACTGCCGACGACCAGATTGAGCTTCCAGTCTTTGGCCAGTTGATCGCGGAACTCGATCATCTCGGGGATTTTGAAGGTCGTGTCGACGTGGACCAGCGGGAACGGCACGTGGCCGAAGAAGGCTTTGCGCGCCATCCACAGCATGGCGTTGGAATCCTTGCCCAACGACCAGAGCATGGCGAGATTTTCGACCTTGTTGAAGGCTTCGCGCAGAATGTAGATGGTCTGGCTTTCCAGCGCATCCAGGTGATCCAAAGGTTTGTAAGTCATGATTTTTGTCAGTCTCTAACGTCTTTTGTTAAATGTTCTCGCCCATCCAGGGCGCCCGGTGGATGCCGCATTCGGTCTTGGCCTGACCGGCCCACCGGCCGGAGCGGATATCTTCGCCCGGTGCGGTGCGTTCGGTGCAGGGCATGCAGCCGATGGAGAGGAAACCGTCTTCGACCATCGGGTGTTGGGGAATGTTGTAGTCTTCGTAGGCGCTTTCCACTTCCTCGCGGGTCCAGCGGACCAGGGGGTTGATCTTGAAATGCGTGCCGTCGAACTCGATGGACGGCAGGTCTCCCCGGCTTCCGCCGTGGTAGCGTTTGCGGCCTCCGATGACGGCGTCAAATTTTTCCAGCGCCCGGCCCAACGGTTCGACCTTGCGGAAGGCGCAGCAGGCGTCCGGGTCGCGGTACGCCAGGGTGCCGTCCGGGTCGAGCCGCTTGACGGTCTCTTCGCTGGGGCCGATGACTTGAATGTTGGTCAAGCCGAACAACTCACCGATCCGGTCGCGATAACGCAGCGTTTCCGGGAAATGACGGCAGGTATCGATAAACAAAACGGGTATCGCTTTGTCGACCCGGGCGACTAGGTGCAACAGGACCGCCGCCTCGGCGCCAAACGACGAGTTGACGGCAATCCTTCCGGCAAACTCTTGCGTCGCCACGGCTTGGATCAGGTCTGCGCCATCCAATTGGCCGTACCGCTCCCGCAACCGGACCAGCCGTTCAGCTGGCGCCGGAGCGGAATCGATAGCGAGGGCTGAGCCGTTGTCGGTCATGCCGGAACCCCGAGGGCGTCGAGCGGTTGGATTTTGATTTCGGCGATTTGCTCGGCCCGGTCGATCCAGGCCTCCAGCGCAATCCCGAAATCGTTGAGAGCAGCGGGATCATGTTGAGCCCGTTCCTCCGCCGCAAGGGCGGCATCCAGCAAGCCGATCAACGATTTGTTGGCTGCGAAATGTTCGCGCAGACTGAACACCATGTCCTCCGGTTTGCCGCCCTTGGTCTCGATGCCGCTGACCGCTAAAAGCCGACGCGCCGCAGCCAGAAGACCGGCTTTTCCCGCCCGGAGCGCTTCTTTGACGTCACCGGCGTAGGCGGCCCGCTTAAGGTCGATCAGGCCGACCTTGGCGAGATCGCTTAAGTACTCGGCGACGATGGCCGGGGCGGCGCATTCGCCTGCCGTGCTGGTCGGCGGGGTAAAGGTTTCGGTCTTGCCGAGGTCGACGTACCAGCTTTCCTCTTTGGGGTCGTTGATCTGGGTAAACGGCTCGACCAATGCGTCGATATGGTTCTTGCCGACCCGCTCCACCCAATCGCGGACGGTTTCGTTGTCGCCGCCCTCTTTTTGGTAGGCGGCGATCAAGGCTTTCAAGGCACCGCCAGCCTGGCGGGCCGGGACATAGGCAAAGCTGATTCCGATGGCGTCCTGCGCATGCGGCAAGCCGCCCAGGTGAATCTGGTAGTGCGGCACGTGACGCCCCTCGACCTTCTTGCCGACGCCGTGCAGGCCGAAATCGCCCACATGGTGCTGGCCGCAGGAGTTCTGGCAGCCGGAAATTCTGATTCGCGTTTCGCCCAGTTCGGCCAGCTCCGGATCGGCGGTCAGCTCTTTGGACAGCGCGTTCGAATTGGTGATTCCGATGGGGCAGGAACTGGTGCCGGGGCAGGAGACGAGATTGCTGGCCCCATTGGGGGTTTCGTTCACGGCAAGGCCCAGTTTGCGGACTTCGGAAATAAATGGTTCGACGGACTCTTTGGTCAGCCCGATGGCGACTAGGTTCTGGTCGCGGGTCGAGCGGATGTCGGTGATGTTGTAAGCCTCGGCCAAGGCCGTGAAGGCCGACAGCTGCTCGGCGTCGACGCTGCCGAGCGGCGGGCGGACGACAACGGTGATGCCGCCGGAATGCTGTTCGACCACGGCGCCGGGCAGAACCGGCGTTTCCTGTCCGCTCGGTTGACGCCAGGACAACGGCTCCCAAGGGCGTTGGGGCAGTTTTTTGGCGCGGTCCAGTTCTTTCAAAAACAGCTCCGTCAGTTTTTCCTGACCGAAACGGTCGACTAGAAACTTCAGCCGCGACCGGTTGCGGTTGCCCCGGTCGGAAAATTTATGGTGAACGCGGGCGATGGCTTCCTGAACGGCGGGTAGTTCGTGTTCTTCGGCGAAATCGAGGATTTCAACCGCCGAACGGGGGCGCGCGCCAAGCCCGCCGCCGGCAAGAACCCGGAAGCCCTTTTTGCCGTCCTTTTCGGTGGCGATGAAACCCAGATCGTCGATGGAAACCGCGCCGCAATCGGCGGAGCAACCGGAAACTGCGCTCTTGAACTTGCGGGGCATATGCTGGACCAACGGATGGCGCAGCCAAGTGGTGGTGAGGCGCTGGGCGACTTCGCCCGCGTCCACGTGCTCCTTGGGGCAGACGCCGGCCAGCGGGCAGGCGGTGACGTTGCGGAAGGTGCTGCCCGACGATTCACGGGTGGTCAAACCGTATTTGGCCAGCCCCTCAATAACATCGGCGGTACCGTCCAGGTCGACGCCGTAAATCTGGGCGTCCTGGCGGGTGGTGAAATGGATGTGCCCCTTGCACAGGGTACGGTTCACTGCGGCCAAACCGCGAAGCCAGGCGTGCGACAGGCGACCGCCGGGAATTTTAACCCGGATCATATGCTTGCCCGGCTCAAGTTCGGCGTAAACGCCAAACCGCAGGCGGAAAGTTTTCCAGCGGTCGGCGTCCCAGCGGCCCGCCTTAAACGCGGTGAGCGCCTTGCGGTATTCCGCCACATCTTCGTTCCGGCCGACCGGCTCGGCATTCAAGACGGCGGGAAGGGCGACATTGTCATTTCGCGCGTCGAGCGCCACGGCTGCCTGAGACATTTAATTAACATCCATAATAGTGTGAATAAGTATTTAAACACACAATTAGATGTCATTTTGCAAAAAGTCAACAGAAAGTGTAAAAAAGAAAAGTATAACACAAAAAATAGTGTTAATTTTCTTTTTTGTTATAAAACAGCGCGTTATGGCGTTGTGGTCTAGTGTAGCGTCGCTAGGCCCATTTCGTGGCGTTTGGCGGAGCGTTGAATTTCACCCATGGTGGTCGCCGTGTCGAGGAAGGTTCCGTCGGCGGCAAAAACCGCGAAGGCCGGACCGGCCGGCGTGCTGACAGGCCGGACGTAGACGGTGTCTTCGATGTTGAGGAGGGCGAAATCGTCAATCGCCATGGAGGCATAAATTTCTTTTTCGTCGCGATGGCCGTACATAATTTCCCCCTTTCTTATTTTTTGAGGGAGCGTTGGTTCATCCTGTTCCTTAAATCAAAGGAACGGCGGCCATCACCGTCCAATGAACTTGCTGCGACGATTGGCCGCGCTCGACTCACATTCTAGTGAGAAGGGCTTTGACATTCCCTTAAAGGTAAGTTGCCAAAACCTTAAGATGGGTTCACTGGTTCTTGCCCGGGCGGGCGAGCACTTCAATGCATTTGCGGATCAAATCACCGCGTGAACTTTGGCGTGCGCTGTTGGCGATCAGCACTTCGGCGGAGAACAGCGAATAAAAAAGCCAGCTGCGCGCTTCGGCTTCTTCAGGCGTTGGGCAAACCTCTGTGAAGATTTGCCGCAAAAGGTCCATGCGTTTGGAATCGACCCGCGCCACGGCTTCCGCCGCCAGGGCGTCGTTCCTCGCCCAATTCCGCAAGGCGACTTCGACCTCAATGCCCAATTCGGCTCCCGCCTTGTCGCACAGATTGAGAAGCTGCGCTTCGACGCTGCCGCCCGCGGTCTCGATGAAATCGATGACATCCAGGGTGCCGACCCGTTCCCAATGGTCGAGGATGGCGACAAGCAAGTCGCGCCGGTCTTTGAAGTGCCAATAAAAACTTCCTTTTGTCACGCCGAGGTCGCGGGCCAGGGGTTCAACCCGAACCGTCTCGATTCCTTCCCGCGCCAGCTTGTCGATTGCTGCCGAAATCCAGTCTTTGCGATCCAGTCGTTTCGTTGATTTTGTTGCCACCATACGCCTCCGTATTGACGGGGCTGATATTAGCTGCTAGCCTTTCCATACGCTACCGTATGTTTTTCTATGAAAGGCGGTCGTTATGGATGCGAAGCTGATGTTGCCCCTCTATTTGGCGGGAATCTTCAACCTGGGACTTTTTGTCTTTCACCTGTTTTTCTGGAAGCTGTTCAAATGGCCGGAGCAGTTGCGGCGGGTCTCGCTGTTGAATGCCAATGTTATGCAGATCATGAATCTCTGCTTGATGGCGGTTTTCCTTTTTTCTGCGTATCTGTCTTTCTTCCATGTTGAGGCATTAACCTCGAGCCCTCTCGGTCAATCGGTCTTGGCCGGGTTTGCCATCTTTTGGTTTTTGCGCGCTATTGAGCAGGTATGGTTCTTTAAGCTCAAAACAGCCGTCTCCACCGCCTTCACGGCTCTTTTTACTTTGGGCGGTACGCTCTACGCGGTTCCGTTGTTCATGAGTTCGTAGAATGTCTTCTGTCGAACCATGGCTGGTTGCTGGAGGATTGTTGAGTATGGCCGCCGCCCTCATTCATCTGGCAATCATTGTTGGCGGTCCAGGCTGGTACCGTTTTTTTGGAGCTGGAGAAAGAATGGCGGTAGCTGCCGAGCAAGGCCGGGTCTTTCCGTGGCTCGTCACGTTGGCCATTGCCGGGGTTCTTGGGGGATGGGGGCTTTATGCTTTTTCCGGGGCAAACATTCTCCCGAAACTGCCTTTCTTGAAACCTGCGCTGACCGGCATCACAGCGATCTATTGCCTTAGAGCGATGGTGATCTTTCCCCTGGCGATGTTTAAACCCAAGGCGGCGACTTTGTTTATGTGGTGGAGTTCAGCCGTTTGCGCCGTTTACGGCGCTGTCCATGTGGTAGGGCTCATCACTATCTGGGACCGGATTTAACGAAGCTGGACGAGTTGCTTCAGAGCGTCGAGGAAACCTTTTGCGAAGGCCTCTCCGTCGCATAGAGGGGACGCGGCCATTTGCTGGCGTAATACCGACCGTTGTTTTTCCAAATCTTCTAGGTCTTTAGCCGCAGCGATTGCCCGGTCTACATACCCGTCACGATCTTCGGCGATATAGTCGGTCAAGCCGCCCGCCGACAAAAGACTTGCCCCCACCCGGGCGGCATGACGCTCGCCGGTGAAGGTGACGACAGGCACGCCCATCCAGAGGGCTTCACAGGTCGTCGTCGTCCCGTTGTAGGGAAAGGTGTCGAGCGCGATATCCATTTTGCCGTATAGCGCGAGGGGGTTCTGGTCGCGGGGCACCCAATCGATCAGGTCGAGACGGCTGGCGTCGATGCCGTTGGCCTGGAATTGTCCGATGAAACGGTCGCGCACGCCGGGCGAGTTCATGGTGCGGCCCTTGAGCATCAAGCGGGAGTTCGGAACAGATTTAAGAATGCGGCTCCAGGCTTGGATAACGGCGCTATTGATCTTGGAGAGATTGTTGAACGAGCCGAAGGTGACGTAGCCGTTTTTCCTTGCCGGGAGTTCTGCAACCGCAGGAGCGTTTTCCGCTGGGCCATAAACGAGGAAACACGGAGATAACCGCACGAGTTTTTCCGAATGGTGGCGGTCTGCGTCGCCAATAGGGTCGGCGATGGTGTCGGTCAGTCGCGCATCCATGGTCTTCAACCCGGAGGTCGCCGGGTAGCCGAGCCAGGAAATCTGAACAGGCGCGGCCCGCTTGGCAAAGACCGGCATGCGGTTGCCCGAGGTTCGACCCGACAAATCCATCAGAACATCAATTCCGTCGGCCTTGATCTTTTCGACAAGCTCTTCGTCGCCTAAGGGGATGCAGTCGGTCCATCCGTCGACCAAGCCGCGAAATTTTTTGGTCGTGTCGTCCGGGCGGTTGACCATCGAATAGGCGTGCAGCGCGACGACGGAGCGGTCCAGGGCCTTGAACAGCGGCTCCAAAAAATAAGCGCAGGAATGCCGTTTGAAGTCGGCGGAAATGAAACCGATTCTAAGCCGCCGGTCTGGAATAGGGCTTTCAACAGTGACCCGCTGTTCCGCCGGAAGCGCAGTGGCTGCTGCGACATGGGCTTGGTAAAGAGACGCTTCTGTTTCGCGCGGGTCATACAGGCGGCCCATCAAAAGATTGTCTTGAGCGAAACGATCTGTCGGATCTATGGAAACGGCTTTTTCAAGCGCGGCCTGCCCCTCTTCAATCCGGCCCATTTCGACCAAGGCGTTGCCGAGATTGAAATGGGCGGTCACTAGGTCGGGATTGATCGTCAGGGCTTGTTGGTAGTGGGAAATCGCCGCGCTGAAATCGCCCTCTTCCTTGGCGGCATTGCCGAGCGTGGCGTGAACTTCAGCTTGGTTGGGGTTGAGTTCAAGGGCTTTTCGGCAGGCTTTAATAGCGCCCATGTTATCGCCCGCCGACCGTTTGGCGGCACCTAGGTTCCCCCAGGCTTCGGCGTAGGCCGGCTGCAGCACGACGGCTCTGTCAAAGGATTCGATGGCTTCGGCATAGCGGCGCATCCGGCTTAATACCAGGCCCGCGTTATAGTGAGCGGCCGGTTGATTGGGGTCTAATTCAAGCGATTTGCGGTATTGAGAAAGCGCCTGGGTGAAGCGCTCCAGGCCCTGAAAGACGAACCCGAGATTATAGTGAAATGTCGGTCGCTCGCCGTCCAACGAAACAGCTTTCGAGATGGATTCCTGGGCAGCTTCCAGCCTGCCGGTTGCCGCTTCGACAAGGCCGAGAAAATGCCAAGCATCGGCATTTGCCGGATCGCCAGACAAAAGCGCCCGATAGGCGGCTTCCGCGTCTTGAAGTTTTCCAGCTTTGTGCAGCGCCAAGGCGTCTTCGAGGGGGCTATTTGCCAAAACCGAAAGCCTTTATGATTTTTTGAAACAGGGTCATTTTCTTTTTCTTCTTCGGACCCGCTTTTTTGCGTTTGGCGACCGCGCCGCCTTTTTTCGGCGCAGGCTTGGCGGACGCTTTCACGTTGGGGTTTTTATAAGTGTAGAAGATGCGGAAATCACCGTTTTCATTGATTCGATAGTAGGCGATTTTTTCAAAGGCCGGGTTCGCATCGATACGCAGTTTGGCATCGTATTCGGCGGCGTCCCGGTCGTCGATGGTGTCGCTGTACTCGACCCGGCCTTCCTTCATCGCCTGACCCGGCAGGCAACTGTAAATCTCGGTGACCATTTCCCCTGTCCTCCTTAGGCTATTTATGGCCGAGGAACGGCTTTCATAGCAAGGGGGGCTTCCTGTAAGATTTCTGCGGGAGGGTGATGGGATGAGGAAAGCCGAAAAACTGGGGCGACGGTTGCGTGAGGCGTTGGACGCCGAAAAGCCGTTGATCATGCCCGATGCTTACGACGCCTTAAACGCCAAACTGATCGAACGGGCTGGGTTCGCCGCCGTGCAGTGCTCCGGGTTCTGCATGGCGTTGGCGGGAACGGGTCTGCCTGAAGAAAAGTATTCCAGGGAAGACAATCTGAGAACGACCCGGCGTATTGTCGAGGCGGTTTCGCTGCCGGTGATGGCCGATGGCGAAGACGGCTATGGCGATTTGCCGGAGGTCGCCGACACCGTGAGGCTGTTTATCGAGGCAGGAGCAGCCGGCATCAATCTGGAAGACCAAAACCTCCATGGTCCCGATGATTTGGGACCCATCGTGCCGCCCGAAGTGATGGTCGAGAAAATCGGGGCGGCTCAAAAAACTCGGGATGCACTGGGCTGCCCCAATTTCGTGATTAACGCCCGCACAGATGCCTTGGCCCTGTCCGAAGATCGCCAAGACGGCTTGTTGAAAGCGGCTGGACGGGCTTGGGACTATCTGGATGCCGGAGCCGATCTCGCTTTTATCGTTGGTGTCGCTACGCTTGAGGAAGCCGAATGGTTGATCGGCGAGGTCGAAGGACCTTTAAGCCTGACGGTTGGATTGCCCTACAATCTGGAAAGCCTGCCGCTTGATAAACTCTGCGCCCTCAAACCGGCCCGGATCAGCCTGCCCCTGCTGCCGATGATGGCGGCGATGGGTGGGATGGAAAAGCTGCTGGTCGATGTTAAAGCCCAGAGCACGTTTGATGTTGAAACAATCAAATCGGGCGTTGGAGTGCTCGGGGACTTGCTAAAATCTTAGGATCAGGGGGATGCCTATTCCCTTTGCCCTTACGGGCGTTCTCCTCTATGGTCCCGCCGCCATGAAACAGTCCGTCGACCCATCGCTGACCCTCGACCAGTTTAATTTCGAACTGCCGGTCGAGACCATTGCCCAGCGGCCCGCCAATCCGCGCGATACCGCGCGGCTGCTGTTGGTCGGCGAAAATAGTTTTGAAGACCGGTGCGTGCTCGATCTCCCGGACCTATTAGAACCCGGCGATCTTTTGGTGACCAACGATACGCGGGTCATCCCGGCGCGCCTGTTGGGAAAACGTCGCGACGCCAAGGTCGAGGTGACTCTCCACAAGATGGACGGCCCCAACGTTTGGCGGGCCTTTGCTAAGCCAGCCCGGAAACTGAAGGAAGGCGATACCATCCACTTCGCCGAATACTTTACCGCCGAAGTGATGCAAAAAGGCGAAGGCGGCGAGGTCATGCTGGCGTTCGACCGGGACGGCCCTGAATTGATGCTGGCGTTGGAGAAGCATGGGGCCATGCCGCTGCCGCCTTATATCAAACGGGAAGGGCTGGCTGACGAACAGGATAAGGACGATTACCAAACCCTGTTTGCCGAAAAAGAGGGCGCCGTCGCAGCGCCGACGGCGGGCCTGCATTTTACCCCACGTCTGATCGACGCCTTGGAGGCGCGCGGCGTTAAACGCACGACCGTCACGTTGCATGTGGGGGCGGGCACATTCTTGCCGGTGAAGGTCGACAAGGTGGCCGACCACCGTATGCACGCCGAGTACGGCGAGGTCAGTCAGGCAACCGTTGATTTGATCAAGCAAACCAGGGAGGCAGGCGGCAAGGTTGTCGCGGTCGGAACCACGTCGTTGCGGCTGTTGGAATCGGCGGTCGATAAAAACGGCGAGCTCGGACCCTTCGCCGGAGATACGGATATTTTCATAACGCCGGGGTACCGTTTCAAGGTTATCGACCGGTTGCTGACCAACTTTCATTTGCCCAAATCAACGTTGTTTATGCTGGTCTCGGCGGTTGCCGGTCTGGAAACCATGCAGGCAGCCTACAAGCATGCTATTGAAAACGGCTACCGGTTTTATTCCTACGGGGATTGCAGTTTGTTGAGTGTGAAACGATGACGGCCTTCGGTTTCGAGCTTTTAGGCCAGGATGGGGCGGCCCGGCGCGGGCGTGTGACCACCGGGCGTGGGTCCATCGAAACGCCGGCCTTCATGCCGGTGGGGACCGCCGCAACGGTCAAGGCCATGCTGCCGGAAAGCGTCGAGAGCACCGGGGCTGAAATCATTCTCGGCAATACGTACCATTTGATGCTGCGCCCCACCGCCGAGCGGATCGACCGGTTGGGCGGGCTGCACAAGTTCATGAACTGGAAAGGTCCGATCCTGACCGACTCGGGCGGATTTCAGGTAATGAGCCTGGCGGACTTGCGCAAGATTACCGAAGAAGGCGTACGGTTTCGCTCCCATGTGGACGGCAGCTATCACGACCTGACGCCGGAACGCTCCATGGAAATTCAACGGCTGCTCGACGCCGACATCACCATGGCGTTTGACGAATGCCCGAGCTTCGAGTCGAGCGAAGCGGAAGTGATCGAGTCCATGCGTCTGTCCATGCGTTGGGCGTTGCGTTCGCGAGAAGCATTCGTCGAGCGGGAAGGCTACGGTCTGTTCGGCATCGTCCAGGGCGGCGTTCATAAGGATTGGCGGGAAGAGAGCGCCAAGGCGTTGACCGAGATCGGGTTCGACGGCTATGCGGTCGGCGGTCTGGCGGTCGGCGAAGGCCAGGAGCTGATGTTCTCGACCCTCGATTTCACCTGCCCGATGCTGCCGGTTGATCGTCCGCGCTATCTGATGGGGGTGGGCAAACCGTCCGATCTGGTCGGCGCGGTAAAACGCGGCATCGATATGTTCGATTGCGTCATGCCGACCCGTTCGGGCCGCACCGGGCAGGCGTTCACCCGGCGGGGTCCGATCAATATCCGCAACGCCCGGCACAACGAAGACCCGCGCCCGCTCGACGAACACTGCCAATGTCCGGCCTGCCGCAACTACAGCCGGGCCTATCTGCACCATTTGGCGCGGACCGGAGAAATTCTCGGCTCCATGCTTCTGACCTGGCACAATCTTCAGTATTATCAGGACTTGATGAAGGGAATGCGCGAGGCCATCGAAGCCGAGGCGTTCGATGCCTTTAGCGCCGATTTCGACGCGATGCAGGCTTTGGGAGATATTGAGCCGCTATGAGTACTGAAAATTACAGCGAACTCACCCAACTGGGCGGCGCGACGGAAACGCCGAAGAGCCCGGAAGAGGCCGTGTTGGAGACCGTGCCCAACCCCCATGCCGACACGCTTTATGTGGCCCGCTTCACCGCGCCGGAATTCACCTCGCTCTGCCCGGTCACCGGCCAGCCGGATTTCGCCCATCTGGTGATCGACTACGTGCCCGATAAGCTGCTGGTCGAAAGCAAGTCCTTGAAGCTGTTTCTCACCTCGTTTCGCAATCACGGAGCCTTCCACGAGGATTGCACGGTGACGATCGGCAAGCGGATTGTTGAAGCGGCCAAGCCTAAATGGTTGCGCATCGGCGGTTATTGGTACCCGCGCGGCGGCATTCCCATCGATGTCTTCTGGCAAACCGGCGCACCGCCTGAAGGCGTATGGATTCCGGAACAAGGTGTGGCGCCGCACCGCGGAAGAGGATAAGCTCTCCCCCTCTTTGTATGCCGGTAGGGGGCGTATATGGGTGGGATTTTTAAGAAACTCGTGATGGGTGCCTTGTGCGCTATCTTTTTGCTGTCTCGTCCGGCGGGAGCCGACGAAACGGGCAAGACCATCACATGGCTGCACCCGATCTATCCACCCGTCTTCATGCCCAAGGGGCCCGACAAGGGAACCGGAATTCTCGAAAAAGCGCTTCCCATGTTGCAGCAGGCCCTGCCGGAGTACCGGCACGAGGTTGCGGAAACCAACATGAAACGGTTGCTTAAGACCATCGAGGCCGGTCGGTTCGCCTGCAGCAATCTTTTGCTTAAAACGCCGGAGCGCGAAAAGTTCATAGCATTCTCGAAGCCCTATATTCTGACCCATGCCTACCGCATCATCGTCCGGGCTGAGGATTGGGAGAAATTCGGCCGCATGACCGATCAGGATGGGGCTTTGTCTTTAGCGCAACTATTGGAAACCGAAGGGTTGCGTCTCGGGTATAGTGAGGGGCGGTCCTATTCGCCGCCGGTGAATGCGGTCTTGAAGAAGCAGGCAACTAAACAAAACAGCTATAAATCGACCAATTCCGATCTTCTTCAGGCGCTGCTGAAAATGACCGTCCGCAAGCGCGTCGATTACACCATCGGCTATCCCTTCGAGGTCACCTATCACGCCCGGCAAATGAAACTAAAGGAAACGTTCGTTTCCTACGCCATCGCCGAAAGCGCCGAGACCTACGTGGCGCATGTGGGGTGCCCCAATAATGAATGGGGACGGAAAGTTATTCAGGCGATCAATCCGGCAATCGAACGGCTGCGGGTCGATAAAAAGCTCTACGGCGCCTATATGGATTGGGTCGACGAGCCGACCGGCCGTCAATACGAAAACCAAGTCTTTCGCCGCTTTACCGGCCACGCGACGATGGCGGGCGGGCAGTAAGCAAAACTTCAAAAATCAGCTATTTTTTGCTATACTAACCTCTTCGTCGACCGGTTCTTTTTCGAGGGCCGAAGCGTCGGCTCTCGAACGACCTCTCGGTCATCCCGTTCATACCGGATAGGGAGGTTTTGTTATGAAAATCTTGATGCTTTTTACCGGTAGCGGTCCGTTGGTCATTATGACCTCGCACGACCACATCACCGACACCCCGTTGCTGGCCAAACTCACGGCCAAGGGGATCGATAAGTTTATCGCCTATGAAATTCCCGAAGACATGGCCCGGGCGCGCTACGGCGGACACTTTACGGTGGTTGAACAAGATCTGCACGAAGACGATGACCTGCGTATTCTCGACTACAACGGCGAACGCGCCTTTAGGCTGTTCCACTTCAGTGAACTGAAAGGTCCCATCGCCTACGAAGCCGGAGAAGAAGCGGCCAAAGTAGCTTAGGTTTGCTCGCCAATTGGCTTGCTCGCATGAACTCGCTTGGGCCCATCGCCCAGGCAGCCCACTTCGTGCGTCTGTTTTTTTTATTTTCCGCTGTAAACGCAGCCTGCGGTGCAGGTTTCGCGGACCTCGACCTTGGCCAACAAGGGGAGGTTGGGTTTGAGCTGATCCCAAATCCAGATGGCGACGTTTTCGCTTGTCGGATTGTCCAGTCCCTCGATGTCGTTGAGATAGTAGTGGTCGAGGCGCTCGAGGATCGGCTTGAAGGCGGCTTTGACGTCGGCGAAGTCCATCACCCAACCGAGATGGGAATCCACCTCGCCCACAATCGTCAGGCCGACGCGGAACGAATGGCCGTGTAGCCGACCGCACTTGTGGCCTTCCGGTACGTTGGGCAGCAAGTGAGCCGCCTCGAAAGTGAATTCCTTGTAGATTTCCATCATCTCACTGCACTCGCTTATGGGATGCCCAGGACCTTATGGGTCTGGAGCCCCATCCGCCATTTAGGATTTTCCAAACAGTAGCGGACCGTCATATCCGTTGCTTCGTCCAAATCCGGGCCGTCCATGGGCTGCAAAATGAAATGGTCGAAGTTCAAGTGTTCGAAATCGCTGGGATCGTTTTCGTCCTGCGGGTAGACCAGTTTTAGCTCGTCGCCCGAGGTGACCAGAATTTTGGTGTCCGCCTTGGGGCTGACGCAGAGCCAGTCGATGTCGTCCGGCACATTCATCGTGCCGTTGGTTTCCACGGCGATTTCGAAGCCCGCGTCGTGTAGCGCGTCGATGGCCGGGGCGTCAAGCTGCAACAAGGGCTCGCCGCCGGTGCAGACGACGAAGCGGCCCTGCTTGCCCGACCACCAGTGCTTTTTAACCGCATTGGCCAAGTCTTCGGCGGTTTCGAACACGCCACCCCCCTGGCCGTCGGTGCCGACGAAATCGGTATCGCAAAATCGGCAGATGGCGTTGGCCCGGTCGGCTTCGCGGCCCGACCAGAGATTGCAGCCTGAAAACCGCAAAAAGACGGCGGGCCGGCCGGTGTTCACGCCTTCCCCTTGCAGGGTGTAGAAAATTTCTTTGACGCGGTAGGCCATGGCTACTGATACCGGATCGGGTCGGCCGCGCCCGCTTCCTTGAAGCCTTTGAGGCGCAACTGGCAGGCGTCGCAATGGCCGCAGGCCGCGCCCGTTGCATCGGGGTCGTAGCAGCTGGTGGTCATGGCGTAATCGACGCCCAGTTCCAGGCCGCGCTTGATGATCCCGGCCTTGGTCAGCTCCATGAGCGGAGTATGGATCGTCAGCTTTTGGCTGCCCTCGACACCCGCTTTGGTCGCCAGGTTGGCCATGGTTTCGTAAGCTTGGATGTATTCGGGGCGGCAATCGGGATAGCCGGAATAATCCAGCGCGTTGACGCCGATGAAAATGTCCTGGCTTTCGATGGTTTCGGCAAAGGCCAGGGCGAATGACAGGAAGATGGTGTTGCGGGCCGGGACGTAGGTCACCGGAATGCCGCCGGTGATTTCCTGATCCGAGCGGTCCTTGGGAACGTCGATGTCGGCGGTCAGCGCCGATCCGCCGAAGGCGCGCAGATCGATTTCGCTGACCACATGGCGTTTGACGCCCATGGTTTCGGCGATATTGGCGGCGGCGCTCAGTTCGACGTCGTGGCGCTGGCCGTACTTGAACGACAGGGCGTAGAGATCGAACCCCTGGTCGGCGGCGATGGCTGCGACGGTGGTGGAATCCAGGCCGCCGCTCAACAAAACGACGGCTTTAGGCTTGCTGCTCATGGTCATTGCGTGTCAAAGATTGCTCGATTGACCGGGCTCTTAGCATGTTAAGAGCTTTCTGGCTATGGAGTTTGGGTTGGACCAGCCGACGATAAAGCAAAAGATTCGGGAAAAAGCCGCCGAGGTTGGGTTTTGCGAAACCGGTTTCGCCCCCGCGGCGACGACGCCTGAGCAACGGGAAAATCTTGCCCGCTATATCGCCGAGAGCCGCCACGGCGGGATGGAATGGATGCCCGAAACCCAAGAGCGGCGGTCTAGTCCAACGGCTCTTTGGGGCGATGTGAAGTCGGTGATTGTCCTGGGGACCAACTACGGGCCCGATTTCGATCCCTTGGCGGTAACCCGGCAAAAGGACCGGGCGGCGATTAGCTGTTACGCCAAGGGCAAGGACTACCACGACCCGGTGAAGAAGAAGCTCAAGCGCTTGGCCCGTTGGATGGTCGAAGAGTTCGGCTGCGAGCTCAAGGTGTTCGTCGATACGGCCCCGGTGATGGAGAAGCCCCTGGCCGCCGCGTCGGGGCTGGGCTGGCAGGGAAAGCACACCAATCTGGTCTCGCGGCGCTTCGGCTCCTGGTTGTTCCTGGGAGAGATTTACACGACCCTCGATCTGGAACCCGACAGGCCGGAAGCCGATCATTGCGGGTCTTGCACCGCCTGTATCGACGCCTGCCCGACGAAGGCTATTACCGCTCCTTATCAGATTAACGGTAGCGCCTGCATCTCCTACCTGACCATCGAGCACAAAGGCCCCATCGACGAGAAGCACCGGGAGGGGCTGGGAAACTGGATTTACGGTTGCGACGAATGCTTGGCCGTTTGCCCCTGGACCAAGTTCGCCAAGCCGACGGAAGAAGAAATCTATCAGCCCCGTCCCCAGACGATGAGCCCCGACCTTGGCGAGATCGTCGCGCTCGACGATCCTACGTTTAGAGAAATGTTCCAGGGTTCGCCGATCAAGCGCTCGGGCCGCAACCGCATCGTCCGCAATGCGCTGATCGCCATCGGAAATAGCGGCGACGCCGCGCTGAAGGATACGGCTGCGAAGCTTCTCGACGACGAGGACGAGGCGGTGCGCGACGCCGCCGCATGGGCGGTGAATAAGCTGGATAGATAAAAAAGAACCGCCGGAGGGGTGCTCCGGCGGTTGCGAGTTCCAGGAGGTGATAAACTGGTGACTAGGCGATCTTGGATCCTTGGTCGCCGCAATTGCGAGGGGATGATGGCGATCCCCACCGCGGAGGAGGCGGCTTCGGCTGAAGCGTTCTTCACCGCGATGAGGCCCGCCGTCCGGGATCTGAGTTAGTAGCCGCCCTTCTTGCCCGCACCAGCGTAGACAAATTCCCAAGAAGTGCTGAACGGCGCCCACCATTTGCCGACGCCGGTTTCCTTGTCCGTATGGCGCAGGAAGCCCTGTTCGGCGGGCGAGGCGATGTTGAAGGTGACGCGGTATTTGCCAGCCCCGTCCATTTTGATGTTTTGGCCGTAGTGCGGGCCGTCGGAGGCGCACATGGGCAACAGCAGACCGACTTCCGACCATTCAGAGCCGATTTTTTCCAGCTTGTAGGTAACGTTCATGAAGGGCATCCATTCGCCTTCGCCGAAGCCGTTGTTGTTGCCCTTAATCGCGTGAATGTCGGCTTCTAGATGAATGTCCGTCGGGCCCTGAGAGGGCAGGATCGGTTCCATCTGAACGGCTTGGAGGTAGACGGCCGCGACTTCCATGCCGTTCTTTTCAATTGGTTCGCCAATGGCGACTTCAGCCGCCTGGGCCGAAGCAGCGGCGAATAGGCTGCTGGCGAGTGCAAATCCGGTGAGGGTTTTCGTGAGGTTCTTCATGTTCCGTCCCATAAGTTTTTAAATGAATATCTGAGGGTGTAATGCGAATGATAGTGATAATCGTTCTCAAGTCAACGGCTTTTTGAGCAATGAGGAAAAGTTTCTTCAGCGCACGTTCTGCGGTGTTAAAGACCGAAAATGGCTGGCCACCAGGCAAGGCCGACCAGAGCGCTGCCAAAGATTCCAGGAGCCAACGGCAGCCAGGAGAGCTTTGCTGCAACGCCTTGATTGCGGACGATCCGATAGCCGAGGCGAATGCTCCATAGTAGGGCGGCCAGGAAGAAAGTGCCTTTAACCCAGCCGATCTGTTCGGCTGACAGACCCAGAGGCGCCAAACCGTTAAACAGCTCAGCCCCCAGGCCGATGATCAGCGACACCATGGCAATGGGGGCATATTGATAGCCGAGCTCGATGAACCGTTGTTTGAAACCCCGGACAGCCCCCAATTTCCCCGTGAGCCAGGTTGCCATGGCTGTGGTGAGGGAGAGCGTGGCGGCAAACAACGCCATGAACCCGGTCATGAACAGCACAATGGAGAAAAAGTCGATCCAGCCAAAGACTTCGCGGCGCTCGGGGTGAACCGACATCAACCATGACGGTCCTGGGTCGCCGATCCAGTACATTTCGTGCTCGATAAACCAGGTGGCGATGGCCATCCGCATGTCTTGATAATGGGGCAGGATCAACCACAGAAAACCGCCGATGGCGACGCCGGTGCCTAAAAAGAAAAACCAGATTTCCGATTTGTTCGGATTGCGGTGTTGGATTTCTTCGACCTCGCGTCCCGGCGGTCGGAACTGGAAGGAAACGCCGCCTTTCGCATCCGGATTTACGCAGCGGAAGCACTCGATACAGTGGCGCGACTCTTCCTTGCGGGTCAGATCGATCATGGTCGGGCAGACGCCCTTTTCGGTCCAGCCGTCGCCGCCCTGACGCTTGATCTTGGGGCGGAACTGCACCGCGCCGATCCGCGAGAAAACACCCAGCAGGAGGCCGATAGGGCACATGTGACGGCACCAGGCGCGTTTCTTGCGGCCATACAGGAAACCGATAACGATGGCGGCCAGCATGGTGCCGCCGAACACTTCGGCGATGGCCTCCGGATGATCGCGGACGCCGACCGTTTGTCCGAGGATGGTGATGAACAGGAAGCTCAGGATCGGTGTGCCTTCCCATTTAAGCCAACCCGGAATAGCCCGCTGCAGTCCCTTCTTGTTGGCCCATTCGGAGGCAGCGCCCATAGGACATAGCAAGCCGCACCAGCTGCGGCCGGTAAAGATCACCGACAGAAAGACCAGCGGAAACCAAAGTCCCCACATCACGTAATTAGAAAAGGTGGTGAAATGGGTCAGCGGCGTTGCGGTCTCGGGTGGGTCGGGAAGAAACGCTGGGACGAGAACCACGGCCAGGAAAAACACGAACATAAAGCCGTGAATCCAGACCAGCTTGTCCTTATGAATGAAGAAAAACCGTTCGACCGGGAGTGACACCCTTTTCAGCAGCGAACCCTCTGCCGGGCTGTAGGTGGCGGAGGGGAAGGGCGTCTTGGCGGTCTTCGGGTCTTGGAACGTCATCATTTGGCGATCCCGGAGGTTCGGGTCATAAGACGGCGTTTGTGGGCGAACCAGATCAATGCGACCGGCAATGGAGCAAGCAGCGCGACTTGGGCGACAACGGTTTCAAGGGTTGGGAACAAGCCGGCCATCGGCAGATTGGGAACCCAGCCGACCGGCGTGATGGCGACCCAACCGGCTTCTTGCAGTTCAAGCACACCTTTCCCGGCGAAGATCACCGACAGGGCATAAAGCAAGATGGCGGTGGCCGAGAAAAACAACCCCAAAGGCAGCTTGATCGAAGCGGTGCGCATAACCCAGTAGATGGCTGCGAGTGCGACCGTCGCCGCGGCAAAACCGCTGATGATGGCCGGAGTTTGGCCTTTGCTACCCGCTAAGAGAGCCTGGTAGAAGAGAACGGTTTCCGCCCCTTCCCGGTAGACGGCGAGAAAGGCGGCAAAGGCCAGGGCGAAAATGTGATCGCCAGCGACGGCCTTGTCGATTTGCTTGCGGACGTAGGCCTGCCAACGGTCGGCTTCGCGTTTTGCGAACAGCCAGTAGCTGACGTAAAACAGAACGGCGGCGGCAATCAGCATGGTGATGCCTTCCAGCGCCTCTTGGCCTTTTCCCGAAAGCTGGAATAAAGACTGCAGTCCCCAGGCGGTTAGACCGCTGGCGACCAAAGCGATCCCGACGCCTGCCCAAATATGGCGAACCTTATCTTCGGAGCCAGAGCGGCGCAGATAAGCGACCAGGGCGGTGACCACCAAAATCGCTTCGAAGCCTTCCCTGACCAGGATCAGAAAGGATTGAATGGCCGTGCTCCAGAAGCCGCTTTCGGACTGCTCAGACTGTGCTGCGGCTGTCGCTTCAAGCTTTTGGCGAAGCGCGGTCCAGGCAGTGGAGACGGTTTCCTTGCTTTCGCCCTTCATGGCGTGGCCAATGGCTTGAGCGAACAGTGATTCAATCTCGGTTTTCAGGTTCGCATTCTCGAGGCCGATGGACAATTCCATGCCGGAGCCTTCGAAAACATCGAAGTACAGATCGGAAAATGCCGTCCCCGTTTCATCGCCCGCCGCCGGGTTGTAGGCGGCAAGAGCGGCTTCTCCGTCTTCGACGATTTGAGCGACGATAGCTGTGTAATCGACCCGCGCATTTTCCTCTTCGGCCAGTGCCGGAGCGGCAAAAAGCGTGAGCCCGAAAAGTAAAAAGGCGCGGAAAGCGTTCATTGATTGACCTTAAAAACGTCCTTCGAAATTCCAGCCGCGTCCAACTTGCCGCCGTCAGCCAGCAACAGGCCCTTGAGCTCTTCGGTCAAGGCTTTGACTTCGTCCGGAGTTTGGCCCTTTTTGATCGCCTTGCGAATTCCGCCAAACCGCCGCTCAACCTTGAATGTGTGCTTGGCGCCGACTTCCGTGCGCATGGCGGCTTCCATTTTGGTGCTTTCAAAAACACCGAAATAAGCGTGAAGCACGGCCTTGATAGCCGCCTTGGCGTCACCGTTGCGGTAAAGCGCCTCGGCTTGATCGAGGGCCTCATTGACCTGTCCCGCCACCCCCGTCCAATAAGTTTGCTTGGCTTGGACAGCGGTCGCGGGGGTAAGCAACAAGAATGCGAAAAAAAGAAGAGCGATGCGTTTCATGTAACCACAATTATTTTACGGGTATTGATTAAAGGCAATGATAATCAGTCTCAATATCATTGCAAGAGAAATTGATAATGAATCGCAATTTTTAAGAATTGATGGGTATCGAGACGGTCAACTAAAACCGATAGACGCGCTCAACCTTCGCAACTCTTAGGGCGAAATCGGCGTACCATTTATCTCTTCCCAGTTTTTGCGCCACCAGATGTTCGGCGTCGGCTTTCCAGGCCTTGATGCTTTGTTCATCGCTCCAGTACGAAACCGTTAACCCTCTTCCTGCCTCGTCGCGGGCCGATTCAATGCCTAAAAAACCGGGCTGCTGGGAAGCTCGTTCGATCATCGCGGTCGCCATCGCGTCATATCCTTTGTCGTCGACCGGTGTCCGGACCGACGTAAAAATGACCGCATAGTAGGGTGGGGCGGGGAGCTTGGCAGGAAAGTTTTCGGTCATGAAAGCCTCGTCGGCTGGTGTGATGCGCCGCACAGTATTTTTAAGCCGTTTGTAGTAAATTAGAATTATTAAAGCAGGAGAAAAGCCGTGTCACCCCGATTTGGAATAGGTTCGATCATCTTTATATCTCTCATCTGTTTGATGGGGATCGTGCCGGTCGCCGGAACGCCGGGGGGTGAAATGCTGGGAACGGTTTGGGACTCGCTGTTCAACCTCGGCTACAATAAACTTTAGCTGTCTTTTTCCCGCTCGTGAATGATCCGCCCGTTGTTGGCTCCAGCCAAAGGGATATAGCTGCGTTTGCGTTTGACCTGGGCGTGGGTGGGGGCGGCGTATATTTGTTTGCCGGCTTCGACGATGACCAATCCGCCGAAAGTTTTAAACCAGCGCAACCCAGCCTTCTCCCAAGCCGTCGCCCCGGCCAGCATCATGCGGGAGCGTAGCGGCGGCATGAACAACGCGCCGGAATGAGCCAGCGGCGTGAACATGCTATCTTTCAATAACCGGCTGATCTGGCCGACCGTATAGGGGTGCCCGTGGCCAAAGGGCGTTCGTTCCAGGCGCGACCAGATGCCGGTGCGGTTGGGCACCACGACGAGAAGGCGGCCGCCCGGAGCCATAACCCGCCAGATTTCCCGCATCATCGGCTGGAGCTGATGGGTGTGTTCCAAGGCGTGAACCAATAAAAACCGGTCGATTGACACGTCGGGCAGCGGCAGTTCCGCCTCGTCTACCAAGGTGGTCAGGCCTTTTCCGTCGCGCGGCCAGTGGAGAACGCCCTGGGCGGCGGGCATTAAAGCCAGGGTGCGCTCGGCTTCCGCTCTGAAGAGACCGAGAAACGGAGTGGTGTAGCCCAGGCTGGCAACCCGTAGGCCACGGGTGTCCGGCCAGAAAGCGCGGACATGCCGACGGATCATCCGCTGGGCGGTTTTTCCCAGCGGCGTTTGATAAAAATCCCTAAGATCAACAACATCCAACCACATAATGGGTTGAATCCTATTAGCTTTTGTTGGTTTTGTCGATCAGCTGTGAACGCCGTAAACGGCGCTTATGACGGCCGTCAGGCTGAGCAGGGTCAAGATCCAATGGGCCAGATGAACTCTTTTGAGGGCAAGCGCGGGGTTGGCCGATACTTTTCCGCCGATAAACCGGGGCAAGACAAAGGGTTCTAGGACGAACATGACCAGGCTAAAAATCACCCAGATAAAGGTCATCAGATGCACCCACCAGTACTCCCCCGATTGATAACGGTTCCAGGCGTCCAGCGTATGGAGCATGTAAAACCCGCTTAATCCGGTGATCAGGGTTGTGAAGCGAGCCTGCCAAATGAACGCTTTTTCCGTCGTATGAAAAAGGGAGAAGGCTTCGCCGGGATCGCTTTTTCGGCGGAAGACCGGCAAAAGAACGGTTGTCACGAGGGCGACGCCGCCGATCCATAAAACAACGCCTGCAACATGGAGGGCGCGGGCCAATGCAAAATCGTCCATACGGTATATTGCCAGTAATGGTTAGTAGACGCGCGATTGAACAGGGTTTGTACTGGCGGCTCCTTGAGCCCCGTCAATCGATGCTATGAGATGGCGTGAAAATGGTGTTACGGTGTCGGGGAAAATCAGACATCGCTAGGAGGGTTTATGTCCGGTTTTGAAGTTCACCAGTTCGTCGCGTTTCACGACAACTATATTTATTTGGTGCGTTATGACGAGGACGGGCATTGTTTCGCCGTCGATCCGGCGGACCCAGACAAAACGCTGAGCGAATTGGAAAGACTGGGTTGGAGCTTAACCCACATTCTGATTACCCATCATCACCCCGATCACACCGGCGGTAACGAGGCGCTTGTCGCGGCAACCGGTTGTCAGGTCATCGGGTCGGCCAAAGAGGCCGACAAGACGCCGAAAATCGGGGTCGAGGTGTCGGAAGGCGATGAAATTATTTTAGGCGATCACGTAGCGCGGGTGTTCGACGTTCCCGGTCATACGGCGGGTCACGTCGCCTACTGGTTTAAAGAAGAGCACGCGCTGTTTCCCGGCGACACCCTGTTTTCACTGGGGTGCGGGCGGTTGTTCGAGGGGACGGCGGCTCAAATGTGGGAAAGTCTCCAAAAGCTGCGTCGCCTGCACGACGAGACGCAGATTTACTGCGCCCATGAATATACCAGCGCAAACGCCGATTTTGCCTTGACCGTTGAGACCGAAAACGAAGACCTTAAGAGGCGGGCGGATGAAATCGTTTCTCTGTGCGAAGCCGGGAAGCCGACCATCCCTGCGACTTTAGGCGAAGAGCGGCGGATCAATCCGTTCCTCCGCGCCGACATACAAGAACTTCAGGCGGCGCTTGGCATGGAAGGAAAGCTGCCGGCGGAGGTTTTCGCGGAAGTTCGACGACGAAAAGATACGTTTTAAATAGGGGAGGGCTTTGAGCATGATGAAACTTCGTTGGTCGCCCGGTTCGCCTTACGTCCGTAAAGTGATGGTCATGGCCCATGAGACAGGATTGATCGATCAGATCGAACTGATCCCGACCAATCCTTGGGACGCGGCGACCGATGTCGGTGACGACAATCCATTGGGTAAGGTTCCGGCGTTGATCCTGGAAGACGGCACGAAATTTTTCGATTCCCTTCTTATCTGCGAATATCTGGACGATCTGCACGGCGGTACGCATTTGTTCCCGCGGCAGGACCGGGATCTGCACTGGCTGGCCTTGCGCCTTCATGCCGCGGCGCATGGGATATTGGATGCGGCGGTTGCTTGCCGGATTGAAGAAACCTTCCGGCCGTCTAATTACCGGTGGGACGATTGGATTGAGCGGCAAAAGGTCGTTATCGGCCGGGCGCTCGACTATCTGGAGAAACGGGCCGAGGGGTTGAGCGGCCGGGTGACCATCGGGCATTTGGCCATCGGCTGCGCGCTTGGGTATCTTGAGTTCCGTCAGCCGGACGACAAGTGGCTCGACGAGCGCCCCGATTTGGCCGATTGGTTTGACCGCTTCAACCAGCGGCCTTCCATGGAAGCCACCATGCCGAGCGACCGCTAAACGAGGTTTCATGGTTTTCGACCCCTATCACGGGATGAACGCCCAGGAGGTGATCGACCGGCTTGGACTGCAACCACATCCGGAAGGCGGCCACTATGTCGAAACCTTCCGCGATCATGCCGACGGTGGCGGACGGGGCGCGGCGACGGCGATTTACTACTTGCTGGCGGCTGATGAGTTTTCCCATTGGCACCGGGTCGATGCGGTGGAAATCTGGCATTACTACGCGGGAGCGCCGTTGGCCTTGACCGTTTCCGAAAATGGTCACGACGCCGAGGCGGTGCATTTGGGGCTGGATCTTGCCGCCGGGCAACGCCCCCAAGCCGTTGTGCCCACGAATGCCTGGCAAACGGCGGTCAGTCTTGGCCGCTGGACATTGATCGGGTGTACGGTGTCACCGGCCTTTCAATTCGAGGGTTTTGAAATGGCGCCGCCGGATTGGAAGCCCGAACCGCGGTCAGGCGGGAAAACCGATCCCACATAGACCTGTTTAGGCTTTTCTTCGAAGACCGCTTTTATTATGCTGCCGCCACATTTGAATTGAAGGATCCAAGGCTCATGTTTGAGACATTCTTTGCCGTCTTCGTCGTCATTCCCTTTGTCGCCGGTGGTTTCATGATCAATCCGATCATGGGAGTGATCTTCCTCGCCGTTGCGATTCTGTTGCTTGCGGTTGCCGAAGCGGACCGGAGAGGGCTCTTGCCGGTGATGCTCGAACGCGACTGGAGTATGTACGAAGAAGGCTGAGCCTTCTAAATCAAGGCTTGAAAACGACGCGAAAGGCGCGCCCTTGGGATAAAGGGACGATCAGTGCACCGTGTTCATCGAGATAGAAGTCTTCAATGACCGCTTCCGGCAGCGGCAGACGCAATAGTTCTTTAAATTCACCCCCGGCAAACGTGACGATCCGTAGCGCGCGGCGCAGCGCGTCCGGCAGGATAATTTCGGGGACGCCGTCGTTCGTCACGTCTTCGACGAGCGACAAGTCCATATTGCGCGATCCCTGGGCGTGGTTGGAAAACCCAAAGGCATAGGTTTTCTTGACCAAGTGACGGCCTTTCCGGGAGAGAAGACGCAAAACTCCGCCGATATGAGGCGTTTCCACGAGAGCGACCTCAATCTCGCCATCGCCGTCGAAATCGTCGACCCCTACAGGATTGAGCCACAGATTGGGCAACTGTATCGGTTCGCTTTCCGCGACGATTTGCAGGCCTCCCTCGCCGGGTGCAAGAATGGTCACCGCCGACCCCGCATCGAGATAGGAGCGCACGACGAGCAGTTCGTCTTCCCCGTCGTCGTTGATGTCGACAAACCGGGCTTGGCGGTCTTCAAAAACGGAGTTTTCGTCAAGCCGGTAGCGGAGAATACGGCCGTTACGCAGTTGGGCGGCAACGGTGTGCGCTTCGATATCGTCGCCGAGAACGCCGTGGGGATAGCGCCGGGTCGGCCCTTCAAGCCAGGCGCTGGCGATTCGTCCTTCGCCGTAGGTGACGGCGCCGTCCGGCAAGGCCTTGTCCGGCAGATAGTCGCTGGCGAGAGCGGGGGACTTCCAGCCTTCAATGATTTGGGTTTCCGCTTTGAGCGCCCAGGCGTCAATGGGACTGAAAAAACAGATAATTAGGAGGATGGCGAGAAAGCGGATCATGCGTCTATTAGCGCAGGCTTTTGAAATAAAACAAGGGCGGACCCGAAAGGCCGCCCTTGCGTTGATCTTGATTGAGAAACGGTTCTCCGGTTTTGACCGGCAACTCGCTTAGGTCATGTACTGACCGCCGTTGACGGTGATGGTCGAGCCGGTGATGAAGCCGGCTTTGTCGTCGGCCAGGAAGGTGACGCAACGGGCGATTTCGTCTGCTTCGCCCAAGCGGCCGACCGGGATTTGCGGCAGGATGACTTCGTTCAACACTTTCTCGGGAACCGCCATGACCATTTCGGTAGCGATGTAGCCGGGGGCGATGGCGTTGACCGTAATGCCCTTGGCGGCGGTTTCCAGCGCCAGCGCTTTTGAAAAACCGATGAGACCAGCCTTCGCGGCGGAATAGTTGGACTGGCCGAACTGGCCTTTCTGGCCGTTGATCGAGCTGATGTTGATGATCCGGCCGAACTTGCCGTCGCGCATCTTGTCGATCACTAGGCGGCAGAGGTTGTAGATGGAGGTCAAGTCGGTGGTGATCACAGCGTTCCAGGCGTCCGGGTCCATCTTGTGCAACGGCTTGTCGCGGGTAATCCCGGCGTTGTTGACCAGCACTTCGATGGGGCCGTGATCGGCCTCAATTTTGGCGACGGCCGCTTCGCAGGAAGCGAAGTCTCCGACATCGAACTTGATGACGTCGATGCCGGTTTCTTGTTTGAACTTGTTTGCGGCTTCATCGTTGCCGCCGTAGTTGGCGACGACGGTGTAGCCTTCGGCCTTCAGGCCTTCGGAAATGGCGCGCCCGATACCTCGGGTGCCGCCGGTTACCAAAGCAACACGACCCATAAAAATTCCCCTTAACTCTTAATGCTCAGTTTGGGTTGAAAGAAAAAAGGAACGCCCAAAACTCCCTGACGGGCGCTCCTTTCCATGACTTGTTTGTTATCCGCGCTCGACGCACATGGCGATACCCATGCCGCCGCCGATGCAGAGTGTCGCGAGCCCTTTCTTGAGGTCGCGTTTTTCCATTTCGTGGAGCAGGGTGACCAGAACGCGTGCGCCGGAAGCGCCGACCGGGTGACCCAGGGCGATGGCGCCGCCGTTGACGTTGACGATATCCGGGTTCCAGCCCAGGTCCTTGTTGACGGCCAGCGCTTGGGCGGCAAAGGCTTCGTTGGCCTCGACCAGTTCCAGATCGTCGATCGACCATCCGGCTTTTTCAAGCGCCTTGCGGCTCGACGGGATCGGGCCGGTGCCCATGATCGCCGGGTCGACGCCCGCGGTGGCCCAGGAAACGATGCGGGCTTTCGGTGCGATGCCGCGTTTGCTGGCTTCGTCGGCGGTCATCAGAACCACGGCGGCCGCACCGTCGTTGATGCCGGAGGCGTTGCCGGCGGTCACCGTGCCGTCCTTGGCGAATGCGGCGCGCAGTTTGCCGACGCTTTCCATGGTGGTGCCGTGTTTGGGGTGCTCGTCGGTGTCGACGACGATATCGCCCTTACGGGTCTTGATGGTCACCGGAACGATTTCATCCTTGAATTTACCGGCTTTCTGCGCGGCTTCAGCCTTGTTTTGAGAGGCCACGGCAAAGGCGTCCTGCTCTTCGCGGGTGAGTTGCCATTTCTGGGCGACGTTTTCCGCGGTGTTGCCCATGTGATAGCCGTTGAAGGCGCAGGTCAGCGCATCGTTGATCATGGTGTCGGTCATCGTGCCGGGACCCATTTTGATGCCGTTGCGCAGGTGGACGGCGTGCGGGGCCTGGCTCATGCTTTCCTGGCCGCCCGCGACCACGATGTTGGCGTCGCCGCAAAGGATGGATTGGTAGCCGAGCGCCACGGTGCGGAGGCCCGAGCCGCAAAGCTGGTTGATTCCGTAAGCGGTCGATTCCTGTGGAATGCCCGCTTTAAGAGCCGCCTGACGGGCCGGGTTTTGGCCTTCGGCGGCCGCCAAAATCTGTCCGAGGATGACTTCATCGACTTCCTCGGCGCTGACTTTCGCGCGCTCCAAGGCGCCGCGGATAGCCACTTCACCAAGGTAATGGGCGGGTACGGAGCTCAGGCCGCCGTTGAATGCGCCAACAGGCGTGCGGGCGGCGCTGGCAATGACAATCTCAGTCATAAAGTCCTCCTAGATGTGTTTTTCCTGTCTGCAACCGCTCCGATTACCCTGAAAGTGGAGCTGTCTGCAAAACCGCGTCAGGCCCGGAAATCTCTTTCCGACGAGTAAATATAGAGTCGTTATAGAAAGGCGGGAGGGACTTGGCAAGCGCCCTTCGCACCTGCGAAGAAATTCACAGAACTTTTATGGTTTGGCGCCAAACCAACGGGCGACGGGCATGTAGAGCGCGCGGGCTGCGTTGGGACCGGCCATCATGCTGATATGCCCTTGAGAGACAATGCGTTTTTCCGCATTCGGCAGGATTTCGCAGAGTGGCAATGCGGATGGCGGCGGGACGATGTAATCGTTTGACGGGATAACAACCAGGCTTGGCGTTTTGACTTCTTCCGGCAGGACGGGGTGGCCGTCAATACGCCAAGCGCCCCAGGCCGGGGCGTTTTCACCATACCATTGCCAAAGGGTTTCCTTTGCCACCGCCGCGACGAGAGGGACGCCGTCGTTGACCCAGTCTTCCAAAGCGACGAAGTCCCGAGCTTTTGCCGATTGCGGGTCGAGTTGGGAGAATTTGCAAAATTTATCCGGCACCTTGAAAGGATCGAGGGTGGCGAAAAGCATTTGAATGAGGTCGATGGAGAGCTCCCCGTTCGCATCAATCACTGGATCGAGGTGTGAGGCCAAAGCCCGTACTTGGTTTTTCAGTCCCGGTGTCCCGGCATGAAAATCCCAGGGGGTTGCCAGCAGCGCCAAACGATCGATTTTTTCAGGCTGGCGTTGAGCAAGCGCCAGGGCGAGCAGGCCGCCCATGCAATAGCCGATCAGATCGGTGGCTTTCCGGGACGTTTCCTCCAATACGGCGGCAACCGCGTCTTCCAGCCGTAGGACGTAATCGGTGAGCGTAAACGCCCGTTCAAGCTCTCCAGGCGCGCCCCAATCGACGAGGACCGGCCGGAACCCGCGCCCGGCCAGAAAACGGGCCAGGCTCCGCTTCTCGGCAAGGTCTAAAATGTAGGCTTTATTGATCAGCGAAGGGATCAGGATCACCGGTGCGCCGTTCGGCTTTGTTCCGTAGTCGAGTAAGCGGGTCGAGCCTTGCCGCCAAAGCGTCGGCGGTTCGGGCAACCGGCGGCGGTAAGGATGGGTCCGGTAAGCTGCAACGCCTTGATTAAAGAGCGTCAGGCGGCGTAAAGATTCCCGGATAACGGCGGCGGAAAAATCTTTATCGTCAACGGCCTCGAGGCTTTTTTCGAGGGTTGCCGCTTCGTTTTCCAGTTCCGGTATCCAAGGCAGCGAGCCGCTCTTCAAGAACGGCAATGCGGCGTTCGAGGTCATGGATACGCTGTTCATCACCGCCAGATGCAGAGGCAGGGGTCTTGGCCCCAGGCGTTCCGTCGTCCCGCTGCTTTGATCTTTCGTCTTCATGACTTTCCTTGGCGGCGTTATTCGAAGGTTTATGCTGCGCTGTCATGGGCGACTTCGCAACCCCTTGGTCCTGCATCGCCTGCAGAAAAGTTTCCGCCCACGCCTTGCCGATTTCCTGGGTGAGTTCCAGGCCCTGTTGTGCGGCTTGCGTCAACCGTTTTGCGGCCTCGGGGTTCTCGGTCATGCCGCTCAATTGGCGTTGCCAAAGGTCGAGATAGGTCTTTGCAAGTGCGTCGAGATCCGGAGTGTCGGCCATGGCGTAAATTCCTCTTTGCTCTATCTTAACGTCGCATATGAGAGCTGCAGCATAAATTTTTTGCTGCGCAACAAGGATTTATGCTAGGAATGATTGCGGTGCAGCAATACTGGGGGCCACGATGGTGGAGAAAAAGGGGAACGGCGACGAGCCGATCACCATTAAAAAGTACGCAAACAGGCGGCTTTATAATAAGGCGACCAGCGCCTACGTAACGCTCGATCATCTCGCCCAGATGGTCAAGGACGGGGTCGACTTCGTCGTCTACGATGCAAAAACCGGCGAGGACATCACGCGCTCGGTTCTCACGCAGATCATTGTCGAAGAAGAAAGCAAGGGACAGCATCTTCTGCCGACCAGCTTCCTTCGGCATCTGATCAGTTTCTATGGCGACAGTCTGGAAGGGCTGGTGCCAAAATATCTTGAACATACGATGCATTCGTTTGCGCACAATCAGTCGCAAATTAGAGACTATATGCAAAAGACCATGGACGGCCTGTTCCCTTTCAATTTTGAAGAGGTGGGCAAGCAAAACATGAACTTTTTTGAAAGCGCCATGAAAATGATGGCGCCGTTCCAGCCCCAAGGGGGAAGCGCTCCAAACGCCGACAAAGCCAAGGACGACGCAGTGAAAAGCGCCGAGAAAGGCGTTGAGCAACTAGAAGAGCTGCAAAGCAAATTGAACGAACTGCAAAGCCAACTCGCTCAATTGAGTGATGGAAAAAGCAAGAAATAACAAGCGAGTATCTCTATTGCTAGGAAATGACGGCGGCCTCTCGGCCGCCTTTTTTGTGCCCGATTTACGGTTTTGGCGCCGGGTATATTTTTCAACCGAAACACGAATAGGGTAATTCAAATGTCCCTATTGTTCCGAGGCGATGAAATGGAGGGTCAATTACGCTAGGTTTTGATGGGACGCTAAGTTCTTGAGGCAGCACCGTCAGAGTGCGACAAAGAAATGGAAAAAGTAAAATGGCAAATACTGCAACAAAACCGGTGAACCGGGCGACCGATACAGACCGTTATGTCGGCGCGCGGATTCGGGAGCGCCGGATCATGCTGGGTCTCAGCCAGCAGCAAATGGCCGATATGATCGGCGTGACTTACCAGCAAGCCCACAAATACGAAAAAGGCATCAACCGCATTTCTGCGGGTCGGCTTTATGAGATTTCGCAGGTTCTCAAGGTTCCTGTCAGCTATTTTTACGACGGCCTGGAAGGTGGGGGCGACGAGACGCTGACCGACCGTCAGCGGATGTGCCTGGAACTGGCCAGAAACTTCTCGCAAATCGAGAACGAGCGGCACCAGGAAGCGCTGAGCCAATTGGCGCGGGCCATGGCCTTCGACGCCTGATGAGATCGCGGGCGGCTGTTGCCGCCTGCTTTCGGGCCGGGTAAGCGTTCTATTCGAGTTCTTTAAGGATTCGGAAGCCGATGTTGTAGCTAAACACGCGGACGTCGTTCTTAAACCGATAGGCCGCGCGCGACAGCTTGGGGAAGTAGTACCAGGACCCTCCGCGGATAATCCGTACCTTGCAATTCCCCGTGGTCCGCGTCCGCCCGTCGCTGAACGCGCCGTCATGGTTGGGGTTCCAGCAATCGGCGACCCATTCCCAGACATTGCCGTTCATGTCGTAGAGGCCGAAGGGGTTGGGCTCGAACGAGGCAACCGGGGCCGAACCTTTGCCGCTCCATTGGGTGCCGCATTTCCGGCAATTGGCGTTGCCTTCGCCGATCTCGTCACCCCACCAGTACTTCGTCGTGGTGCCGGCTTTGGCCGCGTATTCCCATTCCGCTTCGTTCGGCAGGCGGTACGTGGCGCCGGTTATCCGCGATAGCCAAGCCGCGTAGTCTTCGGCGTCCCGGTAATCGATGTTGATCACCGGCATCCCTTTTTTGCCCCACTTATGGTCGTCGGGGTCGCGCTTGCAGCCGCCGTCGATGCGGCAGGCCTCCCAATGATCGAAGGTGATTTCGGTTTTGCTCAGCGCGTAGGATCTTTTCAGCGTCACCTTGTGGGCGGGCGCTTCGCGTTTGTCGCCCCCATCGGTTCCCATGATAAACTCACCGGCCGGAACGACGACCATTTCTGGGCAGACATCGCAATCTTTGAAGGTTTGAGGGGCTTCCGCCCTGGCCGGGCCAGCCAAAAACAAGGCTGCTAAAACCAACCAAATTGCGGTGCGCATCAATCCTCCAAATCGTCGGGGCGGCAGAACTCTCGCAAGCGCTCCAAGTCTTCCACCTCGACGGTGTTGCTCTTGGACGTGACACCCAGTTTACGCAATTTCGCCAAAGCCCGCGACAAACTTTCGGGCTTCATGCCGAGGCGGGCGGCAATGAGGGATTTATCGTAAGGAAGCCGAAGCGTCACCGAGCCCGCTTCCTGGTCGGTGAGCCCGACCAGAAAATCGGCCAACCGCTCGCTGGTCGAGCGGAACTGCAATTGTTCGATGTGCTGAATCAGTTGCAGCATGCGTTCGGAGACCGCGCCGAGCATTTTTAGGGAAAGCTCGCTGTCTTCCTTGAGGCGGGTGAGAAACGGCCCTGCCGGGATTTCAACCAAACGGGCCTCGTCGACGATTTCTGCGCTGGCCGGAAAGGTCGTGCGGCCGGTGAAAATCGCGGCCTGGGCAAAGCTCTCGCCCGGCTTCATCACGGCGACGACGCTTTGCTCGCCTTCGGGGGTATCGCGGAAAACCTTGATCCACCCATCGAGCAAAACAAAAAATCGGTCCACGAGGTCGCCCCGCAGAAACAACATTTCGCCGCGTTGATAGGACTTCAGGCGTGCGCCTTGAAGAATGTCGTTGACCGATTCGTCTGGCAGTCCGGCAAAAAGAGGTGTTCCGCGGACGATTTCAAACTCGGACGGTGAGAGGCCGGGCATACTCATGACGCCCGGCCTTCACAAAAAGTATTCAGCGTGTTCATCGGCTTGCCTTCCCCCACTTCAAAAGGCCGCAATGAAGCTCCGCAACGGTGCCTTAAATAGCGAAGCCTTGTTCAAGATCAGCCAGTGTGGCTTTTTCTTCCAGCTTCGGTTCGTACACCTTCCGGTGGCCGTAGTAAAGAACGCCGGTGTTGAAACCGTCATCCGACATCAAGCGGCGCGCCGCGCGGGCCGAGTCGTCGGTGGCTTCGACAGGCGCCGGACGGACCACGCCTTTCCAATCCCGTTGTTCGGGGCGGAAGGTGACGCAGGGGCTCAATATCTGGATCAGCGAGAAGCCGGGATGCTTGATCCCCTCTACGATCAGCTTGGCCGCCCCATTGGGGTCGCCGGAGAACCCGCGGGCGATGAAGTTGGCGCCGGAGGCCAGCGCAACGGCCATCGGGTTGAACGGATTGACGCCGGTGCCCTGCGGGGTGAGCTTGCTCTTGTCCCAATCGGGCGCGGTGGTCGGCGACGCCTGACCTTTGGTCATGCCGTAGACTTCGTTGTCCATGACCACATAGGTCATGTCGACGTTGCGGCGGCAGGCGTGGATGAAGTGGTTCCCGCCGATGGAGAAGCCGTCGCCGTCGCCGCCGGTGGCGATAACGGTGAGGTCGGGGCGCGAAACCTTCAACCCGGTCGCCAGGGCGAGGGCCCGGCCATGAATGCCGTGGAACCCGTAGACGCTGGTGTAGGCCGGAATACGCGAGGAGCACCCGATGCCGGAAATCACCGCGCAATCTTCGCGCGGCAGGTTCAGTTCGGCCATCGCCTTGGTGACTGCCGAGAGGACCGAGAAATCGCCGCAACCGGGACACCAGACCGGCTTGTAGTCGGACTTGTATTCCTTGGCGGTGCGTTTGGGCGTTGCTGCTTCCGTGGTCATGACATTAACTCCAAGACTCGATTTGCTCGACGATTTCACCTGGACGGATCGCCAGCGGACCCGGACGGTTGAACAGTTTCACATCCTTCGGCAGGTCGTAGTAGGCCCGCAGATAGCGATAGAACTGCTTGCTGTGGCTCTGTTCGATGATCAGAACCTTCTTGACGCCCTTCAAGGCTTCGTCAAATTTCTCGGTCTGGGCCGGCATCAGCAGGCGCAGAGAGATCAATTTGATTTTCTTGCCGTCGGCTTCAACCCGGCTGATGGCCTCACGGACCGGCGCGGTGCTCGAGCCCCAGGTGATGATGGCTACGTCGGCGTCGCCTTCGATGTCGGCCCAGTGATTACCGTAGTCGAAGTCCATCAACTTGCGTTCGCGCTTATCGAGCTGGATAGCGTGATCTTCAGCAGCGCTCGACGGGCGGCCGTTGGTCGCGGTTTCCAGGCCGTCGGCGACGTACTGACCGCCGGGGGTGCCCGGAATGGCCATCGGTGAAACGCCGGAGGCGGTAACCGCGTAGCGGTGATAGTTCTCAACGCCCGCTTCAACGGTTTCGCGCTTGGCGATGAACGCCAGATCGGCCGGCTTGTCGTCGATGATACGCGATTGACCCAAGGACTGATCGGTCAGCACGATGGATGCCGTCTGCAGGCGTTCGGCCAGGAAGACGCTCCATTGGGTGGTGAACAGGCAGTCCGCAATCGAGTTGGCCGCCGTGACGATGTGCGGCGCGTCGCCGTGCATACCGTGTAGGGCGATGTTGAGGTCGCTTTGCTCGGATTTGGTCGGAATACCCGTCGACGGACCGCCACGCTGAACGTTGACCACGGTGACCGGGGTTTCGGACGAAACCGCCAAGCCGAGCGCTTCCATCATCAGAGCCAGCCCGGGACCGGAGGTCGCGGTGATTGACGGGGTGCCGCCGAACGAGCCGCCGATGATCTGAACGATCGACGCCAATTCGTCTTCGGCCTGCACCAGGGTGCCGCCGACCTTGTCCAGGTTGGGGGCAAGATATTCCAACACTTCCGTCGCCGGAGTGATCGGGTAGGCGGCGCAGAACCGCACGCCGCCGCGCAGGGCGCCGAAGCCGGCGGCTTCGTTGCCGCTCATGTTCCAGCGCTCGACGTCTTCGGCTTTGGCGTCGCTTAGCGCCAGGTCGGATTGGACGGTCTTAGACAACTCGACGCCCGCTTTATAGCCGGCGATGGAGGAATCGACCGCTTCCTGACCTTTACGCTTGAGTGCTTTCTCGACAACCGCGACGACTGCTTTTTCCGACAGGTTCAAAAGACCGCCGACGATGCCCAGGCCGACCATGTTGAGGCGTCCGCCCTCAACCGATTTGGCCGTGTCTTTGAGCGGCACCGCAACGATTTTTGCACCGGTGGCGGCAATGACTTCGGGAACGTCGCCCGCCGCCTCGTCGCAAATGACCAGGGAATCGCCATCGAGCGGTAGTTCTGCCGCAAAGCGCTCCACGTTCATCCAGTCAAACGCCAGATGTAAATCCAACCGGTCATCGGGGCAGTTCACGGGATCGACGGCAAGTCGCAAAAATGCGGCTGCTTCGCCTCCTCTGATCTGCGGTCCGGAGGACCGGGTCATCAATCCGTAGTATCCAGCCTTGGCCGCCGTATCGAGCAGCATTTGACCGGCCGTCATCACGCCAGCGCCACCAGCGCCGGTGAACGCAATGGAAATACTCTCAGCCGACATTCCCAACCTTTCGCTTTGGTCTTTCAATCGTCCCATTCCAAAGAGCTTTTGGACCCCACGTCCGGGCTCATCGGAAAGCACATTGCAACATGGCGAAAAACTCGCCGGTTCGTTTTGTGGATACGAGGCAGGTTCCGCTCCTTGCCATCCTCACGGAAACTGACCGATTGCGGCCATTTTCTCAACAGGCAATTTGCTTTTTTTGCCTAATATCCACGATAAATCGGTATTTAAATACCAGTTTACCACTTTTTTCGGCGCAGGCCAAAAGAATTAAGGTTTCTCCGGGCTTCCGCCTTGACCTGAAACAATCAGATCTATTGTTCCCCGGGAAGCGGATGGTATGCGCCATCCAGCCCGAGGTAGGTCCCGTTGCCGGGATAGAACGTCTCAGCGCCTGCGGATTGCAAAACGGTGAGCATTTTCGGCAGGTTCGCCCCGTTCTTATTCAGCTTGTCGATTACTTTCTTCGGTCCGATGGCGTCGAGCATCTGGAAGGGGCCTTGCTTCCAGCCGAATCCCCACCGCATGGCGTTGTCGATGTTCACGATATCGTCGGAAATTTCAGGCACCAGATCGGCGGCGTAGCACAGGGTTCCGACCATCAGATCCCAGGCGAAACGCCCTTCCGGCGTTTCGGCAAAAACCAAAGTCTCAAGTGCGCTGTGGGTTTCGTCCAGCGCGGCTTCCGTGCTGGGACGCCAGTCGCCTTGGTCGAGATCGAAGGTTTCCTTGGAGCGGCTGCCGTCGTCGTTCTTGGTCATCTTGTAAAAGCCGCCGCCGGTCTTGCGGCCCAACTGGCCTCGTTCCAACATGTCCTGTTCCGCCGCTGGGAACTTAGTGAAGGCGCGGCCGACATCGTTGGCCGGTAGGTTGACCTCAAGGTTCTTGCCGACGAAATCCATGATGTCGAGGCCGATCAGGTCGATCAGGCCGAACAGGCCGGTGTTGGGCAGGCCGACCGGCGCGCTCATCAGGGCGTCGATGGTTTCCATGGACAGGCCGTCCTTGCGGGCGGCTTGCGCTTTATGTAGACCCGAGAGCATCCAGAAACAGCCGATCCGGTTGCCGATGAAGTTCACCGTGTCTTTGGCGTGAACGACGCCCTTGTTCAGATAGTTACCGCAGAATTCGGCCAATGCCTCGATGACTTCCGGGTCGGTGTCTTCCCCCGGCACCAGTTCCATCAATTTCATGATGGTGACCGGATTGAAGAAGTGGGTGACCGCCACGTCCTTGCGGAACCGCTCCGGCATGCCTTCGCTGATGTCCTTCAGTGGAATGCCCGAGGTGTTGGTGGCGATGATCGATCCGTTCTTGCGTAGGGGTTCGACCTTTTTAAAGAAGTCGCGCTTGATCTGCAGGTCTTCGACGATGGCCTCGCAAATCCAGTCGTAGTCGGCGACCTTGGCGAGGTCGTCTTCGAAGTTGCCGGTTTCGATATGCTTGACGTTGTTGGGGTCGTCAAGCGCCGCCGGACGAATGGTTTTCATCCGTTCGATGGCGGCGTCGGCGATGGCGTTCCGGTTGTCCCCGTCGGAGGCCATATCGAGAAACAGGACTTTAATGCCGCGGTTCGCACAAAGCGCCGCGATGCCGAGGCCCATGGTGCCGGTGCCGAGCACCGCAACGGATTCGATTTTCCGCATTCTTAACTCCGAATTCGTCTGTTCCGTTTTACCGGACCAAAATTAGTTTGATGTCAAACTAATTTTCATGATGCACATTACTGCTAAAAGCGCCGCCAGGCAATCGGATTGTCCAACTGCCTGGCGTGCCGTTCATTCATGCGCGTTGGCTCTCTATTCGGCCGCTTCGCTTTGCCCTTCGTCGTCCCGCAGGTCGATCTTGAACTCGGCCATTTTTTCATACATGGCGTAGCGCTTTTTGATGTCCTTCTCGGCCTTGATGAGAAGGGTCGCGTAGAGTTCGGGGTTTTGCTGCTGAACGGTACGGAACCGGGTTTCGTGGCCCATGTACTCGGCCAGCGAGCCGGTCGGCGCTTTGCTGTCGAGCGTCAGGGCCGATTCGCCGGTACCCAATTTGCGCGGGTCGAAGCGGTAAAGCGGCCAGTATCCGGTTTCAACCGCCCGTTTGTGCTGATCGAGCGCATCGGCCATGTCGTAGCCATGGGCGATGCAGTTCGAGTAGGCGATGATCAGCGAGGGGCCGTTGTAGGACTCGGCCTCTTCGAAGGCTTTGACCGTCTGGGCGTCCCGTGCACCAAAGGCGACCTGCGCCACATAGGCGGTGCCGTAGGCCATCGCCATCATGCCCAGGTCTTTCTTCGGCAGCACCTTACCGGCGACGGCGAACTTGGCCGCTGCGCCGATGGTGGTGGCCTTCGACTGCTGACCGCCGGTGTTGGAGTACACCTCGGTGTCCATGACCAGGATGTTGACGTTTTCGCCGGACGCCAGCACGTGGTCGAGACCGCCGTAGCCGATGTCGTAGGCCCAACCGTCGCCGCCGGTGATCCAAACGCTTTTGTGGACCAGATAGTCGGCGACCGAGAGCAGCTGCGCCGCTTCCGGCGTGCCCAGGGGGGCGAGCTTTTCTTTAAGCGCGTCGACCCGGAGCCGCTGCGCGATAACGCCTTCTTCCTCGCGGTCTTTGGCGTGGATAACCAGTTCGTCGGCCAGGGTGCCGCCGATCTGATCGGCCATCGCCTTGACCATGACGATGGCGAGGTCGCGGTGCTTGTCGATGGCGAGACGGAAGCCCATGCCGAACTCGGCATTGTCTTCGAACAACGAGTTGGCCCAAGCCGGTCCGCGGCCGCAGCCGTCGGTGGTGTAAGGCGTGGTCGGCAGGTTGCCGCCGAAGATCGACGAACAGCCGGTGGCGTTGGCCACCATGGCCCGATCGCCGTAGAGCTGGGTCATCAATTTCAGATAGGGCGTTTCGCCGCAACCGACGCAGGCTCCGGAGAATTCCATCAGCGGACGGGCGAACTGGCTCAGCTTGACGTTGGTCTTAAGCTTCGAGCGGTCCGGGTCCGGCAGGGTGAGGAAGAAGTCGAAGTTTTCGCGTTCTTTCTCGACCAGCGGCGCTTGCGGCACCATGGTCAGGGACAGACGGTCCGGGTTTTTCTTGTCTTTGCCCGGGCAGACGCGGACGCAGATCTGACAACCGGTGCAGTCTTCCGGTGCAACCTGAACGGAATACTTGGCTTCGCCGAATTCCTTGCCTTTGTAGTCCATGGACTTGAAGGTTTCGGGAGCGCCGTCGAGCGCGGAGGGCTCAAAGGCCTTGACCCGGATGGCGGCGTGCGGACAGACCATCGCGCACTTGTTGCACTGGATGCAAAGCTCTTCCTCCCACACAGGAATTTCCTGGGCGAGGTTGCGTTTTTCATACTGCGAGGTGCCGGTCGGCCAGGTGCCGTCCGCCGGGAAGGCGCTGACCGGCAACAGGTCGCCCTTGTTGGCGAGCATCAGGCCGGTGACCTGCTTGACGAAGTCAGGGGCTTTTTCGGGCACCGCAGGCGGCACGTCGAAATCGGCGTCGGCCTGGGCCGGAACCGCGATTTCAAACAGGTTGGCCAGGGTCATGTCGACCGCCTCGAAGTTTTGCTTCACTACTTCGGGGCCTTTGCGCATGTAGGTCTTTTCGATCGACTTTTTGATCTGTGCGATGGCTTCGTCGCGGGGCAGAACGCCCGAGATGGCGAAGAAGCAGGTCTGCATGATCGTGTTGATGCGCCGTCCCATGCCCGCTTCGCCGGCAACGGTGGTGGCGTCGATGGTATAGACCTTCAAGTTTTTGTCGATGATCGACTGTTGAACCGATTTCGGAATCCGTGACCAGACCTCGTCTTTCGGGTAGGGCGCGTTCAGCAGGAAGACTCCACCCTCTTCGGCGTGCTCCAGAACGTCGTACTTCTCAAGGAAACCGAACTTGTGGCAAGCGACGAAGCTGGCCCGGCTGACCAGATAGGCCGACTGGATCGGATCCGGTGAGAAGCGCAGGTGCGACGTCGTGTAGCCACCCGACTTTTTGGAGTCGTAGACGAAGTAGCCCTGGGCGTAGAAGTCGGTGTTTTCGGCAATGATCTTGATGGAGTTCTTGTTGGCCCCGACGGTGCCGTCGGCCCCCAGGCCCCAGAAGATCGCCCGCTTGACTTGCGGCTTGGGCAGGCTGAAGTTGGGGTCGAGATCGAGCGACAGGCCGGTCACGTCGTCCTTGATGCCGACGGTGAAGTGCATCTTCGGGTCGTCCTTGTCCAACTCGTCGAACACGGCCTTGACCATGACCGGGGTGAATTCCTTCGATGAAAGTCCGTAGCGGCCGCCGATGACGACCGGGTCGACGGCGGTGGCGCGCTGGCCTTTGGCCTTGGCTTCGGCCAGGGCGGCGACGATATCAAGATAGAGCGGTTCACCGATGGCGCCGGCTTCCTTGGTGCGGTCCATGACGGCGATGGACTTGACCGTGGTCGGCAGGGCCGAAACGAAGGCGTCGATGGAGAACGGACGGAACAGGCGAACCTTGAGGATACCGACCTTTTCGCCTTGGCTGTTCAAGTAAGCGGCCGTTTCGTCAGCCGTCTCGGCGCCCGAGCCCATGATGATGATGACTTTTTCCGCTTCCGGATGGCCGACGTAATCGAACAGCTTGTACTGACGGCCGGTGACGGCGGCGAACTGATCCATGGTGTCCTGAACCAGGTCTGGGAAGCCTTGGTAGACCGAGTTGCGCGCTTCCTGCATCTGGAAGAAAGTGTCCGGATTTTGGGCCGCACCGCGCAGGACCGGGCTTTCCGGGGTTAGCGCGTGGGCGCGATGACGCTGAACGTCTTTGTCGGAAATCATCGCCTTGATTTCGTCGTCGGTGATCTCGATGATTTTCGAGACTTCCGCCGAGGTGCGGAACCCGTCGAAGAAGTGAAGAACCGGCACCCGGCCGCGCAGAGTGGCGGTCTGGCCGATCAACGCCATGTCCTGCGCTTCCTGAACCGAGCCGGACGCAAGCATCGAAAAGCCGGTCTGGCGGCAGGCCATGACGTCGGACTGATCGCCGAAGATCGACAGGGCGTGGGTGGCGACGGTCCGTGCCGAAACATGCATGCAGAACGGGGTCATTTCGCCCGCGATCTTGTACATGTTGGGGATCATCAGCAGGAGGCCTTGCGAGGCGGTGAACGTGGTGGTCAGCGATCCGGCCTGCAAGGCGCCGTGACAGGCCCCGGCGGCCCCGGCTTCCGACTGCATTTCGGTGACCTGGGGCACGGTGCCCCAAATGTTGGTTTGACCCTTGGCCGACCATTCGTCGGCATACTCACCCATCGTCGAGGAGGGAGTAATGGGATAAATTACAATAACTTCGTTGGTCCGGTGGGCGACAGACGATACCGCCTCGTTGCCTTCCACCGTGATCATCCGACGTTCCGCCATGATCGCAAGTCCTCTTTATAACCGGGCGGCTCACCGAGCCGCCGTTTTGCCCCGTCTTCAAACTGAAGTGTCTTCAATACAAAAACGGCATCCGGAACCCAGAAGCCGCTTCCTGCCGCCCCAGGGCGACCGCGGACACTATACTTAATCTTATCAATGAGACAAGGGTTTTGTAATTAACTTTCGGCAAATGACCGATAATTAGTAATAATCTTTCTCAATTAGAGACTAACCCCCTGCAATCATTGGTGAATTTCCAAGGTAATTTTGTTATTTTACAATTCTTAATTCCGGTTCTCCTTGATTGGCGGTGCGGGGAGGTTGAAAATCGCCAACCGAAACAAAAAAACTCAACCGATGTGACGACAGGTAGGAAAGAATGGGCGCTTCCATTTACGAAACCGATCTCGACCGCAACCCGGCCAACCACCGGGCGATGACCCCGCTCGACTATTTGGCCTGGTCGGCCAACGTCTATCCGGACAAGACGGCCGTCATTCATGGCGATCTGAAATATTCGTACAAAGAGTTCTACGCACGGTGCCGCAAACTGGCCTGTGCGCTTTGGGATCGCGGCGTGCGCAAGGGCGATACGGTGTCGGTGATGGCGCCCAACGTTCCGGCCCTTTTGGAAGCCCACTACGGCGTACCGATGATCGGCGCGGTTTTGAACGCGCTTAATATAAGGCTCGATGCGGCCAATATCGCTTTCATCCTCAACCATGCCGAAACCAAGGTGCTGATTACCGACCGGGAATTTTCAGGCGTGATCAAGGAAGCGCTTTCCGAATTGCGCGATCCGCCCTTGGTCATCGATATCGACGATCCGCTCTATGAGGGCGGCGAACTGTTGGGCGAAAAGGACTACGAGGCGTTTATCGAGGAAGGCAGCCCGACCTTCGAATGGACGCGGCCCGACGACGAATGGCAGGCCATCGCGCTCAACTACACATCGGGCACCACCGGCAACCCCAAGGGCGTCGTTTATCATCATCGCGGCGCTTTCTTGAACGCCATGGGAAACTCGAAGATGTTCGGGCTCGACCGCAACGCGGTCTACCTCTGGACCCTGCCGATGTTTCATTGCAACGGCTGGTGTTTCACCTGGACGGTCACCGAGGTGGCGGGCACCCATGTCTGCCTGCGCCGGGTCGATCCCGAGCTGATTTTCCCGATGATCCAGCAGCACAACGTGACCCACATGTGCGGCGCGCCGATCGTTCTGAACATGCTGGTCCATGCGCCCGACTCGGTAAAAATCAAGTTCGACCAGACCATCGAAGTGGCGACCGGCGGGGCCGCCCCGCCCAGTGCGGTCATCGCCGCCATGGAGCGCATGGGCTTTAAGGTGACCCATCTTTACGGCCTGACCGAAACCTATGGTCCGGCGACGCTCTGCGCCTGGCAAGACGAATGGGCCGATTTGAAACTTGAAGCCAAGGCCTCCAAGATGGCCCGTCAGGGCGTGGTCTACCCGACGCTGGGCGAAGTGGCGATCATCGACCCGGAAACCATGGAGCGTTGCCCGCGCGACGGCGAGACCATGGGCGAGATCATGTTCCGCGGCAATACGGTGATGAAGGGGTATCTTAAAAATCCGAAAGCCTCCGAAGAAGCCTTCGGCGGCGGCTGGTTCCATTCGGGCGATCTGGCGGTGATGCATCCGGACGGCTACATCGAAATCAAGGACCGCTCCAAGGACATCATTATTTCGGGCGGCGAAAACATCTCGAGCCTCGAAGTGGAGGAAACGCTGTACCAGCATCCCGACGTGATGGAGGCCGCCGTGGTCGCCAAACCCGATGAAAAATGGGGTGAAACCCCCTGCGCCTTCGTCACCCTTAAGCCGGGCGCGAGTGCGGTGAGCGAGGCCGACATTATTAAATGGTGCCGCGAAAACCTGGCCCACTACAAGGCCCCGAGAACGGTGATCTTCGGTGAACTGCCCAAGACCTCAACGGGGAAAATTCAAAAGTATGTGCTACGGGCGCAGGCGGAGGAAGCATGACGACCATGTTCAATTTAGCCGGAAAGGTGGCTCTGGTGACCGGGGCGTCCGGCGGGCTGGGGCGGCATTTTGCCGAGGTGTTGGCGAGCCACGGGGCGAAAGTGGTGGCGGCTGCCCGGCGCATGGAGGAGTTGGAGGAGACCGTGGTGGCGATCCGTGAAAAAGGCGGAACCGCGACCTGGGCCTTGATGGACGTGACCGACCGGCAAAGCGTCGAGGACGCCTTTACCGCGGCGGAAAACGCCTACGGCCCAGTCGACATTGTGGTCAACAATGCGGGGGTGGCCAACCGGGGCGATTTTCTCGAGGCCGACGAAGAGGGCTGGCGGCAGGTCATCGATATCAACCTCACGGGCGTTTTCCGGGTCGCCCAGGTGGCGGCGCAACGGATGGCGGAAGCCAAGTGCAAAGGCTCCATCGTCAATATTTCGTCCATTCTCGGCCTACGGGTGACCAAAGGCGTGGCCGCTTATTGCGCGACCAAAGGCGGGGTTGCCCATCTGACCAAAACCCTGGCGTTGGAGTTGGCCGATCACGGTATCCGGGTCAACGCCTTGGCGCCGGGGTATTACGAAACCGATATCAACCGGGCCTATTTGCACTCGAGCCTGGGCCAGAAGCTGATCAGCCGCATCCCGTTGCAGCGGACGGGCGAATACCACGAACTGAACGGACCCCTTCTTTTGTTGGCCTCGGACGCCGGTTCCTATATGACAGGAGTGGTGATCCCGGTGGATGGGGGACACATCGTCAACAGCGTTTAACGTCCGGCGCCTTTGAGCGGCGCTGGGGTCAATGGGTGGGGTAAAAATAAATGGGGTGGGGTTCCGAGGGGGCGATGCCGCGGGCCGTTTTCTATGGACTTTGTCTTGTCGTTGCGGGTGCGATATTCGCGTTCGATCTCGTCATGCCGTTGGGCGTGGCGGGCGGCATTCCTTACGTGGCGTTGGTCCTGTTGGCTCTGCTGTCTCCCAGGCCGGGGGACGCCTTGTTCCTGGGGGGCATGGGCTGGGTCTTGACCCTGCTGGGATACCTGCTGTCGGATCCCATGGGTATTCCCTGGATGGTTGCCGTCAACCGGGGTTTGGCGTTGCTCGCCGTCGGGGTAACCTGTTTGGCTATTTGGCAGCGCCAAAAGGCGATGCTCGCCTTAAGCGGCGCGCATGATACGCTTGAAGCGCGGGTTGAGGAACGGACGCGCGATCTTGAAGCGGCCAAAGAAGCGGCCGAGTTGGCCAACCGGTCGAAAACCGAATTTCTCGCCAATATGAGCCACGAACTGCGTACGCCGCTCAATGCGATTATCGGGTATTCCGATGTGCTGGTTCAGCAAATTTACGGACCGATGAGTCCGGAAAAATACTATGAATATGCGGGCGATATTAATTCATCAGGACAGCACCTGTTAAACCTGATTAACGAAATTCTCGACATATCCCGCATTGAGTCGGGGCATGTGGAACTCAAAGAGCTGGACAGCGATGTGGGCGAAATCGTCACCGCTGCCGTAAAGATGTCGGAAAACAGAGCGTTGCGTCAGAAGGTCGTTTTGGAGACGGATATTCAGGCCGTCCAGGCAACGCTTCGATGCGATGCCTTGCGGATCAAGCAGGTGCTGATCAACTTGCTGTCCAATGCGATCAAATTTTCCAATCCAGAGGGAAAAGTCCTGCTTCGGGCCTTCATCGAAGGCGATGGGGGATTGGTTTTGCAGATTGAAGACCATGGGATCGGGGTCGACCCAAAGGATCGTGAACGGATTTTTCTGCCGTTTGAACAAGGCGAGGTGGGGCTTAGCCGAAAGCATCAGGGCGTTGGCCTGGGGCTGCCGCTAAGCCGGCGTTTGACCGAGTTGAGCGGCGGTGTGCTGGACCTTGTCAGCGAGGTGGGAAAAGGAACCGTCGTGACCCTGCGCTTCCCAACCGACCGCGTCGGTCGCAATGATGCTTAAGAATAGGCGCCGCTTTTGCCGATGGGCTCGTCGGCGCGGCGCTCGGGGCCTTCGTAGCGCATGCCCTTATGCCGGCGGCGGTCCGGCCCGACGAAAGAACCGCCTTTAACGAAATCGCGGTTGTCTTCGATCAATCCGCGGATATGCCGTTCAAGCTGTCTTGCCGAAAGTGGTTTTGCGAGGATTTCATTGATTCCCGCATCCCGCGCCTTAACGATGGTTTCGAAACTGCTGTAGAGCGTCATGCCGATAATCGGCACTTTTTGATAGGGCTTTCCTTCGGACTTGCGAATCCCTTCCGCCAGCTTAATGCCGCTGACCGGTTTCATCACCAAACCGGTCATGATCAAATCGATAGCATCGCTTTTCAATGCGTCAAGGGCGGACCGTGCGTCTTCCGCTTCGTAAATCCGGCTGATTTTTAAGGCGCGAAGCAGGTTGCGCGCCACTTTGCGGAAATGGCGGTTGTCGTCAACGATCAGGACGCCGAGTTCTTCCAGCCCGGTTTCTTCAAAGGGCGACTGCATTCGAAGGCCTCCTCAAGGGCAAGTATTCTTTGCCGCCTATTATGCCACAAAATGGCAAGAAAGGCCATGATGGAGCTTGGGCGTCAGCGTTTGCTCAACAGGAAAACGCCCTGCTCGCCCAAAAGGTTAGCGGCGAAAAGACCGCTGCGGATGCGCCGCACCGTGCCCATGCTGTCGAGCGCAATGGAGCGTTCGATGGTGATGCCCAACTCGTCGCACAGGACGATGAAATCGCGGATGGTGCAGAAATGAATATTCGGCGTGTCGTACCATTCGTAGGGCAAGGTCTTGTTGACCGGCATCCGGCCCTTGATCGCCAGATGTAGCCGGGCCCGCCAATGGCCGAAGTTGGGAAAGGAAACGATGGCCCGTTTGCCGATGCGCAGCAGCTCGACCAGAATATCCTTGGGATTGTACATGGCCTGTAACGTCTGGCTGAGGATGACGTAGTCGAAGGCATGGTCCGGGTAGTCGATCAGGTCGGTTTCCGCATCGCCCTGGATCACCGAAAGGCCGTTGGCGACGCAGGCGTTCACCCCTTCGGTCGATAGCTCGATGCCGCGCGCGTCGATGTTGCGGTTGTAAACCAAGTGGGTGAGCAGTTCGCCTTCCGAGCAGCCGACATCGAGGACGCGGGAATTGGGCTCGATCATCTCGGAAATGACCTGGAGATCGACGCGGATCGATTTGCGTGCCGATTCGTGTTGTGCAGCGGACATCACGCGATCCCCCGGTGCCGCGCCGCGCCGGCCATGAAGCCGGAGAGCACTTTGATGAAATCGGGCTCGTTGAGCAAAAAGGCGTCGTGGCCCTTGTCGGATTTGATTTCCGCAAAGCTGACGTTGGCGGCCACGCCGTTTAAGGCCCGGACCATCTTGCGGCTGGCCTCTGTCGGATAGTGCCAATCGCTGGTAAAGGAAATGACGCACCAGCGGGTTTTCGTTCCGTTGAAAGCCGAGGCCAGGCTGCCGCCGTGCCGCGCCGCCAAATCGAAATAGTCCATGGCGCGCGAAATATAGAGATACGAATTGGCGTCGAACCGGTCGACGAAGGTGCTGCCCTGATGGCGCAGATAGCTCTCCACCTGAAAGTCCGCATCGAACCCGAAGGTAATCGACTCGCGCTCCTGCAGCCGACGGCCGAACTTTTGGGTCAGCGAGTTCTCCGACAGATAGGTGATGTGCGCCGCCATCCGGGCGACCGACAGACCCCGGTGCGGGGTCTTCCCTTCTTCCAGGTAATTGCCGCCGCACCAGTCGGGATCGGCCATAATCGCTTGGCGGCCGACTTCGTAAAAAGCGATGTTTTGCGCCGAATGCAGCGGCGCCGTGGCGATGGGGACGGCGGCGAACACCCTATCGGGATAGGTCGCGGCCCATTCAAGCACCTGCATGCCGCCCATGGAGCCGCCGACCGCCATAAACAGGCTTTTGATGCCCAAATGATCGATCAGCATCCGTTGGGCGCGCACCATGTCGGGAATGGTGATGACCGGAAAGCTGAGCCCCCAGGGTTTCCCGGTTTCCGGGTTGATGTCTTTTGGCCCGGTCGATCCCATGCAGCTGCCGATGACGTTGGGGCAGATGATGAAATATTTGTCGGTATCGAAGGTCCTGCCGGGACCGATCATGTCGTCCCACCAGCCCGGCTTTCCGGTGATCGGGTGGGGCGTCGCGACATACTGATCGCCGGTCAAGGCGTGGCAGATCAATATGGCGTTCGACTTGTCGGCGTTGAGGGTTCCATAGGTGCAATAAGCGACCTTGAATTCCTTGAGTTCGACGCCGCAATCCAGGCGCAAGGGTTCGTCCTTGCCGAGAACGATGGAATGTCCCGTATCTGCCTTTTGTGCGCTCATGGAATTAAGACTGCCCTCCCAGGGGCTCAAAAAAGAACACATAGCTATGAATCTATTGCGAAACTGTCAACGTTTTCTTTGCTTTTAAGCCCGCTTGCGACTATCACAGCGGAAAGTCATTTGAAGGGTACGGGAAAGCGGCCATGGCCGGGAAGAAACAATCGCTGGAAAGTCTGCGCGAGGAGATCGACAGCATCGACGATCAGATTCACGATCTGTTGATGCGCCGGACGACCGTGGTCGAAGGCGTGCGCGATCTTAAGGAAGGTCAGCGCATTAAAATCCGCCCATCCCGCGAGGCCGAAATCCTTTACCGACTGGTTGGCCGTCACAAGGGCCCCTTTCCGAAGCGGGAATTGAGCCGAATCTGGCGCGAGCTGATCATGGCGACCTTGACCTTCGAGGGGCCGTTTACCGTGGGGGCCGCGGTTGAAGGCGACGAAGTCGGCTATTTGGATCTGGCTCGCGATCAGTACGGGTGCTTCACCGATTTGAAGGAATTTCCGTCGGCGCGCCGCGTTGTCGAGGCGGTGCGCGACGGCGTGGTGACGGTCGGTGTCGTGCCGGTGCCGGTGCGCGGAGATGAAGATCCTTGGTGGCGGCATTTGGTTAGCGAAAATCCGGATATTCCCAAAGTCATCGCCCGGTTGCCGGTCGCCGGCAAACCCAACGGGCGGGGTCACGACCTGGAAGCCTTGGTGATTTGTCAGGTTGCCGTCGAAGAGACCGGGCGGGATCGAGCGTTGATCGCCTTCGACGCCGATGAAGAGATCGGTGCCGCCCATCTGGACGGCGCATTGAAAGACGTAAAGCTTCCGGCCGAATACGTCCATGTATGGCGCGACCAGAATAAGCCCGAAGTCTGGCTTCACCTGATCGAATTAAAGGGCTTTCTGGCGGCCGACGACAAGCGGTTGGCCCATTTGGCCGAGAAAGTCGGCGTCAACGTGCGCCGGGTCATGTCGCTGGGTGGGTACGCCGAGCCTTTGACCGAAGAAGAATTGAAAACCGAGTAGTTTTTTTGAGGAGACCTAAGCGATGAGTTCGTTGACTCCCCGTCCCGGAATTATGGACATCACCCCCTACGTCGGCGGTGAATCCAAGCTGCCGGGCGTTGATCGGGTGATTAAGTTGGCGTCCAACGAAGGACCTTTCGGTCCGAGCCCCAAAGCCATGGAGGCCTATAAGGAAACGGCGCCGTCGCTGCATCGCTACCCCGACGGCGGGGCCTGGGAACTGACCGGCGCGATTTCCGAGAAGTACGGGATCGAGCGCAAACAGATCGTTTGCGGCGCCGGCTCCGATGAAATCTTGGGCCTGCTCTGCCGCGCCTATGCCGGTCCCGGTGACGAGGTGCTCTATTCCGACCACGGATTTCTGATGTACTACATCGCGGCCAAGACGGCGGGCGCGACCCCGGTAACCGCGCCGGAAGTCAACCTGACCGCCAACGCAGATAACTTGCTGGCCGCGGTAACCGAGAAAACCCGGATCGTTTTTCTGGCCGAACCGAACAATCCGACCGGAACCTACATGGGCAAGGACGAGGTCAAGCGCCTGCATGCCGGGTTGCCGAAAAACGTCGTGCTGGTGATCGACGCGGCCTACGCCGAGTTCGTTGCCGACCGCGACGACTACAGCGCCGGGATCGAATTGGTCGAGGCCAACGACAACGTGGTGATGACCCGCACCTTCTCCAAGCTCTACGGTTTGGGGGGCTTGCGTATCGGTTGGGCCTACGGCTCGGCGGAGATCATCGACGTGCTGCACCGGGTGCGCAATCCGTTCAACACGTCGAACGCCGCCCAGGCGGCAGCCTTGGGGGCGATCAACGACGACGAGTTCGTCGCCAAGACGCTGAAGCACAATCGCAAATGGCTTGAGTGGACGGCGGATGAGATGCGTAAGCTCGGCTTGACCGTGCCCGATAGCGTTGGGAACTTCGTTCTGGTCCGGTTCCCGGAGCAAAACGGCAAAACGGCCGAGGCCGCCGACGCGTTTTTGCGCGAACGCGGGCTGATCGTGCGCCGTATGGTGCCCTACAAACTGCCCGATTCTTTGCGGGTGACCATTGGCCTGGAAGACGAAATGAAATTGTTCGTCGACGCGGTCAAAGACTTCATGAACCGGTAAGGACAGTTCCATGACCGTCGAAACACGCCCCGTACTGTTCAGCAAGGTCGCGATCATCGGGATCGGCATGATTGGCGCATCCATCGCCCATTCGATCCGGCGGCACGGCTTGGCGGACGAGGTGGCGGTTTCCGACAACAACGAAGCCCACCGGCACCGGGCCTTGGAGTTGGTGCTGTGCAAGTCGGCGACCGACAATCCGGCGGAGGCCGTGAAGGATGCCGACCTGGTGATCCTCTGTACGCCAATTGGGGCTTACAAAGACATCGCCAAAGTCATGGCGCCGGGGTTGAAAAAAGGCGCCGTGGTCACCGATGTCGGTTCTTCCAAGGCCTCGGTGGTCAGGGACGTTGCGCCGTTTATCCCGGAAGGGGTTCACTTCATCCCAGGACATCCGATCGCCGGGATTGAAAAGTCGGGCCCCGACGCGGGGTTTGCCGAGCTGTTTGAAGGGCGCTGGTGCATTCTGACTCCGGGCCCCGAGGTTGATAAAGCCATGGTCGACCGCTTGAAGGCCTTCTGGGAATCCTTGGGCTCAAGCGTCGAAATCATGGACGTCGACCATCACGACATGGTGCTCGCCATCACCTCGCACCTGCCGCACCTGATCGCCTACACCATTGTCGGCACGGCCACCGATCTGGAAGACGATCTCCAGGCCGAAGTGGTGCGCTATTCGGCCAGTGGTTTTCGCGACTTCACCCGGATCGCCGGGTCCGACCCGACCATGTGGCGCGATGTTTTCCTCAATAACAAAGAGGCGGTCCTGGAAATGCTCGGCCGGTTCACCGAGGACTTGACCGCGCTGCAACGCGCCATTCGCCGCGGCCAGGGCGACACGCTCTACGAAGTCTTCACCCGCACCCGCGCACTGCGTGAGAAAGTCGTCGAAGCCAAGCAGGCTTAACCGTTATTCGCCAAGCAGATGCAAAACCACCTGCCGTGAATGGGCGGCGGTTCTGTGTTCGAAAAGGTAGAGGCCCTGCCAGGTGCCCAATGCCATCCGCCCGCCACTGACCGGCACATTGAGCGACACGTCGGTCAAAGCTCCTTTGATATGGGCGGGCATGTCGTCGGGGCCTTCCGTGGTGTGGCGCATCCAGGGTTGGTTTTCCGGCACCAAGCGTTTGAAAAACTCGGTCAAATCGCGTTGGACGTCGGGATCGGCGTTTTCCTGAATGGTCAGGCTGGCGCTGGTGTGGCGGATGAAAACGGTCAGCAAACCGGTCGCCATGCCGCTGTTGCGGACAAAATCATCGGCGAGGCGGGTGAACTCATAGAGGCCTTGACCATGGGTTTGGATTTTAAGCGTGTCTTGTGCCTGTTTCATGGCTGCGTTCGAGGTCCGTTTGGTCTATAGCTGCGCATTAGATAGGTTTGCATGGGAATACTTTGATGCTCAAGCTCTTCGCCGTTTTTTCAGCCGTCTTTCTTGCCGAACTGGGCGACAAAACGCAATTGGCCACGCTTCTGTTCGCTTCGGAAGGCGAGCATCATCCGGTCGCCGTGTTTTTTGCGGCAGCAGGGGCGCTGGTTCTTTCAACCGCATTAGCGGTTCTCGTCGGCACGTTGGCTTCGAAATACCTGGAAGCCATCCCCCTTAAACTGATTGCCGGGAGCGGCTTTATACTACTGGGATGCTGGACCGTGTTCGAGCACTTCAAGGGGAGCTGAAGGCAAAGGCGCTCATGCCGATGCTGCCATGCTCGATACCGCTATGCAGGGTTTCTGTTTTGGCGTTTTCACCGGCCGCGCCGAGAGCGGCGAATAACGGCATCAGGTGCTCTTCGCTCGGGTGGGCCCGTTCGCCGTTGGGTGCTTCGCGCCGATATGCGACCAGGGCTTCCCAATCGCCGGCTTCCAAGTTCTCCCGCAGCCAATCTTCGAATGCCTGGGCCCAAGGAGCAGCCGTGGCGCTTCCGTAGGTAAAGTCGCCGAGGTTATGGGTGGTGCTGCCGGAGCCCATGACTAAAACGCCTTGGTTGCGCAAGGGGACCAAAGCTTGCCCCAACGCCAAATGGTGGGCGGGATCGGAGCGCCGGACGGACAGCTGGACGACGGGAATATCCGCTTCCGGATACATCAGCTTCAAGGGCGACCAGGTGCCGTGATCGAGGCCGCGCTTCTCGTCGATCCGGCTGTCGAACCCGGCTTCACGCAAAAGCCGGTCGATTTCGTGAGCCAGAGAAGGATTCCCCGAAGCCGGATACTCCATTTCATAGAGTTCCTGCGGAAAGCCGTAAAAATCGTGGATGGTTTCGGGGTGCGCCGCCGCGCCGACCTTGGGTGCGCCGGTTACCCAGTGAGCGGTGATGCTGACAATCGCATTGGGCCGGTCGATTTTGTCCCCGAGACCGGTCAAAAACGTCCGGGCCGGACTGTCCGGGTCGATAATCGTCGTCGGTGCACCGTGGCTGACGAACAGAGTGGGGAGCGGGGCCATGGAAATCGTCCTATTGTTTCGCTCCAGTAAATATAGTTGCCCTGAGATGGATTATTGAGGGGCTGTATGAGAACAATCCTTTTCCAGCATTTCACCGATGCCTTTGCCCGCCAGTTTTTTGCGCGCTTCTTCGTATTTGGGGTCGTTCCAGAACATCAGGCAACCGTTGCAGCCCAGGCCGCAACAGCCTTCAAGTCCGAGCTTCGGGGCCTTGCCGAGGAACGACCGGCTTTTCAACGAGGCCTTCTTGGCCGCCCCTTCCGGGTCGTCTTTCCAGGCCTGCAGGTCTTGCCGCGCCATCATGCCGCGCTCCACGTCCTGCTCGCGGATGGCAGATTCCAAAAGCGCCTGTTTGTCGTCGGGCAGCGGCGTCTCTTTGCGTGCGACGGCAAGCGGCGGCAGCCGGTCCTTCAGCGTGTTGAGGTCTTCGGCATGAAAGACAGCCGCGTTGATGCGGATCGCCCGGTCCTGGCCTGCCGAGACGGCTTCTAGGGTTTGCCCGGTTTTGGCGTCGAGGAATTCATAGAGCCGCAAGCGGATGACCTCGGTTTCGCCGGGCGGCAGAAACTCGATCACGTCGCCCGCCTGACAGCGGTTGCGGATTTCCAAAATCAGATCGTCGCCCTGCCATTCGCGGACGATCCCGGCAAACACCCAGCCGCCGAGCGATTCGGAACGGTCGAAGGAATGGGCGAGGTCGGTCAAACGGCCGGTGTGGAACCCCATGGTATAGCCGCGCGATTGCAGGGTGTGGAGTTCCTTCAGGTAAGGCTCGGGGACCCAATTGTCCGGGTCGTCGTACCAGGCGTCGATGGCTTGGCGGTAGGCGCGCGCGGCGATGGCGACGTAGTACTCGCTTTTGTTCCGCCCTTCGATCTTGAGCGAATCGACGCCGATTTTCAGGTAGTCGTCCAACACCGGCATCAGGCAGAGGTCTTTTGAATTCATGATGTAGGAGCCGTGGCCGTCTTCCTCGATGGGATAGATTTCGCCCGGCCGGTATTCCTCTTCGAGGAAGAACTCGAAATCCTGCATGTTCCGGTCGGTGATCCCGATGGTTTTTTCAATGCCGTCCTTGGTGCGGACTTTCAGGTCGTATTTCCAGCGGCAGCTATGGGCGCAGTTGCCCTGGTTGGCGCCGCGCTCGGCCATGAAATTGGAGAGCAGGCAACGGCCTGAATAGGTCATGCACATGGCGCCGTGGACGAAGGCTTCGAGTTTGATGTCCGGAACCTTCTCGCGGATTTCGGCGAGTTCGGCATAACTGGCTTCGCGGGCCAGGACGCAAAGGTCGGCTCCTTGTTTTTGCCAATAGTCGACCGTCAACCAGGAAACGATATTGGCCTGGGTTGAGATATGGCGCTCCAATTCGGGCGTATTGTCTTTCAGGAACTGGAAAACTCCGGGGTCGGCGACGATCACCCCGTCGGGCTTGACCTCGCGAATGGTCTCCAAAAAGCGCGGTAGTTTTTCGATGTCCTTGTTGTGGGTGAACAGGTTGAGGGTCAGATAAACCTTTTTGCCTGCGTCATGGGCGAAGGAGACACCCTCGACCAGTTCTTCTAGCGTGAACCCCGACTGGGTGCGCAAAGACAAGTCCGGCGTGCCCGCATAAACGGCATCGGCACCGTATAAAATGGCGGTTTTAAGCCGGTTCAGATCGCCTGCCGGGAGCAGAAGTTCGCTGCGTTTGGTGCGTGACCTATGCGGCACACGGGTCTCCTTGCGCTGGAATGTGATCGTTGATTTGCTTTCCCATATCGCCAATCATCGATGGAAAGCAAAGAAAAAACAGCCATCGGGGAGGCAACCCATGACCGGACATCGGGCCGATGTGGTGATTATCGGCGGCGGGATCGCGGGGATTGTGACGGCGCTTGAGTGCTTGAGCGGCGGCAAGACCGTGGTTTTGGTCGACCGCGACAAGCAGGAGAATTTCGGCGGACTGGCCAAAGAGTCGTTCGGCGGCATGTTCTTCGTCGACAGCCCCGAACAGCGCAAAGGCGGCATTGCGGATAGCCCGGAGCGGGCCTGGGAGGACTGGCAGAACTTCGCCGAATTCACCGACGACGATATTTGGCCCCGCGCTTGGGCGCAGCGGATGGTCGAACGCTGCACCCCCGATGTGCGCGATTGGCTGACTGGATTAGGTCTGTCGTTTCTTCCCGTTGTCCAGTGGGTGGAGCGGGGAGAGGAAGCGCCCGGGAATTCGGTGCCGCGGTTTCACGTGACCTGGGGCACCGGCTACGGATTGATTCAAGCGTTGTTGAAGCAGCTGGAGGCCCATCCGGCCCGCCGAAGGCTTACCTGTTTGTTCGGCCACAAGGTCGAGCGGTTG
>Ga0070727_10000229_pt1 | contig 82064 bp, 61 predicted proteins | sample tdAd472_FD_66722 | JGI IMG/M metagenome (GOLD analysis project Ga0070727, IMG submission 66722) | Marine sediment microbial communities from the Atlantic coast under amendment with organic carbon and nitrate - tdAd47.2 | ecosystem: Environmental > Aquatic > Marine > Coastal > Sediment | place... | reverse complement strand
ATTAAGATTAAAATAATTAAAGTAGTAAAACTCATTTTTTATATATCAAGACTCAAAGAAAGGTAAAAAATAGGATCTTTTACAACACCGTTTTCTATTCCCCATCCCCAGTCTGTTCTTACAAAATATCCTAACAGTTTTGAGCGTAAGCCAAATCCATATCCTGCAACAATAGGTTCGTTTCGATTATATAAGGTAACGGTAATCGGGCCTCTTTCAATTACTTCTGTATTAATTAAATTATCTTCTGAGTATGGATCCCAGCCATTCCATGCAGAGCCGACATCAAAGAATCCAACCACTTGAAAATTATTTATAAACTCTGAACGAATAGGTTTAGCGGAAAAGTAATTAAATATTGGCCACCTTAATTCGCTATTAATAACTGCAAAGTTGCTCCCGTTTCTGATGTTTTGATTAAACCCTCTCATATTGGCAGCTAATGACTGAAAGCGATAATTCTGAGAAAAATCAATGTTTGTTTTGTCATTAAACCTTGGTTGTCTTCCTAAGATTAACCACTCATCAACGCTACCTAGATAATAAGCTATTTTTTCCTTACCAAAAGAGGCTGAGCCGGCAACTCTGTTTACCCATATTAACTCTCTATGAATTTTTTGATAATGCCTGAAATCAGCTCCTAAAACTCCTATCAAAGATTTGTTACCGTTTAATTCTTGGTACGCTTCTCCAAAAATTGAAAACTTGGTTCCATAAGGAATATTAAGGGCAATTTGTCTTGTATTGTCATATACAAAAGCACCTTTAATAGTTGTCCAGTATTCATTAAAATTAGGCGTTTCAAGTGTTACATTATCGGTAGATTTTATAATTATCTGGTCGTATCTTCCGCTTATGGTTCCTCTTAATGAAGTAACTTCAGAAAATGGCCACTTAAGCGAATAATTAATGGTGTTACTATTTATTTTATAAGCAAAGAAATCAGTCACCACTCTGTTTTCTGTTCTTAGTCCATTCCACTCTTTATCTAATCTATTAGTAAGGTTTTGATAACCAATCATAAATTCTTTGTTATGAATTCCGGAATATCTAAATCCACCATAGATAGAAATGTCTTCAAATAAATCTTTAATACCAAACTTCAAAACAGCTCCTAATCCCGGAGAAATATATGGACCACCATTAAATACTTGGTATTGCCCGTTCATAAATTGGGAGTTGAGTTGAGTTATGCTTTGGTCTGTAGCAAAAGCTTTAAAGTAATAACGTTGTGCCGGAAGTTTAAATTCAGGTTGAGTTGTATCGGCAGGGTTTTTCTTTTTGCTGTCTCCTATTACAATTACTTTTTTATTGTTTTTTTGCTGGTTATACTCTCCGTTAAATGAGTAATTATCAATATCTACATAATCATCCGTTTTGCTTGTTTCTAACGCCTCATAGTCTTTTAGCTCAATTACTTTTAGTGTATTTAGATTGGTTTGTTGGCCTTTTTCATTAGTGATGTTGTTCTCTTGGAATGATGAAGCTTTTTGATTAATCGACTTAAACTTACTTAAATCTGCCACATACATATTGTATTTTCCATCATTAAAAAGTATTTCTGAAAACTTCTCACTTTTATTGTTGATGTCGTATTCTAAAATGTTTCTTTTGTAATTGGTGGCGGGCTCATGTATGAAAAAATATCTGTAATGAATAGCAGTATCTATACTTGCAATCGCACTATCATATTCAGCAATAAAACGATTTAGTACGTTGTTACTTTCCGTTATATAGGTAATGTCTTTCCCTAGTTGGTCCGGTTTAACTTCACTTTCGTTAGGGGTATTGGTAACTCTAGTTAACACCTCACTTTTTGATTCTAAATCATAAATAAAGATGTCTTTATGATTGTTGGGCAATTGATTTAGATTGAATTTTTTAATCGTCTCCAAAGTGTCTGAATCTCTATTAGAGCTAAACACAATTCTTGAAGAATTATCAATAAACTTTGGATGTAAATCATCATAGATGTCGTCCGTAATTTTCTTTTGCGTATTAGCTCCCGGAGTGTAAACATAAATATCAGAAAGACCAGTGTTGGTAGCAGAAAAAACAATTTTTTTCCCATCTTGTGAGTAGGAGAAGTCTAGCACTTTTTCAAGATTGAATAACTCTTGCGTTTCAATTTTTTTGTCGGCAATATTGTAATAATGTATCCAAAGCCTTCCTTTTCTTTCGGTAATAAAAGTCAGTAATTCACCGCTTGGATGCCAAGCTAATTGTGGGAAAGTATAATCTACAAGCCTGTCTAACTTAGGTTCTTTTTTATAAATTCTTTTCTTTTTTTGTTTTTCTAAATCATAAATAAACACTTTGTATTTACCCATGTGGTTTGAAGTGTAGGCAGCATATTTTCCATTTGGCCCTGCTTTAAGCATGCTATAAACCCTTCCTTTTCTTGATTTTATTTTTAACGGTTCAATGTATGGGTTATAGGCCGCTTTGTCTTCCAGTTCAAACATTTGTTTGTAGTATGCAACCCAATCATTATTTAAGCTTTTAACGGAAAGTCCCAATACAAACAAAAATCCGTTTTCAACGTTACGGCTAATTTTAGCCATGTATAAAATGTTTGGAATGACACTTTTTCCATGCACTTGTGCAATATAGTGCCACATTGCATGACCCGCTATTACTCCTTCCTCCCCATTAAGCCTATTGAATTTTTTATACCTGTCGCTTATAACACCGTCTTTAATTCTGTTGGCAATTTCAGGTGTCCACCCTTTAGATACATAAGAAATTAAACCGTTTAAATACCAATCGGGTAAACTCATTAATGCAGAGTTTTTTAATACCTCTTTCCAGTCTCCGCCAAACATCATTTGGTTTAATAAAATTTCTGCTATTCCGGCTCTAATTTGTTGCTCTAACTTGGCGTAGTCTCCTTCGTAATAAATAAAAACTTTAGAGCCGACTATTTTTAAAACGCCACCAATGTTTTGTAAGTTTTGGTCTGATAAGCCAACATTACTTTGTTTAAAGTCAGACTGATTGTTGTAAATGACAAACTGAATACTTTCGCTTAATTTAAAGTCGAAAAAGGACTCAAGTTCTTTTATATTTTCATCGGCAAACTTTGAAGTATAAACAGCTATTTCTCTGCCACCGGTATAAAAGTAAGTTTCGTATTTTTCAAATCGGAAATATTGCCATTCAAAGTCATCGTACTGAACTCTGTTTTTTCCAAAATCTATTTGAGTACCATTGTAAAACTGCCCGTAGGTAGAAATTACGCCTAATGAGAATAATATGGTAACTAAATGCTTCAATTTTAACACCTCCCAAGCCCTCCTCAAGGAGGGAAAATATAAATGTATAAACCGTAAAAGTAACTATTTTATTACTATTGTAGAAGAATTTTTTGAATGTATTTGGTATGGAAATAAAGAAGTTTGTATTTAGTCCTTTTATGGAAAACACTTATATCATTAGTAATGAAAAAAAGGAGTGTTTGATTATTGACCCGGGTTGTTACGATGCTAATGAGCAACAAACACTTGAAAATTATATTGCTAAAAATGAGCTTATCCCAACACTTCTTTTAAACACGCATTGTCATTTAGACCATGTTTTTGGAAATGCATTTGTAATGGAGAAATATCATATTCCTTTTGCCATGCATCGCCTTGATTTACCCACTTTAGCTATGGGAGAGCGTTCTGCCATGATGTACGGTTTAAACTTAACGCCTTCACCTGAACCCACTCAATTTTTAGAAGAAAGAGATATAGTAGAGTTAGGAGAAATTAAACTGGAAGTAATTTTTGTTCCCGGTCACGCTCCCGGCCACATAGTTTTTTACAATAAAGAAGAAGGATATGTAGTTAACGGAGATGTGTTGTTTCGGGAAAGTATAGGCAGAACTGATTTACCTGGCGGTGACCATGCTACATTATTGAAAAATATCAAAGAAAAAATGTACCAGTTACCCAATGAAACAATTGTTTATTGTGGGCACGGAGAAGAAACCACTATTGGTCATGAAAAGAAATATAATCCTTTTGTGAGGGGTTAATAACCATCCGGCTTATATCCTGCAGGGTTTCTTACCGGTGGGCAATCGTTTTTACCTTTTTGGCTGATAAACATAAATCTCACACTCAATAAAAGTGGTCTTGCTCTGGTGTTAAAATAACTTAAGGTAGAACTTCCGTTTTGGAAAGGAACAATATTTAAAATTGGTGTTTCAAGGCTAGGGACTATCCACAATCGGTCATTCCATTTTATGCCATATCCCATTTTATAGTGTAACTGAAAAGTAAATCCGGGAACTTGTTGAGATGCATTTGGTAAAGCAGGAGTGGGGCTTTGTGAAGAAATGATTGGGTAATCGGCATTTAAGCCAAACGTATTTACCCAAAAGCCACTTTCATTGTAAAAATCATATTTGTGGCTAAAGTTTAAGTTTCCCGAAATAAAATGGTCGCTATATTTTCCTTGTGTTTCAACATCATAAATGTTTTGTTCTGCAACGGATAATGTTTGATTAAATGTTTCTTTTCCTCTTAACCATTTGTAACTTAAACCTGCATCCCAAAAATCAAAAATTAATCTTCTTTTGGTAAAAAATCTAAAGTATCCTGCTTCTAAATAAAGCCCGATTTTTCCACCGGGTTTAGCTGTGTAAGATAAAACGGTGTCTGCAATTTCTAATTTATCTTGTTCTTTTAAATACGGAAACATATATGAAATGCCCGGCCCAACATACCAACCTTTTACTCTATTGGCTTTGTCTCTTGTGTATATTCCGTTTCCTCCTTTTAACTCTTGAGAGTAGAGCGGAGCAGAAAGGGCAATTATTAATATGGCAACTAAAGTTTTTTTCACTACACCAAACTTAAGATTTTTTGTTCAACTTCATCCGAATCCCAAATGGTTTCTATATTAGGTAACGTCATTATCTCATTCATTATTTTCTCTTGTTTTTTTCCGTTGGCAAGTGCTAGTGAATAAGGAATATCAGTAAATGTAACTTGGCTATACAGCGGAATCCATTTTTCAGGGTATTTGGTGTAGAATTTTTTCTCTATTTTTTTTCGTAACAAAAACATTGGGTCTGCCACCAAGTCTCTCATTTCAATGAAATTTTGAATAGCTAAATCTGCAATGGCATCTCCATCCGGTTTTCTGGATTTTGCAAATTCAGGAATGATTTTACTCCAATCATGATTCAATTCTCCAATCATTTTATCTAAGAGAAAAACATCTTCAAAACCCGAATTCATTCCTTGACCATAAAACGGAACAATGGCATGTGCCGCATCACCAATTACTAAAACTTTATCTTCATAATTCCAGGGAGAGCATTTAACAGTTACAAGAGAAGAGGTAGGATTTTCAAAATAATCATCTGTCAGGTTAGTCATAATTGGAACAGCATCGGGAAATGTTTCCTTGAAAAATGCCAATACATCTTCTTTTGTTTTAATGGAATTAAAAGAAGTTTTTCCTTCAAAAGGAAAGAAAAGCGTTACTGTAAAACTACCGTCTAAATTTGCTAATGCGATGAGCATAAAGTTTCCTCTAGGCCATATATGCAAAGCGTTTTTGTCAATTTTATGAGAGCCGTCTTCATTTGCCGGAATTACTAGTTCTTTATATCCATGCTCTAAATAAAACTGTGAGTAATTAAATCTATCTGTTTTTTGTAATCGACTTCTAACTGCTGAAAAAGCTCCATCAGTCCCAAAAATTCTACTAGCATTAACTTTTGATTTTTCTTTTGTTTTCTGATAGGTAAAACGCGCAATGTTTTCTTGTAAATTGATATCTGTACACTTCATGTCAAAGAAAAACTTTACTCCAAAATTTTTCTCTGCAAAATTGATTAGCCTTAAGTTTAGGTCGCCTCTTGAAACTGAATAAATAGCTTGATTATCTACTCCGTATGGTTGGTAAGATAAATTGCCTTCCAAATCATGCATTTTTCTTCCGTACATGGGTATGGAGATACTCTTAATTTCATCTTCAATACCTATTAATTTTAATGCTTTCCAGCCTCTGTCGGATAAAGCTAGGTTGATTGATTTTCCTGCAATTAATTCAGCTTTTCTGATGTCTGGTCTTCTTTCATACACTTCTACTTCAAAGCCTCTTTTTGCAAGAATAGAAGCTAATAATGAGCCAACCAGCCCAGCTCCAACAATTACAATTTTTTCTTTTTCCATACTAATTTTCTAATGCTTGTTTTAATATCTGTCCGAATTGATATACATCTTCAAAACTATTATACAATGGAGCCGGAGCAATTCTAATTACATTTGGCTCTCTCCAATCTGCTACCACGCCTTTTTTGGTAATAAAGTCATACAACTCTTTCCCTGTTCCATGTGTTAAAATAGAAAGCTGAGCACCTCTCCAGTCCTTGGGTGTGATGATTTCAAACGAACAGTTTTCATGATGTTTGGTAACATCATCAATAATAAATTCTAAGTAAGAAGTTAGGAGTTTAGATTTTTGAATTAAGGTTTGAATACCTGCTTTTTCAAAAATATCTAATGAAGCTTTATGAGCTGCCATTGCCAATACAGGCGCATTGCTTAGTTGCCAACCATCAGCACCCTCTGCAGGAATAAAATCAGGCAACATTTGAAATCTTGTTTTTGCCGGATATCCCCACCAACCTGCTAATCTTGGTAATTCAGGATTGTTTGCCCATTTTTCGTTAACGTAAATACCGCCAACACTTCCCGGCCCTGAGTTTAAATATTTGTAGCTACACCATGCGGCAAAATCTACTTTCCATTCGTTTAATTTTAACTCCACATTTCCAATAGCATGTGCCAAATCAAAACCAACTATAGCGCCTGCTTTATGTCCTTCTTCTGTGATTGACTTCATATCAAAAACCTGACCTGTATAGTAATTTACGCCTCCAATCATTATAACAGCTAACGAATCAGAATGTTCTTGAATTGTTTGAATAACATCTTCATGTCTAATGGTATGCTCTCCTTCTCTTGGAGAAATTTCAATAATGGCATCTTTTGGATTAAAACCATGTAACTTAGCATGACTCTGTAATATGTAGTGGTCAGAAGGAAAAGCTTTTGCTTCGCATATAATTTTATACCTTTCCTTAGTGGGTCGATACATCGAAATCAACAAAAAATGAAGATTGGCAGATAAGCCGTTCATCGCATTTACCTCTAAAGTTTTTGCTCCAACCAAGTTAGCTAACGGTTGTTTAAACATTTCATGGTATGAAAACCAGGGATGTGTAGAGTTAAAATGTCCTTCAACTCCATATTTACCCCAATCTTCAAGTTCAAGCATTACGGCATTTTTTGCTGATTTTGGCATTAGGCCAAGAGAATTGCCTGTAAAATAAATACAATTTTTTCCTTCATGTTGTGGAAAAACAAATTCGCTTCTATAGTTGTTTAAAGGGTCTGCTTGGTCTTGCTTGGTGGCAAATTCTGGTGAATTTTCAAAGGATTGCATGATAAAAAATAAAAGTTTGCCGAAAGTAACAAAAAAGCAATTAAATATTAGAATTGAGATTTATCATGAATTTATAAAACATTAAAGAATTAGGCTTTTTGCAGTCATTAATTGTAGTTATATTTGCCCCCTAAAATTTTATAGAATGAGTTTAAGCGATTTTGCTTCACGCCACATTGGACCAAGAGAAGAAGAAGTGGCAGAGATGTTGAAAACAGTTGGTGTTAGCTCGGTAGACGAGTTGATTAATCAAACAATTCCTCCTAGAATCAGACTTAAGAAGTCATTGGAGTTGCCGGCTCCTATGGATGAACAAGAGTATTTAAAACACATTTGGGATGTTGCTCAAAAAAACAAAGTTTTTAAATCATACCTTGGATTGGGCTATTATGGTACAATAACTCCATCGGTTATTTTAAGAAATATTTTTGAGAATCCGGGTTGGTACACGGCTTATACTCCTTATCAAGCTGAAATTGCTCAGGGTAGGCTAGAGGCATTGTTAAATTTTCAGACAATGGTTACAGATTTGACAGGAATGGAATTGGCAAATGCTTCCTTGCTTGATGAAGGAACGGCAGCAGCTGAGGCAATGCTAATGTTTTTTGGAGATAGGACAAAAGATCAAAAAAACAATGGAGCTAATCAGTTTTTAGTTTCAGAAGATTGTTTTCCTCAAACCATTTCAATTCTGAAAACAAGAGCTGAGGCATTAGGAATAGAACTGATTATCCAAAAGCATACATCATTTGAGTTAACGGATAAAGTATTTGGATGTGTGTTACAATATCCTGCTCAATATGGCGATGTTTATGATTATTCAGGTTTAGTGAAAGAATGTAATGGAAAAGGAATTAAAGTTGTAGTTGCTGCCGATATTATGAGCTTAGCAGTTTTAACTCCTCCCGGAGAATGGGGAGCAGATGCTGTAGTAGGAACGACTCAACGATTTGGAATTCCAATGGGTTTTGGAGGACCTCATGCTGCTTATTTTGCTACCAAAGAAGAATATAAAAGAAGCATTCCGGGTAGAATAATTGGGGTTACTCAAAGCAGAACGGGCGAACAGTCATTAAGAATGGCTTTACAAACAAGAGAACAACACATCAAAAGAGATAAAGCAACTTCAAATATCTGTACAGCTCAGGTTTTATTGGCTGTAATGGCAGGAATGTATGCGGTATATCATGGCCCGGATGGAATTAAGAAAATTGCAACAAAAATTCACCAAAAAACTATTGCTCTTAAAAAAGGACTAGTTGGTTTAGGTTACAATGTTACTACCGAAAACTTTTTTGACACAATAAAAGTTGAATTGTCTGAAGAGCAAATAGAAAGAGTTCAGGATTTGGCACAAGCTGCCGAAATTAACCTAAGATATTTAGATAATGCAATATGTGTTAGCTTTGATGAAACGGTAGGACTAAAGGACGTTAATTTATTGTTGGCTCTTTTTGCTTCAGCACAGTCTAAATCACTTGCTCAGTTAGAAGAAATTAGAGATGATAGCGTATTGCCAAAATCTTTAATTAGAAATTCATCTTACCTAACTCACCCTATTTTTAATACCTATCGTTCAGAGACGGAAATGATGAGGTATATAAAAAAGCTTGAAAACAAAGATATTTCTTTAGTACATTCCATGATTGCCTTGGGTTCATGTACAATGAAACTAAATGCTGCTTCAGAGTTAATGCCACTTAGCTGGCCGGAATTTGGCGCTATTCACCCTTATGCTCCTTCTTCCCAAACAAAAGGGTATTTAGAGATGATTAAAAATCTTGAGAAATACCTTTGTGAAATAACAGGTTTTGCAGGAATGTCATTGCAGCCAAACTCAGGTGCTCAAGGTGAATATGCCGGGCTTATGGTAATCAGGGCATATCATCATGACCATGGAAATAAAAACAGAACAAAAATTTTAATTCCTTCTTCTGCTCATGGTACAAACCCTGCAAGTGCCGTTATGGCGGGAATGGAAGTGGTGGTTGTTAAATGTGATGACAATGGGAATATAGATGTCCTTGACTTAAAACAAAAAGCAGAACTACATTCAAGCAACCTAGCAGGATTAATGGTTACTTATCCTTCAACACATGGTGTGTTTGAAGAGTCTATCATGGAGGTGACCGATATTATTCATCAAAATGGCGGATTAGTATATATGGATGGAGCAAATATGAACGCTCAAGTTGGATTAACAAATCCTGCAAATATTGGTGCTGATGTATGTCACTTAAACCTTCATAAAACTTTTGCTATACCTCATGGTGGTGGTGGACCTGGAATGGGGCCGATTGGTGTTACTGAAGCCCTGATGCCTTACTTACCTGGAAACCCATTAGTACAAGTTGGAGGAGAAAAAGCTATTGATGCAGTTTCTGCAGCTCCTTGGGGTAGCTCATTAATTCTTTTAATTTCATACGGATATATAAAAATGCTAGGAGAAGGAGGCTTAACAAAGTCTACACAGATGGCTATTTTAAATGCAAATTATCTAAAAGCTTTATTGAATACAAGATATGATACTTTATATTCAAATGAAAACAATAGAGTTGCTCATGAAATGATATTAGAATGTAGAAACTTTAAGCAAGAGTCAGGTGTTGAGGTAGTTGATATAGCAAAAAGGCTTATGGATTATGGTTTTCATGCTCCAACAGTATCTTTTCCTGTTGCAGGCACATTAATGATAGAGCCAACGGAAAGTGAAAGTAAAGCTGAGCTTGATAGGTTTGCAGAAGCATTATTGAGCATTAGAGCTGAGATTCAGTCGATAGTTGACGGAAATTTAGATAAAGAAGACAACCCTCTTAAAAAGGCACCACACACTGTAGTAGAAGTAGTTTCAAATAACTGGGAGCACAAATATGATAGAGAAACTGCGGCATTTCCTTTACCATGGGTTAAAGATGCTAAGATTTGGCCTGGAAGCTCTAGGGTTGACGATGCTTATGGCGATAGAAATTTAATATGCACATGCCCAGCAATTGAGGAATATGAATCAATAGCTTAAGATTAAAACAAAAAAAATATTTATTTAAAAAATAAATTCTTAAATTTGGGGTCTTGTTAAACTTAAAAATAAATAATATGAAAAAAATCTACTCGTTAGCAATTGCTGCTTCTGTTGCAGTTGGTTTGAATGCTCAAACTTTTACGCAAGGTGAGGAAGCTGTGGTTCTAGAAACTTATAATGTTTCTAAAAAATTAAATGGAGCTAAAACTCCTACAGATACTTCAGGTTGGTCAAGCACTAACTTTTTACCAAATTTTGCTTCAAGTTCTAACCAAGCTATTAACTGGGGTTATACTGGTGGAGGAAAACTTTTTGGTGTGAATATTTCTGCTGGACAATTCACTAAAATATCTCAAGGTTATACTAACTTTAACGCTACACCTGTTTGTATTGAAGAAGTATTAATGTGGGTTGCAGATAAAAAGCCATCTGGTGCTGGTACTTCTGTTCAAACTGTAAATGTTTATAACATGGCTGCTAACCAAGCACACAGCTATAATGGTTCAGCTTTTGTTAAAGATAAAATGGGGCCTTCAGGTTCTGCTTTAGCTACACAAACAATTACTTACAATCAATTAGACACAGCTAATTTGTTTACGATTGTTTCTTTCCCAACTTCGGCAAAAACTTCAGGTGATTTTGCTTTAGAATTAGACTTTACACAAGCTTATAACGCTGGTGATACTTTTGGTTTAATTGGTGATTCACAAGGTGACGCAGCTGGTTTAGATTATGCTTTCCATTATATCAGTGCAAATGTTGCTAATGGTCCAGGATGGTATTGTACAAGTCATGTTTTTACTGCTAGTAGCCAACCGCTCGACAATAATATTGCAATGTGGGCTGTATTAGAGTACAACTGTGTTAGTTCTATCGGAGAGGAGTTTGATTATGTTAACGGAATGCAGTTAGCTCAAAACTATCCAAACCCTGCTAATGGTATTACTACTATCGAGTATGCTTTACAAAATGCATCTGAAAATGTTAAATTAGAAATATTTGATTTAACTGGTAAAACAATTGAGAAATTTGAATATGCTTCTCAAGCTGCTGGTTCTTACAAAGTAAATGTTGATACTTACAACATGCCTGTTGGAACTTACTATTTCAGATTATCTGCAAACGGTAAAAACATTACTAAAAAATTAATGACTGTTAAATAGTCTTTAGTTTATAGAGATACAAAAAAAGGGATTCATTTGAATCCCTTTTTTAATATGTATAAAATTGGTAAATTAATTTAATGTATCTCTTAATTGCTTAGCTAAATGGTTAAAGAAGTTAGATAAAGGCTTTTCAATCATCATTTTCATAAAAGGGTTTACATCCCCATCAAATTTTAAAAAACCCTCTGTAGAGCTTTCTGTAATTGATTTTAAATGAACATCTAATTTAAATTCAAAAGGATTTTTTCCATTTGAAATAATATTAATTAATGTATTTGGAGTTGAATTAATCTTCTTCATTCCAATTTGAGCCATTCCCTGAATAGTAAAACTACAAGTATTTTCGTCAGATTTCCAGTCGCTTATTTTGTCTTTAGGCATTAAGCTTTCCAGATTATTTAAATCAGATAAAAAGCTAAATACTTCAACTATCGGCTTTTCTACTATTACTTTTTCAGACTCAATTATCATGCTTATAAAATTATTTCTTCCATTCAGCAGGATTAATTCTCCAAGCCGATAAAGATTCTATTTCTGATTTTTGGATATATTTTTCTTTCAACGCTTTTTCAATTAAATGGTCATAATCGGAAAGACTGATTAGTTTACATTTTGCCTTTGAAAAATTTTCTTTAGCCAACTCAAAACCATAATCAAAAATGGAAACCATTCCTAAAACAGTCACTTTTTTCTCTTTTAATGCTTCAACTGCTCTTAAGCTACTTTGCCCGGTTGAAACTAAATCTTCTACAACAACCACTTTTTGACCTTCAGTAATTTCACCTTCAATCATATTTTGCATACCGTGCTCTTTTGCCGAACTTCTAACATAAGCAAAGGGTAGGCCTAATTCTTGAGCTATTAACACACCATGAGCAATCCCTCCGGTAGCAACACCTACAATAATGTTAACATTTTCAAATTCTTCTCGTACAATGCCTGTGAGGTTTTGTCTAATGAAGTTTCTTACGGCAGGGTACGATAAAGTTTTTCTATTATCACAGTATATAGGAGACTTCCAACCAGAGGCCCAAACAAATGGGTTATTAGGTTGTAGTTTTATTGCTTTAATTTGCAAAAGATGAGAAGCTAGTTGATGAGCAGTTTCTTTATTACGAATCATTACGCAAATATATTATTTAAGTGAGAATAAAATGAAAATATATTACGAAGAAAAAACGATAGTACTTAATAATTTTAACTTTTCTGATGCAATAAAGATTGAGGATGACTTTCTTCAAATCAGATGTAATAGTATGGATGAGTTAAAACAAACATTAGATGACTTTTTTTCAGGACAATTAACTTCTGTTTTGTATTTAGATGTAGATAAAAATTTATTTAAAAGCTATTTTAAGCTGATTAAAGCTGCAGGAGGTGTTGTCAAAAAGCAGAATGATACCTTGTTTATTTTTAGAAAAGAAAAGTGGGATTTGCCAAAAGGAAAAGTTGATGCCGGAGAAACTATGGAGCAAGCTGCATTAAGGGAAGTTGAAGAGGAGTGTGGTATAACTGACTTAAAGCTTGTTTCAGATGGTTGTATCACTTATCATATTTATTTTCAAAACGGCATTCCGATTTTAAAAGAAACTTATTGGTATAATATGAGTTCTAAGCAAGAGGATAACTTAACGCCTCAAATAGAAGAAGATATAACAAAAATAAAGTGGGTTAAAAGTGAAAGTTTAGAAGATATTTTAGAAAACACATATCCGTTAATTAAAGATGTTATTTCTGCCCAATCTTAAATTTTTTCTTTGGATATAAAACACTCATTATGTTATATATTTGTCTTTCTACATCACCGGATGGTCTTTCAGCTGGTGAATACATTATCTTTCCATTTGGATCCAGAAAAACATAGGTAGGCATTATTTTAGCCTGATAACTTTCAAGGACTTCATAATTTTCGCCTAGATGTAAGAAGTCCCAATCATAATTATACTTTCTTTGAACTTCAATCATATTTTTCATATCAGCATCACAGTTGATACTCACAAAAGCAATATCTTCACCATAATTCTTATGTAGCTTTTGCATTAACTTCAATTCTTTTAAGCTTGGTATACTCCAGCTAGCCCAAAAATTGAGGTAAACATATTTTCCTGAATAAGCTTCTAAACTTTTTTTATCACCATTTTTGTCAATTAGTGTAAAGTTAGGTGCAGCTGAATTTTCAGCAACATTGGTATACTTTGAAATAATGTTATATGCTATTATTCTATGGTAGTTAATAGAGGTGTTTTCAAATATTTTATTGGTAATATTTAATAGATTTTGCTTGTCAAAATAAGCATCAGGAATAACTTCGTTTAAGCTAAAAAGCAAATATAATTCAAGTAAACTATCTCTTTTAAATTTTTGATTTCCTTCTTTTATAAGGGTTTTTATTTTGGGTACGTCCAAAGAAGTATTTATTGTTTTTCTGAGTTCTGTCGATTTTTTTTGAAGGCAAAGTTCTTTAAATGAATGATGAAAGTATTGATTAAAGAAATTCATGTACTCATAGTTGTTATAAAAAATTTTACTGTTAGCTAAAAACTCATCGTATAAGTCTTTTTTCCCGGCATTGGCTGCATCTTTAAGGTTAGCCAAGCTGTATGTCAAAAATGTTTTAAAGAACTCATTTTGTAAAAATGGTTTATACTTTTCTAGCATTTCCTTTTCAAAGTCTTTAATATGACTTTTGATTTGTTGCTTTAAAAAGTAAACGCTTTTTTCCTCAATAAAAGTTAGGTAATCAATATTAAACGCAATCATTAATTCATTTAAGTCTGTTGGTTGAGCATACTTAAATTTTACATCGAGTTCTTTATTGTAAACTTTTGATGAGTTATTGTCTTCACTATAGCTTAAGTCTAATTGATATACCTTTCCCGGTTCTGAGTAAAAACTAGTCGTTTTATCCTCTATTTTAAGTTTTATTAATAAAATATCATCTGTATCAAATTCAATTTCAAATATTTCGTTTTGTGAAACAGGCTTAGATATTAGCTTTTTTTCTCTAAAAGTTACAAAATCTGTATAGTGGTAAACTCCAATAGTTTTATTGGCAAAGTTTTTGGCTTGTCCTTTTAAAACCACTTTTCCGGCATATAGATGACAAGAAAAAAACGCAAGTAATACAAGAAAGATATTTTTCATGTATATAAAAACTGTTAAAACTTAGGTAAAATTGTATTGGGAGGTAAAAATTGTTTTACATCACCATTATTTTTAATTATTTCTCGAACGATAGAAGAGTTAATGGCAATATACTTTGGCTCGCAAAGCATAAATACTGTTTGAACACTATCATTCATGGCGCTATTCATGTGAGCTATATCTTGCTCATATTTAAAGTCATGAAAATTTCTAAGGCCTCTTAAAATGAAGTGTGCATTAAGTTTTTTACATAAATCTATTGTCAGGCCTTCATAGCTGAGACACTCAATTTTTGGGTGATTAAAAGCTTCTTTAATCATTTTTAGGCGTTGACTTTCAGAGAAAAGATATTTTTTTTGACTATTAGAGCCAAGCGCTACATAAACTTTGTCAAATAAATCAAGTGAATTCATTACTATTGAATGATGACCAATGGTAACTGGGTCAAAAGAACCCGGGAATATGGCTATTTTTTCACTCATTTGGTTTGTTTAAAAAGAAACTAAAATTTACGTTTCCATACTTTCTGTGTGAGTCAAAGTTAGCAATTTGGCTCAAATCAGTATCTTTTCCATGCTCAACAATCAAAAGTCCGTTTGTGTTTAGTAAATGATTATCAAAAATAAGCTTAGGAATGGGGTCTATATTTTTAAGCGCGTAAGGTGGGTCAGCAAAAATAATATCAAATTTTGTTTTTGCTTTTTTTATGAAGTTGAGTGAGTCATCTCTTATAACTTTGTGGTTAGAGAGATTAAGTTTCTTTGAGACATCAATCACAAACTTCACACAATTTTGATTAATATCAACTGAAATCACTTCTCTAGCTTCTCTGGATAAAAACTCAAAACTTATGTTTCCGGTGCCACAAAAAAGGTCGAGAACGGTTGAGTTTTCTATTTCAAACTGATGCTGAAGAACGTTAAATAGCCCTTCTTTTGCATAATCTGTAGTTGGACGAGTAGGTAAATTTTTTGGTGCTGAAATGACTCTACCTTTAAATTTTCCGGAGATTATGCGCATAAATGGTGAGTCAATAATAAATATTCGCTATGAATGATTTCTTGAGGAATAACTTTAGAAAAGTTAAGTTTCAACGGGTTAGGATTATTTCCGATTTTTATCACAAATGGGTCGATAATGGCTACTAGTTTTTTTGCGTTTTGCCCGTTTTTATAAATATTTATTTCACATTCATTTGCATTAAGCCCCAGTTTTTCAAGCGAAAAGAAAAAGTGATAGGCTATATCTTCTTCATTTTTATACTCAAAACTATTGCTTAACAAAAGTTCATTTTCTTTTGAGAAAATTACTAAAGTAAAGAACTCTTTATCCAATGAGATAAAGATGCTAGTTGAGTTTTGAAGCTTTGAAGTTAGATGACAAAAATTAAGAAAAAAGCTATTTTGATGCATTGTAGTGACATTGTTTAGAGAAATTGTATTAAGCAATGCAAATCTATTTTCATATACGTTAAAAGCATTTATTGTGGGAATATAGTCGTTACTTATAGTTGATGTTTCTTTTCTTGAATTATTAAAATCTAAATAGGTATTTTGATTTTCATGACTAAAAAACTGTTTAGGTACAAGTGTATGCTTTGAACTGCTGAGCGAAAGGTAAGTCTGTAAGAATTTTGACTGATAAACCTTTTCGGAGTTAATAATTGATTTAAAATCAGCAGGGTTAAAATTATTATACTCTTGATAAAATATTACTCTGTTATTCTTTTTTTCAATAATAGATGCTTTAAGAGAATGGTTAGTTAAGGCAAACACCAAAAAAGAATGCTGCATGTTGTTTTCATGCAGCGAAGAATCTTTATATGAAATTGCCAAGTCAGGCAAATGAATGAAATTTAATATTATTCCCAGTTACCACTGGTGGTCGGTTCAGTCATTGAACCTACTCTAAGGCCTTCTTCTAAGTTTATGTTGTAGTTTTTAGTTTCAAGTCCATTGTAGATGAATTTAAATTTGGCGTTTGCCTCAAATACAGGAACTTGTACAGTATTTCTTTCAACTTGTCCGGCATTTAATTCAAATTTTTCATTATCGCTAAAAGGAATAAACTGTATTTCTTTAATGTCAATTCCATTTGGAAACACTTTTTGCATTGCCGGCACTCTAGACGTATCTCTCACAAATCCAGGTATATTAAGTGCAATTGCTTCTGCTTCTGTGGCAATTGTGTCAGGCAATGTTCCTTCTGCCCTAATAACAGTAACAGAATCAGTTTCGTAAAACTTAATTAACTCATCAAAATTCGCAGCGTATCTACCTTTTTCATCTTTAAAGCCTATTTCTGCAGCTCTGATAAGCTTAAGTCTTTCTACTACAACTGCCTGTCTTCTTTTTACCTCTTTTTCAAAATTTATTTTCTCATCAATAACCATGTAATTCATAACAGCTACACCAACAGCCACAACTAGAGTAAATACGAATAGAATTTTTTGAAGAAGCATAGAAATAACCTCTAAACTATAAAGAAGGCTTATTACACCTGCTATAATTAATGTTGCACTTCCAATATAGACACCTGTATCTTGTCCTGTTGATGCGGCAGCAATCAATATTCCTATACCTATTACCAATAATATAGTGGGGAAAATAAACTTACTTAGTGTCTCTTTATTCATGTCAGTACAATTTAATTAGGGTGTGAATTTAATAGTTAATCATGAATTTTCACAAAAAAATGTACTATAGGTATCAACAAAGGCTTAAGTGGGTGGTTTTTTTTAAGAAAAGGCTATATTTGGTAAAACATCATTAAAGTAAGCTTTTGGGGAAGACCATATCAAATAACTTGTTTGAATTAGTACATTCTTTATCCAGTTCTGAAAAGAGGTATTTTAAGTATTTTGTCTCAAAACATATTGGAAAAGAAAATCAACTTTCGTTGAAGTTGTTTGACTTAATTGCTAAAAACCCTCAAAAATCCGGCCCGGAACTTGAAAAAAAAATAAAGTTTACAAAACATCCCTCTCGATTAAAAAACTATTTATATCAAATAATACTAGATGCTTTAGAGAATTACAGGGCTTCCAATTCTTTTAATATAATGATTAGAAAAAATATTAATAGAGTTGAACTTCTTTATGAAAAAGCACTATACAAACAATGTGTACAAGAAGCCGCCAAGTGTTTAAAACAAGCAGAAGAAATAGATAGTCAACAATTTAAGATAGAAATTATTAACTGGTACATTAATGCCCTTAAGATTTTTGAAGATAAAAAGAGCAAAAAGAGAATAAGCGAATTGTACGCTTTAAGGGAAACAGCTATTAATAAACTTAAACTTGAAGCAGAGTATAGTAAAATAGGAAACAAAGTATTTGAGATTATCAAACAAGTGGGTAGTACAGGAACTAATAAAACTGAAAAACTGCTTAATGAAATTATGGATAATCCCCTTATGAGTGATTATTCTTTTGCAACTTCATTTATGTCGAAAAAAGATTTTAATAGTATTTCGGCAAATTTTTATCAGTATATGAGTGATGCAAAAAAAATGCAAAGGTATATCTACCAAAATGTAGAGCTTTATGAAGCCTATCCTAAGCGGAAGGAGACTGATCAATATAATTATATTACGTTATTAAATAATTATGCGTTAAGCTGTGCACGGCTTCAGCAATTTGACAAAGCAAATGATTACTTTCAAAAATTAAAAGAAGTAATACCTAATTCAGAGCAAATTAAAATTAAAATATTTGAATATGTTTCTTGTAACTATCTTGATGTTTTGATGAATACAGGAAAGTTAAATGAAGCTTCAAAAATGATTCCTGAAATTGAAGCAGGATTCAAAAACTATGGAAATAAAATAACGCCACTATTTAAGCGGGTAATCTCCTCAAATGTTTGTTCTCTTGCCTTCTATATTAAGGAGTATAAATTAGCATTGAAATATAATAACATAGTTCTTGAAGGTGGTGATAAATTATTTCGTTCAGATGTATACAGATTTGGAAGACTAATGAATCTGATGATTCTTTTCAAACTTGATAAAACCGGAAATTTAGAAGGCTTTTTGAGGTCATATAAACACTATTTATCTATAAATAATAAAATTTACAATTTAGAAAGGTGGTTTTTGAATTTTTATAGCAAATTACTTATCGAAGAAAATAAGGCTTTTACTATTGAAGAACTTAACTCTTTGGCAGGAGTTTTAAAGAAATCGTCAGAATACTATTTCCTAGATAACTTCAACATATTAGCTTGGATAAAGAGTGAGACTTCTTCATTAAAAATAGGTGAATTATTAAACGAATATTCATTGCTTGGGTTTGAAATATTTACATCAAAATATGCTTCTTCATAAATTACGTTTTAAACAAGCTTTATTTCTTAAAAAAAGGAATAAAATACCCTCTATAAAAGTAATTATAATGTAAATTTTGCTTTTATCAGAGTGTTTCTCTGAATAAGTTTGCTCATAACATCTTTATAAAATAAGATACTATGAGAACACTTCTTTCTTTAACCTTTATTGCTTTAACTTTATTTGGTTCTGCTCAGATTAATGAGAAGAAACGGGCAAATCACTGGCTTTTTGCAAATAGAGCTTATGTAGATTTTACTACATGCAGCCCTCAGTCATTAAGCGGTAGTCAAATGAATAGCTTTGAAGGTTCAGCATCTATTTCTGATATAAATGGAAATTTATTAATGTACACAGATGGTGTAAGTGTTTGGGATAGAAATCATACTGTAATGCCAAATGGAACTGGTTTAATGGGAAATCAATCAACGGTTCAGTCGGCTGTTATTATTCCAAATCCTGCTAATGCAAACAAATACTACATTTTTACTGCAGGAACATCAATTGAGAATAACGGTACGGTTGGAGTTAGATATAGTGAAGTTGATATGACATTAAACAGTGGTCTAGGTGACGTATTACCGGCTACAAAAAACACATTACTATTTGTTCCAAATGAAGAAAAGCTAACTGCCGTTAGAAATGCAGCCGGAAATGGATATTGGGTTGTAGCTCAAGAAAAGTCAAGCAGTAAATGGTATGCCTACGAAGTTACCGCAACTGGAGTTAGCGCTCCTGTAATTTCAGTTACTGGTCCGGGAGCCAGACCTAACAATTCGTTGGGCGCAAAATTATCTCCTGATGGTACTATGCTAGTTTCTCAGGCAGGTTGTTCCGGTGGTTCTCCTCCACAGCCTAACTGGAATGCAAACCTTACAATGTATGGCTTTAATAATGCAACAGGAGTAATTACATACAGATGGAGTGACTGCGGAACTCCAGGATTTAATTTAGAATTTTCACCTGACTGTTCCAAACTTTATGCAGCCGGCTCACACATGTTTCAATATGATTTAAAAGCAGGTACAGGAAGTGGTGTTGGAGCGGATACAATTCCAATTAAAGCTTCGAAAACGCAGCTAACTTCTTCTACATGGCAAGTTGATGCTTTACAGTTAGCGCCCGATTGTAAAATTTATGTAGCCATTGGCGGTACTCAAGTTGGTATAATTCAAAATCCAAATTTAGCAGGAACTGCTTGTGGTTATAATACTAATGCTTTTAACTTAACTAGCGGTAATCTTGGTCAAAGATTTCCAAACTTTGTTCAATCATTTTTTGAATTTCCATGTGAGGTGTTTTATACATTTAAAGACACTTGTTTAAACGATACTACTTTTTTTACTCTTGAATATTGTGGAACCGTTGACTCCGTAAAATGGAATTTTAACGACCCTCTTGGTTTACCCGGAAATACTTCAACATTGTTTAATCCTTATCACATTTTTAGTGCTGCAGGAAATTATAATGTTCAGGTAATTTCTTATGTAGGCGGAGTGGCAGATACATTTATTACCGTTGTTCCTATTTCACCGTGTAATACTAGTTTAACTGTTTCTTTAAATCAAGATACAACAATCTGTGACGGAAACTGTGTAAATCTCTTGGCATCTTCTTCAGGTGCGGTGGGTCCGGTTACATATACCTGGACTCCAAATATAGGCTCAGGTGCCGGGCCTCATAATGTTTGTCCTAATGTTACTACCACTTATAAAGTTGTTGCTAATGATGGAACAAATGCTGATTCTACAACAGTAACCATCACGGTAAATCCAAATAGTTCAGACAGTTCTCAGACGTCAATTTGCTCAGGTGATTCCATTTTAATTCACGGAGTATATCAAAAATTAGCAGGCACTTATTCTCAAACTTTTGCTGCTGCAAATGGTTGTGATAGTATATCAAAAGTAACCTTATCGGTAATTCCAACTATTAATACTGCCGATAGCATTTATATATGTACAGGTCAGTCGGTAATAATACATGGAGTTAGTCAAAATACAACAGGCGTGTATTCAGCTACTTTTAATGGTTCAAATGGTTGTGATAGTATTTCTAGCATTTCATTGTTTGTTGGTAATGCGGTTGTAAATAATACTAGTGCATCTATTTGTCAGGGTGATAGTCTTTTTGTTGGAGGAGCATACCAATCTAATCAAGGGACATATTCTGATACAATAGTTGGAGGAGCAGTTTCAGGTTGCGATAGTGTTATAATTACAAACTTGAGTGTTATACAACCTGTTTATTCATCTACCAACGTAAGTGCTTGTAAAGGCGATAGTATATTAGTTTCGGGCACATATTATTACCAATCGGATAGTGTTGCCCAATATTTGAGTGCATCAAATGGCTGTGATAGTATAGCTCTTACCATTATTAATTTTAATGATACATTTAATATACAATCTAATCAGGTTATTTGTGAAGGCGATAGTTTGTTTGTTGGTGGAGGTTATCAAACTTCTTCAGGTACATATTATGATAGTTATCAAACCTCAAATGGCTGTGATAGTATTGTTCAAACAAGCTTAACTGTTGCACCTAAACCTACTGCCTTTGCAGGAAATGATACTACTGTTGGAATAAACGTACCAGTTCAATTAAACGGTTCGGGAGGAACTACATATGTGTGGTATCCATCAACGGGATTAAATTGTCAGTCTTGTCAATCGCCAACAGCAACAAATAATAATTCTATTATTTACACATTGGTTGTTACCGATGCTAATGGCTGTAGTGATTCAGACCAAGTTTCAATCACAATAGATGAAACCGTTAACCTATTTATTCCAAATGTGTTTTCACCAAACGGAGACGGAAACAATGACATTTTCTTTATAAGAGGTAACGGCATACAAGAAATTAACTTAGCTGTTTTCAGTAGGTGGGGCGAAAAGGTTTTTGAATCAACTGATTTAAAGAGCGGATGGGATGGATTTTATAAAGGTGAAAAAATGAATCCAGGAGTTTTTGTGTACTACTTAACTGCGACTATGGTTACCGGTGAAGTAATTAATAAGCACGGAAACATAACATTAATTAAATAAAACTAATGAATATGAAAAGAGTTAAAATACTAATGGTTCTTATGGTAATTTCATGTATTACCATACAGGCTCAAGATGCTCACTTTTCAAGATTTGATCATATTCCTACATATATAAATCCTGCGTTAACAGGAGTTTTTAATGGAGATCAAAGGGGAATAGTTAATTACAGAAATCAGTGGGCAAGTGTGGCCAGTCCTTTTAAAACGTACTCACTATCTTTTGACACTCGTATTAGAAACAAAAACAGTAAAAACTTTCAATTTGGGGTAGGTGCTTTTATCTACAAAGATGTAGCCGGAGATTTAGACTTTGGAATTACAAGTGCTTCAGGATTAGTAAGCGGAATTTTGAAAATAAATAATAATCAAAAACTAATAGTAGGAGTTAGAGGAGCATTTGAACAAAGAAGTCTAGACAATTCTAAAATGATTTGGGATGCACAATACGATGGTACCGGATATAATTCATCTCTTTCTTCAGGCGAGTTAACAAATTATGGTTCTCCTTTTAATTTCTTTGATATGGGAACCGGAGTTTCTTGGGTGTACGGAAAATCTCAGTCAACCATTAGCTCAAATGATGAGTTTTATGCTATTGTTGGTGCAAGCTTAAACCATATTTTAAAGCCTGATTTAAAATATTTTCAACAAGAGAACTTATACAGAAACTTAAATATATATTCTAAAGTTAATATAGGTATATCAAACTCTCCGTATTCTGTTGTTCCAAGTTTATTGGTTCAATTTCAAGGACCTAATACCGAAATTATGGCTGGAGGTATGTTCAGATATCGTATTAAAGAGGAGTCTAAATACACCGGGTTTTTTAAAGAATCGGCTGTTTCGGTAGGAGCTTATTTAAGATATAAAGATGCAATTATTCCATCTCTTAGTTATGAAATTGCTAATTGGCAATTGGTATTTAGCTACGACTATAATATTTCTGATTTACAAAATGTATCAAGAGGAAATGGTGGATTTGAAGTTTCATTAATTTTTATCAACCCTAATCCATTTAAGTATGGAAAAGGTTCAGCAAAATTTATTTAAACCTGAGATCATGCAAAGATTTATACTACTACTTCTTTTCGGTTTAATCTACAATATTGCTCAATCACAATGTTGTGGCAATGGTATTTGTGAACCCGGTGAAAATGCTACAAATTGTCCTTATGATTGTGGAGCGGCACAAACCTGGAAATGCCCAAATACCATAGGAAGTTTTTTTAACGACCCTAATCTGCCAATTACTTATGATACGGCTCAGGCAAGAGGTTACTGCTATGCGATAAGTGTCGGCCCTTCAATGCCGACAACAGTTTGTTTTGAATATGTATATCCACCTAGTGGAACAATTAATGTGAATTTTTTCATTTCAGATAGTTGTTCTGTGGGGGCTACAAAAGTTTCTGTAGGAACTAATGCTACAAGTTGTAGTGGAACGGCTACAGGTCATCCGGCAGTAACAGGTTTTTCAACTTATAATATGAGCTGTACCCAATTATCAGGAACTGCTATGCTTTATGGTGGTGGTTGTGCTTCAGATTCTATCATTACCATTTGTGTAAACCTTAATACGTCTCATACTTGCGGAGAAATATACATCTGTCCGGTTATTGACTGTAATTCGAATAACTGCGGTTCTACACCGCCAGTAAATTGTCCTCCATTTAATTTTAGAGATACAAGTGATATTGATATTTGTAATAACGGAATAAACTCTGGAATTGCAGGCGTAATTCCTGATTGCGGAACTCATTTCACCTATTTATGGAATGATCCTTTTGCTCAAACAACACCTATAGCAACAGGCTTGTCTCCGGGAACTTATACGGTAAAAGTTACCAATACAGCTTTTGGATGTGATACAAACATTAATGTGAGAATAGATTCTCTTGGTCAACCAATTAATGTAAACGCTACAGCTAATCTTTGTCAGGGAGACAGTATTTTATTAGGAGGCTCCTACCAAACATCAACAGGAGTTTATTTAGACTCACTAGTGGGAAGGTATGGTTGCGATAGTATAGTATCTACAAGTCTAAGTATTTTACCTATACTATCCAGCAGCGTTTCCGCAAATATATGTCAGGGTGATAGCTTGTTTGTTGGAGGTGCCTATCAAACAAGTGCCGGAAATTATACCGATACCATTCAAGCCTCAAATGGTTGCGACAGTGTTATTACAACATCACTTTCAATTAAACCAATTCCTCAAAGTAGTTTTTCAAGTAATATATGTCAAGGAGATAGCTTACTGTTTGGAAGTATTTACTTAAACTCGTCAGGTTTGTATACTGATACTTTTTTAGCTTCAAATGGTTGTGATAGTATAATTTCACTTACTCTAAATGTTCAACCAAATAAATCAATTACTGCAAATGCTAGTATTTGCCAGGGAGATAGTATATTTTTAGGAGGTGCATATCAAACAAACTCAGGAAGTTATTCAGATACCCTACAGGCTGCTAATGGTTGTGATAGCGTAATAACAACTTCTTTAAAAGTTGATAATATTATACTAAACTCAACTTCAGTTACTATATGTCAAGGGGATAGCGTCTTTCTTAGTGGAAGTTACCAGTCAAGTCCTGGAGCATACGCTGATACTCTTCAAGCTTTTACCGGTTGCGATAGTATTCTTACAACTAATTTATCAGTACTTCCTGTTTACAACGACAGTTCAGTTGCATCTATATGCCAAGGAGATAGTATTTTGTTTAGTAACAACTATTACAGTAATTCAGGATTGTATTATGATACTTTACAAAACTCAATGGGTTGCGATAGTGTTTTGGTTTTTAATCTTTCTGTATTACCTCAAGCAGCTGTTTCAAATAATTATAGTATTTGTAATGGTGATAGCTTGTTTTTAGAAGGAAGTTATCAAAACAACTCAGGAACGTATTATGACACCTTGCAAGCTATGAATGGTTGTGATAGTATTGTTATCAGCAATTTGTTAGTTAAACCGGTTCCTTCAATTTCTATATCGGCAGATTTATGTGAAGGAGACAGTATTTTTGCTCAGGGAAATTATCAAACGAATTCAGGAACTTACTATGATACACTCCAGACTTCAGGTGGATGCGATAGTTTAATTATAACAGATTTAACTTTCAAAACAACACCTAACGCTGCATTTGAATTTGGACTAAGAAACTCAGATTGTGAAGGAGAAACGGTTAACCTAATTAACCTAACAACAGATGCCTTAACTTATAAGTGGGTGATTAATGGAGATACATTATTTGACGCATCTCCTAGTAATTATTTTGCTTATAACAAGCAGTACGAAATTTTACTATTTGCCTATGCCAGTGATTATTGTTTTGATACGGCTTATCAGGAAGTTAACTTAAAGGGATTACCTGATGTTGTTATTCCAAATGTAATTACTCCAAATAATGATGGAATGAATGATGTATTTGAGTTGCCAATACCTGACCATATGAAACAATGTGCTTCCATATATATCTATAATAGATGGGGACAGCTTTTATATGAGGGGATTTCGGGAAATGATTGGGATGGCAGAACTACAGCCGGAGATAAAGTGTCCGATGGAGTTTATATGTATGTAATTGAGGTTGGAACGGAAACTTATAAAGGAACTTTAACAATATTAAATAATTAGGCTAACTCCTTTTCTTTTGCTTTTACGGTAGCTTTTACAAAGCTTACAAAAATAGGGTGAGGGTTTTCTACTGTGCTTTTATATTCGGGATGAAACTGAACGCCTACAAACCAAGGATGGTTAGGTATTTCTACAATTTCAACTAAGTTATTGGTAGGATTTATACCTGAGGCAATCATTCCGTTTTTCTCAAACTCTGCTTTATAAGAATTATTAAATTCATAACGATGACGATGTCTTTCCTGAATTTCTTTTCTGTTGTATATTTCACTTGCTAAGGTGTCTTTTTTAATCTCACAAGCATAAGCTCCTAACCGCATTGTGCCTCCTTTGTTGCTTACGTTTTTTTGTTCTTCCATCAAATAAATCACCGGATTTTTAGTCTCGGGCTTCATTTCAGATGAGTGGGCATCTTTATGATGTAAAACATTTCTTGCAAATTCAATAACCGCACATTGCATACCCAAGCATATTCCTAAAAATGGAATTTGATTTTCTCTTACGAATTTAATTGCAGCAATTTTTCCTTCAATTCCTCTTTCTCCGAAACCAGGAGCAACCAACACGCCATCTAGCCCTCCTAATATTTCACCTACTGTTTCACTATTAAGTTGCTCAGAGTGAATCCACTTAATGTTAACCTTACACTCATTTGCTGCACCGGCATGTACAAAAGCTTCAGCAATTGATTTGTATGAATCAGTTAATTCTACGTATTTCCCTACGATACCAATAGTACATTCAAACGGTGGTTTTTTTAGTTTAGTTAAAAAGTTTCTCCAATTACTTAGTTCTGCTTTTTCGTATGAAGTAATATTAAGTTTATTGAGCGTAACAATATCTAACTTCTCTTTTTTCATTAACACCGGAACCTCATAGATAGAAGAAGCATCTCTAGCCTCAATAACGGCTTCTTCGGCAATATTACAAAAGAGTGCTACTTTTCTTTTGATGTCTGAGTTTAATTTTTTTGACGTCCTTAATACCAAAATATCCGGCTGTACCCCTGACTCTAAAAGTGCTTTTACTGAATGTTGGGTAGGTTTTGTTTTAAGCTCACCGCTGGCAGCTAAAAACGGCACTAATGTTAAATGAATAGTAAGGCTATTTCCACTTCCTAATTCCCATTTTAATTGTCTAACTGCTTCAATGTATGGAAGTGACTCAATGTCACCAACAGTTCCGCCAATTTCGGTAATTACAAAGTCATACTTTCCGGTATTTCCAAGAAGCTGAATTCTTCTTTTAATTTCATCAGTAATATGGGGTATAACCTGAACGGTTTTTCCTAAAAACGCGCCTTCTCTTTCTTTGTTAATTACATATTGGTAAATTCTTCCTGTTGTAACGTTATTGGCTTGAGAGGTAGGAACGTTTAAAAATCTTTCATAATGACCTAAATCCAAATCGGTTTCTGCACCATCATCGGTCACATAACATTCTCCATGTTCATATGGATTCAATGTTCCCGGGTCAACATTAATGTAAGGGTCTAGTTTTTGAATGGTTGTAGTAAAGCCTCTGGATTGTAGTAATTTAGCTAACGAAGCTGCTATAATTCCTTTTCCTAAAGAAGAGGTAACCCCACCGGTTATAAATATATATTTTGTAGAAGACATAAATTTCTTGTAACCGGGAAGCAAAGTTAAAAGAAATTAGTCGCATTCAATTAAAAAAATGATAAAAGAGTGTAAAGTTTTAAACAAGATTTAAGAATGATGGTCAATTCTAATTACACTAATTACTCCGTTTACACTTTTTAGTTTTTGTAACAGACTTGTTAAGTGATTAGTGTCATGAACATAAACCATAATGTTGCCCTCAAACACTCCATCGTTGCTGTCAAAGCTTATAGAGCGCATGTTTACGTTTAGCTCACTTGAAATGATTTGAGTGATTTTATTCACGATACCTACTCCATCTAATCCGGTAATTTTTATGCCCGCTAAGAATGCTATTTTTTGTTGTCCTGTCCATCTTGCTTTTACAATTCTGTATGCGTAATTTGACATTAATTCAACCGCATTAGGGCATGATGTTTTGTGGATTTTAATTCCATCGTGAATAGTTATAAAACCAAAAACTTCATCTCCGGGAATAGGGTTACAGCAGGGTGAAAGTTTGTAATCAAATTGGTCCATGTCCTCACCAATGACCAGCATTTCTTCTGTCTTACCTTTCTCTTTTAGAAGTTTTTCAAAATCTGTTTTTGAATGTAATACAGTTTGTGGATGTCTTAACTTTCCCTTTTCAACGGTAAATTTGTTTATTTTGTCTAGGTTGACTGTATCAAGAGCAATGTCGTGCAATAAATCAATTTCAGAATTGTATTTGTAGTAATTCATAATCTCCCTTAAATTTTGGTGATTATTTTCTGCGCCCATCGACTCTAGTTTCTTTTCTAGTTTTTCTTTTCCATCGGCAGCAATTATTCTTTTTTCATCTTTTAAAACTGATTTTATTTTTGATTTTGCCTTACCTGTAACAACATATTTTAACCACTCTTCTTTCGGCTTTTGTTTATTGGAAGTAATTATTTCTACCTGGTCTCCGCTTTTTAATTCATGGCTAAGCGGCACAAGCTTTCCGTTTACTTTTGCGCCTATACATTGAGCGCCAACTTTTGTGTGAATTTCAAACGCAAAATCTAGTGAAGTGGCTCCAGCAGGAAGTGATTTTATTTCTCCTTTTGGAGTAAAAACTACAATTTCTTCGGCAAATAAATTTAATTTAAAATCATCAATAAATTCAAGTGCATTTGGGTCAGGGTTTTCAAGTACTTCTCTAATTTTTGTAATCCAGTTCTCTAAATTATTTTCATAGTTATTAGTTTCCTTGTATTTCCAGTGAGCGGCTAGCCCTTTTTCAGCTATCTCATCCATTCTTTTAGAACGAATTTGTACTTCTACCCATTTACCGGAAGGACTCATTACGGTTGTGTGCAATGACTCATAACCATTAGATTTTGGCATTGAAATCCAATCTCTAAGTCTGTCTGGATTTGGTTGATAGAAGTCAGTTACGACAGAATAAACCCTCCAACATTCTGCTTTTTCTTTTTGTGGCTCAACATCTAACACAATTCTTATTGCAAACAAGTCATAGATTTCTTCAAAAGGAACATGTTTGGTTTTTATTTTGTTATAAATAGAAAAGGTAGATTTTGGTCGGCCTTTAATTTCATAATTAAAACCTAAATCATCTAAAGCTCTTTTTATTGGTGAAGAAAAAGTTCTTATAAACCGGCTTCTTACCGCCTGTGTTTTTTTAAGTTTGCTACTAATATCTTCGTATGTTTCCGGGTCTTGGAATTTCAAAGAAAGGTCTTCTAATTCGGTTTTAATATTATATAGTCCAAGTCTGTGAGCAAGTGGTGCATAAAGAAAAAGAGTTTCAGAAGCAATTTTTAATTGTTTTTCTCTCTTCATAGAAACAAGTGTACGCATGTTGTGAAGCCTGTCTGCCAGCTTTATAAGAATTACTCGTATGTCTTCTGAAAGAGTGAGAAGAATTTTTCTAAAATTTTCTGCTTGAATAGATTCGGTGTGATCAATTACGCCTGATATTTTAGTTAGTCCATCAATGATTGTCGCTACTTTTTTACCAAACATAGCTTCTATGTCATCAAGCTTAAGGTAGGTGTCTTCAACGGTGTCATGAAGTAGTGCGCAAATTACCGATGTGGCTCCCAAGCCGATTTCTTCAGCACAAATTCTGGCAACTGCAATAGGATGGAAAATATAAGGCTCGCCTGATTTTCTTCGCATATCTTTATGCGCATCTAGCGATACGTCAAATGCCTTTCGAATTAGTTTAGTATCTTCTTTGCTTCTGGTTTTTACAGAACGCAAGAGACCTTTGTAGGCATTTAAAATTTCTCTCTTCTCAATTTCCTCAGCTACACTCATATTTATATTGCAGGTAAAACTTTTGTTGAAACCTCTCCAAAACCAACTCTAATATTATCTTTTTTACAGTAACCTTTCATAATAACAGTGTCAAAGTCATTAATGAATTTACGTTCGCTACCGTCTGGCATTGAAATAGGCTTGGTTCCTTTCCAAGAGAGTTCAAGCATTGAGCCATAAGAATCCGGTGTTGGGCCGCTAATTGTTCCCGATGCCATTACATCACCACACCTTACATTACAGCCGTTAACAGTGTGGTGGGCTAACTGCTGGTTCATATTCCAGTACATATATTTATAGTTAGATTTTGAAATTACTTTTTCTTCTGATTTTTCTGGTTTTATAATAACTTCTAAATTAATGTCTATGTTTTTATTTCCATTGTATTTTAAATAATCTAAAACTTCAGGTTCTTGTTTTGGTCCTTCAACTCTAAATGGCTCTAATGCATCTAAGGTAACTATCCATGGAGACATTGATGACGCAAAATTTTTTGCTAAGAATGGGCCAAGTGGTACATATTCCCATTTTTGTATATCTCTTGCAGACCAATCATTAAATAGGCACATTCCAAAAATATAATCATCTGCTTCATTAGTAGAAATGCTTTGTCCAAGTTGTTTTCCGTCAAATGTGATAAACGCCATTTCAAGTTCAAAGTCCAACAATCTGCATGGTGAGAATATAGGTGGTTCTTCTTCGTTTGGCTTAATTTGTCCTTTAGGTCGGTGAATTTCTTGACCAGATAAAATGATGGAAGAAGCTCTTCCGTGATAACCAACAGGAATATATTTCCAGTTAGGAAGCAAAGCATTATTAGGGTCTCTGAACATTGTTCCTACATTGGTAGCGTGCTCAATGCTTGAATAGAAGTCGGTATAATCGCCAATTTCTATAGGCATTTGCATTTCAACTTCATTTATATTTTTTAAAATTTCTTTTTTGTGTTCTTCATTATTTTTTAACTCATCAGATGAGAAAATTGAAATGATTTCTTTTCGTAATTCAGAAGTCTTACTCTTTCCGTTTTTCATCAATGAATTTAGATAATTTGATTTATAACATTCTGAATCAATAGTTGTATTTTTAAGGTATCCAAAGTCACTCAGTTTATCAATCAATATAACAAAATCACCAATTCTTGATGCTACTGAATAATTTCCATGAAATTTAACTATTCCAAAAGGAATGTTATAAATTGAAAAATCAGAATTATCGCTTTCATTTATCCAACATTTAGAATTATTTTCCATTTTTCTTTCTTTTTTTAAAATTTAAATTTAACTACTGTTAGCAAAAACTAGTCCTTCAATATTTTATCTTGCAAAAGAAACTAAAAAATGTTTATTTTTGGTGCAACCTTTAAATAAAATTAAACGTCAAAGGTTTTTACAGTTAACTAAATTAGTACATTATGAAGAAATTAATTTCTACTCTTTTTGCAATTGTTATAGCTATTACATCTTTTTCACAAGTTACTGTTTTTTCAGAAAACTTTGAAGGAGTTGTTTCAATGACCTCATCATCTTCTTCTGGTTCAGGCCCTGCTTGGGGTGTTAGTTCCAAGTATTTTTCTCAAGGTTCAAAGTGTGATACAAATGTGGTAACTTTAAATGATAGTTTATTTTTAACGTCTCCAACTTTTTCAACCGTTGGTAATTCGTTTGTTACCCTTGATTTTGATCACATATGTAAAATAGAATTTTTTGATGCTGCATTAATACAAGTTTCTGCTAATAATGGTGCAACATGGACTACTTTAAATGCTGGACAATACCTAGGGGGAAGTACAAATTTTCCGGGTTTAGGTAAATTCACTGAAACAGCTTATCCTGTTTGGGCTTCTGTCCCTACTCCAACAAATTCTTGGTGGGAGCATGAGCAGTTTGACGTTTCCTCATTGCTTGCAAATACACTTAACTGTAAAATTAGATTTGCTTTAATTGACGCGAACGGCAATGGAGCAAACTCAAAATATGGGTGGTTGATTGATAGTGTAGTTGTTAAAGTGGCTCCATGTGAATTAATTCCTCCAACGGTTCAGTTACTTCCAGACCCAATAATTTATGGAAATGGGCAAGTCTACTACACAGGACCTTATAATATTACGATTGAAGCAAATGATGCTCAATCAGGTATAGATACATGTATTTTAACTTATTCTGTAAATGCTGGGCCTCCTGTATTGGTGGGTATGTCTTTAAAGCCTGCAACAACAGACACCTTTACTGCAGTAATTCCGGCAATGACAATAGGCGATTCCGTTACTTACAGTATTATGGTTCAAGATAAAGCAGTACCATGTGCTAATAAAACTTTTGAGCCGGCTAGCGGAATAAGGTATTTTATAGTCAATCAAACTCAACCTACAACCTGTATGGGATCACCTATAAACACTTTCCCTGCTTTGGAGACATTCGATGGCTTTACTTTAGGATCTGAATCTCAAACCAATCCTGGTACCTTTCAAAATAATTGGTATCAAGGAGTTAATGGTACTGATGATAACCGTGAATGGGTGGTAGGAACAGGAACAACACCAAGTGGTGGAGGTGGATCGACTGGCCCTCAGAAAGATCATACTACTGGAAGTGGAAACTATTTATATCTTGAGGTTAGTGGAACTTCTAACGGAGATACTGCATTTGCTTTTACACCATGTTATGATGTTAGCGGATTAACCAATCCAACTATTGAGTTTTACTATAATATGTGGGGAAGTACAATTGGAGAGCTGCACCTGGACGTTAACAATGGAACAGGTTGGGTAAGAGATATTATATCACCATTTTATTCTGGCCAACAAGGTACAGTTAACCAATGGTTACGTGCCGAAAAAGGATTGGGTGGATATGGTTCTATTTTACAATTTAGGTTCAGAGCTAAAAGTTTTGGTTGTTGTACTGGAGACCTAGCTATTGATGATGTTAAAGTTTATGACAAGTTAAATAATGATATTGGTGTGGTTGATATTATTCGTCCATCAGCAGTTACGGTTGCCGGAGCACAAGATACGGTTGAAGTAGATATCAGAAACTTTGGTCAAAACACTCAAACAGCTTTTAGTGTGGTTTATGCTGTAAATGGAGCTATAATTGCAACTGAACCTTGGACAGGAAGCTTACCAACCAACTCTAACACTACTTACAAATTTAATACTCCCTTTACTGTTCCTTCAGGAGCTTACAATATTTGCGCATGGACTGTGCTTCCACTTGATGGACTGTCTAGTAACGATACAACATGTGAAACGAGAACCGGACTTAGAACAGATACACTAACTTATACAGATAATTTTGATACAGATACTTTATGGGCTCCGGATAATCCCAATCCAGGTTTAAGATGGGAAATAGGGACACCTACTTTTGGTGTAACTAATTCAGTTCGTTCTGCTCCAAATTGCTGGGATATTAATTTAGGGACAAACTATTCAGTTCCAAGAGATTCAGCTGTTTTATATACCCAATTCTTTAACCTGACTAATTCTACAAACACAAGAATGAGTTTCTGGCAAAACAGAAACCTATACACCTTTGCTGAAGGGATGTTTATAGAATATTCAACTAATCAAGGGGCAACATGGACAAGATTAGGTATTCAGAACGATCCTAACGGGGTTAACTGGTATAATTACCTTTATAATGGTAGCTCAACTAATCCACCTATTCAGTGTTGGAATGGTAATTCAGGAGGTTGGATTCAGAGTGAGTACGATTGTACTTTCTTAGATGGTACTCCAAGTGTTCAGTTTAGATTTATAATGCGAACATCTACTTATACAGGAGTATCTAATAGAGATGGAATCTCAATAGATGACTTTGTATTGAGAGATCCTAAAAAGCAAGATATAGAACCATCCCTTTTGATATCACCTTCAAGAAACTGCTTAATGACCAACGCAGAACAAGTAAAAGTTCAAATTAGGAATGTAGGAGACAGTGCAATTTCAAACATACCGATTACTGTTGAAATGAATGGAGTGGTGTTAGGAACAGAAACAGTAACAGCGACTGTTCAACCAAATCAAACCTATGACCATACATTTACAACCTTTACTGCAAACATGCAGACATTTGGTAAATATGCATTTAGAGTTTGGACATCTCATGCAAATGATATGGATATATCAAATGATACACTTGTACCAGATTCAGTTGAGAATGTGGATGGCTGTTATCTGAGTGTTAAGTTCACTACAGGTACAAGCACAGTTCCTCCTACAACTACAGCTTACTATTGGCAGATTACTGATCAAGCTACGAGTCAGATATTGTATAGAAAGCAAATGGATGCTGTTAATTACCCTGTGGCTAACTCAACATATATTGATCAGGTTTGTCTGAAAAATAATCAATCAGTAAGTGTTTATACCTATGCTTCATCTTTTTATTTCCCAACTTACCAGATATATGGTTATGACACCACTTATGCGGGTGGGACAACACCATTTGGAGGAACTACAAACCTAACCATGAACTGTCCTCCTTCAATAACCGCAGCTACTAGTGATTTACGTACAGCTGCACCTGGGTTTTTACCATTACCTCAACCTTATAATGTTGCAGCCACTATTAGTAATGATGGAGTTCAGGACATATCTAGTGTAATAATTTCATTAGAAATAAATGCTGCACTTGTTGAGACAGACACTATAACATTCACTACTCCTTTACAATTTGGTAATACATATAATCATGTGTTTAATACGGTTTGGAATGGTACACCTGGATGCCATAACTTCAAAACATATACATATAAACCAAATGACAATACTGATGCTTACCCACTAAGTGACACTTCTATTTATACAACTTGTATTATGGATTCAATGAAAATTGGTCCTAATGGGAAATATTGTAATAATTTTGAAAACCCTGCATTATCAGATTTTGTAGCACTAAATACTTATAGTTTCAAAAATGGAACCTTGTGGGAAAAAGGAACTCCAGCTCAAACTATTATCAATACAGCAAACTCTGCCCCAAATGCATGGATGACAGATTTAGATGCAGATTATACTAGTAGTGATTCATCTTCTTTAATTACTCCTATGTTTGTTGTAGATACAGGAACTTGCTATAAGCTATCTATGGCTCACGCCTATGAATCAACAATGAATGATGATGGTGGCTTTGTCCAATACTCAACAGACAAAGGTATAACATGGAAAATTTTAGGAGGTTTCTTGCCTGGTTCCCCTCCTAGTCCTGATACGACTAATTTCTATCAACCAAACAATTGGTATAATGCAACCTTCTTAAATGGACCTCCAAATGGACTTAAGCCGCCAGCATTTTCTGGTAGTTCAGGTGGGTGGATTAACTCTTCAATAGGTATGGCTGTTCAAACCCCAGGAGATATAATCTTTAGATTTAATTTTTCTTCTGATGCCAGTCCTACAGGAGATACTGAAGGTTGGGCTATTGATGATGTTTGTTTTGAAGACATAGGTAAGTGTAAATTAAATAACCAAACTGCACCAAGTACAATCGAAGAGAATGTTTCTTTAGGAATGTTGTTAGGGCAAAGTTATCCTAATCCATCTAATGGAAATACTACAATTAAATATGTATTACCTAGCTTCGGTAAAGCAACATTTAAAGTGATGAATATGCTTGGGGAAGTTGTTTATATTGAGGAAGGTGATAAATCAGCAGGCGTTCATCAAGTTAATATTGATGTTTCTAGCTGGACTGGTGGAGTATATTTTTACTCTTTAACCTTTGAAGATGAGATACAATCAAACAGAATGGTTGTAACTAAATAAAACTGTTAATTTAATGTTAAAGGGCTTACTAATTTAGTAAGCCCTTTTTATTTCACTTAATCGGTATTAAATTTGTATAGCAACATAAAAAAAACTTCATGAAGTATATCATATCAATTATTTTATTGGTTTCTGTTTTCTCTACTAACTTGTTTAGTCAGGGTTACAAAATAAAAGTAAAGGTAGAAGGAATTAAAGACACCATTTGTTATTTAGCAAATTATTACGGAGACAAGCAATATTATAAAGATACTGCCAGCGTTGATAAAAATGGGTATATGGAATTCACCGGTAAGAAACCTTTGGAAGGAGGAATTTATTCAGTTGTTATTCCGGGAATGAAATACTTTGAAATTATTGTTAATGAACAAAACTTCTCAGTAGAAACAGATACTACTAACCTAATTTATAACCTGAAAGTTAAAGGGAGTGAAGAAAACAGACTCTTTTATGAGTACTTAAGGTATTTAGATGATAAACAAAAAATATCTGCAGGACTTAGAGAAAAGTATCAGAAATCTGAATCTGAAGAAGATAAAAAGAAATATCAAGAAGAACTTTCAAAAATAGATGCTGATGTAAAGGCATTTAGAATAGGTTATATTAATAATCATTCAGATAAATTTGTTGGTAAGCTTTTTAAGTCAATGAGTGAACCCGAAATTCCGGAAGCTCCTGAAGGAGTTGATAAGGATAAATTCAACTACTATTATTTTAAAAATCACTTTTGGGATAATGTAGATTTTTCTGATGCAAGGCTTTTAAGGTGTCCTGTTTATCACAACAAGTTAAAACAGTATTTTGAGCAGCTAGTTGTTAGTCATCCTGATTCAATAATAAAAGAAGCAGAGTTTGTGGTGTCAAGAGCTAAGGCTGACCCGGAAATTTTTAAATATACTGTTGTTTACCTAACCAGTAATTATGAGCGGTCTAAAATAATGGGAATGGATGCAGTTTTTGTTCACATGGCGTTAAATTATTACTGTAAAGGATTTACTCCTTGGGCTGACTCTGCTCAAGTAAATAAGATTTGTGATAGAGCAAAAACTTTAGACCCTTTACTTTTAGGAAAAGTGGCTCAAGATTTAACATTAGTTGACACTACGGGAAAAGTATGGCAAAACTTACACTCTGTAGATGCTAGTTACACAATCTTAGTTTTTTGGGACCCTGATTGCGGACACTGTAAAAAAGAAATTCCGAAATTGGTAGAGGTATACAAGAAACTTAAAGATAAAGGCGTTAAAGTATATGCTGTGAGCTCTGAAGAAAATACAGAATGGAAAAAATTTATTCGAGAAAAAGAAATGGATTTTATTAATGTAGCCGTTCCTAAAGCGGTTTATAAGGATCAGAAAATGGCTACAGAATTAGTCCTCAGTGGAGTTACAGATATAAAAAGTTTGAACTATCATAATACCTATGATATTTTTAGCACTCCTCAAATTTATTTATTAGACAAAGACAAAAAAATTGTCGCAAAGAGATTAGAGGCAGAGCAATTAGAAAAGTTGTTGCTAGAATTGATGAAACGAGATGGTGAGGGAAAGTAAATGTCTAGAAAAGTTATTTTATTAGTATTTGGAATTGTTTTTTTTGCTGGTGTTACAGTTGCTTATTTTATATTAAGTGAGAAGAAAAATGAATTAACAAAACTACCTGTATTTAATCCTAATGAGTTAAATACTGAACTAGTTGATGAAAGTCAAAGAAATGTTACGAAAGACCATAAGGTTGATGACTTTTTATTTTACAATCAAGAGGGAAAAAAAGTTACTCTTGAGGATGTGAAAGACAAGGTTTATGTTGCAGATTTCTTTTTTACTACTTGCCCGGGAATTTGCCCAAAAATGAAAAAACAAATGTCAAGAGTATATGAAGAGTTTAAAAATAGAAGCGACTTTATACTCTTATCCCATACAGTTATGCCAGAGGTTGACTCAGTTGAGGTTATGGCAGAATTTGCAAAAAAGCAAGGTGCTGTATCTGAAAAGTGGATGTTTTTAACCGGAGAAAAGAAAGAAATTTATCGTATGGCAAGGCAATCTTATTTTGCTGTAAAAACTAAAGGAGATGGCGGTCCGGATGACTTTATTCATACTGAAAATTTTATATTAGTTGATAAAAACCTGCGTTTAAGAGGCTTTTACGATGGTACGTCAACTGAAGATGTGGATAGACTAATTCAGGACATTTATACGTTATATAAAGAATATGAGACAAAATAATTGGTATAAAGCAATTCTGTTTATTGTGGTGACGATGTTGTCTTTCTCAATGTTCTCACAAGTAAACATGGGTGGAAATAAGAGGAAGTTTAAAAAGAAAAGCGGTATTGATAAAAGAATGATTAATAAAAAAAAGCCGCCTAGCGTTATTGTGGCAGAAGAATACGATAAAGAAAACAAACACTTTGATAACCCAAAAAAGCAAGCAAAAATATCTGCCAAGCACTTAGAGAAAAATCAAAAAGAGAGTGATAAAAAAAGAAGAAAACAAAATAAGGCTATTTTAAAACAGCAGAAGAAATTGAAGCCTAAAAAAGGAAAAGCTAAGAGTGCCGGAGAGCCTAAAGAGCCAGAGTTATAATAAAATAGCAATCGTTTTTAAACTATTTTTTTCTCCTTTAATTATTGAAATTTGTTTGGGCTTAATTTTAAAGTAATCTGCTAAACTTTTAATGACTGCTTTATTGGCTTTCCCTTCAATCGCAGGAGCATTCACTTTTACTTTATAAAAATCTTTTTCTTCAATAACCTCAGCCTTTTTTGCATTAGGAATTACTTTTACTTGAATTACCTTCACTAAACTACATCTAAAGTATTATCAATTTCATTAGCCCATGCCATAATTCCACCTTTTAAATTCATTAAATTAGTAAACCCATGATTTGCTTGTAAAAACTCAATTGCACTTGCACTTCTTTTTCCACTTCTACAATGAACAATAACAGGTTTATCCTTTTTAATTTTAGATACATTTTCAGGAATGGTAGCCAAGGGAATTAATTCACCGTTAATATTAGCTATTTCATATTCATAGTTTTCGCGAACATCTATAAGTTGAAAGTCAACATTATTGTCTTTCATTTCTTTCATTTCTTGAACAGTAATTTCCTTTATCATAATAATAGAATATGGTATTAATAGACATTACAAAACTAATATTTAGTTTCTATTATTATATTTACAATTCTACTGCATGATTAAAAAGCTAATAATATTCCAAATATTTCTTTTATTCCTAGCACAGGGATATGCTCAGCTCTATAATTTTAAAAACTTCTCTGTTCAAGATGGTTTAGTTCAATCTGAAGTAACTTGTATTACTCAAGATAAATTAGGCTACTTATGGATAGGAACATCAGGCGGTTTGAGTCGATTCGATGGGTCTAACTTTAAAAATTATGGATTAAAAGAGGGTTTACCTGATACAAGAGTTACAAGTATCTTAACCGATTCTAGAGGAAACATTTGGGTAGGAACTCTTAAAAACGGACTTTGTAAAATTGTAAATAGTAAGATAGTAGAATTAAATAAACAGATTGAATTAGCGGGTAAATCAATCATTAAAATAAAGGAGCGAAATAATACAGAAATAATTGTGCTTACCTCAGATGCAATTTCCATAATAAACGATAATGAAATAAAAACCTTTAAGTTTGATTTTTCTGAAGAATCTTCTAACCTGAATTCTCTTGTTATAACAAAAAGCGGAAAAATTGTTGTAGGAACTATTGCCGGTCAGATTTATGAATTTACCGGAAATGGCTTTAAAAACATAAACAAGGTAAGTACATCAAGTTCGTATTGTCTTTTCGAAAATAGCAAGGGAGTTATTTATAGCGGAACCTTCACGGGCCCCTTAAATACCGAAACAGGAGAATTTGTTTTAGATCAATATAAAGCAAACAGTAATCAGTTGTGGGTTAAAAATATTTATGAAGATAGTAAAGAAAATGTTTGGTATTCAGTGAACTCATTAGGTGTAATTAGAGTTAGCGCTGACGGAAGTTCAATTCTATTTAATAAGAAAAATGGACTTTGTAGTAATAACATAAATTGCATTTTTGAGGATAAAGAAAAAAACATTTGGTTAGGAACTTACGGTCAGGGATTGTGCTGTTTTCAGGGAGAAACCTTTGTTAAACATGAAACTCAAAGCGGCTTTGAGGATATAAATATTATTCACGTTGGCAAAGACCAAAACAACAATATTGTAGCCGCTACTTTAGAACATGGTTTATATAAATTTTCGGGAAATAAATTAAGTGATATTAGCCACTTAATACCCACAACGTATGGAACATGTTGGTATTCGTCTTGGACTGAAGGTAACACCCTATACATGGCAACGAACACAGGGTTTTTTATTATAGACCTAAACACAGAAAAGGTAATTAAAGAAATACCAAATGATGTTTTTTATCATGTTTATCAGGATAAAAAAACTTGCTGGCTTGCATCTGCAACTGGTGTTTACGAATTGTCTGATTCAGGGAGTACCACTAAATACCTTAAAGAAGAACACTTTAATGGTTCTGAAACAAGGATTTTGTTTAAAGACCTGTATAACAAAATTTGGGTAGGAACTTTTGGAGGAGGTATATTCTATAAAGAAAATAATGGTTTTAAGAAGCTAAATATTCCCGGTTTAGAAAATGCATTTATTACTTCAATACTTCAAGATAAAAACAATAATTTATGGATAGCTACCAATGGTAACGGGCTTGTAAAATACAACATGAATAATAAAATACCTATTGTAATAACAATGGATGACGGGCTAGTCAATAATAACATAAAATCATTGTTACTCGATCAAGACAAGTTATGGGTAGGAACTTCTAATGGCTTTATGATGCTAAATGTAGATGAGTTTCAAGCTCAAGGGAGTTTAAACCTCAGATATTATGGACAAAACGAAGGATTTGAAGGTATAGAATGTAATAGAAATGCAGTTGTGAAAGATATACAAGGAAACATATGGTGGGGAACTGTAAATGGACTTATTAAGCATAATCCATCTAAGGAAAAGTACAATAGAATTTCTCCCAAGATTAATATTAACTCTGTTGAAGTTTTTTATAACGCTACAGGTTGGGAAAAATATTATACAGGAAATGATTCAACTACCGGTTTACCTAAAAACCTTACATTGCCATATAATCAAAACCACTTAACATTTAATTTTTCTGCTATATCTTTTTTTCAACCTGAAAAAATTAAATATAGTTATGAGTTAGAAGGTTTAGGCCAAGGCTGGAGTAAAAAAAGTCCGATTTCTTCGGTTACTTTTTCTTCATTATCTCCAGGCGATTATACCTTTAGAGTAAAAGCCATTAATAGTACGGGTATCTGGAGCGCAGAGTCGGCAGAATTTTCATTTACAATATCTCCGCCATTTTGGAAAACCGCTTGGTTTTATGGTGCCTGCGTAATTATTTTAATTACGATTGTTTACATCATTATTTTCATAAGAACTGTTAATCATAGAAAAGAAAAGTTTAGACTGGAAAAATTAATACTAAAAAGAACGGCAGAAATTTTAGACCAAAAAGAAAAACTTGAAAAACAGAATAAAGAAAAAGAGGTTTTGCTTAAAGAGGTACACCATAGAGTAAAAAATAATCTACAAATCATAACTAGTCTTATTAATCTTCAATCTTCACAAATTGAAGACCCAAAAATTCAAATAGCTCTTAAAGATACTCAGAATCGAGTTCGCTCTATGGCTTTAGTTCACCAAAAACTTTACAAAACAGAAGATTTTTCTGAGATTAAAGTGAAGGAATATATTCTTGAGTTAATCGATACTATTCGTTTTTCTTTAAATGAGGAACTTAGAGGACAAGAATTTGACGTTTTTGTTGATGAGAAAGTAAACTTTAATATAGAAACTGTTATTCCTGTGGGTTTAATCTTAAATGAGTTGATTACAAACTCATTAAAGCACGCCAATAACCAAGACAAAAGATCTAATGCAGTACTATCAATTAATAAAACAGAAAATGATAAAGAATATATTTTGTACTGTAAAGACAATGGTCCTGGTTTTCCTGATAAGTTTGTGCCGGAAGAGTCTGCTTCACTTGGATTTCAGCTAATTCTTGCTTTAACCGAGCAAATAGGAGGGGAAATTAAGTTTTATAATGAAGGTGGAGCGGTAGTTGAAATTCGTTTTAAAACCCTAGAATAATTTTTTAAAATATTCCGGTATAATTAAAAGGAGATATTTTATTTAACTCCTCTTTTATTTTTTCATCTACATTCAAATTAGAAATGAAATGCCTAATTGATTCGGCAGTAATTTTTTCATTTGTTCTAGTTAAGTCTTTAAGCGCTTCGTATGGCTTATCAAAGCCTTCTCTTCTTAATACAGTTTGAATGGCTTCAGCAACAACGGCCCAGTTGTTTTCTAAATCCTCATCAATTTTAGCCTTGTTAAGTTGTAGTTTAGATAGTCCTTTCAGAATTGATTGAAAAGCAATGATAGTATGACCTATAGGAACTCCTATATTTCGTAAAACCGTTGAGTCAGTTAAATCTCTTTGAAGCCTTGAAACAGGAAGTTTTTCAGATAGATGCTCAAATAAAGCGTTTGCAATTCCAAAATTTCCTTCAGCATTTTCAAAATCTATTGGATTTACTTTATGTGGCATTGCTGAAGAACCTATTTCTCCTGCTTTTATTTTTTGTTTAAAATATTCCATTGATACATACGTCCAGATATCTCTACTAAAATCAATTAGAATAACATTAATTCTTTTCATGCAATCGAAAATGGCAGAAAGATTATCGTAATGCTCAATTTGAGTAGTATATTGAGAACGGCTTAATCCCAGCGTGTTATCAACAAAACTATTTGCAAAGGATACCCAATCAATATCTGGGTAAGCAACAAAATGAGCATTAAAATTTCCTGTAGCTCCACCAAACTTTGCCGGAAAGGGAAGTGACTTTAATTGTTCTAGCTGTTTTTCAATTCTTTCATGAAAAACCATAAATTCTTTACCAAGCATAGTTGGAGAAGCAGGTTGTCCATGAGTTCTGGCAAGCATGGCTATATCTTTCCATTCCTTGGTAAAAGCAGATAGTTCATCTATTATCTCTTGTATTTGTGGTAAATAACATTCAAGCGTTGCTTCTTTTAAACTAAGTGGTACGGAAGTATTATTAATGTCTTGAGAAGTAAGACCAAAATGAATAAATTCTTTTTCAGCTCCAATTCCAAAGGCTTCAAATTTTTCCTTGATAAAGTATTCTACAGCCTTAACATCATGATTGGTTGTTTTTTCAATTTCTTTAATCCTTGAGGCATCTGAATGGGTAAAATTTTTATAGATGCTTCTTAAATCAGCAAACTTATCTTTTGATATGTTTTTTAGTTGGGGTAACGGTAATTCACAAAGTGCGATAAAGTACTCTATTTCAACTCTAACCCTATACTGAATAAGGGCAAACTCAGAAAAATAATTTCTTAAAACCGAAGTTTTATTAGCATATCTTCCATCTATTGGAGCTATAGCAGTAAGAGAATTTAAATCCATTTTATATCTTTATATGGTTGATAAAAAGAAGCACGAAATTAGTAAATTAAAATTCTACAGAAAATGAAATTAATTAAAGATGCCTGGAAATCAATGACCTATTACGGTAAAGCGCTTGATATTATTTTTACAAAAGGGTTGTGGTGGTTTTTTGCTTTTCCTTTAGCCTTAAACCTTATTTTCTTTTTTGGCGGCTTTTATTTTGTGGGTTCACTTTCTGATTCATTAGTAGAATGGGTAAATGCACAAATGGATTTAAACCCTGAAACTTGGTGGGCAGCGCTATTAACAGGCACACTTTCTTGGTTAATTTGGCTAATTCTCAAGTTAATCTTCTTTTTTACGTTTGCCTACTTTGGTGGATATATTGTAATTGTTCTATTAAGTCCTGTTTTTTCATACCTCTCCGAACGCACAGAAAAAATATTAACCGGAAAAAAATATGATTTTGATTTTGACCAGTTAATGAGAGATGTAGTAAGAGGAATTCTTATTGCTACCAGAAACGTATTAATAGAAATTTTATGGATGATAGGTTGCTTTATCATTACTTTTATTCCTGTTATCGGTTTTGCGGGTCCAATCCTCTTATTTTTTGTTACTTCCTACTTCTATGGCTTTTCTTTTTCTGATTATTCACTGGAGCGTAGAAAAATGACAATATCTCAAAGCGTAAGCTTTATGAGGCGAAATAAAGGCTCAATTATTGGTAATGGAATGATTTACTCCATCTTTATGTTAATACCTTTTTGTGGTGTTACTCTAGCAGGCTTTGCGGCAATTGTAAGTGTGGTGGCAGCCACTATTTCTGTTCACCAAATTGAAAATAAATCCATAAAAATTGCTTAAACTATTGTCAATCATTACTTTTGTTAGACTTTAAAACTTACTCGAATGAAACTTATTTCCTCTGTTGTATTAATTTTCATCACATTTTCTATCTATGCCCAAGATGGTTTGGGTGTAAAGGATGTGTATAAGATGAAAGAAGCTGACCATAAATTTTATGAAAAAGATTATAGAGCTGCACTAAATTTATATAGACAGATAATGGAAACCACAAAGTCTAACGCTCTACTAAACTTTAAAGTTGGAAAATGTCACTATGAGTTAAAAAGTTTTGATTTGGCAGTAGAATACTACAGAAATGCAAAAAACATCGATCCAGAAGTAAAAAAAGAATTTTACTTTGAGTATGGAAAAGCATTGCATAAAAACGGGATGGTGGATGAAGCCCTTGAAGCCTATCAGGAATACAGAAAAGTAATCAAGAACAAAAAGAAAATCATCAAGAAGATGGATTTAGAATATTATGAAGCCATGTGCGGAAGAGCAAAAGAATTAATGGCTTCACCTGTTCCCGTTGAGATTATAAACCTTGGTCGTGAAGTAAATTCAAGAGAAGATGATTACGGCCCATCTATTTCTGCAGATGGAAAAACAATGATTTTTACTTCTAGAAGAGCAGCGACCAAAGGCGGTGGAAGAGATTTGCAAGGAGATCATAAGTTTTATGAAGATATTTATATATCAGAGTGGGATTCAGAAAATAAAATGTGGAAATCTGCGGAAAATATCCCGGGTAAATTAAATACAGAAGGTCATGATGCGGCTCTATGTATTGGAGCTGATGGGAAAGTAATTTATTTATATAGAAATGATGGGGTAGTTTACATTGGAGATATTTTTGTTTCTAAAATTAACTCATCAGGAAATTGGTCAACGCCTAAAGATTTAGGAAAGCCGATTAATACCAGTTATTTTGAAAGCTCGGCTAGTATTACATCAGATGGAAATAGATTGTATTTTGTAAGTGAAAAACCAAAGGGCGGTTTTGGGCAAACAGATATATACTATTCTGACAGAATAAGTAGAAACGTTTGGTCAGAGCCTGTTAATTTAGGAGACTCTATCAATACTCCTTATGATGAGGTAAAAGTATTTATCCATCCTGATGGGAAAACCTTATTTTTTAGTTCTGACGGTCATAACAGCATGGGTGGGTATGATATTTTTATGAGTAAAATGCGTTATGATAGCACATGGAGTAAGCCTGTAAACCTTGGCTATCCTATAAATACAGTTGTTGATGATGTACATTTTATTCTTTCTACAGATAAAAAAACAGGCTATTATTCAACCTTTAGAAAAAATGGTTTCGGAGAAAAAGACATCTATAAAATAGATATGTCTAAGTACCCTATAGCAAGTTTGATAGATGAAAAACCTACTGTAATTATTAAAGGAAAAATTCAAGCAGAAGAATTAGAAGACCTTTTAGTGCAAGTGTATAATGAAAAAGAAGAAAGAATAGCACAAACAAAAACAAATGAAGAAGGAGAGTATTTCTTAACAATTCCTGAAGGCGAATACACCATTCGTGCTGGAGCAGCAGGCTATAAAGTAGTTTCTCAAAAAATAAGTGTTTATGAAGATAAAGGCTCTGACGAAACTACTTCACATTCATTTGATTTTAAGCTGGTAAAGCTTGAGTAACGCATTTCACAAAAAAAACCGACCTTTGTGCTTTAAACTTGACTAAATGAGCCAGGAAGAAGATATTAAATGTTCCTTTTGTAATCGTTCAAAGGTAGAGGTAGATGTAATTGTTGAAGGAATCAACGGGCATATTTGTAATTACTGCATTCACCAGGCGGAAGCCATTGTTAAAGAGGAAATTAACTCTAAGCTGAATGCCGATATCAATAAACAACTTACACTACTTAAACCTGCTCAAATAAAAGAACATTTAGATGAGTATGTTATTGGTCAAGAAGATGCTAAAAAAGTGCTTTCTGTTGCCGTTTACAATCATTATAAAAGAATAGCTCAACCATTTTCTTCAAAGAAGAATGATATTGAAATTGAGAAATCAAATATTTTATTGGTTGGAAGAACAGGAACAGGTAAAACGCTTTTGGCTAAAACCATTGCCAAAGTGCTGAATGTGCCGTTTTGTATTGCCGATGCTACTGTATTAACAGAGGCAGGGTATGTGGGTGAAGATGTAGAAAGTATTCTTACAAGACTTTTACAAGCAGCCGATTATGATGTTCCTTCGGCTCAAAGAGGAATAGTTTTTATTGATGAGATAGATAAAATTGCAAGGAAAAGTGATAATCCATCTATTACCAGAGATGTTTCAGGAGAGGGTGTTCAACAAGCGTTGCTAAAATTATTAGAAGGCTCTGATGTAAATGTTCCGCCACAAGGAGGTAGAAAACACCCAGAACAAAAGCTTATTACTATTAATACCAATAACATACTTTTCATCTGTGGTGGTGCTTTTGACGGTATTGAAAAACTAATCGCTAAAAGAGTTCAAACCCAAACAATTGGCTATAGAAATAAAGACAAAGAAGCAGAAATAGATAAAGAAAATCTATTGCAATATGTTTCTCCTCAAGATGTAAAATCATTTGGTATAATACCTGAATTAATAGGACGTGTGCCGGTAGTAACCCATTTAAATCCTTTAGATGCTGATGCGTTAAGAAGAATTTTAGTAGAGCCGAAAAATGCTATAGTAAAACAATACAAAAAGTTGTTTGACATTGATAAAATTGAGCTGGAAATAGAGGATGAGGTATATGATTTTATTGTAGATAAAGCTATGGAATACAAATTGGGTGCAAGAGGTTTGCGCTCTATTTGCGAAGCCATTATGTTGGATGCTATGTATGATTTACCTTCCGAAAAAGAATCTGATACCAATAAAAAGTTTGTAGTTACTTTAGAGTACGCTCAAGAGAAATTTAGCAAGGCTGCAATGGCTAAACTAAAAGTAGCCTAACGCAACATTCCAATCTCAATTTCTTCGCCATTTTTAATTACAGTGGCATGGTCTCCACAAGAGCTTGGATATTGTAATTCTCTGGCAATTAAATTTTCCGGTTTTACTTCTTCTAAACCCACAGCAGGGTAAAAGCAATTTCCTAAACTGTGAAAAGCGTTTTTAATTTTTGAAGTATATAAATTTCCTTGTAATGTCCTGCCATTTGAGTATCCTGTCACTTCAAAAATATCATCACTCAAATCCGTAATAGTAGAGCTTCCATAAGCCCAGTCGATAGCAAAAGAACCATTGAATTTTAATGTAGTATTTTTTGCGGTATCGGTTAAATAAATATCAGTTGCCGTTAAAGCATACAAAGGATAATTAGTTTTAGTGTTTATGCCTTTATAAGTTACGCTAAGAGTACCACTAATATTTTTTCCATTTAAATAATAGTTAGAAAAACTAGCCGAATAATTTCCGTTTACTTGATTAATTTTTCCATTCACTAGGCATTTAATGCTTCCTTGTCTGCCAACATCTAACAAACAAGCGCCACCATTAAAAGAAATGTTTAACTTTTTTGGGGAAGAAAGTGTGTCCTTGGTGATGGCATCACAACCAAAAAGTGAAGTGGTATTAGAGCCATTATCAGAGATTCCTTTTGAATTTTCTGCAGCAGCCAGTGTAATTTTAAATGCATCAAAAACAATACTTTCAGAAAGTGCCAAACTCACAGAGGTGTGAGTAGTTTTATCTTCATCTCTGTCTGACTTAGAGCAGCCAAAAGTTAGTAACAGTATTAAAAAGCTACACTTTTTGATAAACTGCAAACTCCAAATCATACTTGTTTTTTTCATCTGCTAAACGTGTTTCAGAAGAAACTTTTTTCCATTTTATAAAATCAAATGTAGGAAAATAGGTGTCACCGTCAAAATTTGCTTTTACCCAGGTAATGTACATTTTATCTATTAATCCGGCATCTAAATATTGTTTGTAGATTTCTCCGCCACCAATAATAAAAAGCTCAGTTTCATTATTTTTTTTAGCATAATCTATAGCAGATTGAATATCATTTAATACTACAACTCCCTCTTCATAAAAATCGCTATTTCTTGTTAAAACGATGTTTGTTCTGTCAACTAAAGGTCTAAATTTTTTAGGGATAGATAGGTAATTTTTTCTGCCACAAACAATGTGATGTCCAAGAGTAGTTTTTTTAAAATAATTCATATCGGCAGGTAAGTGCCAAACTAAATTATTGTCTTTACCAATAACATGATTTTGGGCTACGGCAACTATTAATGAAACGACCATTATACAGCAACAGGAGCTTTAATATGTGGATAAGGTTCGTAATTTACCAGCTCAAAATCTTCAAACTTAAATTCAAATAAATCCTTCACGTCAGGGTTTATTTTTAATGTAGGAGGTGTTTTTGGAGTTCTTTCTAGCTGTAGTCTAGCTTGTTCGTAGTGATTGGAATACAAATGTGCGTCACCAAAAGTGTGTACAAACTCTCCGGGCTTTAAATTACATACTTGAGCTACCATCAAAGTCAGTAGCGCATAAGATGCAATATTAAACGGAACACCTAAAAACACATCTGCACTTCTTTGATAAAGTTGACATGATAACTTCTCGTCAGCAACATAAAACTGAAATAAACAATGACAAGGAGGTAAAGCCATTTTTTCTACATCAGCTACATTCCAGGCACTAACAATCAATCTTCTTGAATCGGGTTTGTTTTTTATTTGATGAATTAAATTGGTAATTTGGTCTATCTTGCCGCCATCAGGAGTTGGCCAGGAACGCCATTGATAGCCATATACAGGCCCCAAATTCCCATTTTCATCAGCCCATTCATCCCAAATGGATACGCCATTATCTTTTAAATATTTAATGTTTGAATCACCTTTTAAAAACCACAATAACTCATGTATAATAGACCTTAAATGTAATTTTTTGGTGGTTAAGCAAGGAAACCCGTCTTCTAAGTTAAATCGCATTTGATAACCGAAAACACTTTTTGTTCCTGTCCCTGTCCTGTCAGATTTTTCAGTACCGTTATCTAAAATATGTTGAAGTAAATTTAAATATTGCTGCATGATAAAATTTTAAAGTACAAATGTCAGTTCTTTAAATTTTTATGGCAACACCAAACAGATATAATTATTCAAAAGTTTTAAACGTTTTTGAGAAATTTTAATCTTGGATTTCTAACCCCATTTTTTTAAAATGAACAATCATTCATAATTAATTAAAAACTAGATATTTTACAGTATATTTACTAGACCCAAAAAATTACTTATGAGACAATTAAATTCTATTTTCATCGCATTGCTTTTTATGGCAATTTCTTTTGCTTCTTCTGCCCAAAAATGGGTAGATATGATGAATGATACAGAAGCTAATTTTTATGATATTCAGAAAGAATTTAATGCCTATTGGGCAGATAAAGACCATACCGAAAAAGGGCATGGCTGGAAGCAGTTTAAGCGTTGGGAATATATTATGGAGCAGCGTTTATATCCTCACGGTGACAGAGCTGTAATGAACAGAGCCATGATGGATTATTATAACAATGTGCATCTAAAAAAAAACGCTCAAAATGGTAAAGCTGCCAATTGGACTTTAGTGGGCCCAACTTCAGCAATTCCGTCTAACGGTGGTGGAATGGGTAGAATAAACTTTGTGCGATTTGACCCTGCAAACTCTAATACAGTTTTTGTTGGCTCGCCCGGTGGTGGTTTATGGAAATCTACCAATTCAGGTAGTAGCTGGTCTAACTTAAATACAGATAATTTGCCTGTAATCGGTTGTTCAGATTTGGCTATTGACCCCAATAATTCAAATGTGATGTATTTAGCAACCGGAGATGGAGATGGAAGTGACACGTATAGTATAGGAGTTTTAAAATCTACAAATGGGGGAACAACTTGGAACACAACTGGTTTAAATTGGAATGTAACTCAAACAAGAACAATCAGAAGATTAATTATTAATCCTTCTAATACAAATATTTTAATTGCGGCTACAAGCAATGGAATATATAGAACCACAAACGGAGGAACATCTTGGACTCAAATAATAACGGGCAGCTTTAGAGATTTGGAATTTAAACCTAATGATCCAAATACGATATATGCAACCACTGACCAATTTTATGTTTCTACCAATGGCGGAGCAAGCTTTACACAAGTTACAAGTGGTTTGCCGGCCGCAAATGCTTCCAACAGAATGGCAATAGCAGTTACTCCTGCCAATGCAAATTATGTTTATGTACTTTCTTCAGATAATTCTTCAGGTTATGGTGGAGTTTATCGTTCAACAAATAGTGGTTCTAGCTTTTCTACTATGTCAACTACTCCAAATATACTAGGATATAGTGTTACCGGAAGTGGAAGCGGTGGGCAAGGCTGGTATGACTTAGCCATTGCAGCATCTAATACCAATGCAAATGAAGTAGTTGTAGGCGGAGTGAACATTTGGAGGTCAACAAATGGAGGAAGTTCATTTAATATTATTGCACATTGGTATGGAGCCAGTGGAACTCCTTACGTTCATGCAGATATTCATGATTTAATCTATTTACCCGGAAGTGGAACAACTATTTGGGCCGGATGCGATGGCGGTGCTTTTAGAACTACAAATAATGGAACAAGCTGGAGTGATAGGAGTGCTGGATTACAGATTGGTCAGCTTTATAGGTTTTCCAATTCTGCTACTAACACATCTTTAAATTTATCGGGTTGGCAAGATAACGGAACTAATAGAGTAAATGGAACATCATGGTCAAGAGTTATTGGCGGTGATGGAATGGAGTGTATAATTGACCACTCTAATGCAAATATTATGTACGGTGAATTGTACTATGGAGATATACGTAAATCTACAAATGGAGGGAATAGTTTCTCCAATATTGTGAGCTCAGGAGGCTCAGGAGTTAATTCAAACGGAAACTGGGTAACTCCATATATTATGCATCCTACCAATGCAAATACACTTCTGGTGGGGAAAGATAATTTATATCGCTCAACAAATGGCGGTACTTCTTGGAGTACACTTGGAGCAATGACCGGCACAACGAGTAGGGTTAACGCAATTGCTTATGCTCCTTCAAACACTAATTATATCTATGCTTCCAGAAACACAAGGTTATATAAATCTACAAATGGAGGTACATCTTTTACTGATATTACTTCCGGTTTACCCAATGCATCTATTACTTATATAGCTGTTTCAAATACCGACCCTAATAAAGTATGGGTAACTTTTTCAGGGTATAGCTCAACTAACAAGGTGTTTATGACTACAAATGGTGGAACTTCCTGGACTAATTTTAGTACAGGCCTTCCCAACCTTCCAGTAAATTGTATAGTATATGAAAATGGCTCAGCAGATGGAGTTTATGTAGGAACGGATGTAGGAGTATATTTTAGAGATAACACTATGAGTAACTGGGTTTCTTACATGACGGGTTTACCGAATGTAATAGTTAATGAGCTGGAAATTCAATACACAGTCGGCAAAATTAGAGCTGCAACTTACGGAAGAGGAATTTGGGAATCGGATTTGTTTAGTAGTTCGGGAGCAGCTCCGGTTGCAAACTTTACGGCTAATAAACAAAGTGGATGTCCGGGAACTCAAATCAACTTTACTGATTTATCCAACTTTAATCCAACATCATGGAGTTGGAGTGTAACTCCATCAACCGGAGTAACTTATGTAGGTGCAACAAATTCTACAAGCCAAAACCCGATGATTGTTTTTGCAAATGCAGGAACTTATACTATTTCATTAACGGCTACTAATACAAACGGAAGTAATAATCATACAAAAAACAATTATATCACTATTTCTGCTACCCAAACCCTTCCTTTAGTTGAAGGATTCTCAGGTGCATTTGTTCCGGCAAATTGGTCAAATAATGATTTAGCTAATGATGGTTTTACATGGTTAAAAAATACATCTGTTGGCGGCTACGGAACAAGTAATGAATGTGCTTGGTTTGAAAACTACACCAATAATTCTGCGGGAAGTTATGATGAACTTTGGACACCTATTTATAACGCTTCTTCTTCATCAAGCTTATCTTTAAGTTTTGATGTTGCTTATGCTAGGTATAATGGCACATATAGTGACACAATGGCTGTTTTAGTTTCTACTGATTGTGGCACTACTTTTACACAAGTCTGGATGCAGGGAGGTTCAACTCTTGCAACTGCGCCTGACAATACAAATTCTTTTACACCAAGCTCTTCCCAATGGAAAACAATTAATGTAAATTTAAATGCCTATGCAGGACAATCATCTTTAGTGGTTGTTTTCAGGAATATTGGCAGATGGGGAAATAATCTTTATTTAGATAATATTAATTTATCAGGTGGTGTTCAAAAACCGGTGGCTTCTTTTACGCCTAGTTCAACTAGTATTTGTCCTAACGATTGTGTGTCTTTTAATGATAACTCTACCAATAGTCCTACTTCATGGAGCTGGACGTTTAATGGAGGTAATCCATCTTCTAGTAATTCACAAAATCCAACTAATATTTGTTATGCTAATGCCGGAACTTATAACGTTCAATTAATTGTCGGGAATTCCGGAGGAAGTGATACGATTACTCAAACAATTACTGTTAACCCAAATCCTGCTGCTCCAAATATTACTCAGAATGGAAGTCAGTTAACATGTAATCCTGTAGCTAGTGGTTATCAATGGTACTTGAATGGTTCGCCAATAAGTGGAGCAAATTCTCAGACTTATTCGCCAACACAATCAGGTAACTACACAGTTCAAATAACTGCCGCAAACGGTTGTCAATCTATTTCAGTTGGTTATGAGTTTTGGGCAAGCGGAATTAATGACCTAAGCAATGAATTAAATTTCCATATTTACCCTAATCCAAACAATGGAAGCTTTAATATTAAGTTTGTTGCTTCAGAAAAAGGAAGCTATAGCATTGTCGTTAGAAATGTAATTGGGCAAATAGTATCAGAACAAAAGCTAATGAATTATGTTGGTACATACTCTAAGCCAATTAGTGTTGTTGAGAAAGGAGTTTATTTGATTTCGGTTGTTGGAGACAAAGTAGATGTTACTAAAAAAGTAGTAGTTTACTAATTATAGCAGCATACCAACTGTTGCTGCCGTGAACATACATGCCAACGCTCCGGCAATTAATGCTCTAAATCCAAATTTAGAAAGTGTAGGTTTTTGTTTTGGTGATAATGCACCAATTCCACCAATCTGAATTCCAATAGATGAAAAATTAGCAAAGCCGCATAAAACATAGGTAGCTATTATTACTGATTTTTGTTCTGCAAACAAACCACCGGCTTTCATTTTACCCAAAGAAATATAAGCTACAAATTCGTTAACAATTGTTTTCTCTCCTAAAAGTTGCCCTACTAAAATCATATCTTCTTTGCAAACACCTATTACCCAAGCAAGCGGAGCGCAAGCATAACCAACAATAAATTCAAAACTTAAACCATCAAAGGCTGTGTTTGAACTAATAACTTCATTTAAGCCAGTCCAATAACCTATTTTAAATAAACTATAATTACACAACGCCATTAACGCTATAAAAACCAATAACATTCCGGCAACATTTACAGCTAGCTTAATTCCTTGTGTAGTTCCATTTGCTATTGCTTCTAAAGCATTAGAGCCAATTTCATCTTTAGCTACTTTGAGTTCTTGATTAAACTCTTCTGTTTCAGGAACAATTATTTTTGCCGCTACAACGGCAGCGGGTGCACTCATTACGCTTGCGGCTAACAAATGCTTTGCGAAATACACTTGTTCCTCAACGCTGTCACCACCTAAAAAGTTAATATATGCTGCCAAAACTCCACCGGCAATAGTTGCCATTCCACCACTCATTAAACACATGATTTCTGATTTGGTCATTCTGTCTAAATATGGCTTTACTAAAAGCGGAGATTCAGTTTGTCCCAAGAAAATATTACCTGCCGCAGCTAAACTTTCTGCACCGGAAAGTTTCATAATCTTTTTCATCAACCAGGCAAAACCATAAACTATTTTTTGTAAAACTCCCCAGTAATAAAGTAAGCTTGTAAGTGCGGAAAAAAATATTACTGTTGGTAATATGACTACAGCAAAGTTTAAAAGAGCACTATCAATAGTATTGTCTATAAAGCTTGCAAAAAGAAATTTAACCCCATCTTGAGTAAATGAAATTACTTTTACAAAGCACTTACTTAGAAATTCAAAAATATTCTCTACTCCGGGAACTTTTAAAATAAGTAGTGCCAAGATAATTTGAAGTGCTAATCCTTTAGCTACTAAACTCCAGTTTATTGCTTTTCTATTGGTGCTAAACACCCATGCAATAGCAATTAGGGTTAGGATTCCTAGAAGTCCTCTTAAAATGGAAATAAAGTCAATAGATAACAATATTTGGTTCATAGATGGTTGGAATTATTTTTTTCCTCTCTTATCCAACTCATCTCTCAGCCTGGAGGCATATTCGTAATTTTCTGCTTTAATAGCTTGTTCAAGCATATCTTCTAATTCCTGAGAAGTAAAATCACTTAATTTTTTTGGTCTTGAACTACTAACTTCATCAACTGCTTTTTCTTCAGAAATCAAATCTTCTTTTCCGCCTTCTAAGATAATCCCAGCACTTGATAAGATAAATTCAAAAGTAAAAATAGGGCATTTGAATCTAACCGCAAGAGCAACGGCATCTGATGTTCGGGTATCAATTTCCAGTTCTTTACCATCTTTCATGCAAATTAGTTTTGCATAAAATATTCCTTCTACTAAATTGTAAATGATAACCTCTTTAATTTCAATATCAAATGCAGTAGCAAAACTTTTAAATAAATCGTGTGTAAGTGGGCGGCTTGGAACCATGCTTTCAAGTTCAATAGCAATGGCTTGTGCCTCAAATGCACCAATAATAATGGGTAATCTTCTGCTTCCGTCTCTCTCTGCAAGTACCAAGGCGTAGGCACCTGATTGTGTTTGACTATAAGAAAGACCTACTATATCCAGTTGAATTTTCTCCATTTTTATTTTTTGGGGTTTGTCCCAATAAAATACTAAGGTAATTAATTGTTGGCTGCTTTAAAAGCTTTTACGGCTTCAATTAATTTTGGAACAACCTCAAAAGCATCACCAACTATTCCGTAATCAGCGGCTTTAAAAAATGGTGCTTCAGGGTCAGTATTAATAACCACCATAACTTTGCTACCATTAACCCCTGCCAAATGTTGAATAGCACCGGAAATTCCTATTGCAAAGTAAAGGTTTGGTCTTACAGTTACACCAGTTTGTCCAACGTGTTCGTGATGAGGTCTCCAACCAATATCAGCAACCGGTCTAGAGCAAGCTGTTGCAGCACCCAATTCATTTGCTAATTCTTCAATCATTCCCCAATTCTCAGGACCTTTTAACCCTCTACCCGCAGAAACAACTATATCAGCTTCTGTTAATGAAAGTTTTGTGCTTTCTTTTTTAACTTCTTTTACCTTAACATTGGTAGTTGGAAGAGTAACTTCAAAATTTTCGACCTGAGCACTTCCTCCAACTTTTTCTGCAGGGATGGTATTAGGTAAAAAAGAAACTATTTTCTTTTCTGATTTAATTTCTACTTGTGCGAAGGCTTTACCTGAAAAAACAGCTTTTTTTACTGAAAATCCGCCTTCATTTTTTGGTAATTCTACTGCACCGGGAACAGAGCCTGCATTTAACCTTACCGCTAATCTTGGAAGAATTCCTTTTCCGGAATGGTCATGTGCCATTACTACTAGATTTGCTCCTTCTTTATTAGCAGCTTCAGATATAGTAAAAGCAGTCAATTGAGGCTCAGAGTAGTTTAACTCGGGCTTATTTACATGTAATACTTTAGTAGCTCCATATTCTCCTAACTCAGCAATGTTTTCACATTCACCAGTAACAATTACAGTAGCTTGAGTACCTAAAAGGCTTGCTGTTTTTAGTCCGTAGGTTACAGCTTCATAAGCTGTTTTTGTAAGTTTTTTGTTGTAAGAATCTGCGTATATTAAAACTGACATTGTTATCTTTTTAATTATAAAACTTTAGCTTCATTTTTAAGTAAATCCAATAATTCTGCTGGATTATCTGCCGAAATATATTTACATGCTGCTTTAGCAGGTGGAAGAGAATAGGATTTAATCTCAGTTAAGTCTTCTCCGGCAGTTGAAGGAACTACATTTAAAGGTTTAGTTCTTGCAGCCATAATTCCTCTCATGTTAGGAATTCGAGCTTCTGCCATGCCTTTTGCAGCGCCAAGAACAAACGCTCCTTCAACCTCTAGTACTTCTTTTCCGCCTTGTATATCTCTTTCTATGGTAGCTATATTTCCATTAACATCAAGTTTTGAAGCTTGAGAGATATATGGAAGGTTTAAAAATTCTGCAATCATCCCACCGATTTGTGAACCATTGTAGTCAATGGTTTCTTTTCCGGTTAATATCATATTATAGCCTTTGTCTTTTGCATAATCAGCAATTTGCTTGGCAACATTAAAGGGGTCTTTGTCTTCTGAATCAATTCTTACAGCATCATCGGCACCAATTGCTAATGCTTTTCTGATAACAGGGTCATTTTCTGCGGTACCAACATTAATAACAGTAACACTTCCGCTTCCGGCAGCCTCTTTTAACTCTAGGCCTCTAACAAGCGCATACCACTCATCATAAGGGTTAATGATAAATTGAACACCGTCTTTATTAAACTGAGTATCGTTGTCTTTAAACGCTATTTTTGTAGTGGTGTCGGGAGCTTTGCTAATACAAACTAATATCTTCATTTAATCTGATTTTTAAGGATTGCAAAGCTAGAAAAAAAATAGAATTTATCCGAGTAAGAATTTACTCGTTTACAAAAAGTGTATCGGAAAAATTGTTTAAAGAGATGGGGGTTACTTAAAAAATATACCTCACAGAAAAAGCTCCGTCAATCCATAAGCCTGTATAGCCAACTAAATTAAATGCTGGTTTAATATCCAGACTAATGTTAATAGGAATTTCTTCTATATTATACTCCATTCCTAATATGCCATCAACACCAATAACTGTATAACTTCTGTTAGTATTAAACCAAGGGTGTCCGACATAACCATTCCAAAAACCTATATGTCCTCCGGCACCATAATACCAATTCAACCTTTCCACATCAAACGCAGAATAAGAATGTATTTCATAAAGACCTGTTATAAACGCCCCTCTATAGACTGTACCAACAATTCCTTCTAAAGCAGCTTTTTCTCCAATAAAGTGTTTAATAGTAATTCCACTGGCAAAACCACCTCTAAGACCAATACCTGTGCTATAGTCTTGAGCATTTGAGTTATATGAAATGCTTAATAACAGTGTTAGGGCAATAATGATTTTTTTCATAACCATAATTTTAGCAAAGCTATTTTAAACAGATTAATAAAACCTTTTACCGTTAGAATAATTATTAACAACAATTTTTGATTTACTTATAAGTAGATTTTATTTTACATTTGCCTTCCTAAATCATTTTTATGAGAGAAATTCAATTTAGAGAAGCACTTAATGAAGCAATGAGTGAGGAGATGAGAAAGGATAAAAGCATTATTCTTTTAGGTGAAGAGGTGGCAGAATATAATGGTGCTTATAAAGTTAGTAAAGGAATGTTGGATGAGTTTGGCGCTGAAAGAGTTATAGATACTCCAATCGCTGAACTTGGCTTTGCAGGTATTGCTATTGGTGCTGCAATGAATGGTCTTAGGCCAATTGTTGAATTTATGACATGGAACTTTGCAATGGTTGGTATTGACCAAATTGTAAACAATGCTGCCAAAATGAAAAACATGAGTGGCGGACAAATTGATGTTCCAATTGTTTTTAGAGGCGCTTCTGCTTCAGCTGGTCAACTAGCTGCCACACATTCTCAATCTTTTGAATGTTGGTATGCCAATTGTCCTGGATTGAAATGCGTAGTTCCATCAAATCCGGCAGATGCTAAGGGTTTATTGAAAGCTGCTATCAGAGATAATGACCCTGTTTTGGTTTTTGAATCAGAACAGATGTATGGAGATAAAGGAGAAGTTCCTGAAGGAGAATACATTATTCCAATTGGTTCAGCAAGAATTCATAAGCAAGGAACAGACGTAACCATTGCTTCTTATGGAAAAATTATTAAAAGAGTTTATGAAGCGGCTGAAATTTTAGAAAAAGAAGGAATAAGTGTTGAAATCATTGATTTAAGGTCAGTACGTCCGATTGATTATCCAACTATTATAGAGTCGATTAAAAAGACGAATCGATTAGTTTTAGTTGAAGAAGCTTGGCCGGTGGCTAATATTTCTGCAGAAATTGCATTTCATGTTCAACGATTTGGTTTTGATTATTTAGATGCGCCTGTTAGAAGAGTTTGCGCTCCGGATGTGCCAATGAGTTTTTCGAAAGTATTAGTAGAAGCCTATTTGCCAAGTGTAGCAAAAATTATTGATGCAGTTAAGTCTGTAAGCTACGTAGCATAAGGGTTTTAAATAAAGGAATTACTGCCAATGATTTTCATTGGCTTTTTTATTTGCACGTTTTTAACCAAAAATCTACTTTTGCCGACCTTTTGTAAAGAATATACTATTTAACTTAATACATATACTATGAACGAGATGATTATCTATATCCCATTATTATTAGCTGTTGTGGGTTTATTATTTATGATAAGCAAAGCTATTTGGGTAAAAAAGCAAGATGCCGGTACTGAAAAAATGCAAGGAATTGCAAAAAGTATTAAAGAAGGAGCTTTAGCATTCTTAAAAGCTGAGTATAAATTACTAGTCATATTTGTTATTCTTGCTTCGGCAGCTTTATTCGGAATTTCATTACTTGTGGAAACTACAAGTTGGTTAATTGTACCTGCATTTATTTTCGGAGCAATATTTTCTGCCTTAGCCGGAAACATAGGAATGCGAATTGCTACAGAATCAAACGTTAGAACTACTCAAGCTGCAAGAACTAGTTTGCCTCAGGCGCTTAAGGTTTCTTTTTCAGGAGGAACAGTTATGGGACTTGGAGTAGCAGGTTTAGCTGTTTTGGGTTTGAGTTTATTCTTTATTCTTCTTACCAATCATTTTATGGGTGGGGAAGGAGATTTTTATGACAAAATGACCATTGTACTTGAGGCTCTTGCCGGATTTTCTTTGGGTGCTGAGTCAATAGCCCTTTTTGCTAGAGTAGGTGGTGGTATTTATACGAAAGCTGCTGACGTAGGTGCTGATTTGGTTGGAAAAGTAGAAGCAGGAATTCCTGAAGATGACCCTAGAAACCCAGCCACAATTGCAGACAATGTAGGTGATAATGTTGGTGATGTTGCCGGTATGGGAGCAGATTTATTTGGTTCTTATGTTGCAACCGTATTAGCGTCAATGGTGTTGGGTAACTATATCATCAAAGATATGACTGAAGCTGCAGGAAGTCAGTTTACAGATAGCTTTAATGGTATGGGACCAATTTTATTACCTATTGTAATTGCAGGTGTAGGTATTTTAGCTTCAATTATTGGTACATTCTTTATCAGAATTAAAGATAATAATGCAAAAGAAGCTCAAGTTCAGAAAGCATTGAACTTTGGAAACTGGTCTTCAATTATACTTACTGCCATAGCGGGATGGTTTTTAATTGACATGATGTTACCTGAAACCATTCAAGGAATGAAATTCTTTGGTGAAGGTGTAAAAGATATTCCTAGCCGTCATGTTTTTTATGCTACGCTTATTGGTTTAGCGGTAGGTGGATTAATATCTGCTTTCACAGAATACTACACGGGCTTAGGTAAAAAACCGGTGTTGAACATTGTGAAAAACTCATCTACAGGTGCGGCTACTAATATTATTGCCGGTTTAGCTACTGGTATGATATCCACTTTTTCATCTGTTATTTTATTTGCAGCTGCAATTTGGGGTTCTTATGCATTAGCAGGTTTTTATGGTGTAGCTATAGCTGCGTCTGCTATGATGGCAACTACTGCTATGCAGTTAGCTATTGATGCTTTCGGGCCAATTGCTGACAATGCTGGAGGTATAGCCGAAATGAGTGAATTGCCTGATGAGGTAAGAGGAAGAACAGATGTGTTAGATTCAGTTGGTAATACAACAGCTGCCGTAGGGAAAGGTTTTGCTATTGCATCTGCTGCTCTTACAGCTTTAGCTTTATTTGCTGCTTACGTTACATTTACCGGTATTGATGGAATTAATATTTTTAAAGCAGACGTTTTAGCTGCTTTATTTATTGGAGGAATGATCCCTGTGGTTTTTTCTGCACTAGCTATGCAAAGTGTTGGAAAAGCTGCCATGGAGATGGTAAATGAAGTAAGAAGACAGTTTAAAGAAATTCCAGGAATTATGGAAGGAACTGGAAAGCCTGATTACGGTAGATGTGTAGAAATATCAACTAAAGCGGCTTTAAAAGAAATGATGTTGCCTGGAGCGCTTACTATCATTACACCAATTATTATTGGCTTTACAATGGGTGCTGAAGCTCTTGGAAGTTATATGGCAGGAGTTGCTGTTTCAGGAGTTCTTTGGGCTATTTTCCAAAACAATGCTGGTGGGGCATGGGATAATGCTAAAAAGTCATTTGAGGCAGGTGTTGAAATTAATGGAGAAATGACTTATAAAGGTTCTGATGCTCACAAAGCAGCCGTTACAGGCGATACTGTGGGAGATCCTTTTAAAGATACTTCAGGTCCATCAATGAATATTTTAATTAAGTTAACTTGCTTAGTTGGTTTAGTTATTGCCCCAATATTAGGAGGTCACACTAGCGCTGAAGAGCAGCCTGAAGCTGAAAATGTAAAAGAGGTTATTGTTCAACCAAATATGATGGAAGGACTAAAAGAGGCTATCGGAGATTGGAAGCTTGATGAATCACATTCTTATATAGATTTTTCAATTCGACACATACTTGCGCAGTCTAAAGGAAGTTTTGATTCAATCTCAGGAGTTTTTCAACTTTCTGACAATTTAGTAGACTCTAAGATAGATATTACCATCAATGCATCTTCTGTAAATACTAGAAATAAGGATAGGGACGATCATTTAATGTCTCCGGACTTTTTCCATGTAGATTCTTTCCCAACAATTCACTTTGCTTCAGATAAAATTGTATTTACAAATGAAGGTATCTTGGCTCAAGGTATGCTTACCATGAAAGGTGTTACTAGAATGGTTGATTTACCATTTACATATCTTGGTAAAAACAAAAGCCCTAAAGGAGAAGATGTAATATCTTTTGAAGGTCATTTAACACTTAATAGAAACGATTATGGCATTACAACCTATCCCGGAGTACTTGGAGAAGATGTAAATGTTAATTTCTCAGTAGAGTTAAATCCTAAGAAAAACCAATAAAAGACACTATAGTTACTATTAAATAAGGGCTTTTGCCCTTATTTTTTTGTTTGTAATCGTTCTAAATTGTTGATAACTTGTTAAATTCATGTTAGTATTTACTTAAAACTTATATAAATTTGCCAAAACTAAAAACAAAAAATCATGAAAAAGAAATTACTTATTGTAGCAGCAATTGCATTTGCTTCTACTTCTTTTGCACAAGATTTAACATCTAAAAAGGGAGAAACAATGCTTCCTGAAGCTGAAGATTGGTCTATAGGCTTTGACGCAGCACCTTGGTTAACTTATGCAGGTCAATTTTTAGGAGCTTCTAATGCTTCTCCTACAGCTCAATTTACTACACCTGATTTCTCTATTACAGGTAAATATTTTGTAGATGCTAACACAGCTTACAGAGCTAGAGTTAGAATTGGTATGGGTAGTGGTTCTGCTACTACTTTAACTGATACTTCATTAACTGCTAATGGTGGTGTTGGTAAACCGGAAAATCAAGGAAGCTACATCGAAGATGTTGCTAAAACTTCTTACAGACAAATCACTTTAGGTGGTGGTATTGAAAAAAGAAGAGGAAATACTAGAGTACAAGGTGTTTATGGTGGTGAACTATTAATTAGTATGGGTGGTTCTAAATCATCTAACGAGTATGGTTTGTCTATGGATACTGTAACTAGTAAATATTCTAACGTAGGTACAAATAGAACTCTTGAAACTAAAAACGGTTCTACTTTTGGTGTAACTGTTAGAGGTTTTATTGGTGTTGAAATATTTGTATTCCCTAAAGTTTCTATCGGTGCTGAGTACGGATGGGGATTAGGTTTCTCTAGTACTGGTGAAGGTGAAACAACTAGCGAGTTCATTGGACCTGCTACTTCAACTGCTACTGCAAATAGTACAAACGAAATCACTACAAGAACCGGTGGTTCTTCAGGATTTGGAATTGATACTGACAACTCAGGTGGTCAGCTTAATATCAATTTCTACTTTTAATAATTTGAACGGTTATTCAATAAAGGGTTGACCTCTTGGTCAGCCCTTTTTGTTTTCCGATATTTGTGGCACATTATTAAAAACATGAGTGCAGTTAAAACATTAAATGAGTTTATAATAGAAAAACAGCATGATTTTCCCTACGCAACGGGTGAATTAAGCGCTATTTTAAGGGACATTGGCTTAGCGGCTAAGGTGATTAACCGTGAAGTGAATAAAGCGGGTTTAACAAGCGTTTTAGGTGCTGCAGGCTCAGATAATGTTCAAGGAGAACAACAGCAAAAACTGGATGTATATGCTAATCATCAATTTATTGAAGCATTAAGATATGGTCATGAAATATGTGCTGTAGCTTCAGAAGAAAATGAAGAAATCATCATTTTTGATAATGAAAATTCCAAAAAAGGGAAATATATTATTGCATTTGATCCTTTAGATGGATCTTCTAATATTGATGTGAATGTTTCTATAGGAACAATTTTTTCTATTTATAGAAGGGAAAATGTTCAAGAACAAGTTTCAGAAAAGGATTTTCATCAAAAAGGCAAAAATCAGGTGGCAGCAGGTTATGTGATATACGGTTCTTCTACAATGCTTGTTTACACCACAGGTAAAGGTGTAAATGGTTTTACTTTAGACCCATCAATTGGAGAATTTTGCTTGTCACACCCTGATATTAAAATTCCTTCAAATGGTAAAATATTTTCTATTAATGAAGGAAATTTTTCACTTTATCCTAAGGGAGTTCAAGATTATATAAACTATTGTAAAGAAGAAGACAAGTCTACAAATAGACCTTACTCAGCTAGATATATTGGCTCTATGGTAGCGGACTTACATCGTAATTTAATCAAAGGCGGAATATTTATTTATTCGGCTACTACAAAAGCGCCTAATGGAAAGTTAAGGCTTTTATACGAGTGTAATCCAATGGCATTTATAGTAGAGCAAGCAGGAGGCAAAGCATCTACCGGAAGTATGGATGTGATGGAGGTACAACTTAATGAACTTCATCAAAGATGTCCTATTTTTATAGGTTCTGCGGAGATGGTAGAAAAGGCTTGTGAATTACTTAAGAGCTCTATCTTACAATTGTAATATTTCCTTGAGCTAAAATTTCATTTTTATTAGATATGGAATAAACGTAATTGCCCATTGGTAAATCCTTTAAGTTATTGTCGTTGCCTTCCCAGGTAAACCTTTGTCCCTCAGTTATTGTTTCAGTATATATTTCATTTCCATTTCTGGCATCATATATTTTTAAAAGATAACTTGGGTAGGAGTAATCACTTATAAAGTCAATTTCTAAATATTTATTTTGTGATGGGTATATAATATAGTCACATGCATTAATGTTTGAACCACCAGAGTGAGTGTTACTAACGCATCCATAAATTTTGCTTTTAATGTATAATTGATGTTTAATACTTTTTAAATTGTAAAATTCGGGACTGGTTTGGTAGGTTTTTCCTCCATCAATCGAATATAAATTATCTTCTGAATTATTTCTAAAAACTAAACTACCATTAGCTTCTCCAAAGCAAGGTTTTGTTATTATTACACTTGGAGTAATCTTAGCAAGGCCAGCACATTTTTCCTCTTTTAGTTTTTCTTCTTCTGACTTTTGATTTTTTGTGGAATTATGTTTTTCAATACCTGTATTATTGTTATTGCTTTTTGTGGAATTATTTATAGTATCATTAGTTGTAGTCTTATTGGCACTAATATCGTTTATTTTGTAGGTAGGGAGTGTATCAGATTCAACAGGAGTAGTGTTTCTTTCCTCAACTGGTAAATTGTTTTGACTCACTTCATAGCTTTCTTTGGTTTTTATTGAACTTGTTTCGGATTTTTTATCAATTATATTTGGCTTTGAGTAGTTGACAGGTTTTTCCGATTTATTTTTTTCTGTTAAAGTAGTTTTCTTTTTTTCGTTATTATGGAAGAAATAGATTGAAAGACAAATGAATAAAAATAATAGTGGTAGCCATAAAATATAGTTTCGACTTTTATTTTTTGTCTTTGATGAGTTATGAATATTTTGCAATTTATTTTTAATGTTCAATAACTGATTGTCAATAATTAACTCGTTTGCTAATTTATATGCTTCAACAGCAGACTTTAATTCAGCATTTGTATGTATTTCATTTTCAAATGAATGTACTTCTTCAACAGCTAAATTTCCTGATAAGTAATCTTCAATTTTATTATGTAGATGATCATTAATCATTATATAAAAACTCCTTTACTTCTTGATGGCTATTCATTAACTGGATTAAGCGCTGTTTGCATTTATAGTTTTTAGTTTTGGCTGTATCTGCATTACTAAAACCCATTTTCTGACTAATTTCTTCCATACTTAGCTTATTAAATATACTGTAGGTTAAAAGCTCTTTACATCTTTCCCCAAGTTGAGACAAAACTTTATTTATCTTTTCTTCTTGTTCAGTTTTTATTTTAAAGTCAATATATTCGTTAGCTACATAATGATTAGACTCATGCTTTGCTTCATATGTAGTCTGCTGGTTCATTTTTTTTGCTCTGTTTATCCATTTGTTTTTTGCAACGGTAAATAAAAACCCCTCTACACTTTTTCCATATTCAAATTTATTATCTGAAACAAATTTGTAAAAAGCAATTACACTGTCTTGAAATATATCTTGTGCTTCATCATCACTACCGTTATTTTGTTTTATCCAAGCTTTAATTTTAGGGTTAATGTTTATATACAAATAGTGAAGAACATTATTAGATTTTCCAGTTCGTATTGCTTCAATAATTTCTGTATCAGTATATTTTTTTTTCATTTTAAGGTTCGAGAGAGGGTACACCCTCTCTCGAAAGATAGTTTAATTTATCGAATGATTGTTACATTTAATACAACTCCATTTTCAAGTATAACAACATACTGTCCCATTGGTAAATCATTGTTGTTGTCATCTTTTCCTTTCCAGTTTTCTGGAACTGAAATTGTTCTCACCAAATAACCGTTTCTATCATATACTTTGGCTTTATCTGATACAAATGTACCATCTTCTATTCCATCATTATTAGGGGTGATAATAACATTTTGATTACTAGAACATGTTACAGTAACACTATCACAGTAATGCCATGTGCAGTTTAAACTATCTACTATTGTTAAACAAACTTCATATTTTCCGGGTTTAAGGTATGTATGTACAGGAGAATTCCCCACACCATTTTGACCGTCTCCAAAACTCCATGTTTGAGAAACAACAGGATATTGAGTAACAGAAGTATTGTTAAAGTTAATTACATTATAACCTCCTGACTTATAAGTAAAACTTGCATAACTTTTTGAGCTGTCGCATAAACAAGAGTAGTTAGTTGTACATTCCTCAAGACAAGCTGAATTAAATATTGCGGTGCTGGTTCCAAGAGCAACATAATTAAAGCTTCCTTTTACTTCGATTATACTAGAATTTTGGCTAGTGGTAAAGGTATATCCGTTCATTGTCCAAACAGAATCTCTATTGTTAGTAAAAATTGTGTCTGTGTCAATGATTGCTGCAAAATGACCAAAACTATTAATGGTAAGTTTTTTACAGGAGTAAGTAGCCGAACTTACATCAAAACCAATGGTGCCAATTATGCCTGCCCCACCATTTGTATTATAGAATTGCATAAGTGTGTAATCAAACTGTCCAAATCCACCTGAAAATTTACCATGTTTAATAAGTTTTAAATCACCTGAACTATATATGGTAGATCCAGCAGGATAAACATTGTCATCATTATAACCCGTTGCGGAGCTGCTAAATTTAGTGGAATCTAAATCACTATAGATAATACAAGGTGAATTAGAACTTGCTGAACAATCCTCTAAGCATATTTCTCTGATAATTCCTGTAGCAGAATATAAACGTATGCTATTGATACTTCCTGAAATAATAAATAAAGAATACCCTTGTGAAGTGGTTACATTATAAGAGTAGCCATTTCCATTGTAAGAGCCGGGAGTTTGGGTTAATGTATCAGAACCAATAATTATATCTTGTCCAATTACCTTTAATGTTATTTTTTTACATGAATAATTAGAGCTAGAAAAATCTATGTCAAATGTACCATGAAACATCATTGTGGAATCTGTAACTCCTCCGACTTGGGAGCCTTGAAATATTCCTTGAGCAAAAGTTTTGGTTTTTATTAACTTCAAATCACCACTAGAAACTAATGTGGAGCCAGCAGGGTAAGAAGAGTCGTTATTGTAACCACCAGTTTGCGTAGTTACCTTAGCTGGATCCATATCCATGAAATTAATGCATCCTGGTTTTCCGGAGCAGTCTGAAAGACATATATTATAGAAAAAGCTAGTAGCACCGTTAAACCAAATCTTATTGAAATTACCTTTTATCTCGTAGTGATTGTTAGAAATTTTAGTTAATGTAAAGCCATTCCCATTGTAGGGACTAGCTGGGTTTAAACCTAAATTCACACCATCTACATAAATTCCATCTTTTGGAAACCCATTTGCGCCAAACATATAATAAATGTCAAGCTTTTTACATGAGTAACTAGAAGCACCAACGTCAAAACCTAAACCGCCAAGAATCATTTTTGCATTATTGGGATTGCCCATTATATTACAACCTTTAAAATCTTGGGTAGATGTATCAGGTGCGAAAATAGATAAATCGCCAGAAGTAGTTATAATTGTATTTGATGAATAGTTTCCAGCTAAAACCATTGTAGAATCGATACAAGAAGATGATCCGCTTGAGCAGTTTTCAAGACAAGCTGAATTAAATATTGCGGTGCTGGTTCCAAGAGCAACATAATTAAAGCTTCCTTTTACTTCTGTTATACTGGAATTTTGGCTAGTGGTAAAGGTATATCCGTTCATTATCCAAACAGAATCTTTGTTGTTAGTAAAAATTGTATCTGAGTCAATAATGGCCGCAAAATGACCAAAACTATTAATGGTTAATTTTTTACATGAGTAAGTAGCAGAACTAACATCAAACCCAATAGTTCCAATAATTCCACAACCACTACCTGCATTATAAAACTGCATGAGTGTATAGTCAAATTGACCAAATCCACTGGAGTATTTTCCATGCTTAATAAATTTAAGGTCTCCGTTGGTAAATAGTGTTGAGCCGGCAGGATAATTAGTATCATTGTTATATCCTGTAGCCGTACTGCTAAATTTAGAAGAATCAAGGTTTGTATAATAGATACAATCTTGAGCATTTAATAAAAGAGAAAATGCACTAAGCATAATCGTAAATAATATTGTTTTTAAGTTAGAAGTTTTCATAATCATTTTTTAATCATTTATCGGTAATACAATCAACTTTTTAAAAAGTAACCACTTATAATTATTTTTTTGAGAAATATTTCAAAGTAATTTCAAATCTACCAATGTTTGTCCTGCTATTCTTAGTGTTTGGAATAAAGTAGCCAAAGTCAACATTTAGCTTTTTATCATTGTTTTTTTGGATTGGAATGTTGTTAATTCCCAGAAAAGCATAAATACCATTATTCAATTCAAAAGTACTTCCAAAGTGTATAATCTCTTTTACGGTTGCCGAAAATCCTATTGAACTGTAGCTTAAATTTTTCCCTAGCACTTTTTTCGATTCAACTAATCTAATAAACCCTAAGGGGGTGAAAACTAAATCTTCCATTAAACTAAATCGGTACTTGCTATGAATAGTATAATGTCTTGCTAACGAAATTATTTGGTCAACAGGTATTACTCTGCTAGCATTAAATTGGTTTATAGAAAAACCTGCTGAGAGTTTATCGCTGTATAAGTAAACTCCAACATTTCCATCAAAGCTGTATTTAGAAATTCCTTGTGTAACATAATTAGGTACAATATTGAAGTTATAGGCTCCTATTGAGGCAGATAAACCTAGCTTATAGTCCTCATTAATGTTGAGATGTCTTCCGTACAGACCATAAAACCTATTTCTTTTTAATATAATACCTTCTTTATCATTGTTAAGTTCTATACCAACGATGTGACCTCCATTTTTTTCGTTGGAAATATCAAAGTATGCTGCTGCGAAAGAAGAGTGAATTCCTCCAAAATTATTACTGTTTCTTCTATGACCTGCATATAATTCAGCACTAGCATTACTGCCTTGTATAGCAGGGTTTAAATGCGGGTCGTCAAAAAACAAACCAAAATACTGTGGTAGTTCAATAGAGGTTAATTGCCCATAAGAAGTAATAGAAACAATTACTCCTAACAAAATAAGTAGTTTCTTCATGTCGTTTGTATTACAAACAAGAGTTTAAAAAGTAACCTTTTAAAAATATAAAATATATAAATACCACATAATCAAATAGATTAATTTCATTTTAACTTTAAATTCTTTATTACCTTTGCCGTCCTTTAAAGAATGGACGCAAGAGAATATTTAAATTTATTTTCAAATCATCCTAAACTGGATGATTTACGTCACTCTATTGCCCAAAAATACAAACTCATTTATGCAAACGGCCTTAAAGGTTCAGCTTTTGCTACAGTATTTTCTTCTATTTCAAGCGAAAGTGACAAAACACAATTAGTTATATTAAAGGATAATGAAGAAGCAATCCATTTTTTTAACGATGTAGAGAATTTTTTTGAAAAAGAAGTTTACTATTTTCCTAAATCATATAAGCGGAATTATGATTTAAGTAAAACAGATAATGCTAATGTTTTATACAGGTCTGAGGCGTTAAAAGCCCTTTCCGAAGATCAACAAAAGAAAATTATAATAACTTATCCTGAGGCTTTACTTGAAAATGTGGCTTCTAAGAAAGTACTTCACCAAAATACGTTTAAAGTAAAAGTTGGGAATAACTTAGGAACAGAGTTTGTTAATGAAACGCTACACGAATTAGGCTTTAAAAGAGAAGATTTTGTGACAGAGCCGGGTGAATATTCCATTAGAGGTGGAATAGTTGATGTCTTTTCTTTTTCTAATTCAAACCCATTTAGAATAGAGTTTTTTGGAGATGAAGTAGATTCAATACGTGAGTTTGATCCCATTAATCAGTTAAGCTTGAAAAAGCATGTAGAAATAGTCATTCTTCCTTCCATTCATGAAAAATTGGTGTTGGAAGAAAGATGTTCTTTCTTTGATTTATTGCCGGAAAACACAATGGTCTGGCTGAGTGATAAAAAATATATTTTACAATCTATTTATAATGAGTTTGAGACGATAAAAAATTCATTTTCAAACATAGAAGAAAGCACTATTAAGCAAATTGGTTTTGAAAACCTTTATCAATCTCCAGTTCAAATTGATGAAAGCATGAATAAATTTAGTTCAATAGATGTAAACGGAAATAATATTCCAACTAATGCCATTGAATTTAGCACAACTCCTCATCCGTTTTTCAATAAAAATTTTGATTTACTTTCTTCCCATTTACATGAGCAATCTATAAAAGGGTACAAAAATTATATTGCTTCAGATAATGAAAAACAGCTAGAAAGAATTAATCTTATTCTTAAAGAAAAAACAATTCCTACATCTTTTTTACCCATTAATTTTTCTATTAACGAAGGCTTTATTGACCATGATTTAAAAATAAGTGTCTGTACCGAGCACAGAATTTTTAACCGACATAAAAAGAGTAGATTAAAGGAAGGGTATAAAAAGAAAGAAGGTTTTATAACATTAAAAGAACTCAATAATTTAAATAACGGTGATTTTGTTGTCCACATAGACCATGGTATTGGGCAGTTTGCCGGGCTACAAAAGATTGATGTAAACGGGAAGAAGCAAGAGGCAATAAAAATAGTTTACAAAAACCATGATATACTTTACGTAAGTGTTCATTCATTACACAAAATATCAAAATACTCTAATGAATCTGGCTCTGTTTCAGTTGATAAATTAGGTTCCGGACGTTGGCAAAAGGTTAAAGAAAAAACGAAAAAACGTGTTAAAGAATTAGCTTTTGATTTGATAAAACTCTATGCTAAACGAAAAGCACAAAAAGGCTTTGCTTTTAGTCCTGATAGCTATATGCAAAATGAATTAGAGGCATCTTTTATTTATGAAGATACGCCTGACCAAGAAAAAGCTACTAAAGATGTAAAGGCCGACATGGAAAAGCCTTATCCGATGGATAGATTGGTTTGTGGTGACGTAGGTTTTGGAAAAACTGAAGTAGCTATTAGAGCGGCTTTTAAGGCAGTTACTGATGGTAAACAAGTAGCTGTTTTAGTTCCCACAACCATTTTGGCTTTACAACACTACAAAACGTTTAAGGATAGATTAGAGAATTTGCCCGTAACAGTTGATTTTATAAGTAGATTCAAATCAGTAGGTAAGCAAAAAGAGACCTTAAAAGCATTACAAGAAGGAAAAGTTGATATTATTATTGGAACTCATCGATTAGTGAGTAAAGATGTTAAGTTTAAAGATTTAGGATTATTAGTTATAGATGAAGAGCAAAAATTTGGAGTGTCAGTAAAAGATAAGCTCAAAACCTTTAAAGTAAATGTTGACACACTTACTTTAACGGCAACGCCAATTCCAAGAACATTGCAATTTTCAATGATGGGTGCAAGAGATTTTTCTGTTATATCTACTCCACCACCTAACCGACAACCTGTACAAACAGAATTACATTCTTTTAACGAAGAGGTAATTAGAGACGCTATTAATTATGAAGTTCAAAGGGGCGGACAAGTATTTTTTATACATAATAGAATTCAAAATATTGATGAAGTTGCTGCATTAATCGAGCGTTTATGTCCGGATGCTAGAGCATTAGTTGCTCATGGACAAATGAAGCCTCAGGAGTTAGAAGAAAAAATGTACAGCTTTATTGAAGGAGAATATGATGTGTTGGTGTGTACTACAATTGTAGAGTCGGGCTTAGATATTCCCAATGCAAATACCATTATTATCAATCAAGCTCAAAACTTTGGATTAAGTGATTTACATCAATTAAGAGGAAGAGTTGGTCGTTCTAATAAAAAAGCTTTCTGTTATTTAATTAGCCCACCATTTTCTACCATCTCAGAAGATTCCAGAAAACGATTAACTGCTCTTGAACAATTTTCAGATTTAGGAAGCGGATTTCACATTGCCATGAGAGATTTAGACATAAGAGGTGCCGGAGATTTATTAGGAGCAGACCAAAGTGGTTTTATGAGTGATATAGGCTACGAAATGTATCAGAAAATTTTAGATGAGGCACTACAAGAACTAAAAGAGCAAGAATATAAAGAGTTATATACAGAAGAATCAGTGGATAGTCCTGAATTTAAAATTGATTGTCAAATTGACACCGACTTAGAAATATTAATTCCGGATGAATACATTGAAAACATTGCAGAAAGAATTAATATTTACAAAGAGATTGATAACCTCTCTGAAGAAAATCAGCTGGAGAAATTTAAAGTTCAATTGATAGATAGATTCGGAGAAATTCCAAAACAGGTAAACGAATTAATAGAACTTGTGCGTTTAAGATGGAAATGTGAAAAGCTGGGAATAGAAAAATTAATGATTAAGCAGAGTAAATTATTGGCCTATTTTATTAGCAATAAAGAATCGGCTTTTTATTCTACAAAAGTATTTACGGAAACACTAAAGTATTTCCAACATAACCCACACTATTGTGTGTTAAAGCAAAAAAATGATAAACTTTACTTTGTAATTGAAGACTGTGAAAGTGTAGAGTATGCATCTGAACTATTATCTCCGCTTTATGATAATGTAATACAAGAAAAACTCAATAAAGAACTAATAACTAATAATGAATAATTATCTATGGTTGGTGTAAATGCAATGACGGTATCTTTTGGTGGTAGAACCTTGTTTGAAGAAATAAGTTTTATCATTAATAAAACAGATAGGATTGGTTTAGTGGGAAAAAACGGAGCCGGAAAATCTACATTGCTTAAAATATTATCCGGTGAATCTAAACCCACATCAGGCGAAGTTTCGTTTCCAAAAGATTTTCAGATTGGTTATTTATCACAAGACTTAGACTTTGTAAACGACAAAACACTTTTTAACGAAGCAAAAACCGCTTTTGCAGAAATAGAAGCCATCAATAAAAAACTTGAAAAATTAAACGAAGAATTAGTTTCTCGTACCGATTATGAGTCGGATGAGTATATGCAAATCATTGATGAAGTTTCTCACTTAAATGAACGAATGGCAGTATTGGGCGGCTATAATATTGAAGGCGAAATTGAGGAGATATTGTTTGGGCTTGGTTTTGAAAGAACTGACTTTGACAGAATGACTGAAGAGTTTAGCGGTGGTTGGCGTATGCGAATTGAGTTAGCCAAACTTTTATTACAAAAGCCTGATTTATTATTGTTAGATGAGCCTACCAATCACTTAGATATTGAATCGATAGAATGGCTAGAACAATTTATTTCGACTTACAATGGCGGAGTGGTGTTAGTATCACACGACAAAACGTTTTTAGATAACATTACCAATAGAACCATTGAAATTAGTCTTGGAAAAATCCATGATTATTCCGCTCCTTACTCTAAATATTTGGTGTTGCGAGAAGAAAGAAGAGCTCAATTATTGGGCGCATATAAAAACCAACAACAACAAATCAAGCAAACCGAACGATTTATTGAGCGATTTAGAGCTAAAAACACCAAAGCTTCTGCGGTACAAAGTAGAGTAAAACAGCTTAATCGAATGGACAAGATTGAGTTGGAAGAAGAAGATACTTCTGCCATGCATTTTAGATTTCCTCCTGCTCCTCATTCTGGAAAAGTATCACTAAAAATTGAAAATGCTTCCAAAAGCTACGGAGATAATTTAATTATTAAAGACGTTGAATTTTCAGTAGAAAGAGGAGATAAAATTGCTTTCATTGGCAGAAACGGTGAAGGGAAATCTACTTTGGTAAAAATGATAATGGACGAAACCGATTATCAAGGAACTATTGAAAAAGGATATCAGGTAAAAGTGGGTTACTATGCCCAAAATCAGGCTGATGTGGCTGATGGTAGTAAAACTGTTTTACAAACGATTGAAGCTGCAGCTCATACCGAAGAAGCTAGAAAAAATGTAAGAAATTATTTAGGTGCCTTTTTATTTAGTGGTGATGATGTAGAGAAAAAAGTAAGCGTACTTTCAGGAGGTGAAAGAGCCAGAGTAGCACTTTGTAAATTATTATTGGAGCCCGTTAATCTTTTAATTTTGGATGAGCCTACCAACCACCTTGACATTAAAAGCAAAGAGATTTTAAAACAGGCTTTATTAAATTATGACGGAACGCTTATTCTTGTTTCGCATGACAGAGATTTTTTAACAGGATTGACAGATAAATTATATGAATTCCGAAATCAGAGAGTAAAAGAACATTTAGGTGATGTATTTGACTTCTTAAGAAAGAAGAAAGCCACCAGCTTTTCTGATATTATGAAAAAGGAGAATGCTAAAACTTCCAATAACTCTAACAAGGAGAGTGAGTCAAAAGAAGTGTATGAAAAGAAAAAAGAGTTGGAGAAGTCAATCAGGAAGGCAACTTCTGATGTTCAAAGAGTAGAAAAAGAGATTGAAAAGAAAGAAGAAGCACAAGCAGAGTTAAGTAAACAGCTCCAAAATCCTGAAATATTTTCAAGTGATCCGGCAAAAGGAAATGAGTTGCTAATGCTATTTAATTCAGGAAAAAAGGAAGTTGAAACGTTAATGAGTAAATGGGAAAAATTAAATACAGAACTTACAAAGCTTGAAAAGGAGAAGGAAAGTTTATAAGTTTACTGAATAAATAAGAAAAATATGCTTTCAATTAATCCAAAAGAAATTCCTGTTCCTAAATTGCACGGGCATTTATTAGGCGCAGTGGGACCAAGACCAATTTGTTTTGCCAGTACTATTGACGAAAACGGAGTGCCAAATTTAGCGCCATTTAGTTTCTTTAATGTGTTTAGTGCTAATCCTCCAATTGCAGTTTTTTCACCTGCCAGAAGTGGAAGAACCAACACCACAAAAGATACCTACAACAATGTAAAAAAAGTCCCGGAAGTGGTTATCAATATTGTTAATTATGACATCGTACAACAAATGTCATTAGCAAGTTCTCCTTTCGAACCCGGAGTAAATGAATTTGAAAAATCAGGATTAACTCCTGTTGCTTCAGAATTAGTAAAACCATTTAGAGTAAAAGAATCTCCCGTTCAAATGGAATGTAAAGTGAATCAAGTAATAGAATTGGGTGCAGAAGGTGGAGCGGGAAATTTAGTAGTTTGTGAAGTGGTTAAAATTCATATTGATGAAGCAATATTAGACGAAAACGGAGTAATTGACCAACAAAAAATTGATTTGGTAGCCAGAATGGGTGGTAATTGGTATTGCAGAGCACATGGCGAAGCGCTTTTTGAAATAGCTAAACCCATTACTACTTGTGGAATAGGAGTGGATAAAATTCCTTCGTTTATTAAAGAAGCAAACTTTTTTACGGGCAATGAATTGGGTCAGCTCGGAAACATTGAACAACTTCCTGAACCGGATGAGAATGTGAGGTCTGACAATAAATTTGAAGATGCAAGAGCATTTTTAAAAATAGGAGATGTAGTTTCTGCTTGGAAAGTTTTACTTTCATAAGGTGAATTTTTCTGAAAAATATGCTAAGCTGTTTCAACTGTTATTGCCTTCTCCATTTGCAATTGCGGTAATACTTACATTCATTACTTTTTTTATAGCCTTATTTACTACCCAACCCGAAGATGTTGGTTTCTTGGCTTACTCTGTCGATTTAGCTAATTTTTGGCAACAAGGACTTTGGTCTGACGGGCTTTTAGTATTTGCAGTTCAAATGATGCTGATGCTTGTTTTAGGACACGTGTTAGCGCTTACAAAACCGGTTGAGTATATTCTTAACAGATTAGTGTTTTATTGCAACACAACAGCTAAAGCAGCTTTTATAGTTACTATTTTAACCGTATTGGTTAGTTTTTTTAATTGGGGATTAGGTTTGATTTTCGGAGCCATATTTGCGAGAAAAGTGGGAGAGTATGCTGCTAAAAATTTATTGTCGATAAATTATCCGTTGATTGGAGCGGCTGGGTATAGTGGTTTAATGGTTTGGCATGGAGGAATATCGGGTTCATCACTTACAAAAATTGCTGAAGAAGGGCACTTAAAAAGTTTAGTAAATGGAATTATTCCTGAATTTCAGTTAGAACTTTTGCCTAATTCAATTTCTTTTATTGATACGGTATTTTCTCCCATGAACATATGTGTTTCCGTTTTATTGATTTTGATTTTGCCATTGAGTATGTATTTAGTAGGAAAAAAATCAAAAGCTAGTGAGTTGCCAAAGTTTACAACAGATGTAAAGATTACTGAAAAAATAAAAGCAGTTGGAGCGGAAAAAATAGACCATTCTTTGTTTGGTGTTGTGTTTGGTGGTTTAATTCTTTTGATTGCATTTTATTTGGCTTTTAACTTATCCAATACTACTCCACTTTCTTTTATCACGCCCAACTTTATTAATTTCTCGTTATTAGGATTAGGTTTATTGCTGCACGGTAGTTTTTTTAATTTTCTAAATGCAATTGAAGAAGCTATTTCCGGTGTTTCGGGTATTCTTATTCAATTTCCGCTATATTTTGGAATTATGGGCATTATGAAAAGCTCAGGATTAGTGAATGACTTGTCCGCTTTTTTTGTAAGCATTTCTAATGAAAATACGTATCCTATTTTCACTTTTATAAGTGCAGGAATTGTAAATGTTTTTGTGCCAAGCGGAGGCGGGCAATGGGCAGTTCAAGGACCAATTATCATACAAGCCGCTACGGATTTAGGCATTTCTTTACCGAAAAGTATTTTAGCTATGGCGTATGGCGACCAGCTTACCAACATGCTTCAGCCATTTTGGGCGTTACCACTTTTAGGTATTACTAAGCTAAATGCTAAACAAATACTGCCCTTTACATTGTTTTTAATGTTGATAGGGACAATTATCTTTTTGTTAGGATTGGTAGTTTTTTAAGGCTTACTTTCTAAGTCTTCAACCGAGCGAGTGTCTAATGCATCTCTAAGTCCGTTGCCTAATAATACAAACGAAAGTACCATCGCCATTATGCAAAGTCCCGGAAGTATTGGTAAAAGAGCATGACCGGTAGTAATGTAACCTCTTAACTCATTAATCATTTTACCCCATGTTGCTTGTGGTGGCGGAGCGCCAAGTCCTAAGAAACTTAATCCTGCCTCAATTAATATGGCCGAAGCAAAATTAGATGCCGAAATTACAATTACAGGTCCCATAACGTTTGGTAATATATGCCTGAAAATGATTCTGGGGCTTTTAAAACCTAGTGCATTTCCTGCTTCAATAAACTCCATTTCTCTTAAGCCTATCACTTGCCCTCTTACTACTCTGGCTACTTCTACCCACATGGTTAAACCAACAGCAATAAATACTTGCCAAAAATCTTTACCAATGGCTAAGGTAATGGCAATTACCAATAATAGCGTAGGAATAGACCATACCACATTAATAATCCACATAATTAAATCATCAATCCAGCCTTTGAAATAACCAGCAATGGCGCCCATGGTAATACCAATTACCAATGAAATAAATACTGCAATAAACCCAACAAGTAAAGAAATCCAAGCACCTGCCATCAATCGGCTTAAAATATCTCTTCCGTATTGGTCGGTTCCTAAGTAATATTTTTGAGTATAGATATTGTCATCTACAATCATTTTTTGAAGTTCAGTAATTGATTTGGTTACTTTTTCTCCGGAAAAAGTAGTAAATGAAATCATACCGTTGTCAGTAGCTTCCTCATAACTTTCGGTATAATCAATAGGATAAACTACATCAGCTATGTTTATTTTTATTTTCTCTCCGTTGTTTACTTTATCGCCTGTATATTTTTCTACAATAATGTCGCTACCCACAAATCCATAGTCATAAATGGGCATTAACTTATATTGGTTTTCAGTTCCTTTAAAAAATCTAGTAAAAAAGCTTTTTTGAGGTTTATCATCGTTTTTTCTAACCTTAAGCATTTGTACCGAAAAACCGGCAGGTTTAATTTTTATTTCAAGCACTTGCTGATTTGCTTTTGGAGTAGAATCAGGTCGAATTAAAGGACCTGCAACGGCAACAAGTGCAACAATAATGATGCACCATAAACCCGCCATAGAGAGTTTATTTTTCTTTAATCTTCTCCAGGCGTTTAAGTATAGCGAATATGACTTTTGTTTTTTTGCGCTCAATTTACTTTTCGGTCTTTCCAGTACGGACTTCTTCTAAAAATTAAATTTAGGGCAATAAAGATAAAATATATTGGGTAAATCAATTGACAAAGGGTAAAAATTCCAAAAGGTACAGTAGTGCTAAATAGGTCTTTTGAAGCGATTAACAGCCTGTAATCAGCTATAAGTTTTGAAATAAACAAGACTAAAAAAAGCCAAAAAACACTCATATTCAATATGGTAAAGATGAATAGTGCTAATAAGGACAGATTCATAAAAAAAATAACTATTCCCAAATAAGTAAAACTAATATCGCTCACAGAAGCTGATTTTTTTGCCCATCTTATCCGTTGGTTTAATATGGATGAAATTGTTGCCGGAAATCTTGATTTTACCAGTACTTCTTTTGATTTTAGGTAGTTAATAGTTGCTTTTTCTTTTTTTAAATAGTGAAGTAAAAAAACATCATCACCTGAGGCAATTTCAGGTAATGTTTTATGGAAAGAATAAACACTTTTTTTAAATGCTAAATTAGCTCCGTTAGCTAAAATGGGTATGTTTTTTATGGCTTTAGCACCGCCAAATAACTGTAGTGCTATAAATTCGAAATATGCCAAAAATGAAATTACAGAATTAGGGTGGTTTGAGTAGGAGACAGGCACTATGAGTAAATCGGGTTGATGAACTTCAAAATAGCTTTTAATTGTTTTAATCCAATTTGTCGGGTGAGTACAGTCGGCATCTGTGGTAATTATCACATCAGAAGAACTATATTCAACGCCTTTTTTAATAGCCGTTTTTTTCCCTTTTTCGTTATCTGATAGCTCAATTAATTTAAAATTTAAGTCAGAAGTTTTAATTAGTTCTTTTCCATTGTCAATCGAATGGTCGTCAACAAAAATAAATTCCGTATTTTCTTTTTCAGATTGATTTTCAAGTGATTCTAGTAAATGGGAAAGGTTGTTTCGCTCATTTCTAAACGGAATGATAACTGAAATAGTTTTTTTTGAGGATACACCAGTTTCAAGTACATCTGTTTTGGTATTTCTCCATAGCTTAATGACAGTAAAAACCTCTATCAGATAAAGCAATGCTATTATGAATATAATGGAGCTAATTACCATTAAATGAGTTTTTTAATAGTGCAGAAGCACCTATTAATGCAGGAATACCGATGTTTATTATCCAAATAAATACAGCTATTAGTAAAACTCCCGAATCATTATTTAAGAATTCAAAAAGTATTAATGCTAAGCTCCCTTTTACTGCTATTTCTGCCCATCCAAAGCTTGGTATAGCACTAGATAAATAAAATACCACCGTTATTAACATCATGGTATCTAGCCAATTAAATTCACTAATGAATAGGCTAAAAAGTAACAAATATTGAATAGTAAACACTAAATATCGTATTAAGCTTAAAATAAGAATTTGATAGGTTTTATGGGAGAAACTTGTAAATAAATCTTTACTTATTCTTTTATTAATGAAGCTAAAACTTTCTAACTTTTTAAAAACACTTTTTTGAAAAAATAGATAAATAATGAATAGGGATATTCCTATAGAGGCTAGAAAAATCAATAATTTGTCTGACAGAATATATATGTAAACTTTATTTAAAAAAAGGTAAATTAACCCTAAACTTCCTATAAAAACTGTCGCGAGAAGTTGATTTAATGAAGAGAAGAGAGAAGCAGCCGACCCCTCCCATCTGTATTTTGGGGTAAGAAAAAGTATTTTCCCAAAAAACTCACCACTTCTAAATGGCATAAATAAGCTAGTAGCAACACCCGAAAAGGTTGCTATTATACTTTTTCTGAAACTGATGTTAGTAATTGGCTGAAGTAGTATTTTCCACTTAAAAGCATCTATTCCCCAATTGATAGTCATAAGGACTAAACAAAACAAAATCAGAAATAAATTCTTGAAAGAGTATTCAGGCATTGTGCTCAAGTTGATAACCGAACTTTTATTGTAAAATTGATGGTATATAAAATAAAAGGCTGTAATCGAAATGCCTAATTTTAGCAATCGCTCAATATATTTATATAGTTTTGTGTAATTCATTCAATTGAAATCAAACGAAAAAATAATATTAGGTATTGATCCTGGCACAAATGTGATGGGTTATGGAATTATTGAGGTTAAAGGTAACTCAATAAAATTAATTTCAACTGGTGTGGTTAAGCTTGACAAATATGATAATCATCCTTTAAAGCTGAAAAAAATATTTGAAAAGGTGATTAGTTTGATTGACCAATATAAGCCTGATGAATTGGCAATTGAAGCTCCTTTTTTCGGTAAAAATGTTCAGTCAATGCTTAAACTTGGTAAGGCACAAGGCGTTGCTATTGCTGCGGCTCTTTCTCGAGATATGCCAATTTTTGAATACGCTCCTAAAAAAATTAAGCAATCAATAACAGGTAAAGGCGCTGCCTCTAAAGAGCAGGTGTCTGCTATGATTTTAAAAATATGTAATGTAAAGGTTGTTCCTAAGTACTTTGATGCAACAGACGGCTTGGCAGCAGCAGTTTGCCATCATTTTCAGTCTAATTCAATTATATCCGAAAAAAAATATACCGGATGGGCTGCTTTTGTTAAAGAAAACCCTAAAAAACTTAAATAGCTGAACGAATTTGTTGAGCTGTATTTTCGAATTCTTCTTTAGATAAGCTTAGTTTATTTTTCACAAAATTAAACCCATTATCTTGTAGAGGTATTAAGTGGATATGAGCATGAGGAACTTCAAGCCCCTCAACTAAAATCCCGACTCTGTTACACGAAATCGCTTTTTCTATTTTATTTGCCACAACCTTGGCATAATGCCACATTTCTGTATAAAGCGGTTCTGTTACGTCCCATATTTTATCAATTTGTTGTTTTGGAACAACTAAAGTATGGCCTTTTGCAAGGGGATTAATATCTAAAAAAGCAATAAACTTTTCATTTTCATCAACTTTATAACAAGGTATTTCTCCATTTATAATTTTTGTGAAAATACTGTCCATTATCGTGTAATCTCTATAATTTCAAATTTCATTTTGCCACTTGGAACCTGAATTTCAACTATATCGCCAACTGATTTTCCTAACAAACCTTTTCCAATAGGTGATTCAACAGATATTTTTTTGCTTTTTAAATCCGCTTCTTTTTCAGAAACCAACGTATATTCCATAGTAGCTTTGTTGGCTATATTTTTAATTTTCACTTTTGATAAAATAAGTGCTTTAGAAGTGTCAAGTTGGCTTTCGTCTATCAGTCTTGCATTACCTAATAGTTGTTCTAGCTGCGCAATTTTCATTTCAAGCAAACCCTGAGCCTCTTTAGCAGCATCATATTCTGCATTTTCAGATAAATCTCCTTTATCTCTAGCTTCAGCAATTTGCTGAGATATTTTAGGACGTTCAACTTTTCTGAGTTGGTCTAACTCTTCTTTCAGTTTTTTTAAACCTTCAGCAGTAAAATATTGTGTTTCTGCCATAATTTTATTTTTAGTCAAGTGATATAAAACGAAAGAGAATCCTTTACAGGACTCTCTTTGAATGTAAATTTAAGAAATTTTAGTATTCTCTACAAATTGATTCTAGCTCCTATAGTATGAGAGCCGCTCCAAGGGTTAGAAAACTGATATCCATAATCTAAGCTAAAGCTACTTCCGGCTTTGTTCAGCGGTAATTCAATTGAAAAACCTGCAGTAGGCCCGGTATGAGCTTGAGTTCTTTCTTCAGCATTAAAAATGCCTTGCTCGTACATATAACCACCTCTTATCATAAATTTCGACATGAAAGCGTATTCTGCTCCAATTCTTATTTGGTCTTTTGTAAAAGAGTTTGACGTAAAGTTCATTCCCACTGTTAATTTGTGGTCAGACTTAATTTCATAAGTGGCTGAATCTACTGTAGAATTAAAGTAAAAATCATATGACCCACCAATATTCAATAACGATGGCATTTCAAATTGCGCTGATTTTTGACTTTGTGATAAAATTTGACCATTTGCAGTCTCATTTTTTACCGTTAAACCATCACCAGAAAACTTCATTGGAGGTCCAACATTTCTTAAAGCAATACCAAACTTAATTTGATCATACTCTCCGGTAACATATCTAATTCCAGCATCTAATGCAACACCTGAACTTCTAGCATTTGATATTCCTTCAGAAACAACTTTTACGGTAGCACCACCATAAATACTGTTTGAAAATTCTTTGGCATAAGAGATACCTATATTAGAGTAACTTATTTTAAAAGTTCCTATACCCCCTTCAGGTAAGTTAGTAGTAGTTCTTTCAATTTCTCCAAAGTTCATACTCATAACAGAAACACCAATTACATTGCTTTCACCTAACTTTTGAGAAAATCCGAAACTATTAATTCCAATGCCTGTACCAGATAAATATCTAGTATGAGCAAAAAGCAATTCAGTTTTTGGGGTAAAAGCTAGTCCGGCAACATTTGTATTTATTGCTTCAAGACCTATAACATAGGCTGAGTTTGACCCTGCTAAACCTGAAGATCTAGCCCAAGGATTAATCAATAGCTCAGAGGCGCCAGCTTCACCCGAACGGTCTTTATTACCTGCAAATGAAGTTACTGTAACTAAGCTTAAAAGTGCAACAATTATATTTTTCATACCTTTCATGGTTTACTTTTCTTTTCAATTAAAAATTACTAACATCGGTAGGTCTAAGTACGGTGAATAGTTTGAGTGTTTTTTCACCTAC
>Ga0070727_10000225_pt1 | contig 83776 bp, 70 predicted proteins | sample tdAd472_FD_66722 | JGI IMG/M metagenome (GOLD analysis project Ga0070727, IMG submission 66722) | Marine sediment microbial communities from the Atlantic coast under amendment with organic carbon and nitrate - tdAd47.2 | ecosystem: Environmental > Aquatic > Marine > Coastal > Sediment | place... | reverse complement strand
TAGTGATGTCGAAATGGAAGAAGGCCGCTGTGATCGTGGTATACCCCCGAAAGGGAGTCAAAGGGGGTTCGACCGCTCGGGGGTATACCACGATTGCAGTGGCCGCTCAGCTGGAAAGTGCCTATCCACAAAACAACCCCGCTAATCTGCGAGGAGCCCAAAAAAAAAGCCCGGGTGCCTTTAGGGGAAGACAACCGGGCCATCTAGGGTCTCTGGGGAAAGAGACTTGCTCGCGAGAGCACTTGGGGATGTGCTCTCAAAGGGATAGTAGCGTTTGCTACGGTAGGTAAGACTGGGCATAGTGTAAAAAGTTCACCACAACCGTGAATTTTTATGGATACAGCTACCCTGGTTTTCCTGCTGCTTTGCGGCGCTGGCTTCTGCTTTTTTCTTTACCGTTTCTTCTGGCGGGACAAGTTGATCCGTAGGCGGCGCTTCCCTGACAACTGGAAGCAGATTCTCGAACGCAACCTGCCGGTTTACCACGCCCTGAGCTCGGCAGAGCGCGAGCGACTTCACCAGCTGATACAGCTGTTTCTGGCAAAAAAGCGTTTTTACGGCTGCGCCGGCCTGGAGCTGACCGATGAGATTCGTATCACCATCGCCGGACAGGCCTGTCTGCTATTGCTCAACCAGGACTGGCGAGTCTATCCCAGCCTGATGTCCGTACTGGTTTACCCCGCCGGTTTTCGGGTTGAGCGGGAGCAACTGCTGGAGAACGGTACCTTCGCCCGGCAGGATCACCATCTGTTAGGCGAATCCTGGAGCAACGGCAAGGTCATCCTGTCCTGGGACGACGTTGAGAAAGGCGCTGCTGACTTCAGCGATGGGCACAACGTGGTACTTCATGAATTTGCTCATCAACTGGACAGCCTCTCGGGATCTACCAATGGTGCGCCGCCACTGCGACGCAATAGCTACCAGTCCTGGGCACGGGTATTCAGCGACAATTTCGAAGACCTCCGCTCGCGCAGCCGGCGCGGGCAGGCGACGGTCATGGATCAGTACGGCACTGTCAACCCGGCAGAGTTCTTTGCCGTAGCCACGGAGACATTCTTCGAGCGCCCGCACGCCCTGCAACAGACCCGGCCTGAACTCTATGCCGAGCTCACCCAGTATTATCGACTAGACCCCAGAGACTGGCAGCAGACCTAGTGAGCTTCATCCCAGTTGTCGCCGACACCAGCCTCTACCAACAGGGGTACCGCCAACTCTGCGGCGCCGGTCATCAGGGTGCACAGCTCCGTGCTGACAGCATCAACCTCTGCTGCCGCTACTTCCAACACCAGTTCGTCGTGTACTTGCATGATCATTCGAGCATCGACACCGCCCTCCTCCAGCCAGGCGTTAACCGTTAACATCGCGCGCTTGATGATGTCAGCCGCGGTACCCTGCATTGGCGCATTGATCGCAGTGCGTTCGGCAGCTTGCACACGCATCTTGTTGCGCGCATTGATCTCTGGCAGGTAGAGGCGGCGACCGAACAAGGTTTCCACGTAGCCCTGCTCTTTGGCCAGTGCTCGGGTCCTGTCCATGTAGTCAGCCACGCCGGGGTAGCGATCAAAGTACCTGTCGATGTATTCCTGCGCCTCATTTCTCCCCAGATGTAGCTGCTTGGCCAGGCCAAAGGCAGACATGCCGTAAATGAGCCCGAAGTTGATCGCCTTGGCCTTGCGGCGCTGATCCCCCGACACCTCGTCCGGGTTGACCTCAAACACCTCCGCCGCGGTAGCGCGATGCACGTCCAGGCCTTCCTTGAAGGCCTTCAGCAGGCCCTCATCAGCGGACAGGTGCGCCATGATGCGCAGCTCAATCTGCGAGTAATCCGCGGCAACAATACGGTAGCCGTCGGGCGCTATGAAGGCCTGTCGAATTCGCCGTCCTTCCTCCGTACGGATGGGAATGTTCTGCAGGTTAGGATCCGACGAAGACAGTCGACCCGTGGCCGCCACCGCCTGGTGGTAAGACGTGTGCACGCGCCCGGTACGCGGATTGACCATATCCGGCAGCTTGTCGGTATAGGTCGACTTGAGTTTGGACAAGCTGCGGTATTCCAGCAGGAGCTTGGGCAGCGGGTAGTCCAGGGCCAGTTCCACCAGCACGTCTTCCGCCGTGCTGGGCGCACCTTTGGGGGTCTTTTTGATGACCGGCAGGTTCAGCTTGTCGAACAGGATTTCGCCCAGCTGCTTGGGCGAGCCCAGATTAAACTCCTGGCCGGCCAGTTCATAAGCCTGTGACTTGAGTTCATCCATGCGCTGGCCCAGCTCGATACTTTGCCGATGCAGCAGCTCTGTTGAGATCAGTGCTCCCTGGCGTTCAATTTTCGACAGCACCGGCACCAGGGGCAGCTCGATATCGCGAAAAACCGGTACCAGGGTTGCCTCAGCCTCCAGTTTGGGCCACAGGGCCTGGTGCAGACGCAAAGTGATATCCGCATCCTCTGCCGCGTAGGGCCCGGCCTCCTCCAGTTTGATCTGGTTGAAGGTCAGCTGCTTCGCTCCCTTCCCGGCTATGTCTTCAAAGTGAATCGTGTTTTGCCCCAGGTATTTGAGGGCGAGACTGTCCATATCATGACGCGTGGCGGTGGAGTCCAGCACATAGGATTCAAGCATCGTATCGAAGGCGATTCCACGCAGAACGATGCCATGATTCGCCAGCACACTGGCATCGTATTTCAAATTCTGGCCCACCTTCAGCGCGTCCGGGTTCTCCAACAGCGGGCGCAACTGGGCCAGCACTGCTTCCCGGTCAAGCTGCTCAGGGGCACCGAGGTAGTCGTGTGCCAAAGGTACATAGGCAGCTTTGCCCGGCTCAACAGCAAAGGACACGCCGACGATTTGCGCTTCCATATAGTTCAGGCTGGTGGTTTCAGTGTCAAAAGCGAACAGTGGCGCCTGCTCAAGCTGTTTCAGCCACGCATCCAGATCTGACTGCTCGGTGATAATGTCATACTCCGTATCCACCTTTTCTGCCGCAGGTGCCTCACCCTGCTCCAGCAGTTCGTCCAGCCAGCCGCGAAATTCCATTCGCGTAAACCAGTCCACAAGCGCTTCACGGTCAGGCTCGCCATTGGCCAGCTTATCGGCAGCGAGGTTCAGGTCCAGATCGGTTCGGATGGTAGCCAGGTCATGGGACAAACGCGCGTTCTGCTCCTCTGCTTCAAGTTTTGTGCCCAGGGTTTTTGCCCCACGAAAAGACAGGGTAGCGACCTTGTCCAGCGACTCGTAAATCTCGTCAATACCTCCCAGCCCCTGCACCAGGCCCAGTGCCGTCTTCTCGCCGACGCCGGCAACACCCGGAATATTGTCGGCTTTATCGCCCATCAGGGCGAGATAATCGATAAACAGGTTTGGAGAAAAGCCGTACTTCTCCTCTACGCTGGCCACATCCATCACCGTGTCGGTCATCGTATTCACCAGCGTGGTATGTTGGTTGACCAGCTGCACCATGTCCTTGTCACCGGTTGAAACCACTACCTCCCGCCCCTGTTCACTGACCTGCCGGGCCAGTGTACCTATCACATCGTCGGCCTCTACACCGTCCACACACAGGAAAGGCAGCCCCATTGCCTGAACGATCGCGTGTATCGGCTCTATCTGCTCGCGCAGTTCATCGGGCATTGGCGGACGATGGGCTTTGTATTCAGGGTAGATGTCACTGCGGAAGGTTTTGCCCTTGGCATCAAAGACAACCACTACCGGGGAGTCCGGGTACTGGGTCACCAGTTTTCGCAACATACTGATCACCCCCCGTACCGCACCTGTATTGTGGCCGTCAGAAGTGGTCAGCATGGGCAGTGCGTGGAAGGCGCGGAAAACGTAAGAGGAGCCATCAACGAGTACAACTGGATTGGATTGCTTGGACATAGGTCAACATCGAAAGACAGAGAAGAATTGTATGCGGTAATTGTGAGAAAGCGCCGCAGCGACTGAGCGATGATTAAATCTGATCCCGCCGCAAATTACCACGGTCGCTTTGCCGGGTAGACGGGAGACTGCTGTCAGAGCCGAGGTAACGGTAATATCGTTACCGTAGCAAGGCCCTTGTGTCATAATTTTCATACTGCTGCTTCGGGACAGTATTAGCTCAAATCGCCCCCTTTTCATCGACTTTAGATGCAGGATGGATCACATTAATAGAAGAAAACTCTATTTTAGACTTAACACGGAAGGAATGTGATCCGTCGTTGTGTTACCTTCGTAACATTAGGTAACACTTTTAGAGGATTACATCATGACAACACGCTTACGCTACTACCTTTCTGGACTACTGTTGCTTGGCTCTCTGGGAGCGCAGGCGCAGGACGCAACGATGCCGGGAATGGCTTTCCTGTCCGGACCCGAAACTCCACCCAGCCAGACCTCCCTGGCAAACACCGGGTTCGGCACCAACCAATATAGAACTCAGTACAGCCTGGGTGAGGTTCTCGAGGCCGTTAGCGAAGACATCGCAGCCGAGTTGAACGTTATTCTCAATTCAATGCTTGCTGATGACGAAGAAGGGAGCGAGCCGCCCAAGCGCTCTGGAAAGGGCGTTATAGCGAGTACTTACTAGCGGTAAAAGTTCTGCAGACCGAGACTAAAGCTGAGCCGAGTCTGAAATAGCCGTGCTATGAGACGGGCGACCTACAGTCGTTTTGAGAGCGGAAAAAAGGGCGCGGTGGCCGTGACGTCTTGCCGCGCCTACAACTCTTTGTCCCACAATACCCGCGCAGACCGGTAAGTCACTTTCATCTTCGCCTGATCCAGGGGCGCTTTGAAGAAGCCGTGATAGTCGCCTCTGGGATTTATCAGTATCACATTGGCACTATGGTCTACGAGATAGTTTTCATCCTGTCCCGGAACCTTGCGAAAGGGCGTGTTCAGCGCTGTAGCGAACCGGTGGATATCCAGAAACTCCCCCGTCACCCCAACAAACTCCTCATTGAAAAACGGCACATACTCGGCCAGCTGCTCTACCGTGTCACGGGCAGGGTCCACCGATACCATTACTACCTGGGTATCCTCCGCTTCCGTACCCGCCAGTTCCGACATAAAGCCATCCAGAAACGCCATAGTCGTGGGGCAAATGTCGGGACAATAGGTAAAACCAAAAAAAACGAGGCTCCAGCGACCCTCCAGGCGCGCGCGGTCAAAGCGTTCGCCGTGGTGATCTATCAGGTCCAGTTCGCCGAAGTTCCTCGGATTTTGCAGCAAATAGAAACCATTCACCTTCATTTCTGCAGCAGTCATGACTCTGGGCTGCTGAATGCGGTAAACAAACCCGCCGACGATCACTGCTATAAATAACAGAATAAGGCCAACAGTCAGCTTGATATTGCGGGATTGCCCGTCGCGCAGTTCGCGGATCTCGGTCATAGGGTACTCACCGGAAAAAGATAATGGTCAACCAACATAATGATGAAGAGAGCCATCAGGTAGATGATGGAGAACTTGAACGTTTCCATTGGCGCTCGGGGATTTTTGCCCCGCAACAATACAACCGCCCAGTATAAGAAACCGCCGCCCAGTACTACGGCACCGAGCAAGTACAGTGGGCCGCTCATGCGAGTAGCGTAGGGCATGAGTGTGATCAGGAACATGATAATGGTATAGAGAAGGATCTGTAATTTAGTAAAGGCGACGCCATGGGTAACCGGTAACATGGGTATCCCCACTGCCGCGTATTCTTCCCGCCGGTGTATGGCCAGCGCCCAGAAATGTGGCGGTGTCCAGGCAAAGATAATCAGCACCAGCAGCAGCGCATGGCCATGAATTTCGCCCGTCACTGCAGTCCAGCCCAGCAGGGGAGGGGCCGCACCGGCGAGACCGCCAATAACGATATTCTGGGGCGTGGCCCGTTTCAGGAACATTGTGTAGACGATGGCATAGCCAAGCAAAGACGCCAGCGTCAGCCACGCCGTCAACGGATTAATAAAAACAATGAGTATGGCCATCCCAAGGCCACCAGTCAGCAACGCGAAAAGGGCGGCCTGGGAGTTTTTCAGACGACCTGTTGCAACCGGACGATTGTGCGTGCGGGCCATCTGTTGATCCACGCGCTGATCCACCAAATGGTTGACCGCGGCCGCAGCACCTGCACACAGAGCAATGCCCAGATTTCCCAGAATCAAAACATCCAAGGGTACCATTCCGGGAACTGCCATGAACATACCGATGGCGGAAGTGAGAATCATCAGCAAGACTACATTGGGCTTGGTAAGCTCCTTATAGTCGCGCCAGCTGGCTTTTTCATTACTTGTAAGGTCAGCCATCACGCGTTTACTCACTGGAATTCTTCAACAGGAACTTGAGATCGGAGATCACGTCCTTGTAGTGAATGTCGCCATTGTAGGACATCATCACCCATCCGCCAGGGTCGACCAGGAACCAGGTACTGTCATCCGCCAACTCTTCAGCGAACAAAGCAGCATAACTGCCGGGCGCGATCGTCAACGACTTGGTGCCACGGTGCTCCATATCCAGTAATTCGTTGAAACTGGCCGGGGCAGGGCGTTCATCACTCAACGCTGCCAGATCCAGACGGGTGTCGTCCGGCGAGCTTTCACTGACATAAAGTCGACCGATGCGGTTGAACTCCTTGCCCATTGCAACGTGGATCTGGCGGGTGAGATAGAGGTTTTTTTCGCAGGCCTCTGCGCAGACCGGACCCCGGTTAACAACAGCCAGGCGCCACTTGCGGGGCAGGTCGGCATACTTGATCAACGCACCCGTGTCGGCCGTCATTGCCACGTCGTCCAACTGGCGCGGCGGCTGTACCAGCTGCCCACGATTGGCTGTGCCGATAGCATTGACCAGATCCAGGTCGCCATTGATTACAAAATACCAAAGCCATGTCGCTGCCAGAATCATGGTCAGCGGGATGCCCGCAATGGTCAGTAATACCAGGCGATTGTTCCTGATTTGCTTCGCGTCATTCATAGTTCACTCTTGCCCGCGGCTTTTACCCCGGATCACTTGCCATAAGTTGCTGCTGCGCAGCAGGTATATCAGCGCCAGTACCACGGCCATGCTGAACCACTGCACAGCGTAACCATGGTGCTTCTGCGGGCTGACATTAATTACCTGCCAGTCCACCGACAAAGCCCCCGCCTGGTCTGCATCAATGCGCACAGGATAGGGGAACAACGGCTCACTGCCGACCTGAAGGATATGGCTTATCTTATCCATTTCCACAGCCTGGATCTGCTTCGGCCAACCGCTGTCCAGATCTTCATCTGCCAACAGGTAGGGCTCTCCCGGGGACACGTACACATGCCCGGTAATACGCACGGTTCCCGCACTCGCGGGCACCTGGGGTGCACGCTGACGGCTCGGGTCAGCCGGCACCCAACCGCGATTGACCAGTGCAAGGCCGCCGCTATCGAGCTCAAAAACAGCCAGCACCTCATTGCCATAGCGCCTCTGCTGCATGCGATTGTCCAGCAGGAAGTACTGATCTTCAAGGAAGCGGCCATTGAGCATCACCGGCAGGTAGGCCAGATCTTGCGGCGAATGCTCCCATACCTCGGAGAGCGGCACGGGTGGCCGCGACTGCTGCGCCTCGAAGGCCACAGCCAGCTGCGCTTTTTCCTCAGCACGCTGCAGCTGCCAGAAGCCGAGAGATATCAACATTGGCAGCAGGGCGAGCGTGAACAGGGTGATGCGCCACTCAAAATCGAATTCCAGGCGCGCAGCCATCACTTGCACTCCATTGCGCGCCGGCGGCCGATAGCTGGTTTATACTGCGCGTTCACTTCAGGAGGCATTCCTTTTGTTAAAAGCAGCGATAATCATTCTGATGCTGGCCCTGGTCGCCAGCCTGGGAAGTGGATTCTACTACCTGATGATGGATCAGGGGGACAAGGCAAAGCGTCGTACGTTCCACTCCCTGGGTGTACGGCTGACCCTTGCCCTGGCGCTTATGGGCGTCATCGTCTATGGCGTAGCGACTGGCCAGCTGGGCCACCGCAACCCCTGGGATGCAGGGCCGATACCGGCATCCGCTGAATCCCCTTGAGTCGCCCGGCGGCCGCTGCCTGCGCTTTCCCGATCGATCGAGCCAACCCCTACCCAGGAGCCGCGGGCTGCAACGACGCTCTTCAGGTTCTCAGGCGTCTTGCCAGGTCCTGACGTGCCATCCCCGCAAAGGCCGGGGGGGATCCAATCGAGACGCCGGGGCCTCTGGATCCCCGCCTGTGCGGGGATGAAGGGTTGCAACATACGTCGCCGGTTTTGAACAGGCCGGGCCTCTCGCCGGGTAAACTGCGTCGCAGGCCTTGGCCCGCGACGGTTAGCTCACGTCAGACCCTGCTACAGGATGTAAACAAACAGGAACAGGAAGACCCAGACCACATCGACAAAGTGCCAGTACCAACTGGACGCCTCAAAACCAAAGTGGTCGTCCGCTGTAAAGTGTCCGTTAAGGCTGCGCATCAGCTGTATCGCCAGCATGGTCATACCCATAAACACGTGGAAGCCATGGAAACCGGTGAGCATAAAGAACGTAGAGCCATAGATACCCGAATTCAAAGTCAGGCCGAAATGCGCATAGGCTTCATAGTATTCATAGAACTGTACGAAGAGGAAGATCACACCCAGTGCAACGGTGATACCCAGCCACAGGTTAAACTTCTTCTTGTTGCCATCGAGAATACCCATGTGCGCTATATGGCAGGTAAAGCTGGATGTCAGCAGAATAATGGTGTTCCAAAGAGGCAGCCACTTGTACCAGGCAGCCGCTTCGGAGAACGCCATGGTTGTCTCGGCAGAAGTAAACGAGCCATTGTTAGCGATAGGCTGGCTGGCTGCGCCACCTACAGCTTCCTGAGGCGTTAACGCCATGGGCCAGCTGTACTCAAAACCTTCCCACAGCAGGCCATTCATGCGCCCACCGTCACCTTCACCGGCGAGCCAGGGGCCCACCAGCGTGCGCACGTAGAAGAGGGCGCCGAAGAAGGCGAAGAAAAACATAACTTCGGAAAAGATGAACCAGAACATGCCAAGCACATAAGACTTCTTCATCTGCGCGCTGTTCATGCCGGCAATATTTTCCTTGATCGCCTGACGGAACCAGGCAAACAAGGTCGCCACAAACCAGAACAGACCAAAGAGAAAAATTGACCAGGAATTGGTAGCTTCGTCAGGATCGCCAAAGGTCATGTCATTCATGATACTGGCAGCACCGAAGATGGACAGTATCAGGCCAATCGTGGCCATGATTGCCATCTTGCTCTGGTCCGGCACGTAATACGTTTCGTACTCGGTAGAGGTCTGATTACTCATTTTATTTCTCCATTAATTCGCAGGTTCCCCAACCTGCGACTCAGCGAACGGCTACGCCGCCCGCCATTTCTGTTACATCAAAAATCGTATAGGACAGAGTGATGGTGCGAATATCCTTTGGCAGGTCCATGTCGACGATAAACTGCAATGGCATCTCTGCCGAGCTCTCGCCGTCGAGGGGCTGGTGGTTAAAGCAAAAACACTCTGTCTTGTGAAAATACTCGGCAGCTCGAGCAGGCGACACGCTGGGAATCGCCTGCGCAATCATCGCTTGTGGCAGCGGGTTGCGAGCGTGGAAAACCGTGTCGTTGACCGCGCCGGGGTGCACCTTCATAGCCGTTACACTGGGGCCGAAGTCCCATGGCATGCCTTCGTTATTGGTCGCGATGAACTGAATAGTTATCTCACGACTGTCGTCGACACCCGCCTGCACCGCTGTGTAGGCGTCGCCTGAGGTCTTACCGTTAATACCCAATGCATCGCATAGCACGTCGTACAACGGGACCATTACCACGAAAACAAAAGCAAACATACCCACGGCCACCGTCACCAGCTTGATGACGGTATCGGCAGTGGGATTAGCGCTTAAGCGAATCATGTTCCGGGCACCTCTCAGGAATGCGCGTGCGCCGGATCTATACGCGGCGGTGTCTCAAACGTGTGGTAGGGCGCAGGTGTGGGTACAGTCCACTCCAGGCCTTCGGCACCGTCCCATACCTTCTCTTCAGAAGTGGGTTTGCCGGAGACGATTGTCGCAATCACGTTGTACAGGAACAGGATTTGCGAAGCACCGTAGATGAACGCGCCTATAGACGACATCATGTTGAAGTCCGCAAACTGCAGCGCGTAGTCCGGAATACGCCGTGGCATGCCTGCCAGGCCCACAAAGTGCTGTGGGAAGAAGGTCAGGTTGAAGCCTATGAACGAAATCCAGAAGTGGGTCTTACCCATGGTTTCGTTGTACATACGACCACACCACTTGGGCAGCCAGTAGTAAACCGCCGCCGTCATGGAGAATACCGCACCCGCTACCATCACATAGTGGAAATGAGCGACCACAAAGTACGAGTCATGGTACTGGAAGTCGGCAGGGGCGATAGACAGCATCAGCCCGGTGAACCCGCCGATGGTGAAGAGTATCAGGAAGCCGATACAAAAGAGCATAGGCGTTTCGAACGTCAGCGCACCACGCCACATGGTGGAAATCCAGTTGAACACCTTCACCCCTGTGGGTACGGCGATCAGCATGGTGGCGTACATGAAGAACAACTCACCGGCAACAGGCATCCCCACCGTGTACATGTGGTGAGCCCACACGATGAACGACAGGAAGGCAATGGAGGCGGTTGCATAGACCATGGAGTCGTAGCCAAACAGCGGCTTGCGGGAGAACGCAGGAATAATCTGCGACACCACGCCAAAGGCCGGCAGGATAATGATGTACACCTCCGGGTGACCGAAGAACCAGAAGATGTGCTGGAACAGCACCGGGTCACCACCGCCAGCGGCGGAGAAGAAGCTGGTGCCAAAGTGAATGTCCATCAGCATCATGGTGACAGCGCCAGCCAGTACGGGCATTACCGCCACCAGCAGGAAGGCGGTAATCAGCCAGGTCCAGACGAACAGCGGCATCTTCATGTAGGTCATGCCGGGTGCACGCATGTTCATTACCGTGGCAATGATGTTGATCGAGCCCATGATGGACGACAGCCCCAACACGTGCACCGAGAAGATAAACAGCGTTACCGAGGGCGGTGCATAGGTAGTGGACAGCGGTGCGTAGAACGTCCAGCCAAAAGCAGGTGCTCCCCCTTCCATAAACAGCGTGGAGGCCAGCATCAGGAAGGTGGGCGGCAGAATCCAGAAGCTCCAGTTATTCATTCGCGGCAGCGCCATATCCGGAGCCCCGATCATCATCGGAATCATCCAGTTGGCCAGGCCCACGAAGGAGGGCATGATCGCGCCGAATACCATTACCAGGCCATGCAGCGTGGTCATCTGGTTAAAGAACGCCGGCTCTACCAGCTGCATGCCGGGCTGAAACAGCTCCGCACGAATAATCATGGCGAACGCGCCGCCAAGAATGAACATGGCAAATGAGAACCACAGATACATGGTTCCGATGTCTTTGTGGTTGGTGGTGAAAAGCCACCGGCCTATGCCCTTCGCAGGGCCGTGATGATGATCTCCCATCGTAAACTCCTCCGATTAGCCTTTCTTGAAGTTGAAGACGTCAATGGGCTGAATCATATCGCCCATATTATTGCCGAATGCATTGCGCTGGAAAGTGATCACAGCTGCCATATCGACATCGTTAAGTTGCCCGCCAAAGGCCTGCATCGCTGTGCCGGGAACGCCATTGACACCTATATCCAGGTGACCAGACAACTCACCGGTGGCGATGGCGCTACCAGCAATCGCGGTGCCGACACCACCTTCGCCGCCCGCGCCATGACAGGCAAGGCAGTTACGGTCGTAGACCGCCTTACCACGCTCCATCAATTCATCCATCGTGAATGTCTGTGCCATCAATTCCTTGATCTGCGCGGCTTCCGCCTGCTTGGTGGCCAGCCATTCGCCGTATTCTTCCTTGCTTACCACGTTAACCACGATAGGCATGAAGCCATGATCCTTGCCGCAGAGCTCGGCACACTGTCCACGGTAGACGCCTTCTTGCGCGGTACGTGTCCAGGCCTCGTTGATAAAGCCAGGGATAGCATCCTTCTTCACTGCCAACTCCGGCACCCACCAGGAGTGGATGACATCATTAGCTGTTACCAGAAAGCGTACCTTGGTATCCGCTGGCAGGACCAGTGGCTCATCCACTTCCAGCAGGTAGTGCTCGCCCTTTTGCTCAGAGTTGTAGATCTCGCTCTGGCTGGTGCGCAGGTTGCTGAAGAAACTGACGTTCTCGCCAGCCTCGTTGAGATATTCGTACTTCCACTTCCACTGATAGCCTGTCACCACGACGTCCATATCGGCGTCATCGTTATCGTAGATATCCAACAGCGTTGAAGTGGCGGGGAATGCCATTGCGATGAGTATAAAGAAGGGGATAACAGTCCAGGCGATCTCCACCTTCGTGCTCTCGTGGAAAGTGGCCGGTTCGTGACCCCTGGACTTACGATGCGCATAGATGGAGTAGAACATCACTCCGAAAACACCGACGCCGATAATTACACAGATCCAGAGGATCAACATGTGCAGGTTATAGATTTCCCTGCCCACTTCAGTCACACCCGGTGACATATTGACCTGGTTCACTTCGCCGCCGGCAGCCAGCGCAACAGCACTTAACAGCATCAGCACAGGACCAAGAGCGAGCCTCAACAGCCGCTTCGCTTCAACACACATTTCCCGTGTCTCCATTTTTTGATTGCTTTCCCCACAACCGGCTTTGTAGTCTTCTGCCGTTACATCCTGTTGACCGCGGGCCTTCTCGGAGAAGGATCACGCCTTGGTGCCCAAGGGCTCAGGGACGGGTGTAACGGACAGGGTATGAATTACCGGCTGACTCATTTCCGCTACTTGATGCGACAATTGGACGCAGCAGCGAAACGCGCAGAGTATAACCGCACTCATTGACAATTCCCAAGCATTTAGTGCCCACTGGCGGACGGCCAGCCCCTTCCCCAGGCGGCTTTAATTGTGCCAAAAATCGGCTGGCGACCAATATATGGAAAGCAACAAACAGCTGGACCACAAAATCTGGGGCATCGCCTGGCCCGCGATTCTATCCAACATCTCCATTCCGCTATTGGGCCTGGTCGACTCAGCTATACTGGGGCACCTTGATAGCAGCGATTACCTCGGCGGTGTCGCCATCGGTGCAGCGCTGCTGTCCTTTCTTTACTGGGGCTTCAGTTTCCTGCGCATGGGCACGACCGGGCTGGTGGCACGGGCCGAGGGCGCCGGCAACCAGTACGGCTCAGTGCTGGTACTGGCGCGCTCCACAGCACTCGCGCTAGTCCTGTCGGCGTTCATTTTTCTGTGCCATCAACCCCTGCTGCAGCTGGGGCTGTGGCTGATGTCGCCTGCTGCCGAATTACACTCTATCGCCGCGTCGTACGCGGGTATACGCATTTACAGCGTTCCTGCTGTACTTGTTACCTATACCGTCGTGGGGTGGTTCATCGGTCGCCAGGATACGCGCTGGCCTATGGTCATCGTGATCATCACCAACGCCCTGAATATTGCACTGGATTTTCTTTTCATTGTCGGCATGGACATGCGTGCAGAGGGCGCGGCCATGGCGACTGTGACCGCCGAATACATCGGCTGCGCGGTGGCGCTGTGGGCGGTATGGCGGCAGCTTCCACCAATAGTGATTCCCCAATTGATAGCCGACATGAAGGTAGCGAGCGCTTACAAACAATTAATACGAAGCAACCGTCACCTGTTTATTCGCACGCTTTGCCTGCTGTTCAGCTTCGCATTTTTCACCGCGCAGGGAGAGAACCTTGGCAGCGCCACACTGGCGGCAAATACCTTGATGCTGCAGCTCATGATGATGGCAGCCTATGGCATGGATGGCTTTGCTTTCGCCGCCGAGGGCATTTGTGGTCAGCAGCTGGGCGGCCGCAACCTCGCCGGTTTCCGGCGCGCCGTTAACCGCTGCGCGCTGTGGACTGCGATCAGCGCCGTCGCCATAAGCCTTGGCCTCTGGCTACTGCAAATGCCACTGGTAAACGTGTTGACAGGTCTGGATTCTGTTCAGGAACTCATGCTGAGCTTCTTTCCCTGGCTGATCCTGCTACCCCTTGCAGCAGCGCCCAGTTACCTGCTGGACGGTGTCTTTATTGGAGCAGCGGAAACGCGCTATATGATGTACACCATGCTGTTGTGTGTTTTTCTCGTCTACCTGCCACTGTGGTATGTGACCCTGAGCCTGGGTAACCACGGCCTCTGGCTTGCATTCACCGCTTTCAACCTCGCTCGTGGAGTCACCCTCTACTACTGCTTCGTGCAGCTGAGCATCGCCGGTAAATGGTTGGCCGAGCCAACGGGGTAGCGATTCTGCTGGTTTGTACTAGCCTGAGTGATACAGCCTGATGCGTATTCCATAATAAACCGGTCGCAACCATGACGACAGCCGGCATCAACGAGACCATCGCCACCGCCCTCTCTCACGAAAGGGAAACCGGTGCTTTGCGCGCGCGGCTGAAGAAGCACCTGCCAGCCTTGCATAAGAAGCTGGTGCTTCCGGAAGCAACCCCACTGGACGCATTGATGACCTTCGTCATCAACTATACGAAAAGCGTGCCGGGGAGCCTCAATCTGGTGACGGCTGTCAGCAAACGTCTCGACTTTTACGATTATGCCGCCCCGTTCCTGCATATGGCCGAGGATTATTTTCTGCAGCCGCCGGATGTACTGCCGGAGGACGGCGGGCTGGAGGCGGTGCTGGATGAAGCGTTCCTTGCACATCGGCTACTGGAGGAGGTTAATGACCACCATATCCGCCACCTGCATCGTCCACTGCTTCCGCTTGATATGACCGAGGCGAACTTGATTGTGCACTACCTGCTTGGTGAGCAGCTCGCCAATCGACTGGAACAGCTGGTTCAGTTCACTGCGTCACAGCACCTGCAGCGGGAATACGTGTGGCAGCGGGTAAGGCAGCTTTCCGCAACGGCATCGGCACCTGAAACACTGATCTACAGCAGCGCCCTGACCACAGCCAACCAGTCGATTCGGCTGCGCCTTGGGCGCTAATCTCCGGCGTCCGCGGGATCGATCAGGGTAATGGTCTCGGCGGGGGTTTCCACTCGCCTTGCCGCGGCACGGCTCACCCGGGTAGGCAGTTCGCTGGCCGCACCATCCTGGGGCCGCGCCTCGCTGAAATCGCAGGCCACGCATTCACGGGTCTGGGTATCCATATCAACGATAATCTTGTCCATTTCCCCGCATCGCGGGCAAACGGCACCGGCGATGAAGCGGCGCCGATGTGGTGTCATGTTGTCAGCCATGGGTCTGGTCACTCGCTTTTACTGTCGCTATTGTAACAGCCCGGAAAACAATGAGAGAGCATCATGGATCATTATACCCGCAGCAGTGTGCGTGACTTCGACAACTCCTCGCCTCACATTGGACAGCGAGTCCTGATCGACCCCAGTGCTGTAGTGCTTGGCGATGTAAGCCTCGGGGACGATGTTTCAGTGTGGCCACAGGTATCGATTCGCGGCGACATGCACCGCATATCTGTTGGGCCCCGCACCAGCGTGCAGGACAATAGCGTACTGCATATCACTCACGCCGGTCCCTACAACCCGGATGGCTTTCCCCTGGATATCGGCGCAGACGTGACCATCGGCCACGGGGCCATACTTCATGGCTGCACCGTCGGGGACAGGGTGCTGGTGGGTATGGGTGCCATCGTTATGGATGGCGCGTTGGTTGAAAGCGATGTAGTGATCGCTGCCGGCGCGCTGGTCACCCCCGGGAAAACACTGCGCAGCGGCTACCTGTACGCCGGAAGCCCCGCTCGTGAGATGCGCGAACTCAGCCAGAAGGAGCGCGACTACTTCACCTACTCGGCGGCAAACTACGTGAAGCTGAAGGACCAGCATATTGCCCAGTTGCAGGCCAGCCGATAAAGCGCTGTCCCAGCTCAGACAGCACCCCCTGGCGACGCGTCAGGCAGCGTCCATGGACTGGCGAATCCTGCTGATCACGCTCTGCGTCTCGGGACGCAGCCCCCGCCAGATATAGAAGGACTGTGCGGCCTGTTCTACCAACATACCCAGGCCGTCTGCTACCGACCAGGCTGCATGACTGGCTGCCCAGCGCATGAAAGGTGTGGGCTGCGAGCCATAAATCATGTCGTAACAACAACTGCGTTCCGTCAGCAGGGAACTGGGTACGTCGGGCATCTCGCCAGCGAGCCCCGCGCTGCTCGCATTTATCACCAGGTCAAACTGGCGCTCGCCAATCATCGCGTAGCTACCACCACTGACTCCGCCGAGATCGCTGAACTCCGCAGCCAGCTGCTCTGCCCGGGAAGCAGTGCGATTAACAATCAGTATTTCGCTGGGGCGTTCACGCAACAAGGGCTCAAGAACGCCCCGTACGGCACCGCCTGCACCAATAATGAGTATGCGCAGTCCCTGTACCATCCAACCCAGGTTCGCCACCATGTCACGCACGAGGCCGACGCCGTCGGTATTGTCGCCCTCGATGCCACCGTCGGCCGCCAGCGTCAGCGTATTGACAGCCCCGGCCCGCTTGGCGCGATCACTCAAGCGGCTGGCGAAACGGAAGGCATCTTCTTTGAAAGGAACCGTTACGTTGAGGCCCTTGCCGCCGCCAGCAAAAAACGTTGTTGCCGCATGAGCAAAACCGTCTGGTGCAACCCGTACCGCGCGATATTGCATAGCCTGCCCACACTGCTCAGCGAAAGCAGCATGAATTGCCGGCGAGCGGCTCTGCTTGATCGGGTTGCCGAAAACAGCATATCTGTCCACGCTCGTCATGAGCCGGCCTCTGCCAGCCAGTCGCGATCCTGCAGGTAATAGTCAGTCAGCTCAGCCTCTGCTGTACCGGGCTGCGCTCGATAGTCATACTCCCAGCGCACCAGCGGTGGCAGAGACATCAGAATTGCTTCTGTACGGCCATCTGACTGCAGCCCAAACAGCGTACCGCGGTCAAATACGAGATTGAACTCTACATAACGGCCGCGACGATACAGCTGGAACTGGCGCTCCCTTTCTCCATAGGGCGTATCTTTGCGCCTGGCCACTATTGGCAGGTAAGCGTTTGCAAAAGAATCACCCACAGCGCGGATAAAGGCAAAGCTACGGTCGAAGCCCCAGCTGTTGAGGTCGTCGAAAAACAGGCCGCCAACTCCTCGCGGCTCCTTGCGGTGCTTGAGGTAAAAGTACTTATCACACCATTGTTTGAAGCGCGGATACACATCTTCACCGAAAGGCGCGCAGGCCCGGTACGCTGCGTCATGCCAGGCAATACAATCCTCGCGGTTGCCGTAGTAAGGAGTCAGGTCATAGCCACCGCCGAACCACCATACTGGTTCAGCACCTTCTTTCTCAGCGACAAACAAGCGCACATTGGCATGCGAAGTGGGCACGTAGGGATTTCGCGGATGAATCACCAGAGACACGCCCATCGCCTGGTAGCTGCGGCCGGCAAGCTCTGGCCGTGATGCACTGGCTGAGGGCGGCAGGCTGGCGCCCATTACATGAGAAAAATTGACCCCTGCTTTTTCAAAGACACTTCCCTCAGCCAGCACCCGGCTGCGTCCGCCACCACCTTCCTCGCGCTGCCAGGTATCGGTGATGAACTCTGCGCCACCATCTTCCTCAGTGAGTGCTGCACATATCTCATCCTGCAGCGAGAGGAGGTAGGATTTAACCTGATCGATCTGCATATCACGCCTTGTTTGATTGCGAAGAGCGGCTGCATTATACGCACCCACCTCGCCGAACAATAGGCGAGGTGGGTTCAGGCGCGGATCACTTCCCCCGTTTTCAGATCGCGGATCTGACTGGGACGGCCGGCGCGACCGACTGCTCCGGGTAACATCCCATCGAGTTCGCCGCCGAAATAACGCAGGACCTGGAAGCCGGCTCGCGCAGCCTGGGCTCCAGCGGGGTTGGCTGAGGTGGATACCAATGGTCCGCCAAATGCCTCACACAGTGCACGTACAACGGGATGCTCGCTGACTCGCACAGCTACCGTTTCGAAACTGCCATGGACCCAGGGCTGCACCCGGTTGCGGTGGGGCACGAGCCAGGTATTGGGTCCGGGCCAGCTAGCGCGCAGTTTTTCGCGTTGATCCTGTGGCAGGCCAGCCAGTAAAAAACCTAGCTGGCTCTCACTGGCGGCAACGAGAATAAGCCCTTTGTCCACCGGGCGGCCCTTCAAAGCAAGCACGCGCGCCACCGCATCCGCGCTGTCCGGGTCGCAGGAGAGCCCCCAAACCGCCTCGGTAGGGCAGGCAACGACACCGTTGTTACGCAGAGCTTTGACGGCAGCGGCAAGACGCAGGGCAGAAGGACGCATGGGCACACCCGGTTAATGAAAGCACGAAAAGTTAACCAACCGTCCGCTTCATGGCAAGCGAAACGCGTTACCGGCAGCGGATGTACCCACCAGGACAGCGCATCACCTTACCCTGTAGCTCCAGCTCGCAAAGCTGCGACATGAGCTCACGCGTAGCCATACCCGAGGCCTGCGCCAGTTGATCTACACTGCTGGCCTCGTAACCCAGCAGGGCAAGCAGCCTTGAGTCCTCTGAAGCGGCGGACCGGTGTCCCTCGGGCTGCCCCAGCAATGACAGCTGCAAGCCGTGCAGGGCCCCCAGCTCCTCGATGATATCTTCCACCTCAAGCACCATCTTGGCGCCATCGCGCAGCAGGTGCAGGCAACCGGCGCCGCCCTTGTGGGCGACAGACCAGGGCAACGCAAATACTTCCCTGCCCTGTTCGACAGCTGTATTCGCGGTAATTAGCGAGCCGCTAGGCAGGGCTGCCTCCACCACCAATACTCCCAGCGACAGACCACTGATAATACGATTACGCCGGGGAAAATTCCCCGGCCTGGGCGGCGTCTCCGGCGGAAACTCCGTCACCAGGCACCCGGCCGTGGCAATTTCTTCGCCCAGCTGTCGATGCCGGGCAGGGTATATGCAATCAAGTCCAGTGCCCATTACTGCTACGGTGTCGCCGCCTGCGGCAAGCGCCCCACGGTGCGCCGCGCCGTCGATACCCAGCGCCAGACCGCTACAAATACCCAAACCAGAGCGCGAGGCCGCGGCAGCAATCTGCTCAGCCAGCCTCAGCCCCATCGCCGTAGCCTTGCGCGCACCCACAACGGCCAGCATCGGTTTTTGTAACAGGGAAGGGTCCCCACGGACATAGAGGCGGTGTGGCGGATCGCTTATGGTCTTGAGCAGAGCAGGGTAGCGATGGTCGCCAAGCGATATTTCATGGGTACCGGGCGCTTTCGCTGCGTCCGTTCCCCGGGGGTCTGCAACACTCATACATCATCCTTGACGTTGTGTCGGTTGGGGTGGGCCCGTCGAGTGGGCCCGGTGCGCGGCGCCGCTTCCTGCAGCGCCGGTCAGCAATAGCTTGTCGGAACGCTAGGGGTTCTTGACCTTGTCCATCACGTTCAGTGGGCGATTGGACTTCAGCACCAGCGCATAGCTGGCCTTCTCAAAAGACTCAAAAACCATGGCAAGGCCAGCGCGCACGTCCGGCAAACGCACATTTTCCTTAGCCACCTGGTCAAATACAAGCTCACCAGCCTGGTAGATGGCCAGTACATGGCCCGCCTCCAGGCCCTCCCGTCGGCCCTTGTTTATCACCACTATGTCCGTCACTCCAATTTGCGTGACGCCACCGTCTACGGCGATCATGTAACCACCGTCAATCTTCCGCTCCGGCGCCCGCGGGTGGAAGGTGGCATCTATCACCTTCTCCTCCATCGGCAGCAGGCGATCAGCCATCCGTACTTCTTCGGTTACCCGGTTGATTTCCAGCTCGGTAACCTCGTCGTCGCTCGATGACAGCAGCTTGGCATTGCCAATGTCCTGGGCCTGGTACCCCAGAAGCTCCTGGGTGAAAGGATCGCGATAGGTTTCACCTGGGCGATAGATACCGAAAGTGCGCTCACCCTCCGGAAACGGCCCGCGGCCAAATATCAAATCTCCCGGCGCGCTGATCAGGTGACCCTGGTCGCCGGCAACAATATAGGCGGAATCGTTGATTTCATCCGCCGCCAGAATGCGGTGACGCAGCAAGAAAGCGCCGATCTGGTCCAGTGGAATGACAGGTATTGCCAGGTCCAGGGGGGCAACCCGCATCGTTGGGGTCAGCTTGACGTCACGACCACGGCGCATGCGCAGCCGCGGCTGACCATCCACCCAGACCAGATACAGTTCGTCTCCGGGATAGATAAGGTGGGGGTTATCGATTTGCGGGTTCACGTCCCACAGCTCCGGCCACAGCCAGGGCTCGTTGAGATACATCCCGGATATGCCCCAGAGAGTATCGCCCTTCTTGACGATGTAGGTCTCCGGTACGTCTTCCTTCAACTCCACCGCTGCCTGCAGGACTGCACTGAACATCAGTGTTACCAATAGCAGCCCGATCGAGAGTGACCTTGTTTTCATTTTTTCCGTCCCTGCGTGGCCATTTTTATCACCTGCCGGATATGAAGATCCTGGCAGCTACACCCCGGCGGGCCGGCTGTAACCCGCGCGCGGTCTCCGTTGGAAATCCTTACCCGGAGGGACGATCCTTGCCGTCACCACTGGGCACCCCTTATTCCCAGACAGTATAATAGCCTACAGTGTGCTGGCGCGCTGTGCCGCTGGCAAGCCAAAAAGTTACTTTTCCCGCACCTCATCGCGGCCGTCAAAAACTGGAAAAAGAGTGCCTGAATCCATGGCAGTACTGGACATACTGGAATTTCCCGACCCCCGACTACGCACCGTCGCCAAGGCCGTGACCTCTGTTACCGAAGCGCATCGTAAATTGATCGACGACATGCTGGAGACCATGTATGCCGCACCAGGTATTGGCCTGGCAGCCACCCAGGTCAACGTGCATGAACGCCTGTTGGTTATCGATGTATCGGAACAGCACAACGAGCCCAGGGTATTCATCAATCCGGAGGTAGAAGTGCTGGACCCCCAGCTGGGTGAATATGATGAAGGCTGTTTGTCTGTGCCCGGGTTCTATGAAAGTGTCAGTCGCCCGCAACGGATTCGCGTGACGTCCCTGGACAGGGAGGGTGAGAGCAACACCCAGGAACTGGAGGGCCTGCTGGCCATCTGTCTACAGCACGAAATTGACCACCTGGACGGCAAGCTTTTTGTCGATTACCTGTCACCGCTGAAGCGCAACCGGATACGCAAAAAACTGGAAAAAGACCAGCGCAGGCGGGCCTGAGGGATGGCACTAAAACTGGTTTTTGCCGGCACGCCGGAGTTTGCCGCCGCTCATCTAGAGGGCCTAATAGATAGTGAGCACCAACTTATGACGGTCTACACGCAGCCGGACAGGCCCGCTGGACGCGGCAAGAAACTGCAGGCCAGCCCGGTCAAACAGCTCGCCCTGGAGGCCGGCATACCGGTACGCCAGCCGGCCACGCTGCGGGACACAACGGAGCAGGCCTGGCTGGCCCGACTGGAAGCCGATGTCCTTATTGTGGTTGCCTACGGATTGATCCTCCCGTTACCGGTGCTCGACGCCCCTCGCCTGGGTTGTCTCAACGTACACGCCTCGCTGCTACCTCGCTGGCGTGGCGCGGCGCCCATTCAACGTGCAATAGAGGCAGGTGACACCCAGACGGGTATTACGATCATGCAAATGGACGAGGGTCTGGACACCGGCGCCATGCTCGCCACTGCTCGCTGCGCCATTGGCGGCGACACTACCGCCGCCAGCCTGCACGATCAATTGGCACAACTGGGTGCACCGCTGCTGCGCCAGGTGCTGGCTGACCTGCCCACCCACCAGTCGCGTGCCTGTGAGCAGGACGAGAGCCAGGCCACCTATGCCAACAAGATCCTGAAAAGTGAGGCGGAGCTGGACTGGTCACGCAGCGCGGTGGCGCTGGATCGCGCCATCCGCGCTTTCAACCCTTTCCCTGTATGCTTCACTCACCTGCAGGGCGAGCGCATCAAAGTCTGGCAAGCACAACCAGCAGGTACGGCCCCTTTACCGGAACCCCCGGGAACCATTTTACGCGCCAGTCGTGATGGCATCCTGGTCAGTTGCGGCAGCGGGCAGCTCAACATCACGCGATTACAACTCCCGGGAGCAAAACCATTGAGTGCCGAGCAGGTAATCAATGGCAGCGCAGACATGTTCAGTTCCGGTGCCCGCTTCTGTGCACCGTCGTCCAGCAACTGATGGCCCAGGATACGCGCGCCACCGCAGCCCAGGTGCTCGGTGAAGTCATCGCGGGCAAGTCCCTGAACCAGGTACTGCCAGCCGCGTTGGCGACCGTATCGCCTCGCGACCGGGGCCTGTTGCAGGAGCTGTGCTATGGCAGCCTGAGGCAGGCCCCCCGTCTGCAGGGCGTGCTGCGTCAATTACTGCAGAAACCCCTGCGGGAAAAGGATCGCGACGTTCAGGGCCTGTTACTGTGCGGACTGTACCAGCTGGATGCTATGCGGGTGCCCGATCACGCCGCGGTTTCAGCAACCGTCGGCGCCACGCGAACCTTAAACAAGGGCTGGGCAAAAGGTCTGTCCAACGCGGTGCTCAGGCGCTACCAGAGGGAGCGAGAATCACTGCTGGCAGCACTTACAGAGAGTGAACGCGCGGCACACCCGCCCTGGCTTTACGCGGCTATTCGGACGCAGTGGCCGGAACAGGCCGAAGAGATTCTTGCCGCTAATAACGCCGCGCCACCCATGACGCTGCGCATCAACGCAGCTCGCATTGACCGGGACAGCTACCTGGCCCTGCTCACAGAGGCGAACATCCAGGCCCACCCTGGCCTGCTGTCGGACCAGGCTATCTATCTGCAAAGCGCAGTCGATGTAGCTGACCTGCCGGGATTCGATGATGGCCTGGTCAGCGTACAGGACGAAGCGGCGCAATTGGCAGCGGCACTGCTGGCAGCCCGTCCGGGAGACCGCATACTGGACGCCTGTGCCGCGCCAGGTGGCAAAACCTGTCACATTCTCGAGCTGCTGCAACCAGGCAGTGCCGAGCTGATCGCGACAGACGCAGATCCCCGACGGCTGGAGCGGGTAGAGGAAAACCTGCAGCGCCTGCAGTTACAGGCCTCGGTGAGAATCATGGATGCGAGCCAGCCGCCGGCAGACCTGGAACCCGGGTTTGATCGCATCCTGGTCGACGCGCCCTGCAGCGCAAGTGGTGTCATTCGCCGTCACCCGGATATCAAGCTGCTGCGGCGGCAGGCCGATATCGGGTCTTTCGCCAGGCAGCAGAGCGCCATTCTCGCCGGACTCTGGCCTCTGCTGAAGCCGGGTGGCAGGCTGCTGTATGCAAGCTGTTCGATCCTGACCGAGGAGAATGACGCCGTCATTGACGAGCTGTTGCAGCGCAATAATGACACCACTGTATTGCCTATACCGCAGAACTGGGGCTCCGCTACACGCCATGGCCGGCAACTACTGCCGGCGAGGGACAAGCCCGATGGACTGTTTTATGCCTTGCTGCAAAAGCAGTGACGCCACCTGCAGGAGCCCGGGGCGGCGCCGCCGGAAGAGGGATTGTGCACAATTCCCCGCGACCGCACTTACATTGTGCAGGGCTTTTCTTTATTGTTCCCGCATACTTAGCTGAGCCCGCAAGCGATGAAAATCATTATTCTCGGCGCCGGCCAGGTCGGCGGCACCCTGGCCGAACACCTGGCCAATGAGCAAAATGACATTACTGTTGTCGATACTGATGGCGCAAAGCTGCGCATCCTGCAGGACAAACTGGATATCGGTACCGTAGCCGGCGGCGCCTCTCACCCCAATACGCTGTTCAAGGCAGGCGCAGAAGACGCCGACATGCTGATCGCCGTCACCAACTCAGACGAGATCAATATGATGGCATGCCAGGTGGCGCATACCCTGTTCAATACGCCCACCAAGATTTCCCGCGTGCGCTCCCCGAATTATCTCGCGCACCAGGAGCAGCTGTTCAACCGCGATCATATTCCTGTTGATGTGATTATCGGGCCGGAGCAACTGGTCACCAATAATATCAAGCAGCTGATTGCCAACCCGGGCGCGCTGCAGGTTCTGGACTTCGCCGACGGTAAAGTTCAGCTAGTGGCCGTGCGCGCTTACCACGGCGGGCCTATTGTCGGCCACGAGCTGCGCGAAATTCGCACCCATATGCCCAAGGTCGACACCCGTGTTGCGGCCATTTTCCGCCAGGACAGGCCCATTATCCCGGAGGGGGATACTGTGGTAGAGGCGGGGGACGAGGTCTTTTTCATTGCCGCCAGGGAGAATATTCGCGCGGTCGTGTCAGAACTGCGGCGGGTAGACAAACCCTACAAGCGGGTGATGATTGCTGGTGGCGGTAATATCGGTGCCACGCTGGCCCAGTCCATAGAAGACAAATACCAGGTCAAGGTGATCGAGCAGTCTTACAAGCGCTGCAGAATTCTGGCAGAACGGCTGCGCCATACTATCGTATTGAACGGCAGTGCATCCGAGCCCCAGCTGCTTGCCCAGGAAAACATCGAGGCTAACGATGTGTTCTGCGCACTGACCAACAACGATGAGTCCAATATCATGATGTCCATGCTGGCCAAGCGCATGGGCGCCAAGAAAGTGATCACACTGATTACCAACCCCGCTTACGCCGAGCTGGTCGGGGATGAGATTGACATCGCCATTTCACCACAGCAAATCACCATTGGCAGCCTGCTCACCCACGTCCGCAAAGGCGACATCAGCAACGTTCACTCGCTGCGCCGCGGTGCTGCGGAAGCGATAGAAGTCACCGCCCACGGCGACAGCCACTCATCCAAGGTGGTAGGGCGGCGGCTGGATGAAGTGCAACTGCCTGACGGGGTAACCATTGGCGCAATTGTGCGCGGTGAGCAGGTGCTGATGGCTCACAGTGACGTAGTGGTCGAGACTGACGATCATGTCATCCTGTTCCTGGTAGACCAACGGCAGATCAGCGCGGTGGAGAAGCTCTTCGCTGTGGGCTTCGGATTCTTCTGATCCATGCATATCTCCGTATCGCTGCGAATCCTTGGCATTCTGCTGATGCTGTTCTCCAGCACCATGCTCATTCCACTGGTTACCGCAGTCGTCGCTGACGATAATACTGCGCCGGGTTTCCTTTCAGCGCTGGGCATCACCTTTTTCGCGGGTTTGGCGATTTGGGTTCCGGTAATGAATGCGCGGCATGACCTGCGCATACGGGACGGCTTCCTTATCACGTCACTGTTCTGGACCGTGCTGGGATTGTTCGGTGCTTTGCCCTTTGCACTCACGGACAGCCTGAACCTGACCACCACAGAAGCAATCTTCGAATCGATTTCGGGGCTCACCACCACTGGCGCAACTGTCATCGTTGGCCTGGATTCGCTACCCACCTCCATCCTTATCTACCGGCAACTACTGCAATGGATGGGCGGCATCGGCATTATCGTGGTGGCCGTGGCAGTGTTGCCTATGCTGGGTATCGGTGGCATGCAGCTTTATAAGGCGGAAACGCCCGGGCCTTCCAAGGACAGCAAGCTCACACCGCGCATTACGGAAACGGCAAAGGCATTGGCCACGGTCTACGTGACGCTCACGGCTATTTGCGCGATTGCCTACTGGGCCGCGGGCATGACCCCTTTCGATGCAGTCGCCCACGCTCTTTCTACCGTCGCCATCGGCGGTTTCTCCACCCACGACGCCAGTATGGGATATTTCGACAGCAATACCATTCTCATGATCTGCAGCCTGTTCATGTATATCTCGGCCATCAATTTCGGTTTGCATTTCATCTTCTGGCGGCGGCGCAGTATCGCGCCTTATCGCAAGGACTCCGAAACCCGCTTCTTCTCCAGTGTTCTGTTGATCTGCATCGCCATTACCTGCGCCTACCTCATCGTCAGTGAAACCCTGGACCCGTCAGACAGTGTGGTTCACGGAATATTCCAGGCCGTATCCATCACTACCACCACCGGCTTTGCGACCCAGGATTTCGCCCACTGGCCCTCGTTCCTGCCGGTGATGCTGCTGATGTTCTCCTTCATGGGCGGTTGTGTTGGCTCCACGGGCGGCGGCATGAAGGCAATGCGGCTGATGCTGATCTACAAGCAGGGGGTGCGTGAGCTCAAACAGCTGGTCCATCCGCAAGCCATTATTCCGCTTAAGGTAGGTCGGCGACGGGTGGAGGCTTCTGTCGTCAGCGCGGTGTGGAGTTTTTTCGCTGTCTATACCACCAGCTTTATTATCATCATGCTGGTGCTAATGGCCACGGGGCTGGATTTCACCACAGCCTTCTCGGCAGTCGCCGCCTCGATCAACAACCTGGGCCCCGGCCTGGGTGAAGTGGCCGCTAACTACGCCTCTATATCAGACACAGCAAAGGCCGTACTGTGTTTTGCCATGCTGTTGGGGCGGCTTGAGGTTTTCACATTACTGGTATTGTTTACGCCGATGTTCTGGCGCATTTGAGGATCAACGTTTCTCAGGGGGCAACGGCCAGTGGTCCGGCTGTAACGCACCTGGGACCGCCAGAAGCAGACATCCATGTCAGGCTCGGCGTCGGCCATCCATGGCCTCCGACGCCCCAGGCGCGTTACAGCCGGACCACTGGCCTGCACAGCACGTTACGCGCCGGATCATCGCACTCAGTCCCGCAGACAAGCCCGAACAAAGCCACTAACCCCTGGATTTCTTGACCATCTCATACGCCGCCTGGATTTCCTGGGAGCGCTCGGTCGCCAACTTGATCATATCCTCCGGCACACCCTGGGCAATCAGCTTGTCAGGATGGTTCTCGCTCATTAACTTGCGGTAGGCCCGCTTGAGCGCTTTATCGTCCACATCCGGCGCAACACCCAACGCGGTGTAGGCGTCTTCAAGGCTGGTTCCCGGTTGGGTGGCGGACCCTGCGGACCCGTGGAAGTGGTCCTGGGCCTGAGCCATACGCAGAAACTGCTCCAACTCCGCCGGACTGAAACCGAGCAAAGTGGCGATGCGCTTTAAGGTGGCGTGCTCCGCCTCATCAATCTGGTGGTCGGCAAGGGCCAGCGAAATCAGGAAGAACAGCAGTGTCTGGCACAGTTGCCGCTGCCCGCGGCTGACCTCCATAAAGGAGGCTACAGCAGGTTCGAGCTGAAAGTCGGCACTGCTGCCCTGTTTGAAAAAAGCGATAGCCCGCTTGCGCTGTTGCGCATTGAGCCCCATTTGGCCGAACACCGCTTCCGTGTGCGCCACCTCCTGCTCGGAGACTCGCCCATCAGCCTTGGCCAGAAAACCGGAGAGCAGAAATGTTGTTTCAAAAAAACTGTCCTTGATACGGGCGATATTCTGTGGCGAGGCAAACTTGAGTGTCTGCCACAGCCCCCTGTCGAACAAGTGTCCGATAAAAACGCCCAACAGCAGGCCCAGCGGCCCCAGTGCGAACAGGCCGATAATCCCGCCAATAATTTTTCCGTAAATCATTATTCTCCGCTCTTAGAGATCGTCATACACGCCCGGGCCTTGCCTGGGCCTCACCCGAAAGCGCTTGTATTCCCACTGGTATTGTTCTGCACAGTAGTTCACGCAGCGCTCTACGCCGCGATTCATGGCTCTCAGGGATGTCAGCGTGTCGTCATCATAAATGTCATCTTCGGCGAGAAAATAGCGCAGCGCAAAGCCGCCGGGCACGCGTTCTGCCATGCCAAATACAGCCAGTGCCCCGGTACGCCTTATCATGTTGCTGGCGAGGGTCGGGGTGAAGCAGGGTATGCCCATAAACTCAACATTCTCGCCGGAGTTAACATCGCCTGGCGCCTGGTCGGGTAATATCCCCGAAATATTGCCGCCTTTAACGCTCTTCAGCAGCCTCACCAGGCCACGGCTATCGGTGGGCACCAATTCTGCGCCGCTGCGCTGGCGAGCCTGTTCAATCATGGGCCCCAGGGCCTGCAGTTTTGGCGGCTCGTAAAGTGATACCACCTTTCCCAATGAGCCCAGGTGGAGCCCTATCACTTCCCAGTTGCCTATATGCGGAGCCAGAACAATAACCCCTCTGCCTGCTGCCTGCGCAGACGTAATCAGGTCAGCGCCCTCCACAGACTTCACCAGGCGTAACACTGACTCCCAGGGGCGCAGCCACACGTGCCCCATCTCGGCGGCCAGTTCACCGGTTGCACACAAACTGTTGATTGCCAGGCGTTCGCGCTCTGCGACACTGACCCCGGGGAACGCCAGTTCGATGTTGCGCTCAGTGACCCTGCGACTGCGACCGCCCCAGGGCCAATAGAGCCGCACCGCAGCTCTGCCCAACGCCCTCGCCCAGGAGATCGGCAGCGCGGCACAAAGGTGCAGCAGCAATTTGATCAGCGCAACCTTGAGGCTATCCATGGGTGAAATTCACAATCGGGGCGAGCGCGTATTATGCCGCCAAAAGAGCCTGTATAATAGCCGCCCTTTGCAGCGACCCCACGGTAAGACGGTGACAAAAAACCAAGACAAACTACTTACATTTCAGGAGCTTATCCTGAAGCTACAGCAGTTCTGGGCAGAACAGGGCTGTGTCGTATTGCAGCCTCTGGACATGGAAGTAGGCGCTGGCACATTTCATCCGGCCACCTTCCTGCGGGCTATTGGGCCGGAGAGCTGGAACGCCGCCTATGTGCAACCCAGCCGCCGACCGACCGACGGCCGCTACGGAGAAAACCCTAACCGCCTGCAGCACTATTACCAGTTCCAGGTTGCGATGAAGCCTTCACCACCGGAGTTTCAGCAACTGTACCTGCAATCCCTGGCGGCAATTGGCGTTGATACCGACATTCACGACGTGCGCTTCGTCGAAGACAACTGGGAGTCACCCACGCTTGGCGCCTGGGGCCTGGGCTGGGAAGTTTGGCTCAATGGCATGGAAGTCACCCAGTTCACTTACTTTCAACAGGCAGGCGGGCTGGAGTGTTATCCGGTTACCGGAGAGATCACCTACGGTATCGAACGAATCGCCATGTACCTGCAGGGCGTGGACAGTATTTATGACCTGGTCTGGGCCGACGGACCCGCAGGCAGAGTCACCTACGGCGATGTCTTCCACCAGAACGAGGTGGAAATGTCGCGCTACAACTTCGAAGAGGCAGACGTGGAGCAGTTATTCGGTTTCTTCGACCACTGTGAAAAAGAGGCTCTGCGCCTGGTGGCAAAAAACCTGCCCTTGCCTGCCTACGAAATGGTTATGAAAGCATCTCACACCTTTAACCTCCTCGATGCCCGACACGCCATTTCTGTGACCGAGCGGCAACGCTTCATTCTCCGTGTGCGCACTCTCGCCCGAGGTGTGGCTCAGGCCTACTTCGATGCCAGGGCTGCACTGGGCTTTCCGCTAGCAGAGGAGGGTATTCGCAAAGAAGTACTGGGGCGCATAGAGGCGGAGGGCAAGTAGATGACAACAACAGATACGCTGCTGGTTGAACTGGGCACGGAAGAGCTGCCTCCGAAAGCACTGAAGTCGTTGGGCCTGTCTTTTCGCGACGGTGTCGTTGCCGGTCTGGTGCAGCGCCAGTTGGGTCACGGCGAGGTCAGCTGGTTTGCCTCACCTCGCCGGCTGGCAGTGCAGATAGCCGACGTGCAGGTGCGCGGTGAAGACAAACAGCTGGAGCTGCTCGGCCCACCCGCCGACCGGGCTAAAGACAGTGCCGGTAACTGGACACCCGCTGCTGCAGGCTTCGCTAAAAAACAGGGCCTGACGCCCGAAGAGCTACAGGTCATCAGCACACCCAAAGGCGACCGCCTGGGCCTGCAACGAACAGAGCCTGGCCTGGACACCAGTGAATGCCTCGGCGATATCATCCACGAGGCCATCGCCAGCCTGCCCATACCCAAGCGCATGCGCTGGGGTGCCAGCCGGGTCGAATTTGTGCGCCCGGTGCACTGGGTTGTGGCCATGCTGGGCGAGAAGTCAGACCACGGACAAGTGCTTGGTTTGACCACCGGCAACGTCACCCGGGGCCACCGCTTTCACTCCAGCGGCGACATCGTGCTGCAGCGACCCGAGGATTATGTCCAGGCGCTGGCAGAGGCGAAGGTTGTCGCCAGCTTCGAGCAACGCCAGCAAATGATTCGCGACCAGGTAGAAGTGGAGGCCAGCGCATTGCAGGCCACTGCCGTTATCGACCCGGACCTGCTGGACGAAGTCACCGGCCTGGTGGAATGGCCGGTGGCGCTTACCGGCTCCTTTGAGGAGCGCTTCCTTGCCGTTCCGGCCGAAGCGCTGATCTCTTCCATGAAAGAACACCAGAAGTACTTCCACCTGGTCAACGACAAGGGCGAGCTCCTGCCCAACTTCATCACGCTGAGTAATATTGAGAGCAAAGACCCGATTCAAGTCATTGCCGGCAATGAGCGCGTGATTCGTCCACGCCTGTCGGACGCTGCGTTTTTCTTCGAGACCGATAAGCAAACCCCTCTCGCTGACCGGGTAGACAAGCTGGAAAAAGTCGTGTTCCAGCAGAAGCTGGGCACTGTGGCTGACAAGACACGGCGGGTACAGCAACTGGCTGGAGAGCTGGCCGCGCAAGTCGGCGCACCGGTTGAGGAAGCACGTCGCGCAGCTCTGCTGTCCAAAACCGACCTGGTTACCGAGATGGTGCTTGAGTTTGCCGACATGCAGGGGATCGCCGGTTCCTACTACGCACTCAACGACGGCGAAGCACCGGATGTGGCTTCGGCCATTGCCCAGCAGTACTGGCCTCGATTCGCCGGCGATCGCCTTCCTGAAACCACGACCGCTTGTGCTCTGGGGCTGGCCGATCGACTTGACACCCTGGTTGGCATCTTCGGTATCGGCCAGCCACCCACTGGCTCCAGGGACCCGTTTGCCCTGCGCCGGGCTTCGCTGGCAGTGCTGCGTATCATCGTGGAAAAAGAGCTGGACCTTGATTTGCGCGAGTGTCTCACCGTCGCGGCAGCCCAGTACGCAGAGGGTGTGATTGCTGCCGGAACGGTGGAGCAGGTACTGGAATACATGGTAGAGCGTTTTCGTGCCTGGTTTGAAGAAGAGGGCATTCCAGTGGAGGTGTTCCGCGCCGTTGCGGCGCGCCAGCTAAGCCGGCCACTGGATATACGTAACAGAGTACTGGCAGTACACGCCTTCAGCCAGCTACCTGAAGCCACTGCATTGGCTGCCGCCAACAAACGGGTCTCCAATATTCTGGGCAAACTGGACAGTGCGCATCGCTTCGGTGAAGTAAGCACTAACTTACTTCAAGAGCCAGCTGAAATAGCGCTGGCTGAGAACCTGGAGACGCTATCAACGGTAGCCGACGGGCACCTTGCCAACGGCGAGTACCGCGAGGCACTGGCCAGCCTGGCGAGCCTGCGCGAACCTGTCGACCGTTTCTTCGACGATGTCATGGTCAACGCTGAAGACGATGCCCTGCGCAACAACCGCCTGGATCTGCTCAAGCGCTTGCGCGACCAGTTTCTTCAGGTCGCGGATATCTCACACCTGGTGGTCAGCAAGTAGCCATGCCACTGCTGATCCTGGACCGCGACGGCGTCATCAACCAGGACTCCGACAACTACATACGCTGCCTCGATGACTGGCAGCCCGTTCCGGGCAGCATTGAGGCGATTGCCCGCTTCTGCCGCGCCGGGTACACGGTAGCCATCGCCACCAACCAGTCCGGACTGAGTCGTGGGTACTTTACCCTGGATGACCTGGAAACCATCCATGGCGAGCTGTGCCGACAAGTAGAAGAAGCGGGCGGCAGTATAAGCGGTATCTTCTATTGCCCTCACCTGCCCACAGAGGGCTGCGCCTGCCGCAAGCCCGCTACCGGCCTGCTTGAGGCTATGGAGGCAGAGCTGGAAGTAGCGGTGGCCGATAGCTTCTTTATCGGCGACAGCCTGAAGGACCTGCAAGCGGCACAGGCAATGCATTGCCGGCCCGTTCTCGTACTCACTGGCAAGGGCAGGGCAACGCAGGCCCAGTTACAAACTGGTACGGCGAACCTGACCGCTCCCGAGTCGATACCTGTCTATGCTGACCTCGCCGCCGCAGCCGACGCTATGCTCAGCGCATAACCCCATTGAAAAGGCGACACGCGAAACGGCGTCGACGCAATTAATCCTCTGACTGGCTACGCTTTGATTTAAACTGACGGCTTCATAACCGGAACTGTTTATGACTGAAGCGGAAATTCAACAACTGCTCATCGCCGGCAGTATTGCGCTGGGCGGCTTCGTTTTCGGCCTGTTGCTCGGGATACTGCGCGGCCAGAACCTGATGGAGAAACTGCGCGCAAAAATGAGTGATGCCAATGAAGCCGCGCAGCTGGAGTTGGCCCTGTCACAACGTGAGGTGACGGCTCTGCAGGTTGAACGTGAGCAACTTGGAGCACGCCTGCAGGACGCCATACGCAGGTTTGAAGACCAGGGGCGCGAGCTGGAGCAGGTGAACCGGCGCTACCACGCATTGCAGAACGAGCATACCCGCCTGCATACGCAGCAGGAGGAGCGAGAGGAACAGCACAAGGACCAGCTCGGCCTGCTCAAGGAAGCGCGAGATAACCTGAAACAGGAATTCGAGCTGCTGGCCAACCGCATCTTCGAGGACAAGGGCAAGAACTTTACCGCCACCAACCGGGAGTCGCTGGAGTCATTGTTGAAGCCGTTTAGAGAGCAGATCAGTGGCTTTCAATCGCGCATCAACGAAGTTCACACAGAATCCGTAAAGGGTCAGTCGGCACTGGAATCGGAGATCAAGAAGGTACTGGAAGTCGGCCTGGAGATGAACACCCAGGCGACCAACCTGACCACGGCACTCAAAGGGGACAAAAAGACCACGGGCAACTGGGGCGAGGCGCAGTTGGAACGCACGCTGGAGTTGGCCGGGCTACTGCCCGGCGACCACTATGAGACCCAGGCCAGCTATACCGATGCAGAAGGCAAACGGCGACTGCCCGACTTCGTTATCAAGTTGCCGGACCGAAAGTGCCTGGTGATTGATTCCAAGGTATCGCTGGTGGACTACGAACGCGCCATCTCCGCAGAAACAGAGGAGGAGCAGGGCAACGCGCTGAAAGCCCACGCACAGGCAGTGCGAAATCATATCGATGACCTGTCCGCCAAGGACTACGCCAACCTGTCCGGCCTGGACAGCCCGGACTTCGTGCTCATGTTCATGCCTGTGGAGCCGGCCTACATCGAGGCCATGAAATACAATCGCGACCTCTTCAACTATGGCTATCAGCGGCAGGTGGTCATGGTCTCGCATACAACGCTGATGCCCATTTTGCGCACCGTGGCAAACCTGTGGATGATAGACCAGAGCAACCGCGAAGCGAGGGAGATAAGCACCCGGGCGGGTGAAATCTATAACCAGGTCTGCCTCGTGGCCGAACGCCTGCAAAAGCTCGGTAATACGCTCAAAGCCGCCAACAACCACTACAATCAAACGGTTAAGGGGCTGGCCGGACAACAGGGTCTGCATGGTAAGGTTGAGCGCTTTCGTCAGTTATCCAGTAAGGCCAGCAAGAACCTGGGCGAGCTGGAGCCGGTTCATGCAGATATTGAAATGGAGCGCCTGGAAGCCATCGAGCTGGCACAATTGGAAACCGAGGCAGCGAAACCCGACGCAACGGCGCCCGACACTCCGGCGCGCGACGCAACGGCGCCCGACGCAGCGGCGCCCGTTGAGCACACCCAAGGCAGTGCTCGTCATGAGGATGTTCAAGATAACCGGTAATGGGGCACTGCCTCCGCAAGCAGCGCCCCGAGTTGGCCCCCACCAGGGGTAGCAGGAGCCGGCAGAATGGCGACTAGTCGACGCTGGCGACGCGCCTGATATCCAGCTGACCCATGGCCTGCGCTATCGCGCTGTCATAGCATTCCTTGTTACGAGCGAGCCTGCTCAAACTGCCAACCTCGCGTATGTTCAAGCTACCGCATACTTGTTCGGCGGCTCTTTCTATCCGCCTTTCAATCGCAGCAAAGCCTTCCAGTGTCGCCAATTCAAGAGGGTTAAAGCTGACACTTACTGCGGGCAACGCATGCCCCTGAACAACCGTCTCATTGACGTCACCTGCAAAAACACCCGCTGATAGGGTAGACGCCACACCCAAGGCCATGGCTGAGAAAATATTCTTTACCGGTTTTGTATTCATCATTGATCTCCCTGTATTTACGCGGCCTGCCGCCGTTTTAGTGCCAGCGCAAGAGCGACCCGCGCTGCTGTGGGAGTAAAACTAGGTGAAATGAAGAGGTAGAGAAACGGCGTTTCGGCGAAGTGCCTACAATGAGCGACGAATAGGCCGCTCAGCGCGACAAGTCGCGTTGGCCGTCAGGACTCAAACACGGGGTGTTCGGTAGCAAAGAAAATAGTCGACCTGGCCAGATCGATGAAACGCGCTTCATCTTCGACCAGTATAGCGTTGGCGGCTTGTCCTTCCTGTGTTGCCAGTGCCGAAACAAGGTCCTCACGACTATCCCACCAAATTTCGGCTATACCATCGAACCCGGGTACTTCCATACCACGTCCTGAAGTGATCATCTGTCCAAGATCTCGTTCGCTGGCGTGGCTTTGCACATAGCGCCTGATGTTCATAGCCGTGGCATGAGAGGCCACCAGGGCCCCATGGCTATTCAACCAGTAGTCAAAGAACTCTTCTTCGGTAAGGTCTTCTCTTTTGCGAATACAAAATATCAGCTTCAACACTGTTCTAACCCTGGGTTTGTCGCGAAGCCTGAGGCACCGGAGGTTTGAACCAGAATCTGGACATTGTTCAATCAAACATCCAGGTTGGCCACCGACAGCGCATTTTCCTCAATAAAGTCCCGACGCGGTTCCACGTGATCACCCATCAAGGTAGTGAAGATCTGATCCGCGGCGATGGCATCGTCTATAGTGACCTGCAGCATACGACGGACTTCCGGATCCATGGTGGTTTCCCAGAGCTGTTCGGGGTTCATCTCACCAAGGCCCTTGTAGCGCTGGATGCTGTAGCCCTTGCGTGCCTCGCTCATCAGCCAGTCCAGGCCCTCCACAAAACGCTGGGTGTGCAGGGTTTTTTCACCCCGCTGGAAGTACCCCTCCTCATCAATGAGGGTATTGAGCGTGCCTCCCAGAGTGACCAGGCTACGGTACTCGCCGGATGAGAAAAACTCGTGGTGGTATTCGGTTTCAGTTTCTACGCCATGGGCCATCAGCTTGACCACCGGGTAGTAAAGCTGACGCTCCTGATCCTTGCGCACCACCACAGAATAGCTTTTGGTACTGGCCGACGAGGTTTGTAAGCACTCACTTAGTTGTTTGGCGAAAGCGTTGACGACAGCCTCATCTTTCATCTCGTCGACCTTCAGCGGTTCACCATAAACCATCTCCCAGAGTACGTCTGAGGAGTACAGTCGGGACAGGCGCTCTATGGTCGCGGCTACCGTACGATACTGATCTACCAATGCCTGCAGCGCCTCCCCGGAAATGGCCGGTGCATCAGGGTTAACAAACAGGGATGCGTTCTCCAATGCAGATTGCGTCAGGTACTGGTTCAGCGCATCATCGTCTTTGAGATACTGGTGCTGCTTGCCTCGGGCGATCTTGTACAGCGGCGGCTGGGCGATATAAACATGACCTCGCTCGATCAACTCCCGCATCTGGCGGAAAAAGAAGGTCAGCAGCAAAGTGCGGATATGAGAGCCATCCACATCCGCATCGGTCATAATAATAATGCTGTGGTAGCGAAGTTTGTCCGGGTTGAACTCTTCCTTACCTATACCGCAACCCAGGGCAGTCACAATAGTGCCCACCTCGGCAGATCCCAGCATTTTGTCAAAGCGCGCTTTCTCTACATTGAGAATCTTTCCCTTGAGTGGCAGGATCGCCTGAAACTTGCGATTACGGCCCTGTTTGGCTGAACCGCCCGCCGAGTCTCCCTCCACCAGGTAGAGCTCGGAGAGAGCCGGGTCCTTCTCCTGGCAATCCGCCAGCTTCCCGGGCAAGCCCGCAATGTCCAGGGCCCCTTTGCGTCGCGTCATTTCCCTTGCTTTACGAGCCGCTTCACGAGCCCTGGCCGCATCCAGCATTTTACCCACCACGGATTTGGCTTCTCCCGGGTTTTCCAGCAGGTAATCACTGAACTCCTTGTTCATAGCCTGCTCTACCGCGGTTTTCACCTCGGACGAGACCAGCTTGTCCTTGGTTTGGCTGGAGAACTTGGGGTCCGGCACTTTCACCGAAATAATGGCTGTGAGGCCCTCGCGGGCATCGTCACCTGTGGTGGAAACAGCGGCCTTTTTGGCCAGGCCCTCACGCTCAATATAGCTATTCAGGTTGCGCGTCAGCGCCGCCCTGAAGCCGGCCAGGTGTGTGCCACCGTCGCGCTGTGGGATATTATTGGTGTAACAAAGAATGCTTTCCTGAAACGAATCATTCCACTGTAGCGCCACCTCAACACCAATGCCATCTTCTGTATCTACCTGAAAATAAAAGGGTTTATTAACAGGTGTCTTGTTTTGATTGAGATAATTGACGAAAGCGTTCAGGCCGCCTTCGTAGCTGTAGGTCTCTTCCTGTCCTGATCGCTCATCCTTGAGCACGATACAGACGCCCGAATTAAGGAAAGCCAATTCGCGCAGGCGTTTAGCCAGTTGGTCAAAGTGAAATTCTATATTGGTAAAGGTGTCCGATGAGGGATGAAAGCGCACGGACGTACCGGACGTTTCTGTCTCCCCAATAACAGCCAGGGGAGCGACCGGAACGCCGTGACGATAGACCTGTTCATAGAGCTTACCTTCTCGACGGATCGTCAGTACCAGCTCCGCAGAGAGCGCATTAACAACTGACACGCCCACTCCGTGCAGGCCCCCTGATACTTTGTAGGTGTTGTCGTCAAACTTACCGCCGGCATGGAGCACCGTCATGATTACTTCTGCAGCCGAGACGCCTTCATCGTGCATCTCAGTGGGAATACCCCGGCCATCATCCCCGACCGTGACCGACTCATCAGGGTGGATAACAATGTCGATGCGGCTACAGTGCCCGGCCAGCGCTTCATCGATAGAGTTATCAACCAGTTCGAACACCATATGGTGCAGGCCGGTGCCGTCATCAGTGTCGCCGATATACATTCCCGGCCGCTTGCGCACAGCATCCAGGCCTTTGAGCACCTTGATGCTGGAGGAGTCGTAGTTCTGTTCTAAATCATCACTCATGAATTACTCTCGTTGTAGCGTCTGAAAAATGTATGAAGCATGTTTAGCCTGCATGCTGGTCAACCTGGCCATGTTCCACGTGGAACATGGCCAGATCAGGCTGTTCAAGATCCGGCCACACCAGTTCTATGTCACTTTTTTGCACGCAAGTTATAAAAACTGGCGCTTTCATTGTCGCCAGCAACTGACAAACCAGGCCACAATGTGCTCTATCAAGTTCCGCCGGCAGGTCATCCACCAAATACGTGCAATGCCCGCTACCGCTGTCCGTCATTAGCTGGCCCTGTGCCAACTTCAGTCCACACACAACCAGCTTTTGCTGGCCACGAGACAGGGTATCAGCCGCTACGTGGCCATCAATCAACACACGCATGTCCGCTCTTTGCGGGCCAACATGTGTATAACCCTTGTCCACATCGGTCCCTGAACTGTTCTCCAGCGCACTGGCATAGTCCAACTGTTTGTCCCAGCCCCTGTGAAAGCGCAACTCCAGTCCGTCCAGTGACGGTGCCAGGCGTGCCATGATTTCCTTGAAAATCGGTGTCAGCGCCCTGAAATAGGTTTCCCGGTAGTCGCTCAAAGCCTCACCCGCCTGCGCCAGCTCCCGTGTCCATACCGGTAAGTCAGCGGCGGACATTTTACCACGGCGCAACAGCTGATTGCGCTGTTTTATACACCTCTGGAAACGCTGCCACTGTTGGAAAAAGCGATGTTCCACGTGGAACACCCCCCAATCCAGATATTGTCGTCGTGCTCTTGGGGTACCGGTCAGCAAATTAAAGCTATCGGCGTTAATCACCTGTACTGGCAAAAACTCCACGAGCTCGGCAACGGTACGCACCGGAGCCCCGGCTATCTTGATCTTTACGTCACCGGAGCGAGACCGCTGAACACCCAAAGTCGTGTTCCCGGGTGCCAACGCCCCAAACACAGTGCAATGATCATGATCGTGCGTGACCAGTGACTTGATACTGCCGCGGAAAGAGCGGGCCATGCCCAGCATGTGTATGCCTTCAAGCACACTTGTCTTGCCGCTCCCATTCTGCCCGTAGAACACATTGACCCGCTGCAGCCCGTCAAGCCTCACGCTGTGGAGATTACGAATATGGTTTATCTGCAAGCGAGACAGACTGGTATCTGCAGACATCTGCGCCGCTCAGAAAGAAACTGTCTGGCTTCCGCGCCTCATCAGAGGCGCATCGGCATCACCACATACAGTGAATCGCCCTCATCGGACTCCTCAAGCAGCGCACTGCTGTTAGGGTCAGATAGTGACAGTTTGATTTGCTCACCACTGAGCACTGCCAGAACATCCAGCAGGTAGCTGACATTGAAGCCAATTTCCAGGGAGTCTCCCTGATAGTTCACCGGCACGGCTTCTTCTGCTTCTTCCTGCTCGGGGTTGTTGGCTACGATATCCAGGCTGCCTTCTGTCAATTTCAAACGCACCCCACGGTACTTTTCGTTGGACAGAATGGCCGCCCTGGTAAAGGCCTGGCGCAGCTCCAGCCTTTCTGCGAGTACTATCTTGTTTGGAGCACGGGGCAGGACACGCTGGTAATCGGGGAATTTGCCGTCTACGAGCTTCGAGGTAAATGTAAAATCATTAGTAGTGGCGCGGATATGGTTGCTTCCTATCACCACGGCAATATCGTCTTCCTCGTCCATCAACAGACGTGCCAGCTCCAATACGCCCTTGCGAGGTAAAATCACCTGAGTGTCGCCATTCACCTCTACCTTTCCCGGTAAAGTACACAAGGCAAGCCGGTGACCATCTGTTGCAACCACACGCAGTTGCTTGTCTTTCAATTCCCAGAGCATGCCGTTCAGGTAGTACCGCACGTCCTGCTGAGCCATCGCAAAACCCGTTCGGTCTATGAGGCGCTTGAGCTGACCCTGTTTTATCGTGAACTGATGCGTGCCCATACTGTCTTCGACGTTCGGGAACTCCCGCGCCGGCAGGGTGGACAAGGTGAATCGGCTGCGCCCTGACTTTACCGTTACCTTCCCGTCCTGCGCGGCAAAGCTGATCTCACTTCCCTCTGGCAACGACTTGCAGATATCGACCAACTTGCGAGCCGGCACGGTCAACTCTCCGGGCTCCCCGTCGGCACTGCCCAGCTGAACACGGCCTACCAGCTCAACTTCAAGGTCGGTACCCGTCAGCGACAATCTGTCGCCCTCAACAACCATCAGCACATTGGCAAGAATCGGCAGCGTTTGACGGCGTTCAACAACACCGGCAACCAGGTTAAGAGGCTTGAGCAGTGCATCCCGCGAAACAGTGAACTTCATATGCGTTGTTATTCCTAATACGAGCAAAGGTGCCACCAGTAGACACCTTATTTATAAAACAAAAACTCCTATCTCTCTCCTACCTCAGGTAGTGAGCGATCGCAGCAGATTCTTATAATCTTCGCGTATATCCGAATTGGTTTCACGAAGTTCCTTGATTTTACGACATGCGTGGAGAACTGTCGTGTGATCTCTTCCACCAAAGCTATCACCGATTTCCGGTAAGCTGTGATTGGTCAGCTCCTTGGCCAAAGCCATGGCTACCTGTCGCGGTCGCGCGACCGAGCGGCTGCGCCGCCTGGACATCAAATCCGCCACTTTTATCTTGTAGTATTCGGCTACCGTGCGCTGGATATTATCCAGGCTGACCTGCTTGTCCTGCAGTGCCAGTAAATCCTTAAGGCTATCCTTGATCAGCTCAACATCGATTTCCTTTCCCGTGAAGTGAGCGCTTGCTATCACCCTTTTCAGCGCGCCTTCAAGCTCTCGCACATTAGAGCGAATCCGCTGTGCAATGAAAAAAGCAGCGTCTGGTGGCAGAGTAATGCGTGCCTCCATTGCCTTGGTCATCAATATAGCTACCCGGGTCTCCAGCTCTGGCGGCTCGACCGCCACGGTGAGGCCCCAGCCGAAGCGGGATTTGAGCCGCTCTTCCAGTCCGTCTATTTCCTTGGGGTAGCGATCACAGGTCAGGATCATCTGCTGGCCACCCTCCAGAAGCGCATTGAAGGTATGAAAGAATTCTTCCTGGGAACGATCTTTCTTGGCAAAAAACTGGATATCGTCGATCAGCAGTGCGTCAACAGAACGGTAGTAGCGCTTGAAGTCGCTGATTGCATTCAACTGCAGCGCCTTGACCATGTCAGCAACAAATCGCTCGGAGTGCAGATACACGATTTTGGCATCGGGCTTGTGTTGTTTCAGTGCGTTACCCACAGCATGCATCAAATGTGTCTTACCCAGCCCCACGCCCCCGTAAAGGAAAAGCGGGTTGTAGGACGAGCCCGGATTCTCCGCTACCTGTCTTGCCGCGGCCAGCGCCAACTGGTTGGACTTACCCTCGACGAAATTGTCGAACGTGTAGGTCTCCACCAGATTTTGTTGATGCTGCAGCGAGCCCTCTATCTCGGCCTGTCTATAGGTATCCGCGGCAGATGGTCTATGAGGAGGGGGCTGCTTGACCTGCGGTATGGACACGGCTGCGCCAGAGACCACGGGCGGCATATCGTTAACAGGCAGCGGAGCCTCAACCGGCTGTGCTCGGACCACCCTGTCAGGCTCGCGAGCCACCCCATTGCCAATTTCAAGCACCACACTCAGCGGCGTTGCTGGATCCAGCTCCGCCACCAGCTCGGATATACGCGCGGCAAACTTGTCTGAAACAAAGTCCTTGATGAACCGGTTAGGGGCAAAAAGCGTCAATGACTGCCCGTTTGTTGCGGCCTGAAGTGGCCTTATCCAGGTATTGAACTGCTGCGACGGTAACTCATCCTGCAACCTGTCGATACACTGTTGCCATACTACGCCAGGCAAAACACTCCCCTCAAGGCGCACAGAACACGCCTTCTGTTTAATCTGAAAAGATTGAATTTATTGTTTCACCGGTCTGCACCGGAGCCAGAATAATACTCCCTGACAGGGGACTTATCCACATATTTTTAGGAAACAGGGTAATATATTATTTCCTTATTTATCAATATCTTAGGGTGTTTATGGTTAGTATTTACCCACTTACATAGAAAGTTTTTTGTATAAGTTAAACTGTGGATAACCTGTCTATATAAAGGGCAAAAAGTGTGGGTCAATGCCCTCAGGCCACAGCCTGTGAGGGTTCGCTTCATAAATGGTCGTTCCGTCCCTGTGTTGAGCAGGGAAGAGGCAAAATTACCGATAGCGAAACAGGAAAAAAATGCGCAGCGCATTGAACTCACGCCCGCATTTCACTAGACTACCCCACCTTTTTTCAGGCCCTTACCGTTGCTAGATGAAGCGGCAAGGCCATTTCATTTTATTTTATCTGGAACCCAGTCATGAAAAGAACCTTTCAGCCCAGCGTGCTCAAACGCAAACGCACCCACGGTTTCCGTTCACGTATGTCTACAAAAGGTGGCCGCGCAGTCATCAACCGCCGCCGTGCCAAAGGCCGCAAGGTCCTGTCCGCTTAAGGACCAGGCTCTGAGTGAGCACTGACGCAAGTTTTGGCAAAACAAAGCGCCTGCTCAATGCCAGAGATTACAGCCGCGTATTCGACGGTGCTGACGCCAAAGCTTCACACCGACACCTGCTGCTCCTGGCGAAACGAAACGACCAGCCCGGGCACCGCCTGGGGCTGGTAATAGCCAAAAAAAATGTCCGGCTGGCTGTACAGAGAAACCGGATTAAACGGATAGCCAGGGAAGTATTCCGCACAACGCCAGAGTCCGAGCCAACGCTGGACGTCGTGTTACTCGCCAGGCGAGGACTCGATCATTTGGATAATGCGGAACTATCCTCTATATTGCGGCAGCAGTGGCAGAGACTAATCCGCCATGTGTCCAAACCCAGCCAAGGCACGGAACTCTGATGCGTCGCTTCTTTATCTTCCTGATAACCTGCTACAAGGTGTTGCTGAGTCCCTTCCTCGGCAACCATTGTCGGTTTTATCCCAGCTGCTCAAGTTACGCTCAGGAAGCGATTGCCGAGCATGGCGTTTTCAGGGGAACCTGGCTCGCAATACGCCGGCTCTCCCGATGCCACCCCTGGCACGAGGGAGGCGAAGACCCCGTCCCCCCCTGCAGCCACTCACACTAAGCAACAGATATCATTATGGATTTGCAACGTTCACTGCTAATAGGCGCTATCGCGGTACTGTCTTTCATGCTGCTCACTGAGTGGGTTGCGTTCAAAGATGACAGAACAGCATCCGCGGAGCCACAAACACAGCGGCTGATCGGCGCCGACCATGTCTCAACATCAGATGTACCGATTGCTGCGCCGGCAGCTGAGGCAACAGCGGCTCCGGAAGAAGATCTGCCAACCGTGGCCAGCGATGAAGCCCCCGAGACTACTCCCGCGGACACCGCTTCCGTGAACACGGGTCGCATCGTCGAAGTCTTCACTGACAGCCTGCAGTTGGCTATCGACTTGCGCGGAGGCGATATTGTAGAGCTGGCTTTACCGCGACACCTGGCAGAAATCGACAACCCTGACATACCCTTCGTATTGCTGGAGCAGAACCAGAGCAGAATCTACATCGCACAATCGGGCCTGATCGGACCTGACGGCATAGACCGCGAAGGCCGCGCCGAATTCTCCAGCACCGCCAACCGCTATGAGATGGCAGAGGGCCAGGATCAACTGCAAGTAGACCTGACATGGGACAATGAGAGCGGCGTTAATGTCATCAAGCGCTTCACGTTTACCCGCGGCGACTATCTGATCAACATTACCTATGTTGTAGAAAACAACAGTAGCCAACGCTGGCAGGGAAATCTGTTTGGCCAGATAAAGCGCGATAGTAGCCCTGCTCCTGCGGGTGATTCCGGCATGGGCATACAACCCTTCCTGGGTGCAGCCATCACCCAACCCGATGAGCGTTTCACCAAATTCAGCTTTGAAGACATGCGCGAAGAGCCTTTTAAAGCGAAACTTCCCGGTGGCTGGATTGCCCTGCTGCAACACTACTTTCTCAGCGCATGGATTCCCGATCAGGACCAGTCTCATACTTACAGCACTCGCGTCACACGTTCTGGTTTCAACATCGCTGGATTTACCAGCCCTGCGCTAACCCTGGACCCCGGGCAATCGGGTACCACCGGCGCTGAGTTCTTTGCCGGACCCAAGGACCAGTACCGTCTCGCTGAAATTTCCGAATACCTCGACCTGGTCGTCGACTACGGCTGGCTATGGTGGATTGCCCAACCCTTGTTCTGGCTGCTGAATAAAATTTATGCGCTGGTGGGTAATTGGGGCGTCGCTATTATTTTGCTGACCGTAGTCGTGAAAGCTGCCTTCTTCAAATTGTCTGCCACCAGTTATCGTTCCATGGCGAGGATGCGCAAAGTCCAGCCTAAAATGATGGACATACGTGAGCAGTATGCGGACGACAAGCAGAAACAATCGCAAGCGATGATGGAGTTATACAGAAAAGAGAAAGTGAACCCCATGGGCGGGTGCCTACCCATACTGGTACAGATGCCCGTATTCATCGCTCTTTACTGGGTTTTGATGGAGAGTGTTGAACTGCGACACGCTCCATTTGCGCTCTGGATAGATGATCTCTCTGTAATGGATCCCTACTTTGTACTGCCTATTCTCATGGGGGCCAGCATGTGGTTCATGCAGAAGCTGAACCCACCGCCAACCGATCCTATGCAGGCCAAGATCATGCAATGGCTGCCCATCGTGTTCACGTTCTTCTTCCTCTGGTTCCCGTCCGGGCTGGTCCTGTACTGGGTAGTGAATAACCTGCTCTCTATGGCACAACAGTACGTAATCACCCGGCAAATAGAAAAAGCCGACCCGGCCTGATTCCCCTGCTCCGGCTGACTACCCGGCCGGAGCACAGTTTTCCAAAATGAATCATTCCACCGCACTAGATAGTGACACCATCGCTGCCATCACCACGGCACCCGGGCGCGGAGGCGTGGGCATCGTAAGATTGTCGGGGGGCAACGCGCGAGCCATTGGAGAAGCTCTATGCAGACGCACACTCGACCCGCGTCACGCGCACTTCTGTACATTCGTCGATAAGCAGGGAATGCAGCTCGACTCAGGTATTGCCCTGTTTTTCCCCGCACCTGCCTCATTTACTGGTGAAGACGTTGTAGAGCTGCAGGCCCATGGCGGCCCGGTCATACTCGATCTGCTGGTCAACGCCTGTACCTCCCACGGTGCCAGACAGGCCAGGCCTGGAGAGTTCTCAGAGCGAGCCTATCTCAATGACAAACTGGATTTGGCCCAGGCAGAAGCCATCGCCGACCTGATAAACAGCACGACAAAGCAGGCTGCTTTGAATGCCTCGCGCTCCCTGCACGGTGCTTTCTCGAGAAAAATCGATGAACTGGTCACTCTGGTGACACGCCTGCGCGTTTACGTAGAGGCCGCAATAGATTTTCCGGAAGAGGAGATAGACTTCATCGAAGACGGTCAGGTCAGATCCCAACTGACGAGTATTATTGAACAACTGTCAGCGGTCACGCTAGAAGCAGCACAAGGCGCGCTGATACAGGAGGGAATGAAACTGGTTATTGCCGGTAGGCCCAATGCGGGCAAATCCAGTCTGCTTAACGCCCTCTCTGGCCAGGATACCGCCATCGTCACCGCCATAGAGGGCACCACCAGGGACGTTTTGCGCGAGCATATACAGATAGATGGCCTGCCACTGCATATCGTCGACACAGCGGGCTTGCGCGACAGCAGCGACGAGGTAGAGCAGGAAGGTATACGCCGAGCCTGGCGGGAAATGGAATCGGCGAATCATATCCTGCTGGTAACGGATGGATCTGATGTCGAACACAGTAGCGATGATCCGCTGGTGATCTGGCCTGAGATTACGCAACGCCTCAGTAGCGCCATTCCCATCACCATCGTACACAACAAGTGTGACCTCAGCGGGCGCGAGCCTGCGATCAAACACCAAGCCGGTGTGACCATCATTGATCTTTCGGCGAAGACAACGGCAGGACTGGACTTGCTGAAGACTCACCTAAAACAATGTATGGGTTTTCAGAACACTGCAGAAGGGCAGTTCAGCGCGCGACGCCGACATTTGCTTGCCCTTGAAAAAGCTGGACACTCACTGGAAACGGGCAGAATGCAGCTGGAGAATGCTGGAGCGGGTGAACTGCTCGCGCAAGACCTGAGAGATTGTCAGCAATATCTTGGCGAGATCACAGGCGCAGTGTCCTCAGACGAACTTCTGGGAGAAATATTTTCGAATTTCTGTATTGGTAAGTAGTCACGTTTTCAACCACAACTTGCACATCACTTATCCACTTCTTGTCCACGTTGTTCCAGCGTTCTCACGTCTTATCTACAACAGATTCACAGGTGTGCAAGCACCTCCCCAAAAACATCACGCGATTCCCGAAGGACTTGTATAAGGCGTGAGTAACGCCGGGACAAGGCGCTGCACAATACACCTGTACCAGAAAGAGTATTCATAGAGCGAAAAGTTGTTAGCATGCCATGCCCAACCGATACAGTGCTTATCACAGCCAGGCAAAGGGCTTATACCTTAGCTATGCTTCTTGCAGGTCACTGAATTGAGAGGAAAAAACAGGGTTTTACACAGGAAAATGGTGCCCTAATAATTACAACAACAATAATCCTTCTATACATACACTATAAATATTTAATCATTACTTAATAACAAAATAAGAGCACCAGAACTAAAACAACCAGGACGTCTACTATGACAACACCGGGCAGGTAATTTCATTTGCATGGCGCGCGTAATCGCTTTAATCTCTCCTCGCTTCAGGCCAACCCATCCGGTAGACATCAGCATATGACAGCCATAGATCAACAGGTTTCAGTAACAAACCAAACCGGCTCTTTCCCCTTCCAGAGTTTACTCATCCGGGTGCATTCCAATCACAGCTCTGCCTGATTACACGTCGCCCACCTGGGTTTTTGGTTACGGGTCCCTGATTTACAAAATCGATTTTCCCTACCTGGAACGACAAGTCGGGACGCTTACTGGCTGGAAACGCCGTTTTTGGCAAGGTTCTCATGATCACCGCGGTACGCCCGCTGCACCCGGACGGGTTGTAACCTTGATACCTGAGCATGGAATGAGCTGCAGGGGCGCTGCTTATCTCGTTGAACCGTCGGTGTTCAGGCACCTTGATCACCGGGAGAAAAATGGCTACCAACGCATGCCAGTGGAAATTACCCTCGACCGTGACAAGTCTACTGTAGCTGCTGTTGTGTATGTGGCTGATCCAGACAATCCGGCCTTTCTTGGGCACGCTCCACTGGAGGCACTTGCCAGGCATATTGCAGCTGCCAGCGGACCCAGCGGCAGTAATCGGGACTATCTCGAGCAATTGGCGGAGGCACTGGAAGAATTGGGGGATAAAGACCCGCACGTCCACGCGCTGAACAACTTGCTAAGCTCAACTGAATTGCACTGAGGATGTTATTACTTCAGCTGGTTTTCTCCAGTCGCACCGCTATGCGCTCAAGGCGACTGCAAACCTCGTCAAGGCGTTCATCGGGACCGGCATGTGGCGTTACGGCATGTGACTGCATGCTCTGCCACAGCGGTTCAACAATTGCCTCTACATAGGCGGCAATCCGTTCTTTGTTGTACTTGCGCCCCATCAATGTGCGCATACCATACTCAAGGCCCCCAAAAAAAAGGTCCCGCACTGCAGACAGCTGCAGATCCTCACGAATATAGCCGCGTTCCATGCCTTCTTTCATCACGTTGTCGAAGATGCGGGTGTAACGATAGTTCAGCTGATGAATAGGCGAGTTCTTGTAGTCTTTGTAGTAGTTTATGTCGACGGAGAGATACACCTGAATCAGCCGCATCATCAAGGCCTGGTTTTCCATGAGGGCGCGCAAATGGTTTTTGGCCAGCAGTAACAAACGCTCCCTGGTGCCCATTACAGACTCTATTCCTTCTCGCGCAGACTCAATCAACTGCGCATAAAAGTCATCAAGAATCGCCTGTAACAGTGCATGCTTGGTCCCAAAGTAATGAAACAACGTGCCTTCCGAAACGCCTGCCTCCGCTGCAATTCTGCGTGTTGAGGCTCCGTGGAAACCGGCATCCGCAAACAAGCGGGTAGCGGCATCTATGATGTCGGCTTCGCGCTGTTCAAGCCGCGTGCGCGAGTTATTCTTGTCTACTTTAGTCATACCTGGTGATCCACCATTCGTTGCTGGGGTGGTAAACTCTTTGAGTGACACTTAATATTAATATAGTATCACAATGATCTCTAACCATCCCCTTCCCTATGCCGGGTAACATTATGAAAGACAGTATTTGTATCGGCGGTGCCTCCGGGTTCTGGGGGGATGCCGCACTGGCGACTCCCCAACTCCTGGCTACGGGAAAACTGGACTATATCGTCTATGACTACCTGGCTGAAATTACTATGTCGATCATGGCCCGGGCGCGCGCGTCGGATCCGGCGCTGGGCTACGCCACTGATTTCATAGGCGCTGTGCTGAGCCCCAATCTCGAACAGATTGCCTCTCAGGGCGTGAAGGTGATCACCAACGCGGGTGGGGTGAATCCACAGGCCTGTGCTGACGCGGCACGGGATCTCATTGATGCCCGCGGATTGGAGCTGACCGTAGCTGTCGTCACCGGTGATGATCTTATCGCCAGGGCCGCACAGTTCGCCGCTCGCGGCGCGGTTGAAATGTTCTCTGGAGAGCCCTTTCCTGAGGTAGAAAAGGTAGCCAGCATGAACGCTTACCTGGGTGCCTTCCCGATTGCCGCAGCGCTGTCCTCTGGGGCTGACATCGTTATCACGGGCCGCTGTGTAGACAGCGCCGTTACCCTCGCTGCTTGCGTGCACGCCTTCGGTTGGAAACAGGATGATTACCCGCTGCTTGCCCAGGGCAGCCTTGCAGGTCATTTACTGGAATGTGGCACTCAGGCGACTGGCGGTAATTTTACCGATTGGGAAAGCGTTATCGACACGCTGCCTGAAGCAGGTTATCCAATGGCTGAGATAGGGCGATCCGGGGAGGTGATTCTCACTAAACCCGAGGGCTCGGGAGGCACTGTGAGTGTGGGTACGGTGGCGGAGCAGATGCTCTACGAGATCGGAAACCCGCAGGCTTACCTGCTACCAGATGTTATCTGTGATTTCAGCCAGGTGAAGCTGCAGCAATTAGACGATGACCGGGTGCGGGTGACTGGGGCTGGTGGCATGGGAGCGCCTTCTACCTTCAAAGTGAGTGCAACCTATGCCGACGGTTTCCGTGGTGGCAATATCTGGACGTTATACGGCCGCGACGCCGACACCAAGGCGCAATGTTTTGCCAATTCGGTGTTGCAGCGCAGTCGCGCGGTCCTGCAGCAGCAGGCGTTGCCTGATTTTACTGAAACCTCGGTGGAGGTTATTGGTGCGGAGACCCATTTTGGAGCGGCGCGCCGGGTGGGACCCGTGCGCGAAGTAGACGTAAAAATTGCGGTAAAGCACCCCAGCCCCAAAGGTGTCGCGGTGTTGTTGAAGGAAATGGTGGGAATGGCGCTTACGGCACCACCCGGACTCACGGCGTTTGCCGGTTCACGACCAAAACCTTCCCCGGTCATCAGGTTGTTCTCGACCCTGATACCCAGAGATGAGGTCACTGTAAAAGTGCTTGTCGGCGACCATGAAGTTGCCTTCCAGGATGAATATGTGAGCACTCACATACCCGAATACCATAGTCATATAGCACCTGAGCAAGATGTAGGTCCAGATCCTGTTAGTGTTAGCCTGGAGTCACTGGCATTCGGTCGCAGTGGTGACAAGGGTAGTAAAGCCAATATCGGCATTATTGCTCGTGAACCTGAATTCGTACCCTATATCGCCGCCCAGCTTACGGTAGACAGGGTGGCTCACTATTTTGCACATTTTCTCGAACCGGGCCAGGCGACACCTGTAGAACGGTTTTTCTTACCCGGCTGCCACGCCTTTAATTTCCTGTTGCACGATGTCCTTGGCGGAGGTGGGGTTGCGAGTTTACGAGCTGATGCCCAGGGTAAGGGCTATGCCCAATTGCTACTGACTGAAGAACTGCTGTTACCGAGGACCGTGGCCGAGCGGTTCAGGTTGCTGCCCGCGTAATCGCAAGGACTACTCATGACGCAATTTCATTCCAGCATAAATCCCAACTCCGAGACGTTCCGAGAGAATCGTGAGGATATGTTGTCGGCCATCGGCTCTCTGGAGGATATCGTTAAACGCGCTGCCGTTTTGTCAGACAAGAGCCTTCCGCGATTTGAAAAGCGTGGGCAGCTGTTACCCAGGGAGCGATTGTTACGACTTCTGGATCCGGGTATGCCGTTTCTGGAATTGATGAATGTGGCCGGTTTTCTGGTGGACGATGACAACCGTGACACCTCTGTAGCTGGTTGCAGCACTATTGTCGGTATCGGCTATGTAGCGGGTGCGCGCTGCATGGTGATGGTGGATGACTCAGGTATCAACGCTGGCGCGATGACAGCCTTGTCTACCAAAAAGGCTAGCCGGGCCATGGATATAGCACGTGTAAAAAAGCTGCCCTTTATCCATCTGGTGGAGAGCGCGGGAGCCAACTTGCTCGATTATCAGGTGGAAATGTGGATGGACGGTGGTGGTGTATTTGCGCGACTGGCACGTTTGAGTGCGGCAGGAATACCTACCCTGGTTGTGCTTCATGGCGCGTCGGCGGCGGGCGGTGCCTATATGCCCGGTATGAGTGACTATGTGATTGCAGTCAAGGGTAATGGCAAGGCCTACCTCGCTGGTCCCGCTTTGCTCAAGGCGGCTACTGGAGAGGAAGCGGATGACGAAGAACTTGGCGGCGCGCGCATGCATGCCAGCATTTCCGGTCTGGTGGAATACCTGGCAGAGGACGACGCACATGGTATCTCCATCTGTCGAGAGTTAGTGGATCGTCTGGACTGGAACCGGCTGTGCCCCTCTATGCCACCACGGACGTATGCAGATCCTGTTTACTGTATTGACGAGCTGGCTGGTGTTGTACCCGCTGACTATCGCCAACCCTACGATGTGCGTGAGGTGGTAGCTCGAATAGTCGACGCATCAGACATCCTCGATTTCAAGCCGGCCTATGGCTCAGCAACGGTGTGTGTTCAGGCGAAAGTGTACGGTATGCCAGTGGGTATTATTGGCAATAACGGGCCGATTGATAACGCCGGCGCAACCAAAGCTGCCCAGTTTATTCAACTCTGTGACCAGTCAGATATCCCACTGGTATTCCTGCAGAACATTACCGGTTACATGGTCGGCACAGAGATGGAACAGGGTGGAATGATCAAGCACGGATCCAAGATGATTCAGGCAGTGACCAATGCAAGAGTGCCCAGAATCACGTTCATGATCGGCGCCAGTTTCGGTGCTGGCAATTACGGGATGTGCGGTCAGGGTTACGATCCTGATTTTCTCTTCAGCTGGCCTAATACCACCATCGGGGTGATGGGTGGAGAGTCTGCAGCGAAGACCATGTCTGAAGTGATGTTGGCCGGTGCCCGGCGCAAAGGCATTGAAATTCCCCCCGAGGTAATCGCAGAACAGGAGGCCAGAATAGTGGCCCATTTCGATAGGCAATCCGACGCTTTCTATACCTCGGGTCGTATGTTGGACGATGGGATTATCGACCCACGGGATACGCGCAAAGTGCTGGGCTTTGTGTTGCAGACATGTTGGGAAGCGCGTAGCCGCAAAACTTATCCGAATACTTTTGGTGTGGGGCGCATGTAGAGAAGCCGGTATAAAGCCCCAAAAAATGCTCGCTGCTTGCAACTGAGTGATGTCAATAACAACAGGATTCCACCATGCTCCCCAAGGTTGAAAACATTCTTCTGGAGCTGGATAGCGACACTCTCACTATCTGGTTCAACCGCCCTGAAGTGCGTAACGCCCTGTCTGCACAAGTCGCTGATGATCTGGTTCTGGTGCTTGAAGCACTGGGTGAGGAACAGGACATCCGCTTCGTGCTATTGCGTGGCAAAGGCGGCGTGTTCTGTGCCGGTGGCGACCTGAAGCTATTCAAGACCGTATTTCAGGGGGAGAGTAGTCGCGATGACGTGGTTCGTGCGAATGCGGAATTTGGACGTTTGATGAAAGCGATCAAGGCTTTGCCGCAACTTTTCATCGTTTTGATAGAAGGTGCTGCCCTGGCCGGAGGTCTTGGTCTTTCCTGTCTCGCAGACGTTGTTGTCACCACGCGTGATGCCAGGTACGCGCTGTCAGAGGTGACCCTGGGCCTGCCACCGGCACAGATCACACCCGTGGTGATCGACCGCATTGGTGTATCCGAAGCCCGTCGCCTGTTGTTGACGGCTGCGACTTTCGATGGTGATGAGGCGGGTCGACTCGGGTTTGCTCACTACGTGGTTGACGACGCGGCGGCGCTGGAAACACAAGCCCGGGCGTTATTGTCGCAGGCTCGCCGCGGAGCCCCCGGTGCGATAGCAGCTACCAAACGGATAATTAATGCCGGCGAAAAGCTGGATGCGGACGCTCTGGTGCAATTTGCTGCAGAGCAGTTTGCCGACTGCATGCTGGGCGATGAGGCCAGAGAGGGACTGGCCGCGTTTGCCGAGAAGCGCAAGCCAAATTGGAGTGGGCAGTCCGAGCAATGAGGAACAGCGAATGAAGCAATTTGACAGTATTCTGGTTGCCAACCGCGGTGAGATCGCAGCGCGAGTGATACGCAGCGCCCGGCAGCAGGGTTACCGCACCATTGCTGTCTACTCTGCAGCGGATGCCCATGCGCTGCATGTACAGCTTGCTGATGAGGCGGTAATGATAGGACCGGCTCCGGTGCAGGAATCCTATCTGGATATAGCCGCTATTCTGGATGCCGCCAGGCGTACTGATGCTCAGGCCATACATCCGGGGTACGGTTTCCTCTCGGAAAATGCCGCCTTTTCACGCGCGTGTGCTGATGCAGGTATTGTCTTTATAGGTCCGTCGCCCGAGGCAATGGACATCATGGGCAATAAGGCGGCATCAAAGCGCCGTATGCTGGATGCGGGGGTCCCCTGCATCCCGGGATATCAGGATAGTGACCAGGCAGAAGACAAGCTTATAGCGGCTGCCAGCGACATAGGGACTCCCCTGATGGTCAAGGCGGCCGCAGGGGGTGGCGGCCGCGGGATGCGGCTGGTGCAATCCCTAGACGAACTGCCTGTCGCGCTCTCGTCGGCGCGGTCCGAAGCCGAGAGTGCGTTCGGTAGCGGCGAGCTCATTCTGGAAAAAGCGGTTGCCCGGGCGCGTCATGTAGAAATACAGGTTTTTGGTGACCAGCAGGGTAACGTTATTCACTTCGGTGAGCGAGATTGTTCTGTGCAGCGACGTCATCAGAAGGTAGTCGAAGAAGCCCCCTGTCCGGTGATGACGCCGCCCTTGCGAGAGGCCATGGGTGCGGCTGCCGTCAATGCTGCCAGGAGTATCGATTACGTCGGTGCCGGTACGGTTGAGTTCCTGTTGGACGAGGATGGCCGGTTCTATTTTCTTGAGATGAACACCAGGCTGCAGGTGGAACACCCGGTTACCGAGATGATCACCGGACATGATCTGGTCGCATTGCAGTTCAGCATAGCCCAGGGCTACCCGCTGCCCCTGACTCAAGAAGACGTTAGCTTCACTGGTCACGCCATCGAAACGCGCCTTTATGCCGAAGATCCCGGCAATGAATTCCTGCCGGCGACGGGCACAGCAAGAGTGTGGATACCGGCTGAAGGCGAAGGCGTGCGGATCGATCACGGGCTGCAGCAGGGGCAGGAAATATCGCCGTTTTATGATCCCATGGTGGCGAAGATTATCGCCTGGGGGGAGGATCGGGACACGGCCAGGCGCCGACTCTTGCGCGCACTGCAAAACACGACCCTGCTGGGTGTGCCCAATAACCGGGAGTTTCTGGTCGATGTTATCAGTCACGAGGAATTTGCCGAAGGTCTGGCAACCACGGCCTTTATAGACGAGCATTATGCAGAGCCGCCTGCATCCAGTGATCACTCAAGCGTCGCGCACCTTGCCGTAGCGGCTGTTCTCCTGTATCGATCGACGCAGGCGGAGTCACAACAACTTGCCGTCTCTGCGCTCAATGCGGCGCAGGGCTTCAGTGGTAGCCGTGAATTGCGCCAGCACTACCGCTTTGGTGGCACTCAGGGGGCTACCGATGTCTTTCTCGATGAGATAGAGCCACATCTCTACCGGATTACCGTTGACGAGCAACAGTTGCGGTTGGCCTGCGTTTCAGTGGATGAATTCGATCTGCGTGTTGAACTTGATGGTGTTCAATTCAGTGCACAATACACGCTACCGGCCCGGGGCGAGGTGTTGCTGCAAATCAGGGGCGCGGCAATGGCCTTGACTAACCTCCTTGCCTTCACCCTTGGCGATGAGGCAACTGGAGGCAGCGGTACTATCATCGCACCTATGCACGGCAACGTGATGGCTGTACTGGTCAATGTGGGTGACCGGGTCCAGGCCGGGCAGGATGTGGCAATCATAGAAGCAATGAAGATGGAGCATCGCCTGAATTCACCCGTTTCGGGAAAAGTGATTGCGGTGCATGCCACAGAGGGCGAACAGATTGCATCCGCTGCGACTGTATTGGAAATCGTTCCGGATGACGATATCCCAACCTAGCGCCCGCTGCCGGGCGCCTCGTTTATCGGGCGCGCAGCGTGAGTGATGAAGAGACCTGTCACGCAGAACCCCGTTAACTGGGTCTGTAGACGTACCGCCCGCCAGTAACTACTTTGCCATCAGGCCCATGCGCTTGCCGATGATGCTGAGCATTACTTCATCTGCGCCACCGCCTATGGAAGTAATGCGCATATCGCGCATTGCCCGGCCGACGGGGTTGTCCCACATAAAGCCCATGCCGCCCCAGAATTGCAGGCAATCTGATGGCAGTGTACGCGTAAGTTGCCCGGCCTTCAGTTTGGCGTAAGATGCCAGTAAGGTCGGGTCACCACCATCGACCAGGACTTCACAAGCCTGGTAGCACATGGCGCGCAGCGCTTCTACTTCCATCTGCATTTCTGCGAGTCGCATGTTGATGTACTGCATGTCAATCAGGGGCTTACCGAAAACCTCGCGTTGACTGGTGTACTCAATGGTCTGGTTGATGCACTGCTCCAGGCCTTTGATGGTCATAGCCGCCCCGGCAAGGCGTTCCTCCTGGAACTGCATCATCTGCATCTGGAAGCCCTTGCCTTCCTCACCGATGCGATAGGATTGAGGTATGACCACATCGTCAAAAAATAACTGTGCGGTGTCTGAACAGCGCATGCCGAGTTTGTTCAGTCGCTCGGAGTGGGAAAACCCGGGTGTGTCAGTGGGTACGACCAGCAGGGATTTGTTCTGGTGCTTCTGGTCATCGGAGGTGTTGGCCAATACGACGATATAGTCAGCCTGGGTTGAGTTGGTAATCCACATTTTGGTGCCATTGATGACATAGTCGTCGCCACGCTTGCGCGCCGTGGTTTTTATTGCGGCCACGTCGGAGCCTGCATGAGGCTCGCTTACTCCTATGCTGCAAACCATGTCTCCGGAGATTGCCGGGGCAAGAAACTGTCGGCGCAATTCATCCGAGCCGAAGCGAGCGAGCGCCGGTGTTGCCATGTCGGTTTGCACACCCACGGCCATGGGAATGGAACCACAGGCGGTTAGCCCCCACTCTTCCATTGCAACCATGGCATAGCCGTAGTCCAGACCCAGACCGCCATACTCAACCGGCTTGTTAATCCCCAGCAAGCCCAGTTCGCCGGCCTTCTTGAACACCTCATGTGCCGGGAAAATGCCCTCGTTCTCCCATTCATCAACGAATGGGTTCACTTCCTTTTCTACAAACTGCTGCACTGTGCGGCGGATTTCGTTGTGTTGATCGGTAAACAGCATTGGATAAAAACCTCGGGGTTACTGCTTGTTCAGCTGTTATCAGCGGAACTGAGTATAGCCAAAACAAATTAAAGCAGCACTTTATTTTACAGCTCATCGGAAGCAAAACAGGTGCAAAAGCTGCTCATGGCCTCTATCTTTAGCGGCAGGCTGTCTCGCCGTGTAACCACCTGCCCAAGCTATGAAAGACATACCCAGACTACGCTTCATTCCATTCCGCCGCGCAGACGTAATGCAAATGTGCCTGGAGGAGATGCAAGAGAATGCAGCACAGCGTGAAGCTTACCTGCGCGCAGCAGATATTATCGACAAGACCTTCCAGGGTGAGTTTCATGCGCTGAAGCAGACGCTGAAACATGCGTATGCGCCGCTGGACCCTGACGCCGATACGCGACTGGTGCAAGCATACCGGGATGAGGCCGCGACAGACTCTCTCGGTACAACTCTGGAGGTTGTGCTCAATCGGGCGAATTATGAAAAGGTGTCGACAGACCAGCTGCAACGAGCGTTCGCCAGTGCGTCCCTGTTTGAGCTGAAGCTGCATGTCGATTTACAGGAGTTCGAAGAGGCTCTGCTTTTCACCCGCGGCGCCAGTCCGCGTGAGGAGGAAGTTCGAACGTTCTTTGGATTGCTGCGGCGTCGCGTGGCTTTCACCAATTATGAGCGCGTGGTGCTGTTTATTCGCTTCAGGGATGACATCGACGCCGAGAGCACACTGGGCGGGTGTCAGCCCGGCTCGACAATGCTCAAACTTTTTCAGAACGTTCCGGATGCGGACGTGGAGATGCTCTTTCCCAACACGCGCGTGGGCATGCGCCTGGTCGATAAGCTGATGATAGCGGTGCCGGCGGTTATAAGCGGTGGCATAGTGATGACGACGAAGCTGGGCGCCACTCTGGTGTTGATCGGATCGCTGCTGGGCTTCTGGCTGGGCATGAGCGCAGACCCGGTTACGCTGGATAAGACTGCCGTTCTGGCTTTGCTGGCAGGCCTGGGTGCCCTGGCGGGTTACCTGTGGAAGCAATACTCCAGCTTTCGTAACCGCAAGCTGCGCTTTACCCAGGCGCTCACCCAGAACTTGTACTTCAAGCTGCTGGATAACAATGCCGGAGTGCTGTTCAGGGTGCTGGACGAAGCAGAGGAGTCTGAGAGCACAGAGAGCCTGCTGGCATACTGTTTTCTGCTCAAGGCAGAACGACCGCTGTCAGCGGAGGAACTCGATGCGCGCGTAGAAACGTGGCTGGAGCAGCACTGGCAGTGCCGGCTGGATTTTGAGATAGACGACGCGCTCGCAAAACTGGAACGCCTGGGGCTGGCCACCCGCGAGGATACCGCCTGGGTGGCGACAACCGTCGACGAGTGACCCGCTTAGCCCGCCAAGACCCTGCTGGCATCGGGCAACAGCATTGTTTTATAGCATGGGTGCGATGACCAGGCTGACAATAGCCATAACGTTGATCAGAATGTTCATGGACGGCCCTGAGGTATCCTTGAACGGATCACCCACTGTGTCACCGACCACCGTAGCTGAATGGGTATCAGACCCCTTACCGCCCAGGTTGCCTTTCTCTACGTATTTCTTCGCGTTGTCCCAGGCGCCACCGGCGTTGGCCATCATCAGTGCCATCAGCACACAGCCCAGCAGCGCACCACCGAGCATACCGCCCAGTGCTTGCGCACCCAGCCCGAAGCCAACCACCACCGGGGTGACCACGGCAATCGCACCCGGCAGGATCATTCGCCGCAGGGCCGCCGAGGTGGCAATGTCCACGCAACGAGCAGTATCCGGCTCTGCCTTGCCCTCCAGTAGCCCGGGAATCTCGCGAAACTGGCGGCGAATCTCGGTAATCATGTCAAAAGCCGCCTCCCCCACCGCCGTCATCGTGATGGATGCAATAAGAAACGGTACGGTGCCGCCAATAAACATCCCCACCAGGACAATGGGGTCAGAGATTTCCAGGCTGAAGCCGGGGTTATTGATCTCTACCGTTTCCACAAATGCCGCGATGATAGCCAGAGCTGCCAGCGCTGCCGCGCCGATGGCAAAGCCCTTGCCGATGGCTGCTGTGGTATTGCCCACCTCGTCCAGGCCGTCAGTAATTTTACGGGTTTCCTCGCCCATGCCGGCCATCTCTGCGATGCCGCCGGCGTTGTCGGCAACCGGGCCGTACGCATCGATCGCCATGGTAATGCCTACGGTGGACAACATGCCCACTGCGGCTATGCCAACACCGTAAAGGCCGGAAAGTGATGTGGAGACAAAAATGATTGCGGCGAGGAAGAGAATCGGCAGCACCACGGACTGCATGCCCACTGCCAGGCCGGTAATGATCACTGTCGCTGGCCCCGTCTCGCCGGACTTGGCAATTTTCCTTACCGGTGTGGAGCCGGTGTAGTACTCGGTAATCAGACCTATCAACACACCGCCCACTGCGCCGGCGACTACGGACCACCAGATATGAGCGTCCAAACCCATGCCCTGGATCAGGAACCATGCCGCGGCTGCGAAGATTACCGGGGATGCCAGGGTGCCGGTACGCAAGGCCGCTTCCGGAGCGGCCTTGCTGCGAGCACGCACAATGCCAATTCCGCAAAGTGAAGCGAACAGGCCAATACTCGCCAGAGACAAGGGCAGGAACATCATCGCGCCTTTCTCCTCGGCACCAATGGCCATGGTTGAAGCGATGGCGATACAGGCAATCATTGAACCGCAGTAGGACTCAAAGATATCCGAGCCCATGCCCGCTATGTCGCCCACATTGTCGCCGACATTATCAGCGATAACCCCGGGGTTGCGCGGGTCATCTTCTGGAATACCCGCCTCCACTTTGCCCACCAGGTCAGCGCCAATGTCGGCACTCTTGGTAAAGATACCGCCTCCCACCCGGGAGAACAGCGCGACTACCGAGGCGCCCATGCCAAAGCCATGGATGGCGTGGGCGGTATGCGGGTCGCCGCCAAAGTACCAATACAGGCTGCCCAGTCCTACCAAGCCCAGTGATGCCACGCACAGCCCCATGATGGACCCACCGTAAAAGGAGATGGACAGAGCCAGCTCCTGGCCGTGGTTGTGTGCTGCTACGGCTGTACGAACGTTTGCCTTGGTCGCAGCATACATACCCAGGAAGCCAGCGACGGCTGACGACAGGGCGCCGGCGAGGAAAGATATCGCGGTGTTGATGCCCAGCGGAGAGATGACAATGCAAGCCAGCAGCACGGATGCAAACAAGGCCAGCATTTTGTATTCGCGTTGCATGAAGACCATGGCACCCAGGTGAATCTGGTCGCCAATGTGCTTGATGATGCCATCGCCGTGATTATGGCGAATCATGATGTGGTAGATGACAAACGCTACGGTCAGCCCGCCAAAACCAAGCAAAGGGGGCAGGACATGATACTCAGACATAGGCTGGCTCCATGTTGTTTATTATTTGATCTTGTTCTCGCGCGATCCGGATCGGGACTGCGCACTGACAAGTATTTATGCAGACTTCCCTTGCCAGCCTGGTAGCGCCTTCACGGCTGCCCTCAAGCGTGGTGTCAGCTCTGCACATGTTCTATTCTAGACCATTCGGGACAGGGTGCAGGGCGCGACTACCTGCGGTGTTAATCCCACTCAGGCAGGAGCAGGACTATGCAGCGACGTGACGGCAACTTTCAGGGAGCCGCGGGGCATTCCGTTTACTACCAGATATGGACTCCGGAGAAACCACCCCGGGGAGTGTTGCTGGTGGTTCATGGAGCGGGTGAGCACAGCGCTCGCTATGCCGCGCTTGCCGGCTATTTTTGCGCAGCGGGTTATGCCGTGGCGGCGCTGGATCACATCGGCCACGGCAAGTCGGATGGGACCTACGGCCACATGGACAGCTTTCGGCACCACCTCGAAACGCTGGAGATCTATCGCCAGCGGCTGGCAGCTGAGCTGCCCGGTGTGCCGATGATTCTACTGGGGCACAGCATGGGCGGCCTGATTGCCGGCTGTTTTTTGCTGGAGCAACAGCACCAGTTTGCCGGTTGCGCATTCTCCGGACCGGCGATAAAGACAGACCTGGAGCCGGGCTTTTTGCAAACGCTGCTTATCCGCCTACTCTCCCGGCTTACCCCCAAGCTGGGGGTGATGCAGCTTGATCCCGCTGGAGTCAGCAGGGATCCAAAGGTAGTAAGTGATTACACACAAGACCCGTTGATCAACCACGGCAAGATGTCTGCGCGGTTTGTGGCAGAATTGTTCTCCGCTATGCAGCTTATCCAGTCGCGGGCGGCTGAGGTGACCTTGCCGGTGCTGATCATGCACGGCTCGGCAGATTCGATGACCGCCCCGGCCGGATCGCAATTCCTGTTTGACAATGTGGGCTCAACGGACAAAACGCTTGAGTTGTACCCTGGCCTCTACCACGAGATTTTCAATGAGCCTGAGCGTGAGCAGGTGTACGCAGACCTGCTGCAGTGGTGTGACCAACGTCTCGGCTGAACCCCTTGGTACGCTCAGGCGGCCTTTTCCCCGTTTGTGTCCGCTGGCGCTGCTTTGGCCCGGTGTTCTGCCAGTGCCCACTCCAGAAAGCGGTGAACGCCATTGATAGTGTGCTCAGTGCGCAATGAGTGGAAGACTTCCCAGGCGTGCTCGGCGCCGGGCATCTCCACATAAACAACCGGCTGCGTCGATGTCGCGCGCAGTTTTTCAGCAAAAACCTGCGCGTCCCTCACCGCCGCCAAGGCATCGTGGGTACCGTGCAGTATCATGAACGGAGGTGCATCTTTATGAATCTGGGCAACCGGAGAAGCCAGATCCCATAGTTCGGGGTTGTCTTCCAGTGTCTCATGCAGCACTTTGCCGTTGAGGAATTTCTGGTAGACGTCACGGTTGGGATGTTGGTTATAACGCACCAGGAAATCATATACACCATAGAAGGGCACGGCAGCCTGCAGCGAGGTGTCAGTGCCGGGGTTATCTTCCTGCAGCTCGGGGCGGTTGGCGGTGAGGGCCATCAGAGCGGTGAGGTGCCCGCCAGCAGAGCCCCCCGTTACAGCGACGAAATCTGTGTCCATGCCGTACTCCGCGCCGTTCTCCCGGATCCAGCATAGCGCTTTCTTGCAGTCAGTGAGATGCGTGGGGAAGGACACGCTCGGGCTGAGTCGGTAGTTGGCGGCAACACAAATCCACCCGCGACTCGCCAGGTGGTACATCAGCGGCAGGGCCTGGCCGCCTTTATCACCCATCATCCAGGCGCCGCCATGAATCTGTAACAACACCGGGCAACCACCCTCGGGAATAACGCTGGGCCGGTAGATATCCAACTGCTGACGCACGCCTGCCGGCCCGTAGGGAATGTGCTTGAGAACCTCCACGTCCGGGCTGCCAAAACCTACAGGGTTCTTCCAGTCACTGAAGCTCACGGTTTCCCGGAACTGGTCGCGTCGGCCGTCGGGAACCCGTGAACGGTAGTCATCGCCAATGCCGGCTGTGAGTGCGGCCTCAACTGTCTCCCGGGCCTTGGTAGTTTTCCATATCGCCCAGACCAGGCCAGGCCAGGTGATCAGCAGTACGACCAGTGCCAGGTTGCCCAGTGTGGAGTCCAGCGCACCGCCCAGGCAGAATAACCAGGCCAGCAAAATCTGTGTGGGCAGCCAGATCCAGGCCAGCTCGGTAGCTAACAGCGCTGTGCCGAAGGTAGCCCACGGTACTGCTCTGCGCGGTACCGCGCGGGGAGTGAAAACAGTGATCATCGAGACGAGGTTGAAAACCGCCAGTAGCGCGAGCAGCCAATCCATAAAAGTACCTTGATGTGCGAGTGGGGGGCCGTTGGGCGGCGCGAAAGCGGCAACTTTACACAAGCGGGCCACGCCTTGTCCAAGGGGACATGAGTGGCACTATGTCATCGAACAATTTTTGAACACCGGCACAGCACAACGTATAATCGCGCCCCCTGATTCAGCCAGCGCCAGCAGGTGAGGCCAGCAAAGTGGAATTCAAGCAACAATTCGATGTCATCGTCGTCGGCGGCGGTCATGCCGGAACCGAAGCGTCCCTGGCGGCTGCGCGCATGGGTTGTCGCACTCTTCTGCTCACCCATAGCGTAGATACCCTGGGCCAGATGTCCTGTAATCCCGCTATCGGCGGCATTGGCAAGAGCCACCTGGTGAAAGAGGTGGACGCTCTGGGCGGTGCTATGGGCCATGCCACGGACCGGGCGGGTATCCAGTTTCGTGTGCTCAATTCGCGCAAGGGCCCGGCCGTGCGAGCTACCCGTGCCCAGGCTGACCGCGTGCTTTATCGCAACGCTATCCGTCAGATTCTGGAGTCGCAGGAGAATCTGTCTATTTTCCAGCAGCCTGTGGATGACCTGCTGATCGAGAACGGTGCTGTAGCGGGAGCAGTTACCCAGATGGGTGTAATCTTCCGTGCTCCACGGGTGGTGCTTACCACCGGTACTTTTCTCGGCGGCAAGCTGCATATTGGCCTGGAAAACAGTTCCGGCGGCCGTGCCGGCGACCCCCCATCCATCGCTCTCGCATCGCGCTTGCGGGAGCTGCCGTTTCGAGTAGAGCGACTGAAGACCGGCACGCCGCCGCGCATTGATGCCCGCAGTGTCGATTTCAGTGAACTCGAGGAGCAGTGGGGTGATGAGCCACTACCGGTTATGTCCTTTATGGGCCGGGTCGAAGAACACCCAGAGCAGCGGTGCTGCTGGATAACCCACACCAACGAGCGCACCCACGATATCATTCGCGCGGGCCTGGATCGTTCGCCGCTATTTTCAGGGGTGATAGAGGGCGTGGGCCCGCGCTACTGCCCCAGCGTCGAAGACAAGATTCATCGCTTCGCGGACAAGAACTCTCATCAGGTTTTTATCGAGCCGGAAGGCCTGACCTCGCCAGAACTTTACCCTAATGGCATTTCCACCAGCCTGCCCTTCGATGTGCAAATAGATCTGGTTCATTCCATCAAGGGCTTCGAGAATGCTCATATCACCCGTCCTGGCTATGCCATAGAGTACGATTTCTTCGACCCGCGCGACCTGAATTACTCGCTGGAGACAAAAGCCCTGCCGGGCCTGTATTTCGCTGGGCAGATCAACGGCACCACCGGGTATGAAGAAGCCGCCGCGCAGGGCTTGCTGGCCGGACTGAACGCAGCACTGGCGGTGAGGGGTGAGCAGGCATGGTGTCCACGACGTGATGAGGCGTATATCGGTGTGCTGGTGGATGACCTGATCACCATGGGCACGATAGAGCCGTATCGTATGTTTACCTCACGTGCCGAACATCGCCTGCTGTTGCGTGAAGACAACGCGGATCTGCGCCTGACTGCAACGGGACGAGAGCTGGGCCTGGTGGACGACGCGCGCTGGCAGCGCTTTGAACAGAAACGGGAGGCCATTGCCCGTGAAGGCCAGCGCCTGGCGGGGGTCTGGATTCAACCGGGCAGCCCTGAGGCCCAGGCTCTGGCAGCAAAATTGACCAGCCCGCTGAACCGCGAATATTCCCTCGCGGACCTGCTCAAACGTCCGGAGCTGGAATACGCAGACATTGCCAGCCTGAAAGGCGAGCCCTGCGAGGACGCCGAGGCTGCCCAACAGGTTGCTATCCAGGCCAGGTATGCGGGCTATATTGATCGTCAACAGGATGAAATTGACCGCCTCAGGCGCTATGAAAATACCGCGCTTCCCATTGACCTGGACTACCAGTTGGTTGACGGGCTGTCCAATGAGGTGAAGCAAAAACTGAGTGATGCGCGACCGGATACGCTTGCCAGGGCCGGGCGACTGCCCGGTGTCACCCCGGCTGCTGTTTCCCTGTTGCTGATTTATCTGAAAAAACGCGGCGCCCTGGGCAAGGCGAACGCCGGCCCCAGCCGCAAGCTGGCCTGATTTGAACGACGCCCTGGGCAGCCAGCTGGCGCGCGGATGTCAGTCGCTGGACGTCGCGACTGATGCAGTGACCCAGAGGCAGCTGCTCGCTTATCTTGAGTTGATGATCAAGTGGAATCGGGCCTATAACCTTACGGCCGTGCGCGAGCCGACGCAAATGATCACCCGGCACCTGCTGGACAGCCTGGCGATAGCCCCATTTCTGAGTGGCCAGCGCCTGCTCGATGTTGGCACCGGCGGCGGGTTGCCCGGCGTACCGATGTCGCTGTTGTTTCCGCAGCGTGAGTTTCACCTGCTGGATAGTAATGGCAAGAAAACCCGCTTTCTGTTCCAGGTGAAAACTGCGCTGTGCTTGGATAATATGACGGTCCATCAGGCGCGGGTGGAGTCATTCCACGACGAGGTTCTTTTCGACGCGGTACTGTCGCGGGCCTTTGCCTCTCTGCAGGATATGGTTCAGGGTTGTCGCCACTTGCTGCGCAAGGGAGGGCATTTCCTGGCGATGAAAGGAGCCTTCCCCGAACAGGAGCTGCTGGCAGTTGAGCGATACTGCAGGCTAGAAGCAGTGCATACTTTGCATGTTCCAGGGCTGGACGAACACCGTCACCTGGTGGTGATGACTTTGCGCTGAACATGGCGCGCATACTGGAAGCAGGGGAAACCGTGGCAAGAATTATCGCAATCGCGAACCAGAAAGGGGGTGTGGGCAAAACCACCACCTGCGTCAATCTGGCGGCATCCCTGGCGGCCATGAAGCAACGGGTGTTGCTGGTAGATCTGGACCCCCAGGGCAACGCCACCATGGGCAGCGGCATCGACAAGTATGCGGTTGCCCGCAGCATCTACGATGTGTTGGTACATCGCGCCCCCGTTAGCGAGGTCATATGCCGGGCTGGCGAGAGTAACTTCGATGTATTGCCCTCCAACAGCGACCTGACCGCTGCGGAAGTGGAACTCATTAATGTTGACCACAAGGAGCGCCGCTTGCGCGCCGCTCTGGTTGAGGCATCGGGTAACTACGATTATATCCTTATCGACTGTCCACCCTCGCTGAACATGCTCACGCTCAATGCCCTGGTGGCAGCAGATGGCGTAATTATTACCATGCAGTGTGAGTATTTTGCCCTGGAGGGGCTGTCTGACCTGGTGCGCACGATCAGCCAGATTGCAGAGTCAGTGAATAGCGGGCTGCGGATTGAGGGCATACTGCGCACCATGTATGACCCTCGCAACAGCTTGACCAATGAGGTGTCCAACCAGTTACACAGCCATTTCGGGGATAAGGTTTACCGTACCGTGGTGCCGCGCAACGTGCGCCTGGCGGAGGCCCCGAGTCATGGCGTGCCCGCGATGTACTACGACAAATTTTCCCGTGGCTCAAAAGCCTATATGGCGCTGGCCGGCGAAATCATCCGGCGGGAGGAGAAGCTTGGGCTGCGTTCGGCTGAGCCCCCTGCCTCTGTGACGCAATAATGGAGAGTTAGAATGTCCAAGAAACGTTCCCTGGGGCGCGGTCTGGACGCGTTGCTTGGCGCCAGTGCGGCGGCCAGCGATGCGGCCTCGGCATCCGAGGCCACTGTTGCTGAAGTTGCCGCCGACCCGAGCAACGTGCTCAAGGAATTGGCCGTGGACCTGATTCAACGTGGCAAATACCAGCCGCGCAGGGACATGGAGCCTGAGTCACTGCAGGAACTGGCCAACAGCATCAAGGTTCAGGGTGTCATGCAGCCCATCGTCGTGCGCCCGATTTCTGATCGTAAATACGAGATCATCGCCGGCGAACGCCGTTGGCGGGCTACCCAGCTGGCGGGCCTGGAGACCATACCCGCAGTGATACGCGATGTTCCCGATGAGGCCGCCATTGCCATGGCCCTGATCGAAAATATCCAGCGTGAAGACCTCAACCCTATTGAGGAGGCCATGGCGCTGCAACGCCTGCAAAGGGAATTTGATCTCACCCAGCAGGAGGTAGCCGATGCGGTGGGCAAGTCACGCTCCACGGTGACCAACCTGTTGCGCCTGACAAGCCTGCGGGAGGATGTGCGTCGCCTGGTGGAGCACGGCGACCTGGAAATGGGACACGCCCGCGCATTGTTGGCGCTGGACGACACAAACCAGTCACATGCCGCCGCGCAAGTAGTGGGCAAGGGCATGTCAGTGAGGCAGACGGAGGCGTTGGTGCGTCACCTGCTGGAGGCCGGCGACAAGCCGAAGGCATCTGCGGCGCTTGACCCGGATATACGCCGTCTGCAGGATGACCTGTCACAACGACTGGGTACCAGGGTGCAGATCCAGCACAGTGCGAAAGGCAAGGGTAAGTTGGTGCTTGCTTACTCCTCACTGGACGAATTGGACGGTATTCTTGCGCATATAAAGTGAACGAGTTCTCCCGGGTGCTGCCTGGCAAGAACACCGGAACGCTAGCGCATGGACTCTCCCCTGCAGACCTTGACGATCTCCATGGCCGCTAAGGCCAGCGCACCCCTTGAACCTTAAGGACAGCGAAGCCATGAACGTACGACTACAAACCACCCTGTTCCTCGCCCTTGTATTGCACACTGGCCAGGCAGCCGCGCATGAACTGGAAGAGGTTATCGTAGAGGGCCGCAGCCTGGTATTGATCAAGCAGGCTCGCAGTGCGTCCGAGGGGCTGGTTGGCCAGCATGACCTGGAAATCCGACCTCTGTTGCGGGCAGGCGATGTGCTGGAGGCGGTCCCGGGAATGGTGGTCACCCAGCACAGTGGTTCGGGTAAATCGAACCAGATGTTCCTGCGCGGATTCAACCTGGACCACGGCACCGACTTTGCAACATGGATAGACGGCATGCCGGTGAACATGCGTTCTCACGGGCACGGCCAGGGCTACACGGATATCAATTTTCTCATTCCCGAAACGATTCGCACCCTGGCCTTTGTCAAAGGCCCGTATCATGCAGAACAGGGTGACTTCTCCTCCGCGGGCGGTGTGCATATCAAAACCTCCGATCAGCTGGGCACCCCGCAGGCGACTGTACAGGTGGGCGAAGATGGCTTTCGCCGGCTGCTGGCAATGGGCGGTGCCGACGTGGCCGCTGGCCGCTTAAGTCTCGCTGTGGAGAGCCAGGCATACGATGGGCCGTGGTCGGATGTTGATGAGGATGTTGACAAAGTGAACGGCCTGCTGAGCTACTTTCAGGGAGACGAGGCGGCCAATTGGCGCGTCACTCTCATGGGCTACGACAACAGCTGGAATTCGGCAGACCAGATTCCCGAGCGTGCTGTGAACCAGGGCCTTATCGATGAGTTCGGCTCGCTGGACCAGACCCTGGGGGGTGAGTCCAGCCGCTACAGCCTCTCTGCCGGCTACAACCGGCGCAGCGATAGCGGTGGACTGCAGCTCTCCGCGTATGCCATTGATTACCGCATGCAGCTGTGGTCAAACTTCACCTATCTACTTGATAACCCGGTGTCTGGAGACCAGTTCGAACAGTTGGATGAGCGGCGGCTTTATGGGGCCGGTTGGCACCAGCACTGGTTGCGCGGTAACGGGCTCAAGCACTCTGCCGGTGCCGAGCTTCGTCACGATGATATCGACGCGGTCGGCCTGTTTCCTGCCAACGGCCGCCAGCGGCTGGGCACCACCAGACTGGACGCGGTGGAAGAGACCAGCCTCGGCCTGTATTACGAAGTGGACTGGTCCTGGCACAGGCAGTGGCGCGCGGTGGCGGGTGTGCGCGGTGATTACTATCGATTTGACGTGGATTCAGACACAGTTGTCAACAGCGGGAGCGACTCTGACACTATCGTCAGCCCCAAGGCCAGCCTGATCTATACCCCCAACGAGCAACGGGAGTTCTACCTCAGTGGCGGCCTGGGGTTTCATTCCAATGACGCCAGGGGAACGACCATCAGGGTGGATCCGGGCAGTGGTGACGCGGTGGAGGCAGTAGACCCACTGGTGCGCTCCCGCGGTGCAGAATTTGGCCTGCGCAACGACTGGGGAGGCATGGCCAACACCTCTTTTGCGCTGTGGTATCTCGAGCTGGACTCTGAATTACTTTTCGTAGGTGATGCGGGCAATACCGAGGCCAGCCGACCCAGTCGTCGCTGGGGTGTTGAGTTGAACAATTACTGGGACCTGAATGATGTGTGGTCGCTGGAGCTGGACCTGGCCTGGACCGATGCCCGTTTTGATGACCGCTCGCCCGAAGGCGACCATATTCCCGGCGCCGTCGAGTGGGTGGTCACCGGCGCACTGAACGCGCGCTTCCCTGAAGGCTGGTTCGGCTCGCTGCGCCTGCGCCAATTCAGCGGTGCGCCGCTGGTGGAGGATGCCAGTGTCAAAGCAGACGGGTCCTCTCTGGCCAATCTTGCGCTGGGGTGGCAGGGGCAGCGACTGAGCCTGCAGCTTGATGTATTGAACCTGTTTGATTCAGACGATCATGATATCGACTATTTTTATGCTTCGCGTCTGTCGGGAGAGCCCGCAGAGGGTGTGGAGGACACCCACTATCATGTATTCGAACCCCGTCAATTGAGACTTTCAATGGGTTGGCGCTTCTGAGGGGCCGGCATGATCTGTGCGTCGCCTGGCAGGACAGCAGTGACCGGCACAGTATCTGGTGCTAAAAATGCAGCCGGCCACCAGATAGTGGGTTGGTTTCGCAAGCTGGGCCTGATTAACGAAAATCTGCAGTGATCGTGCGGATATCTGCGGTTATTTCTTGAGTGGATAACGGCCATACGCTGGTTGAACCTACCCCTCAATCCACCTATAATGCGCGCGCCTTGAACGAGGATGAAACCCGTGCGGTCATTGCTTAGGGGTGTAAGGTGTGGCAGTCATGCCCGGTGCTGAGATAGCACGACCCCCGGTCTACCGCATCACGTTGGCCCAACTCGGCGTGCTGCTGGCGGTATTCCTGCCCTTGCTGGCAATCAACCAGGTAGTGGCCTGGTCAGTGGCAGCGGGCGGATTGATAGCGATAGTTCCGCAGGCGTATTTTGCCCGGCTCGCGTTTCGTTGGCGGGGTGCAAAATCAGCCAGAGCAATTGCCCGCTCCAGCTATGCTGGGGAGATAGGCAAATATGTGCTGAGCATCGCGGGATTTGCCGTTGTGTTTGCAACGGTGCGGCCGATAGACGGCCTCGCAGTATTCGCCGGTTACCTGGCGATGTTGATTATTCAGATTATAGGTAGCGGCTTGCTTCTTTCAGGCAACCGTTGATTACCAGAGACGCAAGAGTTCGATAGATGGCAGCTGCAGGCGAAACCCAGACAATCTCTGAATATATTGTCCACCACCTGACCAACCTTACCTATGGCAAGCTCCCTGCCGGTTTTGAGCGTTACGACGGTTCGGTAGTTGGCGATGGCGGTGTCTGGACAATGGCTCATGGCGGTGCTGAGGCAGCGGCTATGGGCTTTAATGCAATTCACGTTGATTCCATGATCTGGTCTATCGGGCTGGGTCTGGTGTTTTGCTGGTTGTTCCGCTCGGTGGCGAAAAAGGCCGAAGCCGGCGTCCCCAGCGGCTGGGTAAACGCGGCAGAAATGATTGTTGAGTTCGTTGATGGCACGGTGAAAGACACCTTCCACGGGCACAACAAGATGGTGGCTCCCCTGGCGCTGACCATTTTCGTCTGGGTGTTCCTGATGAACCTCATGGACCTCGTGCCTGTCGACCTTATTCCGCATACGCTGATGCTATTGGGAGTCGAGTACCAAAAAATCGTTCCCTCAACCGACCCGAATATCACGATGGGTATGGCGGTTGGTGTGTTCATCCTGATGCTCTACTACTCGATAAAAGTTAAAGGCTTCGGCTTTGTCAAAGAGCTGACGATGAACCCCTTTAACCACTGGTTGTTTATCCCGGTGAACCTGTTTATGGAAGTGGTTGGCCTGCTGGCCAAGCCTTTCTCCCTCGGTCTGCGTCTGTTCGGAAACATGTACGCTGGCGAGATGATCTTTATTCTGATTGCAGCGCTTTTCAGCGCCGGTATCTACTGGATGGCGCCTGCGGGGCTGCTGCAGATTGGCTGGGCTATTTTCCACATTCTGGTAATTACCCTGCAAGCTTTCATCTTCATGGTGCTGACGATTGTATATCTCAGCATGGCGCATGAAGACCATTAATCAATCGTAACCTAACCTTTTGGTTCTTTACTTACTCTAGGAGAAACACATGGAACTGATTTACGTTGCTGCCGCCATCATGATGGGTCTGGGTGGTCTGGGTGCCGCTATCGGCGTAGGCCTGCTGGGCGGAAAGCTGATCGAGGGCTCTGCACGTCAGCCTGAGCTGGCTCCCAAATTGCAGGTAACCTTCTTCCTGGGCGCTGGCCTGGTAGACGCGATCCCCATCATTGGTGTGGGTATCGCCATGTACCTGATCTTTGTTGTAGCAGGTTAAGAGAGACGTTGTTTAACGGGAGCGGCGGAAACTCAGCCGATTCCCAATAACCTGTGAGGAGAAGAGCGTGAATATAAATCTTACGCTTATCGGACAAATGATCGCGTTTGTCGGCTTTGTGTGGTTTTGCATGAAGTTCGTATGGCCGCCAATCATTGCTGCCATGGAAGAGCGCGAGAACAAGATCGCCGATGGCCTGGCCGCAGCTGACCGCGCCAGCCATGACCTTGAGCTGGCTAAGGAGAAGGCGGTTGAACGCCTGAAAGAAGCCAAGCAAGAGGCTGCCGGCATTATCGAGTCCGCTAATAAGCGCGCCAATCAGCTGGTTGAAGAAGCCAAGGATGCCGCGGTCGCTGAAGCCGATCGGGTAAAAGCGTCTGCCCAGGCGGAAATTGAGCAGGAATCCAACCGGGCTCGGGAAGCGCTGCGCGCTGAGGTGTCTGCATTGTCTCTGGCTGGCGCCGAGAAAGTGCTGGGTGCTGCTATTGACCGGGACGCTCACAAGGCGCTGGTTGACAAACTGGCCGCAGAGCTGTGATCGCGAGGGAGCTATGGCTGAACTAAGCACACTGGCACGCCCCTACGCCAAGGCAGCGTTTGAGTTTGCACGCGACAAGGATGCGCTGTCTCAGTGGTCCCGGGAGCTGGGCACCGTTGCCAGCGTCGCAGCGGCTGATCGCATGGGTTCGGTGCTGGACAATCCGTCCATCACCGACGAGCAACAGGCACAGATACTCAACGAGGTCTGTGGCGACGAGGTGAGCGCACATGTCCAGAATTTCGTCAGAATTCTGGCTTCGAACAAGCGCCTTTCATTGTTGCCTGAAATCCACGCGCAATTTGAGCTGCTGAAGTCGAACCTGGAAAAGTCCGTCGATGTGGAAGTGATCTCCGCTTTCGACCTGGACCAGGCTACAACCGACAAGCTGGCGCAAGTATTGGGCAAGAAACTCGAGCGCGAAGTGAAGGTCAGCACCTCCACTGACAACGACCTTCTGGGTGGCGTATTAATTCGGGCCGGTGATCTGGTGATCGATGGCTCCGTGCGCGGCAGGCTGAACAAGCTCGCCGAAGCAATGAATTCCTAGCACTAGGATTGAGGAACAGAGCATGCAGCAACTGAATCCATCTGAGATTAGCGAGATCATCAAGTCGCGCATCGATTCACTCGATGTGTCTTCTGAAGCTCGCAACGAAGGTACTGTCGTCTCCGTAACGGACGGTATTATTCGTATACACGGTCTCGCCGACGTGATGTATGGCGAGATGATTGAATTTGAAGGCGGCATCTATGGGATGGCGCTTAACCTGGAGCGCGACTCGGTAGGCGCGGTAATCCTGGGTGACTACAAGAGCCTCGCCGAAGGCCAGAGCTGTCGGTGTACCGGCCGCATTCTGGAAGTACCGGTAGGCCCCGAGTTGCAGGGTCGCGTCGTGGACGCTCTGGGTAACCCGATCGACGGCAAAGGCCCGGTTAATGCCGCTATGACAGATGCACTCGAGAAGGTGGCGCCTGGCGTAATTGCCAGACAGTCTGTTGACCAGCCCGTACAGATCGGTTTGAAAGCGGTAGATTCCATGGTGCCGATTGGCCGTGGCCAGCGAGAGCTGATTATTGGCGACCGCCAGATAGGCAAGACCGCAATTGCGGTTGACGCGATCATCAACCAGAAGGGATCCGGCATTAAGTGCGTCTATGTCGCGATCGGCCAGAAGGCATCTTCGGTCGCAGCGGTGGTACGCAAGCTCGAAGAGCATGGCGCGATGGAGCACACTATTGTCGTAGCCGCTACCGCTTCCGATCCCGCCGCCATGCAGTTCCTGGCGCCATTTGCCGGTTGCTCCATGGGCGAGTACTACCGTGACCGCGGTGAAGATGCCCTGATTATTTACGATGATTTGACCAAACAGGCCTGGGCTTATCGCCAGATCTCGCTGTTGTTGCGTCGTCCTCCCGGCCGTGAAGCCTATCCAGGTGACGTTTTCTATCTCCACTCGCGTCTGTTGGAGCGTGCTGCGCGGGTTAATGCCAAGTACGTAGAGGACTTCACCAAGGGTGAAGTGAAAGGCAAAACCGGTTCGCTGACGGCTCTTCCGGTAATCGAAACACAGGCGGGTGACGTATCGGCGTTTGTACCTACCAACGTGATTTCTATCACTGACGGCCAGATATTCCTTGAGGCCGATATGTTCAACGCGGGCGTACGCCCGGCGATGAACGCCGGTATCTCTGTTTCGCGCGTAGGTGGTGCGGCGCAGACCAAAATTATCAAGAAGCTGTCCGGTGGTATTCGTACCGCACTGGCACAGTATCGTGAGCTGGCTGCTTTCTCCCAGTTTGCCTCTGACCTGGATGACGCGACCAAGGCCCAGCTGGACCACGGTGAGCGCGTGACCGAATTGATGAAGCAGAAGCAGTATTCACCGCAGAGCATCGCAGAAATGGGCCTGCTGCTGTATGCAGCCGACAAAGGCTTCCTGGAAGATGTAGAGGTTGCCAAAATTGGTGATTTCGAAAGCGCATTGCTGTCGTTTATGCATGCTGAGCATAGCGACCTGATGAGCGGCATTGTTGAGAGCGGTGACTATAACGACGAGATTGAGGGCGCTTTCAAGTCCGCGATCGAAACGTTCAAGTCTACCCAGACCTGGTAGATCCGAGGACCGCTAGATGGCAGCCGGAAAAGAAATTCGCACCAAGATCTCGAGCATCCAGAGCACGCAGAAGATCACATCAGCCATGGAAATGGTCGCAGCGAGCAAGATGCGTAAAGCTCAGGACCGCATGCAACTGGGCAAGCCCTACGCGCGGCGCATGCGCTCGGTAGTCGGCCATATTGCGAACGCCGCACCAGAGTACAAGCATATGTATATGGAGACGCGTGAAGTGAAGCGCGTTGGATACATTATTGTTTCAACTGATCGTGGCTTGTGCGGTGGCTTGAATATCAACCTGTTCAAGGCTGCTATCAAGTCGATGAAAGAGTGGAATGACCAGGGCATAGGCATCGACCTGAGTCTGGTGGGCGCCAAGGCTACGGCATTCTTCAATAGCTACGGCGGCAACGTGATAGCGGCGGTCAGGGATCTCGGTGAAGAGCCCTCGCTGGCGGACCTGATCGGTGGTGTAAAAGCCATGCTCGACGCCTACGAAGAGGGCTCGATAGACAGGCTTTTTCTGGTGAGCAATGAGTTCGTCAACACCATGACTCAGCAACCATCTGTAGAGCAGTTGCTTCCGCTTGAAGCCGCTGAATCTGACGAGATGGCTCACCACTGGGACTACATCTATGAGCCCGATGCGCGCGAACTGCTGGAAGGCCTGCTGACGCGTTACATCGAGTCGCAGGTTTATCAGGCGGTCGTGGAAAACGGCGCCTGCGAGCAGGCTGCCCGTATGCTGGCGATGAAGAACGCAACCGACAACGCTGGCGACCTCATTGATGACCTGCAGTTGATTTACAACAAGGCGCGCCAGGCAGCGATCACCCAGGAGCTGTCCGAGATTGTGAGCGGCGCCGCGGCGATCAGCTAAGCGACAAACAAATGGGGGACAGACCACGTTTTAACAACCAGAGAAAACGTGGTCTGTCCCCGGTTAGCAAAACTGAACTTTGATATAGAGGATCCGAACATGAGCAGCGGACGTATCGTACAAATTATCGGCGCGGTCATCGACGTGGAGTTTCCACGCGATGACGTACCGCAGGTATACGACGCACTTAAAGTGCCTGAAAAAGACCTGACGCTGGAGGTCCAGCAGCAGTTGGGTGACGGTGTGGTGCGCGCGATTGCCATGGGTTCTTCTGAAGGCGTCAGCCGTGGCCTTGCGGTCGAGAACACCGGTGCACCCATCTCTGTACCTGTTGGTATCGAGACCCTGGGTCGTATCATGGATGTACTCGGCAACCCGATAGACGAGTGTGGTCCTATTGGTGAGCAGGAGCGCGCTTCGATTCACCGCAAGGCTCCCACGTATGAAGAGCTTGCTGCCTCCGACGAACTGCTGGAAACGGGTATCAAGGTTATCGACCTTGTTTGTCCGTTTGCCAAAGGCGGCAAGGTAGGGCTCTTCGGCGGTGCCGGTGTTGGTAAAACCGTAAACATGATGGAGCTCATCAACAACATCGCTACCGAGCATAGTGGCCTGTCCGTATTTGCCGGTGTTGGCGAACGTACTCGCGAAGGTAACGACTTCTATTTCGAAATGCAGGAGTCCAACGTTGTAGACGTTGAGAACTTCTCCAACTCGAAAGTGGCCATGGTTTACGGACAGATGAATGAGCCCCCCGGCAACCGCCTCCGTGTCGCTTTGACCGGCCTGACGATGGCTGAAAAGTTCCGTGATGAAGGCCGTGACGTACTGTTGTTTGTCGACAACATCTACCGTTATACGCTGGCGGGAACTGAGGTATCGGCACTGCTGGGCCGTATGCCTTCCGCGGTGGGTTACCAGCCTACGCTGGCCGAAGAGATGGGTGTGCTGCAGGAACGGATCACCTCTACCAAGGTGGGCTCTATTACGTCTATCCAGGCGGTATACGTGCCAGCGGATGACTTGACTGACCCGTCACCTGCAACCACGTTTGCTCACCTGGATTCTACCGTTGTACTGTCACGTGACATTGCCGCGCGCGGTATTTACCCTGCTGTTGATCCTCTGGATTCAACTTCCCGTCAGCTTGACCCGCTGATCATCGGGACAGACCACTATGAGACAGCCCGTGGTGTTCAGTCTGTTCTGCAGCGCTATAAGGAGCTGAAGGACATTATCGCGATTCTGGGTATGGATGAGCTGTCCGAAGAGGACAAGCAGTCTGTAAACCGGGCTCGTAAGATCGAGCGCTTCCTGTCGCAGCCCTTCCACGTGGCGGAAGTATTTACCGGTTCACCCGGTAAGTATGTCTCCCTGAAGGACACCATTGCAGGCTTTAAAGGCATTCTCGCAGGCGAGTATGACCACCTGCCAGAGCAGGCGTTCTACATGGTTGGCAGCATCGAAGAAGCTGTCGAGAAAGCGAAAAACCTGTAAGTCAGTCGTAGTTTAGAGAGGCCGGTATTATGGCAATGACAATTCACTGCGACATCGTCAGCGCCGAAGAAGAAATCTTCTCCGGCCTGGTGGAGATGCTGGTGGCCACGGGCGGAGAAGGTGAGCTTGGCGTAAGCTACGGACACGCTCCCTTGTTGACCAACCTTATCCCCGGACCGGTGCGCGTGCTCACGCAAGAAGGTGAGGAGCAGGTGTTCTATGTATCAGGCGGCTTCCTGGAAGTGCAGCCTGGCATTGTTTCGATTCTTGCTGACACCGCTATTCGTGCGCACGATGTTGATGAGGCAGCAGCCGAGGAAGCTCGTAAGGAAGCCGAACACGCGCTGGCTAACCAGTCCGGCGAGTTTGACTACGGTCGTGCTTCTGCGCAACTTGCTGAAGCGGCAGCCCAACTCGCCACTTTGCGCAAGTTGAAGAATCGGGCGGGTCGTGGATAAGCGCCAGCGTTCACTCTGTGTCCGTTCTTGAGAAAAAGCCCCGGCCTGTGCCGGGGCTTTTTTCGTTCTGCTCCCCGGTTCACGCCCATGCACAAGCGAAATAATCAGTAAAATAGAGGGGTCATTAGCGTGCACAAATATTTTTTAGCGGCAGCCTGCCTGCTTCTCCTTGCAGCGTGTGGAGGTGGCTCATCCTCTTCTGGCACTGCCCAGCCAACGCCCGCACCCAGTGATCCCACGCCTGTGGACCCGGTACCGCCCGCACCTGCACCGATTCCCCAGGAAGCCTTCGCCTGTGGAAGCGCGGCGGCCACGTTAACGGCAGATCAAGCGCCGGGCAGTTACACCCTGTTTGAAAGCGGTCCGGTGCGTCCGCTCGCCCTTAGTGAAGATGGCTCTCGTCTGCTGGTTGCCAATGCACCGGCCAATTGTCTGGAAATATACCGTGTCAGCGGCGACTCACTTGCTCTGGAGTCCAGCGTAATGGTCGGGATGGAGCCGGTGGCAGTAGCGTTTTCCAGCCCGTCCGAGGCGTGGGTGGTCAATCACCTCAGCGACTCCGTCAGTATTGTCGATCTGGGTGCCATACCCTATGTGAAGCGCACTTTACAGGTGGGTGACGAGCCCAGAGATATTGTTTTCGCCGGGGAAAATGGCAACCGTGCGTTTATCACCGCAGCTTATCGTGGGCAGAACCACCCGTCTTTTCGTGCTGATGATCTCACGCGCGCAGGGATCGGCCGCGCAGACGTATGGGTATTCGAGCGCGAGCAGCTTGATAACAGCCTCAACGGCAGTCCACTGGCGATCATAAACCTGTTTGCCGATTCCCCCAGAGCACTGGCAGCCTCAGCTGACGGCTCCACCGTGTACGCTGCTGCTTTCATGTCCGGTAACGGTACCACCAGTTTGTCCCAGGATGTGGTCAGCAATGCCAAACCCGCGCCGCTGGAAAATGCGGAGGGGGCAAGGCAACCGGATACAGCCTTGATCGTGAAGAAAGAAGCCTCTGGTTGGCTGGATGAAGACAACACGGACTGGTCCAATGCGGTGATGTTTGATCTCCCCGATCTGGATGTGTTTGCTATAGATGCCACTGCCGATATACCAGCGGTGGTTCAGCAGACCAGCGGCGTGGGCACGGTGTTGTTTAACATGGCCAGCAATCCGCAGAGTGGTGAGCTCTACGTGAGTAACCTGGAATCTCTTAACCACATACGTTTTGAGGGACCGGGGGAAACTGCGACCACCGTTCGCGGGCGCATCGCTGAAAGCAGAATAACGGTGATAGAGGCTTTCAATGACAATATCGGCCTAACTCACACCCATCTTAATCAGCATATCGATTTTGCTGTTGAGGAAGGTGCCACGTACCCCGACGCTGATGTGCGTCGCAGCCTCAGCCAACCTGCCAGCCTGGTGGTCAGCCCCGATGGCAGCAGGCTTTATGTGGCCGCATTTGGCTCGGCGAAAGTAGCAGCTATACCAACTGATCAACTGCGCAGCGGCAACTACGTCCCCAACCCTGCTTTCCATGCCGAGTTACCGGCCGGTGGTCCCGCCGGCCTGGCCCTGTCGCCGGATGGCAAACGTATGTTGGTTTATACCCGGTTCGATAACGGTATATCCCTTTGGAACACCGAGTCTGGGGAAATGCTGGACCATCTGGCGCTGTTCAACCCGGAGCCCGCGAATATTCAGCGCGGCAGGGCCTTTCTTTACGACGCGCGTGAAAGCTCGGCTAATGGCACATCAGCCTGTTCAAGTTGCCACATCTTTGGCGACATGGATCAGCTGGCCTGGGATCTGGGCAACCCCGACGCACTGTTGCAGGAAAACCCTAACGAGTACGTTACTCGCAGCATCAAGACCACCACGCATTTTCATCCGATGAAAGGACCCATGACCACGCAGACACTTCGTGGTATCGCCGACAGCGGGCCGCAGCACTGGCGGGGCGACCGCACGGGTGAGGACAGGGAGATGGTCAACGGCGAACTGGAAAGCATCGAAGAAGCGGCCTTTAAAGAGTTCAATCCGGCATTTGTCGGCCTGGTGGGACGCAGCGAGGAGTTATCAGCGGCTCAAATGCAGGACTTTACTGACTTCGCCATGGCCTTGACGCCTCCACCCAATCCCGTGCGCTCCCTGGATAATTCGCTGACCGCGGCGCAGGCTCGCGCACGGGACATCTACTTCGACTTTGACGGCATAACCGGTACCGGAAGTTGTAATCACTGTCATACGCTGGACCCACTGCAAAAGCAGTTTGGCACATCGGGCCTGATGAGTTTCGAAGGCGCTGGCATAGCGGAGAATTTCAAGATACCTCATTTTCGCAACGCCTATGCCAAGGTGGGTATGTTTGGCACCTCGGGTAATCTTGGTAATGGCGTAGCGCAGGGTGATCAGATCAAAGGCTTCGGCTATCTTCACGACGGGTCCATCGCCACCTTACTGGACTTCTTTGCGTCTCCCACTTTCACTTTCCCCGCGCCGCAAAAGCAGAACCAGGTCGATATCGTGCGTTTCGTAATGGCTGCGGACTCCAACATGGCCCCTGTGGTGGGCCAGCAGATAACGATTGATGAGAGCAGCAGCGCTGATCAGCTCCAGCGCCTTGAGCTACTGGTGGTGAGGGCTGTTGTCACGCAACCGCGAGAAGAGTGTGACCTCGTCGTTCGCGGCATACTGGATGCCATGCGCTACTCCGCAGTACTGCTCGAAGCAGGTGTCTATCTGGACACCAACGGTATTGAAACCTCTCCGGCTGCTTTGCGTGAGCAGGCAATGGCATCAGGGAATGTGCTTACCTTTACCTGCGTGCCCCCCGGCAGTGGGGCGCGGCTCGCTCTGGATCGCGGCGCCCCGTAGCAGGGTCCAGCCGTGATCCAGTTGGGTTTCGGTAATACCCTAGTGTCGTCGGCCAGCCAGTTGCGGTGACGCGGCTGCCATCAGCAACAGCACAGCCAGCGCCATCAGCCAGCGCGGACTTGTAGGTATGGCCTGTACCCGGAACGTACCCGCAGGTTGCGCGGCACAAGCCGAGCTCGCCGGCGGATAGCTCACACTGGCAACCCCCATCGGGTTGAACTCAACCTCGAGGGTCAATTCGGGGATTCGGTCATCGGGTACCTCTTCCCAATCGCCGTCGATAAAGGCCCAGCCGGGCCAGCCAGTGGCAGTGCCACTCGCGTCGACCGCAGCCCCTGGCCACAGCAGTCTGCCGGAACCTGATTGGTTGACAAGCTCTTGCACCACTCTGCCGCCCGGGGTGATCCAGCGCACCGTTACTTGAGGCGCCGACCCACCAGAGAAGCCCTCGAGGCTATAGTCCACATAGGCCGCGTCGTTCAGGCAGACTGACGCGGCGTTCAATGTGAGTGTGCCGGGAGCAACCTCGCCGAAATTATAGTCCGTGCCGGCATCGCCGGGGCCCAGCGTAATGCCTGAGATGATATCGCTTGTCGAGTCATCCCCTACCGGTGTGCCGTCCACGTTGCCACGGGTATCCTGGCCGTCCAGCCAACCCCCCGGTTGCACTTCTGTCACGGTGTATTCCCCCGGGGGCAGGCCGCTGAAGCTCCAGCTACCATCGGGCGCGGTTGTTGTGATTGCCGTTACCGGGCCGCTCAAGCGAATTTCCACGCTGCCGATTCCGGGCTCGCCTGCATCGAGAATGCCGTCATCGTTGCGGTCGAAATACACGTTTCCGCTCAATGTCGCTGGCAACACTTCGGAGAAGTTATTGTCAGGAGAGCCGCCTACTTCACCGGCATTCCCGGCGTTGTCTCCAAGCACGATACCGGTTATCTGGCTGGTGAGCGCAGAGGGATTGGCTGCTGTTCCCGGCGTGCCGTTGCTGGCCCCGAATTCCACAATCGTACCTTCCGTGGTAACGCTGTTCAGCGTGCCCGGCGGCTGTGTCGGCTGGCAGACTGAGTAGGTACCGGCAGTCAGGTCACTGAACAGATAGTTTCCCTGTGCATCTGTCGCCGCTGTCTGCAGAGGCACTCCGCTGCAATCCGTGCCAGTGAATAGTTGTATCGTGTTGCCGTTGATTGGAGCCGAGTCGCCGGCAATGAAGACACCACTGGGCATGGTCTGGTTGTCCAGGAAGACCTTGCCGGAAATATAGCCCAGTGTGCTTATCTTCAGCGGTGCTTCGGTAGCGACGTCGTTGGGGCCGAAGTTGGTTTGCAGCGCAGCGACCGGGATACGGTTGAGGTAGTCCCCTGCGTCCGCGGCGGTGACATCCACGGAAAGCACACAGCCGCCCGCAGGTATGGTCGCGCCACTGGCAAGCGTCACAGCACCGCTACCGGCACTGGCTGTCAGAGTACCGGTACATGTGCCGGTGCTGGCGTTGGGCGGTGTAGCAATTACCATTGCCCCCGGCGTTGTGGGCAACGAGTCGACCAGATCAGCGGTCAGGGTGCCTGCGGTATCATTGTCATTGCCCAGCACAATTCTCAGCGTGGCAGTGCCACCCGGCGGTATGACCGGCGGATCAAAGTCTTTGCTTATCGTGGGTGGCTCACTCACTACAATCTGTGCCTGGGTAGGCGGGTCATTCTCCACTCCCTCGAGGCTGGTGACGCCCCCGGCCGGTATTTCATTTGTGTAGATCCCGGGAACATTGCTGAAGACGTCTGCGGTAACAGTACACACTGCCCCGGCATTCCCTGCTGCTGCGAGCGTGGCCCCGGTAAGGGTCAGGTCCTGGCCGTTGGCGACACCGTCCGTCACACCATCCGTGCAAGTAGTCGCAATGTTGGGCGGGCTGGCAAGTGTCAGTCCTTCAGGCAAGGTATCGACAAACTGAACCTCTGTCAGGGCGATGCTGTTGGGGTTTTCCAGCCGGATAGTTAGCGGAGCTGCCACGCCGGGTAGTCGCACAGCCGTGCCGGCCAGGAAACCACTGGGGACGATTGCGTCCAGGGTAAAGTTATCGATCGCCTTATTGGCAATGATGCGCTCGCGCACCTGCAGCGTTGTGGTCGCGGGCGGGTGTGGCACAGGCGTGCCGAGAATCGTCAGCGTATCCGCCGGGATTTCATTGCGGTAGGCCCCTTCGCTGGTAGCGGTCACATTCACTTCAATAAAACAGCTGGCGGCGACATTACCCACGGACGCCGCGAGCGCGCCATTGCTGAGACTGATGCTTGCGGAGTCGGGTAGCGAGACCACTGCAGCGCCCCCGCAATTGGTAATCGGGTTGGGCGTGGGAGCATTCACCAGTCCAGCGGGGTAGTTGTCAACCAGGCTCAGGCCGTTCAGCGCCGTCTCATCGCCATTGAAAATCTCTATGCGCAGACGGGAGATTTCGTTTGGAGAAATAACCGTGGGGGTAAACAGCTTGCTTATCCCCAGGTTACGGCTGGTCGTCAGGCTGCTGCTGGCGCTGGTGCTTGAGTTGGTTGCGCCTTGCGCTGACTCGATGGCGTTAAACGGTATCCGGTTGACGATGGTACCTACCGACTCCGATGTGATCTGCACCATCACCTCACAGGTTTCCATGGCGGCAAGCGCAGCACCGGATAGCCGCACGCTCTGACCACCGGGCAGGGCGGTAACGATACCTGAATCACAGCTGGTGCTGGCAGCAGGTACGGGCGCAATACGCATACCGTTATCCGCACCGGTAGGAAGTCCGTCTTCCGTAAACCAGTCAACTACGCCGACTTCGGTGAGCGGGTTAGCCCCGTTGGTGAGGGTGATGGTCAGTAATGCTGACTGTCCAGGCACTATCGAACCCGGGTCTATCTGCTTTGATATGGAAGGCTCGGCGGGCGGATCGTAGAGCAGGGTGGCACTGACAGGCGTGGTATTGAGAATGCTTCTGTCCGCCGTGATGTTGCCCGCAGGTATGGTGTTGGTCCAGTCCGCAGTGCCAGTCGCGACGACATCGAACAGCAGCGCACAACGCGCGCCAGCAGGCAGCGTGGCACCGCTGAGTGATACTGTATCGGCTCCCGATACTGCATTGATCACGGGTGTTCCGGCACAGGTGGTATAGGCGTTGGCTGGCGTTGCTACCAACATGCCTGCCGGCAGCGGGTCGTTGACTGCTATGCCGGTAAGCGGCTTGTCGGCACTTCGGTTTTCCAATGCAATGGAAACCGTGGACACGCCCCCGGAGCCGGTGCGATCTGGTGCAAAGCTTTTGCTGGCGACAAGCACGCTTTGATACGACAGCGTGGCGGTATCAGTCAGTACGCTTCCCGGAGAGATGAGGGTGGGAGAACCATCAGCATTCAGGCGCTGACCGCCGGTCACCCGTCCGGTGTTGAGGTACACGCCCGCCGGGCCGACAACATCCACTTCAATGGCGCAGGCACCGGCGGTGCCGGTGAAGGCCGGCACTGTGCCGTTGTCCAGCTCCAGAGAGGTGGTGTCTGCGATTGCCACCACCGAGCCACCACAACTGTTACTGATGTTTGCGGGTGTCGCTATGCGCAGTTGCTGGAACGGATTGCCGGATACGCTGGGCAGGTCATCACTGAAGGCAACACCGGACAGTACTGAAGTGGAAAAGTTTCTCAACTCCAGGCGCAGTCGCGCGGTTTCACCCTCGGCTTTGGTGACGCTGTTGCTGCCGTCAAAGGTCTTTACAAACTCAACGGGCGTGCGCAGGGACGTGGACACGGTGTTGGAACCCGAGCCATTACAGACCGCCGGTGAACCAAAGCAGGCTGCGCCGGCGTTTACGGCATTGGTTGTCGTAGTAGTCGCATCGGGATCGATCATCACCCAGAACTCGACCGCACACTGCCCGGGTGAGGAAGGGCTGGAGCGTGCCGGCAGAGCCTGGAATTCGAAACTCGCGGAACCTGCGCCGGCTGGTGAGGTGACGTTCAGCGCGTTACATACTCCCGCGTTCCCCTGGTCATCAGGGTCGAAGGAGACCGGGTCGAAAGATCCACCCAGCAGTAGCGTGGAATTGTTATCCAGTACATCCGTCAGGCTGATATCGTTGAGCAGGGTGTCGGAAAAATTCTGGATGGTCACCCGGTAGCGGATGGGCTCACCCGGGGCGGCATTGCTGCTTGATGGCGGAGACAGTATGCGGCTTTTAAGCACTCGCAGCCGGTCGGCAATGATCACGGTTGCCGAGGTGTTGTTGACAAAGACACCGGCGTTGGCAATAGCCACATCCGGGCTCGCCCCGGTATTGCCCCGTATCAGGTTGGTGTAGCTTTCCGGCGTTTCTGCGTTTTGCACGGTGCCCGAGTAGTTCACGGTCACTGTGCATTGGCCATTGGTGCCACCGGACATGGCGGGCACAATGAGGTTATCGATCTCAAAGCCGTTGCCGCCGTCCAGTAGCGAAATAGCCGATGTCCCCCCGCAGGTGGTGGATATGTTTGCCGGGTTGTTGCCCAGTACGACGAGGCTGCCCGCGTCGCCGTTGGCCAGAGGGTTGTCGGTCAGCGTGTTGAGGGTGATGGGGGCAGTGCCGGCGTTGGTCAGGGTGATGGTGAAGCTGTCTGACTGGCCGCTGGCAATCACCGGATTATTGAATGCCTTGGCAATTGCCAGGGGCGAGCGTACGGTAACATTGCGAGTGGCTGCCGAGCTGGGACGCAAGCCCTGGTCGCTGTCGAACGAGTCTGGTTCGATGCGGTTCTGGGCCGTTACCTCAAACGCGTTGTCGGTATGCACACCAATAACATCCAGCTCCACATCGCAGATGGCTCCGGCGGCAATGTCCACGCCGCTGACAGCGACGCCTGTGCCGCTCACCAATGGCCCGACGGTGGGTGAGCCACCGCAATTGGTGGTGACGTTGCTGAAGTCTGGGCTGATGATAGCGCCCTGGGCGCCCCGGGTCGGAAACACATCCTCGAGGGAGACATTGGTCAGGTCGATGGCTGCGGAGCCGTTGTTGAGGATGCGAATCCTCAGCCGGGCGCCGTCGCCCCCCAACGTTACGAGGCTGCCGCCGGGGAACGATTTGGCAATGCGCGGTCGGCTTGCCGCACCAACACTGATCGACTGTTCACCGCCGCTGCCGGCGACATCTGGCCCTGCTCCTGTATCGTAGGAGACCTCGGAACCGTCAACCCGGTAAGTCAGGGACCCCACCTGACCGTTCAACGATCTGGCTATCACTGGTAAGTCCACGAAACACAGGCCAGGCCCGGTAGGCGTCTCCGCTGGCACGTTGACGCCGGAGAAAGCCACGCTGGAACCGCCCGCCGCTGCGGTCAGCGTGCCCGCGCAGCCTGCCGGGCTGATGGCCGCCACGCGGCTGCCATCTATAACCAGCTCCCTGGCCGAATCGCTGGGCAGGACGCCGGCATACTGGGCATCGGCGATCGGGGTCGCGGAATCGTTCTGCAAAGTTATACGCAGGCTGGTTTGCCCCCCGGGAAGGACCGTGCCGCTGTTCGGTAGAAGATCAGGGCTGGTGGTAACCGCCACGGTGAACTGGCTGTTCTGCGCCTGCGCTGCAGCAGGGAAAACAGCCGCCAGAGCCATGCCGGCTGCCGCGATTAACGGTCGGGCAGACTGCTTTATGCGACCCAGAGTCGCGCGGCTTGCCGGCCCGGAGGATTGGTTCAAGTGCATTGTTAACCCCGATGTACTTTGAATTACTTATTATTCAATAATAACAGCCTGTTACAGCATAAAGCTCATATGGGTTCGTGATTTTTCCGGTTTATACAAGATTGTTACATTTTGCGGCCGGCAAAGCGCCGGCAGCCAGGCAACGATGGTGACTGGAGAAGCGTCAGGCGGGGATTTGTTGGGTGATGCAGTGGATGTTGCCGCCGCCGAGCAGAATCTCGCGGCCGTCCACGCCCACCACTTCCCTGGCGGGGAAGGTTTTTTGCAAGACTTGTCTGGCGAGGTCATCCTGTGCCGGGTCCAGCAGGGGAAATACAACCCGCCCGTTGGTTATGAGAAAGTTGGCGTAGGAGGCAGCCAGGCGCTCACCTGCCGCGCGCACCATGCTGCTGGAGGGTTCAATGCCAGCGGCTTCTGCGGCGCTGGTAAACAGGGGTCCGGGCAGGGGCAGTTTGTGTACCGTGAACGTGCGCCCGCGTGCGTCCCGCTC